>Ga0302324_100002300_pt1 | contig 44558 bp, 48 predicted proteins | sample Palsa_T0_1_FD_201949 | JGI IMG/M metagenome (GOLD analysis project Ga0302324, IMG submission 201949) | Peat permafrost microbial communities from Stordalen Mire near Abisko, Sweden - Palsa_T0_1 | ecosystem: Environmental > Terrestrial > Soil > Palsa > Peat permafrost | place: Sweden: Abisko... | reverse complement strand
CGTGCAGGCGAGCGCAGCGGCCGAGCGACTGCCAAGTGGCATGGGGGAACTGGACCGGGTCTTGGGCGGGGGGATGGTCCCCGGGTCGGTGATCCTGCTCGGCGGTCAACCGGGGATCGGCAAGTCGACCTTGCTCCTGCAGCTGGCCGCGCACGTGGGCGCCGCCCGGCCGGCGCTGTACGCGAGCGGGGAGGAATCGGTCGCCCAGGTGAGTCTGCGTGCGCAGCGCCTGGGACTTACGGCCGGCAAGCTCAGGCTGGTGGCCGAGCCGAATCTGCCGGCGATACTCGCTCTGGCCGCCCAGGATCGCGCGGCGGTGTTGGTGATCGATTCCATTCAGACCGTGCATTCGGGCAGCGCGGGTGCCGGGGCCGGGGCGCTCTCGCAGCTGCGCGAGTGCACCTGCGAGCTGGTGCGCTTCGCCAAGTCGAGCGGCACGGCCGTCATGATCGTCGGGCACCTGACCAAGGAGGGCACGATCGCCGGCCCAAAGCTCCTCGAACACCTCGTGGACACCGTCCTGTACTTCGAGAGCGAGGCGGGCAGCCGCTACCGCATCGTGCGCGCCACCAAGAACCGCTTCGGAGCGGCGAACGAGCTCGGCTTCTTCGCCATGGCGGCAAATGGTCTTCGGGAGGTCAAAAATCCGGCCGCCATCTTCCTTGCGCGCCCGCCCGCGCCCGCCCCGGGCAGTATCGTCACCGTGACGCGCGATGGCGGGCGGCCGCTGCTGATTGAGCTGCAGGGGCTGGTGGATCACATGCGCTTTGGTGCACCGCGGCGAGTAGCGCAGGGCCTGGATGCGAACCGTCTCGCGATGCTCCTTGCCGCGGTCAACCGCCATGCGCAGCTCTCGCTGCAGGAGTACGACGTATTCGTGAACGTGGTGGGCGGGATCGAGATCTGCGAGACCTCCTGGGATCTGCCGGTGCTGATCGCGCTTGCCTCGAGCCTGAAGGGCCGCGCGGTGCCCGCGCAGCTGGTGGCGTTCGGGGAGGTCGGGCTCACGGGCGAAGTGCGTCCCGTGGCGTACGGGGATGAGCGGCTGCGCGAGGCGCAGGCACAGGGGTTTCGCATCGCGGTCGTGCCGCAGGGAAACGCGCCGCGCAAGAGCGTGGCCGGCATCACCGTGCTCGCGGTTTCCCGTATCCAGGAGGCACTCGAAGTGGCGCTGACGGTGACCGGCTAAAGCTAGGCGGGCTTGGATGCCTCAGGCACCCGCACGCGTACGGTGCGTATCGCGTTGTCGGCGATCTGCAGTACCTCGAACTCGTAGTCCCCGACCCGCACCATGGTGCCGCTGTCGGGGATCGTCTCCAGGTGCTCAAGCAGCAGCCCGTTGACGGTCTTCGGTCCCCCGGTGGGCAGCTGCCACCCGAGCGCTCGGTTCAATGCGCGGATGGTGGCGCTGGCATTGACGATGTACACCCCGGCTCGCTCGACGTGCACGTCCTTGTGGGTCACGCTGGCCGGGTCGGTGGTGAACTCCCCGACGATCTCCTCGAGCAGGTCTTCGAGTGTGACCAGGCCCTCGATGTCGCCGTACTCGTTGACCACGAAAGCGAGCCGGCGGCGGTTGCGCTGGAAGTAGCCGAGCTGCACGTTGAGCGCGGTCCCCTCAGGCACGAAGTACGGCTCGCGGCTCTGCGCGATCTCGATGAGGCGCTCGCGGCTCAGGCTGCCGCGCACCAGCTCGTTCGCGACACGCTTCATGTGAAGCAGCCCGATCAGATTGTCGAGCTCGCCCTCGTAGACCGGCAACCGCGTGTGCGGGGTCTGCCGCAGCTGATCGAGGATGTCCTCCCAGCTTTCGTTGACGTCGATGGCGGCGATTTCCTGACGCGGGATCATGATGTCGTTCACCGTGACCCGCCCGAGATCGAGAATCGACAGCAGCATCTGGCGGTGGCGCGCCGGGATCACCGGAGCCGCCTCGCTTACGACCGTGCGCAGCTCATCCGCGCTCAGGCTGTGAGCGCTGCTGCGCTCGCGGCCCACGCCGAAGATACCCAGAAAGCCGTAGGCCAGGGTGTTGGTGAGCCACAGCGCCGGGCGCGTCACCAACACCAGCACCCGGTAGATCCCGGCCGCGTGCAGGGCGACGCCTTCGGCGTTCGAGGCCGCGTAGATCTTCGGGGCCAGCTCGCAGAACACGATCACCACGATGGTGAGCAGCGCCCCTGCCAGCGGCACCGCGTACGCATAGCCGCTGCGTTGCGCGAGGATGGTGACGATCGCGGAGGCGAACACGCTGGCGGCGGCGAGAATCACCAGGTTCGCACCCAGCCAGTCATCGGGCTTCTGCAACAGCCCCTCGAGCACGCGCGCGGTGCCCGAGCCGGCCTGCGCCCGGTGGCGGATCCGGTAGCGGTTTACCGAGAGCATCGCCACCTCGGTGCCCGAGGAGAAGGCGACGACGAGCAGCAGCACCAGGAGCGCCAGCATGAGCGGGGTCGTGGAGGTGAGGTTCAAGGCGGTATTCCTGCAGGTCCGGTCACCCCTAGCATAAAGCCAACCCTATAATCCGCAGCCATGTTCGATAGCCTGACGGCGCGCCTGTCGCGCACCATTGAGAATCTGCGCGGCCGCGGCCGCATCAGCGAGGAGAACGTCGCCGAGACGCTGCGCGAGGCACGCGTGGCGCTGCTGGAAGCGGACGTGGCGCTCCCGGTGGTTAAGTCCTTCATCGAGGCGGTGAAGGCGAAGGCACTGGGGAGTGAGGTGCTCCAGAGCCTCACCCCGGGGCAGGCGTTCATCGGCATCCTGCACGAGCAGCTGGTGTCCGTCATGGGCGGGGCGGGCACGGCCTGGAAGCTGCACGCGAGCCCCCCGGTGGTGGTGCTGCTCGCCGGACTGCAGGGTGCCGGCAAGACCACCACGGCCGCCAAGCTCGCCCGCTGGCTGATCGAACGGGAGAACAAGCGCGTGCTGCTGGCGAGCACCGACGTGCGCCGCCCGGCGGCCATGCTGCAGCTGGAGCGTCTGGCCGCTCAGGTGAACGCGGAGTACTTCCCGGCCCAGGCGAGCGAGGCGCCCTCTGCGATTGCACGCGCGGCGCTCGCGCGCGCCAGGAACGGCGTGTTCGACGTCTTGATCATCGACACCGCCGGCCGCCTGCACGTGGATGAGGCCCTGATGGGCGAGGTGCGCGAGATCGATGCGGCAGTCGATCCGGCCGAGCGGCTGTTCGTCGTGGACGCGATGGCCGGCCAGGACGCGGTCAATGCCGCGCGTGCCTTCGCCGCAGCGCTCGAGCTGACCGGTGTCATCCTGACCAAGGCCGACGGGGATGCCCGCGGCGGGGCGGCGCTGTCGGTGCGGCAGGTGACGGGCAAGCCCATCGTGTTCCTGGGCGTGGGCGAGAAAACCGAGGCGCTGGAGTTATTCGATCCCGAGCGCATGGCCTCGCGCATCCTCGGCATGGGCGATGTGGTGAGCCTGGTCGAGCAGGTGCACCGCGAGGTCGATCACGCCGAAGCGCAGCGCATCGCGCAGAAAGTCGTCAAGGGCAAGGGTTTCGACATGGGCGACCTCAGGAGCCAGCTCGAGCAGCTGCAGAAGATGGGCGGTGTGGGAGCGCTCATCGACAAGCTTCCCGGTGCCGTGACCCAGAAAGGTGCCGTATCGGCCGATCAGGGCGACCGGGAGCTGCGTCGGCAGATCGCCATCATCAATTCCATGACCCCGCGCGAGCGGCGCAATCCGGGCGTCATCGACGGCTCGCGCCGCCGGCGCATCGCCGCAGGCTCGGGGGTGCAGGTCCAGGACGTCAACCGGCTGCTTAAGCAGTTCATGGAGATGCAGCGCGTCATGAAGAGCATGAAGGGCGGGCGCCTGCGCGCGCTCATGGGCGCGCTCAAGGGCGGCATGCCGCCGCGTTTTCCGGGACGCTGAGGCTAGCGGGCGCCCTCGGGCGGGGAGCCGGAAAAACTGGCGCAGGATTCATGTGTTGCGTAGAATCCGCGCTCTTTTTGGGTGGCCCCTTCTTGGCGGAACCCGCTTAATCGAGAGCGATACGATCATGGTAACCATTCGCCTGACCCGGCGCGGGGCGCGCAACCAGCCCTTCTATCACGTCGTCGTGACCGACAGCCGCAAGCGCCAGGGCGGCCCGAGCCTGGAGCACGTCGGGTACTTCAACCCCATTGCCCGCCGCGGCGAGCAGAAGCTCAAGCTCGATCTGCCGCGCATCGACTACTGGGTCGGGCAGGGCGCGCAGCCCTCGGACCGGGTGCGCTCGCTGGTGGCCTCCTACCGCAAGCAGGCTACGGCCTGAAGGCCGCCGGGCGCAGCGTCAATGGCGCCCGGGGTCCGTGGGAGCGAGCGTGGCCGTGCAGTGGATCGAGCTCGGGCGACTCGGCGCACCGTTTGGCATCAGGGGTTGGATACACGTCGAGTCGCACACTGAGCCCGCACAGCGGCTGCTGGAGTACCCGGACCGGTGGGTTCTGAGGCTGGCCAACGGCGAGCGTCTCACGCTGCGCGTGCTCGAGGCACGCCCGCACGGGCAGGGATTGGTGGCACACCTGGAAGGGGTGGGCGGGCGCGATGAGGCCGCCGCCCTCACCGGGGCGGTGATCGAGGTCGAGCGCGCAGCGCTGCCGCCGACCGGGGAGCGCGAGTACTACTGCGCCGACCTGGTGGGACTGCAGGTGCGCAACCTCGAGGGGGTGGAGCTCGGCCGGGTGAGCCGCTTTGTGGAGGCGCCGGCGGGCGCGGTCATGGTGACGCGCTCGGAGGCGGGGCCGGAACACTGGGTGCTCGCCGTGCCCAAGCACCTGCGCAAGGTGGACCTGGCGCGCGGTGAGATTGTGGTGGACTGGCCGGCGGAGCTGGAATAGAAGGCTCCATGAAGATCGAGGTGGTGACGGTGTTTCCGGGCATGATCACCGGAGCACTCGAGTTCGGCATCGTGGGGCGCGCCATCGAGCGCGGACTGCTGAGCGTTGGCACCGAGGATCCGCGCGCGCACACGAACGATGTGCACCGCACGGTAGATGATCGTCCGTACGGCGGCGGCCCGGGCATGGTGATGAAGCCCGAGCCGATGCTCGCGGCGATTCGCGCCGCACACGCACGACTGCCCGCGGGGAGCCCGCGCGTGTACCTCTCGGCGCAGGGTGAGCGCTTCGCTCATGCGCAGGCGCAGGAGCTTGCGCACCTGCCGGGGCTGCTGCTGGTGGCCGGGCGGTACGAAGGTGTGGATGAGCGCGTGGTCGAGCTCGGCATCGACCGCGAGCTGTCGGTGGGCGATTACGTGCTCTCGGGCGGGGAGCTGCCGGCGCTGACGGTCGTCGATGCGCTGGCGCGGCTGCTGCCCGGGGTTCTGGGCGATGAGCGCTCGAGCGGCGAGGATTCCTTCGCGCAGGGACTGCTCGACTGGCCGCACTACACGCGCCCGGAGGAGTTCGAGGGATGCGCGGTACCGCCGGTGCTGCTGTCCGGGGATCACGCGGACATCCGCCGCTGGCGTCTCGCGCGCGCGCTCGAGCGCACGGCGCGGCGGCGTCCGGATATGCTAAGTGCCGCCCAGCTCGCCGCTGTGCGCGGCGCGCCGAGTGAGTTACACAACGCGGCCAGCCGTCAGGCTGGCGCGAGCGAAGATCGAGGTGAGTGACATGAGCAAGCTAATCCAGGAAATCGAAAAACAGCGCATGACCCGGGAGCTCCCGGATTTCAAGCCAGGCGACACGGTGGTCGTGCAGGTGAAGGTGGTCGAGGGCGACCGCGAGCGCGTGCAGGCGTACGAGGGCGTGGTGATCGCGCGCAGCAACCGCGGACTTAACTCCTCGTTCACGGTGCGCAAGATCTCGCACGGCGAGGGCGTGGAGCGCGTGTTCCAGACCCACAGTCCCGCCATCAGCGACGTCACCGTCAAACGCCGTGGCAACGTGCGTCGCGCCAAGCTCTATTACCTGCGCGATCTGTCCGGCAAGGCCGCGAGGATCGAGGAAAAGATCTGACGGGCGCGGGAGGCTTGCGATCATGACGGCGCGCTCGTTCTTCTCCGGTCTGTGGCGCGGGCTGGACGCCCTGCGCAAGGTGCTGCAGCTGCTGGTGCTGCTGGTGATCTTCGGCGTGCTCGTCGGGGTGCTGCGCGGCAGCGTGCCGCATATTCCGTCCAAGGCGGCGCTGCTGGTGGCTCCCGAGGGACAGCTGGTCGAGCAGCTCACCGGCGAACCGGTGGAGCGGGCGGTGCAGGAGCTGCGCGGCGAGGAGCATGCGGAGACCCTGGTGTGGGATCTGACCGACGCGATCCGCGTCGCCGCCAGCGATCCGCGCATCCAGGTGCTGGCGCTCGATCTCGAGAAGTTCGAGGGCGGCACGCAACCGACGCTCGCGGAGCTTGCGAGCGCGCTGCGCGAGTTCCGCGCCAGCGGCAAGAAGGTGATCGCCTACGGCACCGAGCTCACGCAGGAGCGCTACTACCTCGCCGCGCAGGCAGACGAGATCTACCTCGATCCGATGGGGTTCGTGCTCGTCGAAGGCTACGACCGTTATCGCACCTATCTCAAGGACGCGCTCGACAAGCTCGCGGTGGACATCAACGTGTTTCGCGTCGGCGCCTTCAAGAGTGCCGTCGAGACTTACACGCGCACCAGCATGTCTGCCGAGGATCGCGAGGAAAGCCGCGCTTACCTTGGGGCGCTCTGGGGCAGCTACCAGGAGGCCATCACGCGCGCGCGCAAGCTCCCGCCCGACGCGCTCGCCAAGTACGTCGATTCCCTGGCGAAGAGCGTGCCGGCTGCGAACGGCGACGCTGCGCGCGTGGCGCTCGAGGCCGGGCTGGTCACCGCCGTCAAGACCCGACTGGATGCCGAGACGCGACTGGTCGGACTGGTCGGCCAGGACGACTCGAACGGCTCCTTCAGGTCGGTGTCGGCGGAGGACTATCTGCGCTACGCACGCGCCCAGAAGAAGCTGCACGCCGAGGGCAAACCGCGCGTCGGTGTGATCGTCGCGGAGGGCGAGATCCTCGATGGCGACCAGCCACCGGGCACCGTCGGCGGGGACTCGACCGCCCGGCTGATCCGCGCGGCACGCCTGGACAAGGACGTGAAGGCGGTGGTGCTGCGCGTGAACAGCCCCGGCGGCAGCGTCATGGCCTCCGAAGAGATCTACCGCGAGCTGCAGGCCCTGCGTGCGGCGGGCAAGCCGCTGGTGGTCTCCATGAGCGGCTACGCGGCCTCGGGCGGCTACTACATCTCAGCGCCCGCGGACGAGATCTGGGCGAGCCCCGCGACCATCACCGGCTCGATCGGCATCTTCGCCATCATTCCGACGGTCGACCGTACGCTCGAGAAGATCGGGGTCAGCGTGGACGGCGTTGGCACGACGGCGCTTTCCGGGCAGCTGCGCCTTGACCGGCCTTTGGGCCAGGAGGCACGCGCGCTCTTGCAGTCGGAGGTCTCGCGCGGCTATGACGAGTTCCTCGAGCGCGTGTCGAGCGGCAGGAACAAGACGCGCGAGCAGATCGATACCATTGCGCAGGGACGTGTGTGGGCGGGCGCGGACGCGCGCCGCCTGGGCCTGGTGGATCAGCTCGGTTCCTTCAATGACGCGGTGAAGGCTGCCGCGCGGCGCGCCAAGCTGAGCGACTATGCGGCGGAGTTCATCGAGCCCGACCTCACCTGGGCGCAACAGCTCGCGCTGCAGCTGAAATCGCGCCTGGGGAGCCTGCTCATGCGCGCGAGCCCCGGCGAGCTCGCCCTGGCGCAACTCGCGCAGCGCTTTGACCCCGTGACGCGCGAGGCGCAGCGCCTCGCGCGCTTCAGCGCCCCCGGTCGGCTCTATGCCTATTGCTTCTGCGAGGTGCGCTGAGGCTGGCGCTACAGCGTCGACCAGTCGAGGATCACCTTGCCGGACTTGCCCGAGCCCATGGTCTCGAAGCCCTGCTGGAACTCCTGCGCCGGGAAGTGATGGGTGATGATCGGGTCGAGCTTGAGCCCGCTCTGCAGCAGGCTCGCCATCTTGTACCAGGTCTCGAACATCTCGCGCCCGTAGATGCCCTTGAGCGTGAGGCCCTTGAAGATCACCTGATTCCAGTCAATCGCGGTGTCCCCGGGCGGGATGCCGAGGATGGCGACCGAGCCGCCGTGGTGCATGGTGCGCAGCATCTCCCTGAACGCGGCGGCATTGCCCGACATCTCGAGCCCGACGTCGAACCCCTCCTGCATCCCCAGCTCCTTCATGGTCTGATCCAGCGACTCGTGCTGCACGTTGATGGCGCGCGAGGCGCCCATCTTGCGCGCCAGCTCCAGGCGGTAGTCGTTGACGTCGGTGATCACGACGTGACGTGCGCCAACGAAACGGGCGATCGCGGTAGCCATGACGCCGATGGGACCGGCGCCGGTGATGAGCACATCTTCGCCCACCATGTTGAAGGCGAGCGCGGTGTGGGTTGCGTTGCCGAAGGGGTCGAGGATCGAGGCGATGTCATCGGAGATCGAATCGGAGAGCTTGAAGGCGTTGCCGGCCGGAATCGCGAGGTACTCGGCAAATGCCCCGGGGCGGTTCACGCCCACGCCCACGGTGTTGCGGCACAGGTGGCGCCGCCCGGCACGACAGTTGCGGCAGTACCCACAGGTGATGTGCCCCTCGCCCGATACGCGATCGCCCGCCTTAAGGCCCTTCACCTCCGAGCCGATCTCCACGATGCGCCCACAGTATTCGTGGCCGATCGCCATCGGCACCGGGATGGTCTTCTGCGCCCAGGGATCCCAGTTGTAGATGTGCATGTCGGTGCCACAGATTGCCGTCTTGGCGATCTCGATGAGTACGTCGTTGGGTCCGACCGTTGGCTCCGGGATGTCCTCCAGCCAGATGCCCGGTGCCGCCTGCTGCTTGACCAGTGCTTTCATGTGCTCCCTGTCAGTGAATAACGCCGAGCTCGCGGCCGACGCTCGTGAAGGCTTGCACCGCGCGCTCGAGCTGCTCGCGCGTGAGCGCGGCGGATAGCTGTGTGCGGATACGCGCCTGCCCCTTCGGTACCACGGGATAGGAGAAGCCGATGACGTAGACACCGCGCTCGAGGAGTGCCTCCGCCATGCGCCCCGCGAGCGCTGCATCACCGAGCATCACCGGGATGATCGGGTGCTCGCCGGGCTTCAGGCTGAAGCCCGCCGCACTCAGTGCGCCACGGAAGAAACGCGTGTTGTCGAACAGCCGCTCGCGCAGCTGCTGCTCGGACTCGAGCAGATCGAGCACCGCGAGGCTCGCCCCCGCGACCACCGGCGGGATGCTGTTGGAGAACAGGTACGGCCGCGATCGCTGCCGCAGCCACTCGATGACTTCGCGGCGCGCGGCGACGTAGCCGCCGCTGCCCCCGCCGAGGGCCTTGCCGAGCGTGCCGGTCAGGATGTCGATGCGTGCCGCCACGCCGCAGTGCTCGGGCGTGCCGCGGCCGGTGGCTCCCATGAAGCCGGTGGCGTGCGAGTCATCGACCATCACCAAGGCGTCGTAGGTGCGCGCCAGCTCGCAGATCTCGGGAAGCCTTGCGATGAAGCCGTCCATCGAGAACACCCCGTCGGTGGCGATGAGGCGGGTGCGCGCGGTCTTGGCCTGCTGCAGGCACTTCTCCAGCTCAGCCATGTCGCTGTTAGCGTAGCGGTAGCGCTGCGCCTTGCACAGTCGGATGCCGTCGATGATGCTCGCGTGGTTGAGCGCGTCCGAGATCACCGCGTCACGCTCATCGAGCAGCGTCTCGAACAGTCCGCCGTTGGCATCAAAGCACGAGGAATAAAGGATCACATCCTCGGTGCCGAGGAAGCGTGCCAGGCGCTGCTCCAGGGTTTTATGGATCTGCTGGGTACCGCAGATGAAGCGCACCGAGGCCATGCCGTAGCCGTACTCCTCGAGCGAGCGCTGCGCCGCAGCGCGCACCGCCGGGTGGTTCGCGAGCCCCAGGTAATTGTTGGCGCACAGATTGATCACTTCCCTGCTGCCCGCACGCACCACGGCGCCCTGCGGGCCAAGCAGCACCCGCTCGCTCTTGTAGAGGCCTTGTACGCGTAAGTCGGCGAGCTCCCCGCGCAGGCGCTCGATAACACTCTCATTCATGCGATCCAATTATACTAGGGCCGCATGCCCGAGACTGTGTCCAACGCACCTGCGGGGAGCGCGCGCATTGACCGCTGGCTGTTTGCCGTGCGCCTGTTCGGCTCGCGTGCGCTGGCTGCGCAGGCGGTCAGCGGCGGGCGCGTGCACGTGAATGGCGTGCGGGTGAAGCCGGCGCACCCGGTGCGCCCGGGAAATAAGGTGAATTACGTGCGCGGGGCGGTGGAGTTCGAATGTGCGATACTTGCCGTGCCGGCCCGGCGCGGACCGGCGCGCGAGGCTGCGCGCTGCTACCAGGAGAGCCCCGACAGCAGCGCGCGGCGCGCAGCGCACGCTGAGCGTATGCGCCTCGCGCCAACTCCCGGTGCGGGCGTGCGCAAGCGTCCCGACAAACGCGACCGCCTGCTCCTGCGGCGCCTGCGCGGTCGCATTTGAGTCCCCACCGGTCGCCGCGAAGCATGTCAGCGCGCGCAGTCCGTTGCAGAGTCGCATCATGACGTTGAGCGTTTTCGACATCTTCAAGGTCGGCGTCGGACCGTCGAGCTCCCACACCATGGGTCCGATGCGCGCCGCGCGCCAATTCGTCGCGAGCCTCAAGCGCGACGGGCTTCTGGATAACATCAGCGAGATCGCGGTGCGACTGTACGGCTCCCTCGCCCTCACCGGCGCAGGGCACGGCACCGATCGGGCGATCCTCGCCGGGCTTGAGGGCGCGGAGCCCGAGACGGTCGATCCGGACAGCATCGAAGCGACGCTGCAGCGTGTGCGCGCGAGCGGCCGCATCCGCCTGCTCGGCACGCACGAGATCGCCTTCGACGAGCCGATGCAGCTGCTGTTCATGCAGCATGAGCGGCTGGCGCGCCATTCCAACGGCATGCGCTTTACGGCACTCGCCGCCGGCGGCAACGTGCTGCGCGAGGAGGAGTACTACTCGATCGGCGGGGGCTTCATCGTGTGCGGCGACGAACAGGAAGCCGCCGAGGCACACTCGCACGCCGCACCGCCGTACCCGTTCAGCTCCGGCGACGAGCTGCTCGCGCTGTGCCACGAGCACGGACTGGAGATGTTCGAGCTGATGCTCGCCAACGAGCGCACTTGGGCGAGCGAGGCGGAGGTGCGCGCGAAGCTGCTGCACATCTGGAAGGTGATGCAGGCCTGTGTCGAACGCGGCTTCCACCAGTCCGGACTCCTGCCGGGCGTACTCAAGGTGCGCCGGCGCGCACCGCGCATGTACCGCATGCTCACCGAGAGCGGCGCGGCGAAGCCACTGGATGTCATGGACTGGGTCAACGCCTACGCGCTCGCGGTCAACGAGGAGAACGCCGCCGGCGGGCGCGTGGTCACCGCGCCGACCAACGGGGCGGCGGGCATCGTGCCTGCGGTATTGCACTTCTACCGCCGCTTCGAAGCGGGCGCGAACGAGGAGGGCGTCATCCGCTTCATGCTGGTGGCGGCGGCCATGGGCATGCTCTACAAGAAAAACGCCTCGATCTCCGGGGCGGAAATGGGTTGCCAGGGCGAGGTAGGCGTCGCCTGCTCGATGGCAGCGGCGGGACTGGTGGCGGCGCTGCAGGGTACCAGCGAGCAGATCGAAAACGCAGCCGAGATCGGCATGGAACACAACCTGGGACTCACCTGCGACCCGGTGGCAGGCCTGGTGCAGATCCCGTGCATCGAGCGCAACGCCATGGGGTCGGTGAAGGCCATCAACGCAGCACGCCTCGCCATGCGTGGCGACGGCTCGCACAAGGTGTCGCTCGATCAGGTGATCGCCACCATGCGCCAGACGGGCGCGGACATGTCGACCATCTACAAGGAGACCTCCCAGGGGGGCCTCGCGGTCAACGTGCCCGAGTGCTGAGGCGCGGCTAGGAGAAGAGGCCGAAGAGCCTTTTAGGCGCCACCTCGCGCTGCACGCCGCTGACGATGCTGCCGTCGATCGCGTTCCACTGCGCACAATCGAAGGTGATCGAGCACACCGCCGCCGTACCGAGGCCGCCTGTCTTGTCCTTCGGCGCCAGTTGCTGCACCAGCTCCGAGACTCCCGGGTTGTGAGTCACGATCATGAGGTGCGCCACGCGCGGGCCGGTTCCCTGCGCGACCTTGAGAATGTCGGCCGCGCTCGCCAGATACAGGGCTTCCTCGCGCAGCATGCGGCGCGCGGGGATCGACAGCTCGCGCGCCACTATCTCGGCCGTCTGCAGCGTGCGCCGCGCCGGGCTCATCACCAGCAGGTCCGGCACCAGCTCGAGCTCGAGCAGTCGGCGCCCCATGGCCTCAGCCGCCGCAGCACCGCTGCGGCTGAGCGGACGCTCGATGTCCGGCAACCCCGGGTCCTTCCAGCGCGCATCGCCGTGACGCATGAGGGTCAGCCGCTTCATGGGTGCCTCAGGGCGGGGCCTGCAGCTGAATGCGCCCGTCCTGCTCGCGCACCTGATAAGTGCGCAGCGGCTCGTAGGCTGGCGGTGTCAGTGCCTCGCCCGTGCGCAGACAGAAGTGTGCGCCATGGCGCGGACATATGACCTGGCAATCCTCCACCTGCGCACCGCCGAGGGACTCGCCATCGTGCGTACAGCGGTCTTCCACCGCGTAGAGCGTAGTGCCACAGCGCACGATGAGCATCGCGGCGCCCTCGATCTGCACCTCGAGCGAGGAGTTCTCCGTGACCGCAGCGCTGCTACCCACATCGACCCATTCGCCGCTCATGACTTACGCAGGCGCAGGCGCGCTCAGAACATGCCGGTCTGCAGTCGTGCAGCCTCGGACATCATGCTCTGGTTCCAGGGCGGATCGAAGGTGAGCGTGACGAGCGCCTCGCGCACTGTCGGTATACGCCCGATTTTGTCGCGCACATCCTCGACGAGGATCTCACCCATGCCGCAGCCCGGTGCGGTGAGTGTGATTGTGACCTCCACGGTCCTGGTGCCGTCCTCGTTTTGCCTGACATCACAATCGTAGACCAGGCCGAGCTCGACGATATTGATCGGTATCTCCGGATCGTAGCAGGCACGCATCTGCTCCCACGCGAGCTTCTTCACGTCCTCCTCGTTGGCGTTCGGAGGCAGCTCCGGGGGCTTCACCGTCTCCTGGCCGATGGCATCGGCGTCCTCCCCGGCGATGCGGAACAGGTTCCCCTCGAGGTACACGGTGAAGCTGCCCCCGAGTGACTGGGTGATGTAGCCAGCCTGGCCGGGTTTGAGTTTCACTTCCTGGCCGGCAGGCACGATCACCGCGCGCACTTCGCGGTTGACGACGAACGGCTGATTCTCGTGTCGACGCATGGCTACTCGGTCGTGATCATCGCAGTGCCGGACTCGAGCGCGGCATTGAGCGTGTGCCAGCACAGGCTCGCGCACTTCACGCGCGCCGGGAACTCGCGCACCCCGGAGAGCGCGGCGAGCTTGCCGAGGGAGGCATCCGGCGCAGCGTCGGCTCGTGTGAGCAAGCTGTGCACCTTGTCGAACAGCGCGCGCACGGTTGCCCGCTCCTTGCCCTTGACCGCCTCGGTCATGAGCGAGGCGGACGCGGTGGAGATCGCGCAGCCCTTGCCTTCGAAACGGACATCCTCGATACGCTCCCCGTCCAGCGTCACGGACACCGTGAGATGGTCGCCGCACAACGGGTTGTGTCCTTCCGCGTGCCGCGCGGCTCCCTCGATGCGGCCGAAGTTTCGTGGACGGCGGTTGTGATCCAGGATCACATCGCGGTAGAGATCCTTCAGGTCCATCAGGCGAACACCGCCCGGGCCTTCTGGAGTGCGGCCACCAGGCTCGCCACGTCGGCTTCCGTGTTGTAGCAGCCGAAGGAGGCGCGCGCCGTGGCCGGCACGCCGAAGAAAGTCATCACCGGCATCGCGCAATGATGCCCGGTACGCACCGCCACACCCTCCGCGTCGAGCACGGTGCCGAGGTCGTGCGGGTGCACGCCCTTCATGGTGAAGGAGAGCACGGAGGCCTTGTGCGCGGCGGTGCCGATGAGCTCGAGATCGGGCATCTCCGAGAGCTCCTGGGTCGCGAGCTGCAGCAGGCGCTGCTCGTGCGCGGCGAGTGCCTCGATCCCCAGGGACTCAAGGTAGTCCATGGCCGCAGCCAGTCCCACCGCCCCTGACATGTTGGGTGTGCCGGCTTCGAACTTCCACGGCAGCTCGTTGTAGGTGCTCTTCTCGAAGGACACCGTCAGGATCATGTCCCCGCCCCCCTGCCAGGGCGGCATGGCCGCGAGCAGCTCCTCGCGGCCGTACAGCACGCCGATGCCGGTCGGGCCGTAGAGCTTGTGGCCGGAGAAAGTATAGAAGTCCGCCCCGAGCGCGCGCACATCTACGTGCGAGTGCGGAACCGCCTGCGCGCCATCGACCAGTACCACCGCACCGTGCGCGTGCGCGGCCTCGATCAGACGCTTTACCGGCAGCACCGTGCCGAGCGCGTTGGACACGTGTGCGAGTGCCACCAGGCGCGTGCGCGGCCCGAGCAGCTTCATGAACTCCTCGAGCTCGAGCTCCCCGCGCCGGTTGATCGGTGCGACCTTGAGCGTGCAACCGGTCTGGGCGCACAGCATCTGCCAGGGGACGATGTTGGCGTGATGCTCGAGCGCGCTGATCAGGATCTCGTCCCCGGGGCGAAAGCGCTCGCGGCCGTAGGCCTGCGCGACGAGGTTGATGCCCTCGGTCGTACCACGGACGAATATGATCTCGCGCGTCGAGCGGGCGTTGATGAAGCGCCGTACGCGCTCGCGTGCACCCTCGTAGGCCGCGGTGGCTGCCTGGCTGAGCGCATGCACGCCGCGGTGCACGTTCGCATGCGAATGCGTCTCGTACTGCTCGACTGCCCGCAGCACCGCTAGCGGGCGCTGCGAGGAGGCCGCGCTGTCGAGGTACACCAGCGGCCGGCCGTTCACCATCGTGGAGAGAATCGGGAAATCACGGCGCACGCGCTCGACATCGTAGGTCGGGGCGGGGGCGGCAACAGAGGGGTTGGCGGCCATTACAGAAGCTCCCGCAGGGTGTGGTCGCGCAGGTGCTCCGCCAGATGCTCCTCGACCTGGCGGCGCAGCGGCGGCAACCCCATCTGCGCGATCACGTCCTCGAGGAACGCCCACTTGAGCAGCCGTTGCGCAGCATCGGGCGTCAGCCCGCGCGACAGCAGATAGAAGAGCATGTCCTCATCGAGCTTGCCGGCGGTGGCGCCGTGACTGCAGCGCACCTCGTCGGTGTAGATCTCAAGCTGCGGCCGCAGGTCGATCTCGGCCTCGGGGCCTGCGAGAAGTCCGCGCAGCGACTGCCGTGTGTCGGTGCCCCGTGCTGTGCGCGAGACCACGATCTTGCCGTTGAAGGCGACGCGTGCGCGACCGGCGGCAATCCCGCGGAAGGTCTGCGTGGTGCGCGAATCGGGCGCGGCATGCTCGACGATGGCGTAGGTATCCTGCACCTGCTGCCGCTCGCCCAGGGTCGCCACCGCGAGGGTGAGATCGGCGCCCTCGCCACACAGGCGCAGCGCGAGCGTCGAGCGCGCCGCCTGCGCACCGGTATTGATGGCGTGCAGGCGGTACACGGCCCGCTCGCCCAGGTCTGCGGAGAGTGTGTCGAAGAGCGTGCTGCGCGCATTGAGCTGCTGCAGGCGATAGTGCTGCAGCTGCGCGCCGCGCTCGAGGGCGACGGACACGGCACTGTTGACGAAGCTCGGCTCTGTGCCCTCGCTCACATGGCGCTCGATGAGCGCGAGGTCCGCACCGCTGTCCAGGCGCAGCTCAATGCGCGGGTACGAGGCACCGGCCTTGGCGGGCGCGCTCGCTACGAACACCAGCTCAACCTGCGCGCGCGCCTCAGCACCCGCCGCACCCGCCGGCACGTGGATGGCGGCGCCATCGGTGGCAAAAGCCTGATTGAGGAGCGCGAAGCGCTCATCGCTCCCGAGCGCGCGCATTGGGCTCCGCGGGGCTCCGGAGCTGATGCGGGCCGGGGTCGCAGCGAGCGCCGCGGACAGCTGCGGGGCAAACACCCCGTCGATGAACACGTAGCGGCTATAGCCGGGTATTTCGGGGGCAAGGTTCGCAGGCGCCGAGGCGCCGGCCTCATTGGCCGGCGGCGCCTGCGTGGCGGGCACGAAGCGCTGGCCTTCGAGAGATCGCAGGTTCGCGTACTTCCAGTTCTCATCGCGCGAGCTCGGCAGTCCCTTGGCCGCGAGAGCCTCGATCGCGGCATGCCGCGGCCCATCCGGCGCCGATGCGTGGGCACGCACAGCGCTCGCGTACTCCTCCACTATGCGCGCGCTGAGAGGGGTGCTCATGGCTTCACGCAGCCTCGCCCGCGACCCAGTCGTAACCGCGCCGCTCGAGCTCCAGGGCGAGGGTGCGGTCGCCGCTCTTGGCAATGCGCCCGCGCACCAAAACGTGCACGAAATCCGGCACGACGTACTCGAGCAGCCGCTGGTAGTGTGTGACCAGCACGCAGGAGCTTTGCGGCGAGCGCTGCGAGTTCACACCCGCGGCGACCACCTTCAGCGCATCGATGTCGAGCCCCGAGTCGGTCTCATCGAGAATCGCCAGCCGCGGCTCGAGCACCAGCATCTGCAGGATCTCGTTGCGCTTCTTCTCGCCGCCGGAGAAACCCTCGTTCACACCCCGCGACAGGAAACTGTCCTCCATGTGCATGAGCTTCATCTTCTCGCGCACCAGGCCGAGGAATTCAAACGCGTCCACCTCGGGAAGCCCGCGCAGCTGGCGCGCCGCGTTGACCGCAGCCTTGAGCAGATAGACGTTGTTCACCCCGGGGATCTCCACCGGGTACTGGAAACCCAGGAACAGGCCCGCGCGCGCGCGCTCCTCGGGCGCGAGCGTCAGCAGGTCCCGCCCCTCGTAACGCACCGTGCCGGCGGTCACCTCGTAGCCGGGACGCCCGGCGAGCAGGTAAGCGAGCGTGCTCTTGCCCGAGCCGTTGGGCCCCATGATCGCGTGCACCTCGCCGGTGCCCACCTCGAGGCTCAGGCCGTTGAGGATCTCCTTGCCGCCGACCGTGACGTGCAGATCGTGGATGGAGAGCATCGATGTCATGTTTCAGCCCACCGCGCCTTCGAGGCTCACCGCCAGCAGGGCCTGCGCCTCGACGGCGAACTCCATCGGCAGCTCCTTGAACACCGTCTTGCAGAAGCCACTCACGATCATGTTGACGGCGTCCTCCTGCGCGATGCCGCGCGCCAGCAGGTAGAACAGCTGGTCATCGCTGATCTTGGAGGTGCTCGCCTCGTGCTCCACCGTGGCGCTCGGGTTTTTCACCTCAACGTACGGAAAGGTGTGCGCACCACAGCGGCCACCCATGAGCAGTGAGTCGCACTGGGTGAAGTTGCGCGCGCCGTGTGCGCTCGGCAGGATCTTGACCAGTCCGCGGTAGGTGTTCTGTCCCTGACCGGCGGAGATCCCCTTGGAGATGATGGTGCTGCGGGTGTCCTTGCCGATGTGAATCATCTTCGTGCCGGTGTCGGCTTGCTGGTGGTGATTCACGGTGGCGACGGAATAGAATTCCCCGATCGAGCCCTCGCCGCGCAGCACGCAGCTCGGGTATTTCCAGGTGATCGCAGAGCCGGTCTCCACCTGCGTCCAGGAGATGTGTGAGCTGCGCCCGCGGCAGTCACCCCTCTTGGTGACGAAGTTGTATATGCCGCCGACGCCATTGGCATCGCCCGGATACCAGTTCTGCACGGTGGAATACTTGATGAAGGCCTCATCGAGCGCGATCAGCTCCACCACCGCGGCGTGCAGCTGGTTCTCATCGCGCATCGGCGCACTGCAGCCTTCGAGGTAGGAAACCTGGCTGCCGACATCGGCGATGATGAGCGTGCGTTCGAACTGGCCGGTGTTCATCGCGTTGATGCGGAAATACGTCGACAGCTCCATCGGGCAGCGCACCCCCTTGGGCACGTACACGAACGAGCCGTCGGTGAACACTGCGGAGTTGAGGGCCGCGAAGTAATTGTCCGCAGGTGGCACGACGCTACCGAGGTACTGCTCGATCAGGTGCGGGTGGTCACGCACGGCCTCCGAAAACGGGCAGAACACCACTCCCGCCGCAGCGAGGCGCTCCTTGAAGGTCGTGGCCACCGAGACGCTGTCGAACACGGCATCCACCGCAACACCGGCAAGGCGTGCGCGCTCGTGCAGGGGCACGCCGAGCTTCTCGTAGGTCTCAAGGAGCTTGGGGTCCACCTCGGCAAGACTCTTCGGGCCGTCCTTCTTGGTCTTCGGCGCGGAGTAGTAGGAGATGGCCTGGTAGTCGATAGGGGCCACCTTCACGTGCGCCCAGTGCGGCTCCTTCATGGTGAGCCAGTGGCGCAGCGCCTTCAGACGCCACTCGGTGAGGAAGGCCGGCTCGCCCTTCTTGCGCGAGATGAGCCGCACCACGTCCTCATCGAGCCCGGGCGGCACCGTATCGGCTTCGATCTCGGTCACGAAGCCGTGCTGGTAGCCTCGGGCGATCAGGGACTCAAGTTGTTTGGCGCTTTCACTCATGGCTTCATCACGAACGTGCAGGTGTACGGCTCGCGGCCGACTTCATCTCGCGCTCGAGCGTCGGCAGCCGCGCGGGCGGGGCGTCGAGGCCTGCCAGCTGTGCGAGGCTCACGTCATAGAGGGCACGGCGGATGGCGAGGTTCAGCCGCTGCCACACGCGCCCGACGCGGCAGCTGTCCTCGATCTCGCAGTTGCCGTGGCCGGCAGCGCAGTCGGTCACGGCCAGCGGACCTTCGAGCGCATCGAGGATCGCCGCGGCGCTGATCTGGGCAGGCGCACGCGCAAGCCGGTAGCCTCCATGGAGCCCGCGGGTCGAGGTCACAAGTCCGGCGCGATGCAATTCCTTCAGCAGCTTGCTTACCGTCGGCAGCGCGATGCGCGTCTGCGCCGCAAGCGCGGTGGCGGTCTGCACGCGCTGCGGCTCGCCTGCCAGTGCGGCAAGCACCACCGTGGCGTAGTCGGTCAGCCGGCTGATTCGGAGCATGGCGTACCCCTGGGAGAATGTAGACCATTTTAGTCCTAATTACGCCCGGAACCAAGGGCAGCAAGACTTGCGGATTTGCTATCCTTGCGCCCCGTTTCAAGGGGTTACTGCTGAGCGGCGCGGCTTGCGCCGCGCGCCATGCGCGCCTGTCGGGCGCCGCACCGTCAAGCTGGAGGAACATCGATGAACCCGAGTGAGCTCGCGCGCGTTGCCGGCGCAATGGTGGCAAAGGGCAAGGGCATTCTGGCTGCAGACGAGAGCACGAGCACGATCACCAAGCGCTTCGGCAGCATCAAGCTGGAATCGACTGAAGAGCACCGCCGCAGCTACCGCGAGATGCTGTTCACCGCCCAGGGCGCGGCCGAATCGGTGAGCGGGGTCATCCTCTACGACGAAACCATCCGCCAGAAGACCAGGGACGGTACGCCCTTCCCGCAGTACCTCGCCAAGCAGGGCATGATCCCGGGGATCAAGGTCGACACCGGCGCGAAGCCCCTCGCGGGCTTCCCGGGCGAGACCATTACCGAAGGGCTCGATGGCCTGCGCGAGCGGCTCATCGAGTACCGTGGACTTGGCGCGCGGTTCGCTAAGTGGCGCGCGGTCATCGACATCGCCGAGGGCATCCCGACCGACTTCGCCATCGAGGCGAACGCGCACGCGCTGGCGCGCTACGCGGCGTTGTGCCAGGAGAACGACATCGTGCCGATCGTCGAGCCGGAGGTGCTGATGGACGGTGCGCACTCCATTGAGCGCTGCGCGCAAGTGAGCGAGCAGGTGCTGGAGGTCGTCTTCGGGGCGCTCTTCAGGCACCGCGTTCTGTTCGAGGGCATGGTGCTCAAGCCCAACATGGTGATCTCGGGCAAGAAGGCCGCTAACCGCGCCCCTCCGGAGGAGGTCGCCGCGGCAACCCTGCGCGTGCTCAAGCGCCACGTTCCGCCCGCAGTTCCTGGAATCGCCTTCCTGTCCGGCGGCCAGTCCCCGACGGAAGCGACGCTGCACCTGGCTCTCATGAACAAGCTCGGTGGCGCGCCCTGGCCGCTCACCTTCAGCTACGGACGTGCGCTGCAAGACAACGCGCTCAAGGCCTGGGGCGGGGCGGCGGCGAACTTCGCCGCCGGCCAGAAGGAGTTCGCCAAGCGCGCGAAGCTCAACGGGCTGGCCGCCGCCGGGCGCTACGCGCCGGAGATGGAGAGCCAGGCTGCCTGAGGGATTCAGGAGGCTCGCGCGCGCGTGACCAGCCCCCAAACTGCGCAACCCGCGGTCACCGCCTCGGCGGCCGACGCGGTGGTCGCCGTGCGCGACGTGCACTACGCCGTGGGTGGGCACGAGATCTTCTCGGGGCTCGATGTCGAGGTCCGTCGCGGCCGCATTACCGCCATCATGGGCCCAAGTGGTGCCGGCAAGACCACGCTCCTGAGGCTCATCACCGCGCAAATCACGCCCGATCGCGGGCAGGTGAGCGTGTTCGGTTGCGATCTGGCCACCCTCGGCACGCGCGAGATCTACGCGCTGCGCAAGCGCTTAGGCATGCTGTTCCAGAACGGCGCGCTGCTGACGGACATGGACGTATTCGAGAACGTCGCCTTCCCGGTGCGCGAGCACAGCGATCTGCCTGAGGCGCTCATTCGCAAGCTGGTGCTCACCAAACTGCAGGCGGTCGGACTGCGCGGTGCCGCCGGGCTCACTCCCGCGGAGCTCTCCGGTGGCATGGCGCGACGCGTGGCGCTGGCGCGTGCCATCGTCATGGATCCGGAGCTGCTCATTTACGATGAGCCCTTCGTCGGCCTCGATCCGATCTCCCTCGGGGTGATCCTGCGGCTCATCAAGCAGATGAACCAGGCGCTCGGCATCACCAGCGTCATCGTCTCGCACGACGTGCAGGAACTTGCGAGCATCGCCGACGACAGCTATCTGCTCTCGGGTGGGCGCATCGCAGCCTCCGGTACCCCGCAGCAGCTGCGCAGCAGCGACTCCCCGGCGGTGCGGCAGTTCATGACCGGCTCTTCCGATGGGCCGGTGCCGTTTCACTACCCCGCCCCCGACTACGCCACGCAATTGCTCGGGACGGACGAGCCGTGAGCGCCGGGCGCGAGGGCTACATCCTCGAGGGCATACGCCGGCTCGGCTCGGTGGCGCTGTTCCTGGCGCGGCTGCTCATCCAGTGTGTGCCCGCCCTGGGCCGCCCGCGGCTTGTCGTCTACCAGATCTATAACGCCGGCGCCCGCTCGCTCATCATCATCATGTTGTCGGGGTTGTTCGTCGGGATGGTGCTGGGGCTGCAGGGCTACGACCTGCTGCAGCGTTTCGGTTCCGAGGAGGCGCTCGGCACCGCCGCAGCTCTCGGACTGCTGCGCGAGCTCGCCCCGGTGATCACCGCGCTACTGTTCGCCGGTCGCGCCGGCACGGCGCTCACCTCCGAGATCGGGCTCATGCGCGCCACCGATCAGCTGACCGCCATGGAGATCATGGCGGTCGACCCGCTGCGCTACGTCGCGGCCCCGCGTTTTCTCGGCGGGGTGATCGCGATGCCGCTGCTGACTGCGATCTTCAGCGTGATCGGGCTCTACGGTGCGCAACTGGTCGGCGTGCAGCTGATGGGTGTGGACCGGGGCGTCTTCTGGTCGCAGACCCAGAGCTCCGTGGACCTGCACGATGTCACCGAGGGCATGGTGAAGAGCCTCGTGTTCGGCCTTGCCTGCAGTCTCATCGCCGTGTACGAGGGCTATAACGCCGCGCCGACCGCAGCAGGGGTCGGACTTGCGACCACCCGCACCGTGGTAGCCTCCTCGGTTATGACACTGCTGCTCGATTACGTGTTGACCGCCGAATTCCTGTAAGAGGAACCTAGACCATGCGCCCTAATCGAACCCTGGAGATCGGAACCGGACTGTTTGTATTGTTGGGTTTTGCGGCCCTGTTGTTTCTGACTACACAGCTGCCCGCGAGCGGCTTGAAGCTGGGCGGCACCCGCCCGGGTTATCATGTGGATGCCGAGTTCGACAACGTCGGCGATCTGAAGGTGGGATCGCCGGTCACGATGTCGGGCGTGCGGATGGGCGAGGTCATGAGCATCCGCTTCGACCCCAAGGACTACAAGGCGGTAGTGGTCATGCGCATCGACTCGCAGTACAACCAGATCCCCGAGGACAGCTACGCGAGCATCCAGACCCAGGGTCTCCTGGGCGGCAAGTACATCGGCTTAAGTCCGGGCGGCTCGGACACCTACCTGAAGCAGGGCAGCCGCATCGAGCAGACGCAGTCGGCCATCGTGCTCGAGAGCCTGATCAACAAGTTCTTCGCCAACTATACGAGCAAGGACAGCGGCGACAGCCAAAGCAAGAGCGCAGGCCAGGCGACTGACACTCAAGACAAGCCGGAGTCAAAGAAGTGAGATACGCAACCGTACTATGGGTCGCCTGCCTGGCCCTCGGCCTCTCCTGCGCCGAGGCGCAGACCCCGGCGAGCGCGCCGCCCCAGGGTGCCGCCGCGGGCGCAGGCGGTGATGATCCGACTCAGGTCGTACAGAACGCCGCGCAGAGCATGCTTACCGATCTGGACAAGGATCGTGATGCGTACCGACGCGATCCTGCCAAGCTCGGACAACTGGTGGACAAGTATCTGCTGCCGCACTTCGACACTAACTTCTCGGCACAACTGGTGCTCGGCAAGTACTGGCGCAGCGCCACCCCCGAGCAGCGCCAACACTTCATCGATGCGTTCTATCATTCACTGCTTGCCAACTACGGCAGTGCACTGGTCGACTTCACGGCCGACCGCCTCAAGATCTTCCCGACCAAGGTCGACCCGGAATCCACCCGTGCTACGGTGCGCACCGAGGTCAAGCGCAGCAACGGTGATCGCGTTTCGGTCAACTATTACCTGCGCAAGACCCCGCAGGGCTGGAAGGCGTGGGACGTGGTGATCGACGGCATCAGCTACGTCAACAGCTACCGCGAGGACTTCGGCGCGCAGATCGAGCAGCAGGGGATCGACGCGGTCATCAAGCGCCTCGAATCGGGCGAGCGACCCGAGGCCATCGGCAAGACCACCGCCAAGGGCTGATGAGCGCAGCGCAGGCCGTGACCTCCGAGGACGCCCCCGCCGGGGTCTTCCGCCTTACGCGCGCTGCGGACGGCCGCTTCGTCGCCGACGGACCGCTCACCTTCGCAAGCGCGCGCCGCGCAGCCGAGCTCGGTACGCAGTCGCTGCGCGCTGCGCAGGGCGCAGCGCTGGTGGTCGACTGTGCGGGGGTCAGCGCCTGCGACAGCGCAGGTCTTGCGGTCTTGCTCGAGTGGCTGGCCGAGGCCAAGCGCGCCGGTCAGACGCTGCGCTATACCAACCTGCCGCCCGATCTGACGGCACTGGCGCGCATCAGCGAACTGGAGGACCTGCTCGCGCGCGGTGTCTAGCGCGCCTTGCCGTCAATGCGGGGCCGGGCTCGCCGGGGCAGGGTGCGAGGTGTCCTCCTGATCCTGGCCTGCCTCCTCGAGGAGCTTGCGCTCCTGTTCGTCCTCGTTCGGGGATTGCCCGCCGTGCACCTTGAAGTCACGCCGCTGCAGGTAGGCGTTGCGCAGGAACGCATACGGATCGTAGGCGTCGTACACCAGGTGATCGGTGTCCAGCAGCCGGGAGCGCCAATCGACCTGCTGCACGAGGAACAGTCCGTAGTCCCAGTACGGGTTGCGGATGTACTGGCGCGGCGTTGTGAAGTCATCGGCGAGCCGGCCAAAGGCGTCACGGACGTCGGAGGCACCGAGGAACGGTAGCACCACGTAAGGACCGGTATGCAGGCCCCACTTGCCAAGGGTCTGTCCGAACTCACGGTCGTTCTTGTCCAGGCCCGCGCGGGTGGCCGGATCCCACAGCCCGCCGATGCCGATCGTGGTGTTGAGGATGAGGCGCGTGCAATCGGTGAAGAACGGCCTGATCTGTCCCTGCAGCAGGTCGTTCACGATCACGATGGGATAGTCGATGTTGTCGAAGAAGTTGCCGATGCCCGCCCGCACGAAGCGCGGCAGGAACCTGCGGTAACCGCTCGCCACCGGCCGCAGAATGGCCTTGTCGAACTTGTCGTTGAAGTGGTAGGTGGCGCGGTTCATGCGCTCCCACGGGTCGCGTGGATCGCGCTTACCCGGCGGCAGCGCCGCGCAGCCGCACAGGATGAGCAGGCAGAGTGTCAGCAGCGTCGTGCGTATGGTTGCCGTCATAGGGAGCGCGGTCAAAGGCGGGACGCGCATTGTAGCAGCCGCGCCGCCGGCTGCCGCGCGCCGCCGGAGGGCGTGCCACGCTCCTAGTGGTCGGCCCCGAGGTGAGTCTCGCGCTGACCCCGTCCTTGGTTGTCGCCGTTATCACTCGTCAGGCGCCGCTTGCGGTTGGCGGCGAGGTAGTCGCGCACCTCGTCCAGGCGTGCCTGATAGCGCTGGCGCTGGATCAGGCTGTTATGGGGGGCGGCCAGGGCGAGCTGCAGCTGCTGGGCGGCCAGGTTCAGGTCCCCGCCTGCGATCTGGTACTCGCCCATGTAGTAATAGGCATCTCCGGCATCCCCGGCCGCACTCGCGGCGAGGGCCGTCAGGCGGATCTGGTCGGGTGTCGGGGGCACGTTGTTGAACAGGTCGAGCAACATGTTGTGGGCATCCATGGGGCGGCCCGCGGCCATGAGTGTCTCCGCATAGCGCACGGTGATCGGCACGTTGCGCGGGAACAGTGCCTCGGCGCGCCTGAAGGTCGCGAGCGCCTCGCTCTGGTGTCCGGCCTTGGCCTGCGCCTGGCCGAGAGCCGCATACAGCAGTGTGAGACCTTCGTGCTGCTGCACCAGGGGGGTCAGGAGCTTGACCGCCTCTTCGGGGTGCGGGCCGTTCATCAGCGCCAGCGCCTCACCGTAGCGGTTGCCCAGATTGTCCCCGCCGTTGGCGATCTTCTGCGCGTACTGCAGCGCGAGGTCAACATCGCCGGTGGCGGTCAGCACCCGCACGCGCTCGCGGATCAGCGGATAGCTCAGCGAGTCGTTACCCTTGCGCGGCGGAAACTGCGCGGCACGCGCGCGCGCCTCGGCGATGCGATCGGTGGTCACCGGGTGATCGATCAGCATCGCCGGGATGTAGGTCGCCGAGAGCCCCTCGTGGCGGCCCATGGTCTCGAAGAACTGCGCCATGGCATTGGGGTCGAAGCCGGCGCCGGCGAGGAAGCCGATACCCACGCGGTCGGCTTCCATCTCGTTGTCGCGGATGGTGTTGATCTGCTCCTGTACCGCCATCCCCTCGGCGGCGGCGATGCCACCCTCGATCGCCTGGCCCCCGCCGATGGCGCCGAGCAGGATCGCGCCGATCATGGCTGCGGCGGCCGCGAGACTCTGCTGACTCTGTTTGCGCAGCATGCGTGCGATGTGATGCTGGGTGACGTGCGCAGTCTCGTGCGCCATGACGCTCGCCAGTTCCGACTCGGTCGAGCTGGCGAGCACCAGTCCTGCATTGATGAACACGAACCCGCCGGGCACGGCGAAGGCGTTGATGTCCGTGTCCTTGATCACGAAGTACTGGAAGTTCTTGCCCCCTTCGGCACTCTGCGCCGCCAGGCGCTGGCCGACCCCATTGATGTATTCGCCGATCTCGGGATCTTCGATGATGGCGTTCTGGTCGCGCAGCTCCTTGGCGATCATCGCCCCGAGGTAGTACTCGTCCATCGGCGAGAGCACGGTCTGCGCGGGGCTGCCCATATCCGGCAGATCGGAGCCTGCGGTCGGGGCGTTCAGGAGCGGCGCAGGTGCCACGGTGTCGGCGGCCGAGGCGTAGGTGCCCGCCGCTAGGAAAGCGCTGGCGAAGATGAGCAGCAAGCGGCGCATTGTGCTTAGACCGTGCAGGACGGGTGGGAGTTTCTCCGCGTTTACAAGAGCTTACAAGCGCCGAAGTGCTGACTCGACGCTGCCACGGGAGAGCCTACACCTAGAGTATGTCAGAGGCGAAGTCGGCGAGCCGTGAGCGCTCTCCGCGCACCAGCGTGATGTGACCGGAGTGCGGCCAGCCGCGGAAGCGGTTGACCGCATATGTTAAGCCGGAAGTCATCTCGGTGAGATAGGGCGTATCGATCTGCGCGATATTTCCGAGGCAGGCGAGCTTGGTGCCGGGACCGGCGCGCGTGATCAGCGCCTTCATCTGCTTCGGGGTGAGATTCTGCGCCTCATCGAGAATCAGGAAGCGGTTGAGGAAGGTGCGCCCGCGCATGAAGTTGAGCGAGCGGATCTTGATCCGGTTGCGCAGCAGGTCGTTGGTGGCCGCGCGGCCCCAGTTGCCGCCCTCCTGTGAGCCGGTGAGCACCTCGAGGTTGTCCATGAGGGCGCCCATCCACGGCTCCATCTTCTCTTCCTCGGTGCCCGGCAGGAACCCGATGTCCTCACCCAGCGGGATGGTGACCCGCGTCATGATGATCTCCACGAAGCGATTGGTCTCGAGCGTCTGCATCAGACCTGCGGCGAGCGCCAGCAGTGTCTTGCCGGTGCCGGCAGGTCCGAGCACCGTGACGAAGTCGATCTCCGGGTCCATGAGCAGGTTCAGGGCGAAATTCTGCTCGCGGTTGCGCGCGGTGATGCCCCAGACACTGTGCCGCTCGTTGCGGTAATCGCGTGTCAGCTCGATGGTGGCGGTGTCGCCGCCGATGCGGCGCACGATGCCCTCGATGCCCTCGGGCGTGTCCTCGAACACCCCCTGGTTGGGCTGCCACTCGCGCACCGCAGGGCCGGTGACCTCGTAGAAGGTGCGCTCGCCGTCCTTCCATGAGCGCATGTCCTTGCCGTGCAGCTCCCAGAAGTCGGTCGGCAGCGCCGACATGCCGCTGTAGAGGACGTCGGCGTCCTCGAGTGTCTTGTCGCTGTAGTAGTCCTCGGCATGCACGCCGAGCACCGCCGCCTTGATGCGCAGGTTGATGTCCTTGGAGACCAGGATCACGCGCGCATCGCGCTGCTCGCTCTGCAAGGCGAGCGTCTGCGCCAGGATGGTGTTGTCGCCCCCCTGGCCGGGCAGGCCCTCGGGGAGCGCCCCGGAGAGCTGGCGCGTCTGGAAGTAGAGCCGCCCGGTGGAGGGCTTCTTGCCGTGGTTACCCGAGTAGCCGCTCGGCAGCTGCAGGCCGCGGTCGATCTGCTCCTTGGTGGCATCGCGCATCATGTCATCGAGGAAGCGGCTTACCTGGCGCACGTTGCGCGCACCCTCCGACAGACCCTTCTTGTGCGCGTCGAGCTCCTCCAGCACCACCATCGGCAGGTACACGTCGTGCTCTTCGAAGCGAAAGATGGCGGTCGGGTCGTGCATCAGCACGTTGGTGTCGAGCACGAACAGGCGCCGCCCGGCGCGCGAGCGGCCCTTCGCCTCCGCAGCTCCCGCCGCGAGCCCGGCGGTGGAGCCCGCCTCAGAGACGCTGCGCTGCTTCAAGTACCGCCTCCGCGTGTCCCGGGACCTTCACCCCGCGCCACTCCTCATGCAGCCGCCCGCTGGCATCGATCAGGAAGGTGCTGCGGTCCACTCCCAGGTATTTCCTGCCGTAGAGCGTCTTCTCCTTGATCACATCGAACAGCTTGCACACCTTCTCCTCGGTATCGGCGAGCAGCGGGAAGGCAAGCGACTCCTTGGCCGCGAACTTCTCGTGCGAGGCCACCGAATCGCGCGACACCCCGACGATCAGCGTGCCGGCCTTGCGAAAGGCCTTCGCCAGATCGCGGAAGTCCTGCGACTCGCGGGTGCAGCCGCTCGTCATATCGCGCGGATAGAAGTAAATCACCAGCTTGCTGCCAGCGGCCTGCTTGAGGCTCCAGGTGCCCCCGCCCGTCATGGGGAGCGAGAACTCAGGTACTTTCGTCCCGGGTTTGATCTTCGACATCTTGTTTCAGGATTTGACCGGCTCGAGGATGGCATCGAGGTTGAGCGAATCGCAGAACTCCATGAACTCCTCGCGCAGATGCGCGACGTGAATACGGCTTGGCACGTTGACGATCATCTGCACGGCAAACATGGGCGCGCCGGTGTGCGCGGCCGGATAGCTGCGCGTGGAGACTTCCGCGATGTCGATGCCGCGCGTGGCGAAGAAGCCCGACAGTCCGGAGACGATGCCGCTCTGGTCCAGGCACACCACGTCGATCGAGTACGGCAGCATGTCCGTGCGCGGCGTGCGCGGCTCGGTACGCTTCAGGTGGATGCTGAGGTTCGAGGTGTCGGCGAGTCGCTTGAGCTCGGTTTCCAGCTTTGCCAGCGAATGCCAGTTACCCGAAACCAGCAACAGCATCGCGAACTCGTTGCCGAGGCTCGCCATGCGGCTCTCGCTGATGTTGCCCCCGGACTCGCTGATCACCCGGGTCAGCTCGTGAACCATCCCTGTGCGGTCGCTGCCGATTGCCGAAACTGCCAGGTGCTGCTTCATCTGTGGATGGCGGTTGGGTTTACCGGCGTTCGCTGGGCGGCAGTGTACCGGGAGCGGCCGCGGGTTGCGACCCGCGGCCGCAGCGTGTGCCTCGCAGACTTGCTTGGGCACAACTTTCACTCGTAACATCGTGCGTTCCCCCGCGAGCGCTGTGAAGAATCCATGTTTTCAGGCAGCCTGGTTGCCGTCGTCACCCCGATGCTCGAGAGCGGCGCCGTCGACTTCGAAGCCTGGGCACGGCTGCTCGATTTCCACGCAGCCAACGGCACGCAGGGCATCGTCATCGGCGGCACGACCGGCGAGTCGGCGACCCTGCGCGATGAGGAGCTGCGCGAGCTGAGCGTGCGCGCGTGTACGCAAGTGCGCGGCCGGCTCGCCGTGCTCACCGGTGCGGGCAGCAGCAGCACCGCCGCAACGGTTGAGCGTGTCGCGTGGCTCTCGGAGCTGCCGATCGATGGCGTGCTGCTCGTGACGCCGGCCTACAACCGCCCCTCGCAGGAAGGGCTTTACCTGCACTTCGCCGCCGCCGCGGCGGCGGCGAAAAAGCCCCTGGTGCTGTACAACGTGCCGGCGCGCACGGCGGTGGATATGAAGCCAGCCACCGTGGCGCGCCTGGCGCAGGTACCCGGCATCGTCGGCCTCAAAGAGGCCGTGCCGGACGCGGCGCGCGTGCGCGAGCTGGTGGGTGTGTGCCCCGCGCACTTCGCGGTGCTGAGCGGGGATGATGCCACCGCGCGCGCCGCGCTCGGTGCGGGGGCGCGCGGGGTGATCTCCGTCACCGCGAACGTTGCGCCGCGGTCGATGTCAGAGATGGTGGCCGCGGCGCTGCGGGGGGATCCGGCGCGCGCCGTCGAGCTCGATGCCCCCTTGAGCGCGTTGCATCGCGCGCTGTTCGTAGAAGCGAACCCGATCCCGGTAAAGTGGCTGCTGACACAGATGGAGCTGATCGGGCCTGGGGTAAGATTGCCGCTCACGCCGCTGGCGCAGGAGTTCCAGGCCGGGTTGCGCAATGCCGCGCATATCGCCGGGGTCCTGCGGTAGGCGCGCGGTGCGCGTACTGCCGCATCGAAGAGAGGTTTGCGAATGAAGGCTCCCTGGCGAATTGTGCTGCTGCTGCTCGCGCCGCTGGTGATGTGCGCGAGCGGCTGTCACATCGTGCGCGCGATCAGCAAAAGGGAGTGCCACGAGCCGCAGCCTTACATGAAGTCAACGAGTGTGGCGCCGCTGCAGATCCCGCCCGGCCTTGATGCCCCTGATACCACCAATGCACTGCGCCTGCCGGTCTTGAATGAGCCCGCACCGCCGCCGCGCCGTAAAGGCGATCCCTGCCTGGACGAGCCGCCCTCCTTCAAGGTGCAGCGCCAGCCGCCGCGGACGCCGCAGGCCTGAAGGATTGATGAGCGGGTTCGTTTCTTTGAGCGGCATGGCTTATCATGCGCCGCCGTTTTTCCTCCCGGCTCTCGTAAGTGGTTGATTGGAGAGGTGGCCGAGCGGTCGAAGGCGCTGGACTGGAATTCCAGTAACATCTCAACGGGTGTTCGTGGGTTCGAATCCCACCCTCTCCGCCATCTCACGGCGGCGGACTGACAATGGTGGCCCGCATCGGTTTCTCCGCGACGACCAGTCGTGAATCCCGTCAGGGCCGGAAGGCAGCAGCGGCAGCGGCGATGTCGGGTGCCGGAGCCAAGCTGGTGCGGGTCGCCTCCAGCCCATATTGAGGATCGGATGAGTTACACCGCACTGGCGCGCAAATGGCGTCCGAAGAGCTTCCCCGAGCTGGTAGGACAGGAGCACGTGCGCCGCGCGCTGGTGAACGCGCTCGAGAGCGGGCGGGTGCATCACGCGTTCCTGTTCACCGGCACACGCGGGGTGGGCAAGACCACCATCGCGCGTATCTTCGCCAAGTGCCTTAACTGCGAGACCGGGGTCACCCCTGCGCCGTGCGGTGTGTGCGCCAGCTGCCGCGAGATCGACGCTGGGCGCTTCCCGGACCTGATCGAGGTCGATGCCGCCTCGCGCACCAAGGTGGACGACACGCGCGAGCTGCTCGACAACGTGCAGTACGCCCCGACACGCGGGCGCTACAAGGTGTACCTCATCGACGAGGTGCACATGCTCTCGGCGCACTCCTTCAACGCCTTGCTGAAGACGCTCGAGGAGCCCCCGCCGCACGTGAAGTTCCTGCTCGCGACCACCGATCCGCAGAAGCTGCCGGTGACCGTGCTGTCGCGCTGTCTGCAGTTCAACCTCAAGCGCCTGCCTGCCGCCGACATCGCCATGCACCTGCGCCACATCCTCACCGCGGAGACCGTACCGTACGAGGCTGCAGCTCTTGCGCTCATCGCGCAGGCGGCCGACGGCAGCATGCGCGACGGCCTCTCGCTCCTCGACCAGCTGATTGCTTTTGGTGCCGGCAAGGCGGGGGAGGTCGAGGCACGCGCGATGCTCGGCACGGTGTCGCGCGATCACGTGGTGCGCATCGCAACCTCCCTGGGGCGCGGGGACACCGGTGAGCTACTGCGCGCTGCGCATCAGCTCGAGGAATTCGCGCCCGACTACGCGCAGGTGCTCGATGAGCTCGCAGCGCTGCTGGTGCGGGTGGGCCTGCGCCAGGCGGTGAGGGACTATGCGGCCGATGAGCGCTACGCACCGGAGGACATCGAGCAACTCGCGGCAAGCCTTGCGCCCGAGGACGTGCAGCTCTTCTATCAGACGGCGATCATCGGCCGGCGCGACCTTGCGCTCGCCCCCGATGCCAAGAGCGGCTTCGAGATGACGCTGCTGCGCATGATCGCGTTTCGTCCGGCCGGGGCGCCGGTGTCCGCCTCGGCCCCCGCGAGCACCGTCAGCAGCGCCGCAAACACCAGGAGCGAGAGCGCAAGCGGCGCGGCGGAGGACTCGGGCTGGAGCGCCATCGTCAGCCAGCTGGAGCTGACGGGTGCCGCGCGCCAGCTGGCCAGTCACTGCGTGTACATCGGCCGGCAGGGCGCGGTGGTGAGCCTCGGCCTGGATCCGCGCAACCAGCTGCTGCGCACCGCCACCACCGAAGAGAAGCTTGCCCAGGCGCTGTCGCGCCATTTCGGCACCGCGGTGCGGCTCGAGTTCCATGCCGCCACGGTGGCCGGAGTGGAGACCCCTGCACAGGCCCAGCGGCGCGCCTCCGAGGCCGAGCTCGCGGCCGCGCGGCGCGCCTTTGAGGAGGACCCCGGCGTGAAGGGTCTGCGCGAGCGCTTCGGCGCCAGCGTGCTGCCCGAGACCGTGCGCCCGCTAAAATGAGATCCCGTTTACTCCCTGGCGCGTAAGCGCCTGACAGGCACGCTCCCATGAAAGGCAGCATCAACAACCTGATGAAACAGGCCCAGGCCATGCAGGCCAACATGCAGAAGGCCCAGGCCGAGATCGCGAACATCGAGGTGGTGGGCGAAGCGGGCGGTGGCATGGTGAAGGTCACCATGAACGGTCGCCACGAGGTGAAGCGCGTGCAGATCGAGCCCGCCGTCAGCGGCGAGGATCGCGAGATGCTCGAGGATCTGATTGCGGCAGCTGCCAACGACGCCGTGCACAAGGTCGAGGCGCGGGTGCAGGAGAAGATGGCGAGCCTGACCGCAGGACTGCAGCTGCCCCCGGGTATGAAGCTGCCGTTTTGAAGCATTCCCCGACACTCGCCCGCCTTATCGATGCCCTGCGCACGCTGCCCGGCGTTGGACCGAAGAGCGCGCAGCGCATGGCGTTTCACCTGCTGCAGGAGGGGCGAGCCGGCGCGCAGGCGCTCACCGAGGCGCTCGCCGCCGCGCTCAAGTCGGTCTCGCGCTGCCGGCGCTGCCGCATGCTGACCGAGGGCGAGCTGTGCCTGATCTGCAGCGCCCCGCAGCGCGATGCGACGCTGCTGTGCGCGGTGGAATCCCCGGCGGATGTGGTGGCGATCGAGTCCTCCGGCAGCTACCGCGGCCGCTACTTCGTGCTCATGGGACACCTCTCGCCGCTAGATGGCATCGGCCCCGAGCAGCTCGGTGTGCGCGAGCTCGAGGCGATACTCGCCGAGGGAGAGGTGCGCGAGCTCATCCTTGCAACCAACTCGACGGTGGAGGGCGAGGCGACCGCGCATTACCTGAGTGAGCTCGCCGCGCGGCGCACCGTGCGCGCCAGCCGCATTGCGCACGGCGTGCCGGTGGGCGGGGAGCTCGAGTACGTAGACGGCGGAACACTCGCGCATGCGCTCTCCGGGCGTCAGTCCGTCAGCTGAGGCGCCCCCATCAGGAGCCGCGCTGCGGACCGCGCGCCGTTGTGAGCTCCTCGCGCCGGCGGCGCAGCCGCCGGTAGCTTTCGTAGCGGCGCGCACTGAGCGTACCGGCCGCGGCTGCCGCTTGCACCGCGCAGTTCGGCTCGCGCATGTGGCGGCAGTCGCTGAAGCGGCACTCCCGAGCCAGGCGGGCGATTTCCGGAAAGCCGAGCGTGCGCTCATCCAGTGCCTCCACCGCGGGGACGAAGTCGCGCACGCCGGGGGAGTCGATGAGCGCAGCGCCATGCGCCAGGCGATACATGCGCGCAGCGGTCGTCGTGTGTCGGCCTTCCTGCGCGCGCACCAGCTCCCCGACCTCGACGTCCGCTTCGGGCACCAGACGGCGCAGGAGCGAGGACTTGCCGACGCCCGACTGCCCGACCAGCACGGCGTACGCCTCGGGCGCCAACACCGAGCCGAGCGCATCGAGCCCCTCGCCGCTCACCGCCGAGCAGCGGATGCTCGGGTAACCGGCCTGCGCGTACGCGGCCAGCTCCGCGGCGAGGGTGGGGCCGGCCTCAAGGTCGCTCTTGTTGAGGATGAGCGTGGCCGGCACCTCCGCGGCGGTGCCGGCGGCAAGGTAGCGGTCCACCACGAACAGGTCCGGCTCCGGCAGGGGCGCCAGCACGACCAGCAGCTGCGTGAGATTGGCCACCACGGCCTGCGCGCCGCCGCGGGCGTTCGCGCGCCACAGCACGTTGCGCCGCGGCAGCACCTCGAGGACGTGGACTTCCTCGTGGCGCGCATCGATGCGGCAGCGGACCAGATCCCCGCACACGGCACCGAGCGCCCGTCCGAAGGGGCGTGCCTGCAGCTGCTCCCCTTCAGCGGTGCGCACGAGCATGTGGCGTCCGAAGGCCGCAATCACGCATCCAACGACGGTTTGCTTCATTCGCGGGCGCCCACGCGCCCATAATAGGCCATGCCGAGCGGGGACTATCTAGTGTGGATCGATCTGGAGATGACGGGACTGAAGCCCGACTCCGACTCGATCATCGAGATTGCCACCGTGGTGACCGACCGCGAGCTTTCGATCGTCGCCGACGGCCCGGTGCTCGCCATCCATCAAAGCGAGGAGGTGCTCGCGCGCATGGACGAATGGAACCAGCGCCAGCACGGCTCCTCGGGGCTGCTCGCGCGCGTGCGCGCCAGCCGCACGACGGTTGCCGAGGCGCAGCAGCGCACGCTCGAGTTCCTCACCCCGCTCGTCAATGCCGGCAGCTCCCCGATGTGCGGCAGCAGTATCTGCCAGGACCGGCGCTTCCTCGCGCGCTGCATGCCCGAGCTCGAGCGCTTCTTCCACTACCGCAATCTCGACGTCAGCACGCTCAAGGAGCTGGCGCGGCGCTGGGCGCCGACGGTGGCGGACAGCTTCCTCAAGCAGGGCACGCACCTCGCCCAGGCGGACATCCACGAGTCGATCCGCGAGTTGCGTCACTACCGCACGCGGCTGTTTGCGCCGGCTTGGGCGGGAAGCGGTGGCAGCTGAGGTAGCCCCGCTCGTGACCCACCGCGGCGGTTGCCATTGCCGGGCCGTGGTGTTCGAGGTGGATGCGCCCGCGCAGGTGACGGTAAGCGATTGCAACTGCTCGATCTGCCGCATGAGCGGCTTCCTGCACCTGATCGTGCCGCGCAGCCGCTTCCGGCTGCTGCGCGGGGCGGAGAGCCTCAGCGAGTACCGGTTCAATACCGGCACTGCGCGCCACCTGTTCTGCCGTAACTGCGGCGTCAAGTCCTTCTACGTGCCGCGCTCGAACCCCGACGGCTACAGCGTCAACCTGCGCTGCCTCGAGCGCGCAACGCTCGCGCACGTGACGGTCGAGCCCTTCGACGATGAGGATCGCGCGACTTCCGATGCGCGCATCCGCGATCGCTCGCGCGAGTAAGGCAGCGCAGCGCCCGGGGGCTCTTCAGGGCTTCTTGCCGGGCGACTGTTGTGACTTGGCCAGGAACAGCCAGGTTTCCACCACCGTATCCGGATTGAGCGACATGCTGCCGATGCCCTGCTCGAGCAGCCAGACCGCGAAGTCCGGGTGATCGGAAGGACCCTGGCCGCAGATGCCGACATACTTGCCGCTCTTGCGGCAGGCCGTGATCGCCATGGTCAGGAGCATGCGCACCGCCTCGTCGCGCTCATCGAAATGGCGCGCCATGACGGCGGAGTCGCGGTCCAGTCCGAGCGTCAGCTGCGTCATGTCGTTCGAGCCGATCGACATGCCGTCGAAGTACTCCAGGAACTTGTCGGCGAGCAGTGCGTTGGTCGGCAGCTCGCACATCATGATGATGATGAGTCCGTGTTTGCCGCGCTCCAGGCCGTTCGCGGCCAGCAGCTGCGTGACCTGGCGCGCCTCCTCGAGGCTGCGTACGAAGGGCACCATGACCTGCACGTTGGTGAGGCCCATGGTCTCGCGTACGCGCCTGAGCGCGCGGCACTCGAGCTCGAAGCACGGACGGAAGCTCTCGTCCACGTAGCGCGATGCGCCGCGGAAGCCGAGCATCGGGTTCTCTTCGTGCGGCTCGTAGCGCGCCCCGCCGATCAGGTTCGCATATTCGTTTGACTTGAAGTCCGACAGGCGCACGATGACCGGCTCAGGGGCGAACGCGGCGGCGATCTGCGCGATACCTTCGGCGAGCTTCTCCACGTAGAAGCCCACGGGGTCCGGATAGCCTGCCATCTGCGCACGGATCTGCTGCTGTAGCTCCGCATCGAGGCGCTCGAATTCCAACAGCGCGCGCGGGTGCACGCCGATCATGCGGTTGATGATGAACTCCAATCGCGCCAGCCCCACGCCGTGGTTGGGAATGGCGGCGAAGTCGAACGCCCGATCAGGGTTGCCGACGTTCATCATGATCTTCACCGGGATCTTCGGCAGCGAATCGAGCTCCACGTCTTTGCGCTCGAAGTCGAGTAACCCCTCGTAGACATGACCGGTGTCGCCTTCCGCGCACGACACGGTGACTTCCTGTCCCTCGCGGATGGTGTGCGTGGCATCGCCGCAGCCCACCACGGCAGCGATTCCCAGCTCGCGCGCGATGATGGCGGCATGACAGGTGCGGCCGCCGCGGTTGGTGACGATCGCTGCGGCGCGCTTCATGACCGGCTCCCAGTCCGGATCGGTCATGTCGGCGACCAGCACGTCGCCGCCTTGCACGCGCGCCATTTCGCTGGCGTCTTTGATGATGCGAGCGGTGCCAGCTGCGATGCGCTGGCCGACGCTGCGCCCGGTAGCCAGCACGCGCGAGCGGCCCTTGAGCGCATAGCGCTGTATGGTGCGGCCCGTGCGGCTCTGCACGGTCTCCGGCCGTGCCTGCAGGATGAAGAGCTCGCCGCTCTCACCGTCCTTCGCCCACTCGATGTCCATCGGCCGCCCGTAGTGCTCCTCGATGATGAGTGCCTGGCGGGCGAGGGTGATCAGATCGGGGTCCTCGAGGCAGAAGCGCCGGCGGTCGGCGAGCGGCACCTCCACCGTCTGCACCCGCTCGGCGGAAGCGGCCGGCGCATACACCATCTTCACCGCCTTGCCGCCGAGGTTGCGACGCAGTACCGCAGGGCGCTGCGCGCGCAGCGCGGGCTTATAGAGATAGAACTCGTCGGGGTTGACCGCGCCCTGCACGACCGTCTCACCGAGCCCCCAGGAGGCGGTGATGAACACGACGTTACGAAACCCCGAATCGGTATCGAGCGTGAACATGACGCCGCTCGCCCCGAGATCGCTGCGCACCATGTGCTGCACGCCCGCCGAGAGTGCCACCGCATCGTGCGCGAATCCCTGGTGCACGCGGTAGGAGATGGCGCGGTCGTTGAAGAGCGAGGCGAACACCTCGTGCAGCGCTTTGAGCACGGCGGCTTCCCCGCGCACGTTGAGGAAACTCTCCTGCTGGCCGGCGAAGGAGGCCTCGGGCAGGTCTTCCGCGGTCGCCGATGAGCGCACCGCCACGGCGATCTCCTTGCCACCGCTCATGCCGGCGAGCGCCTCACTCACCGCCTGTCCGAACGCCGCCGGCAGCGGGGTCGCAAGGATCCACTGGCGGATACGCGCGCCGCTGGCGGCAAGCCGGGCTACATCATCCACATCGAGCGCGCTCAGCTCGGCGCGTATGCGCGCATCGAGGCCGCCCTGCCTGAGAAACTCGCGATAGCCCTGCGCGGTGGTGGCGAATCCTCTTGGCACCTGCACACCGAGTCGGGTGAGCGCGCCGATCATCTCGCCGAGCGAGGCGTTCTTGCCTCCCACGTGCTCAACGTCGCGCATGGTCAGCTGCTCGAACGGGACGACGTAGGCGTTCAAGAGTGCTCCTGATGCTCGGGGGGGCGGTGGGCGCTTGCTACGCTGCGCGCGCGGTGAAACACTGCGCTCTCCTCACTGGTGAAGCTGGATGAGTCGCCTGCAGTCGTGAGCCGTCGAACCATTTTCTTCGTCTCGGACCAGACGGGCGTCACTGCGGAAACGCTGGGCCACAGCCTCATGACGCAATTCGAGGGGCTGGAATTTCGGCCGGTGACTTTGCCATTTGTGTCGAGCGTTGACAAGGCGCATGAGGTGCTGCGGCGTATCGAGCGTACGGCTGCGGAGGAGGGGTTGCGCCCGATCATCTTCAGCACGCTGGTGCAGGATGAGGTGCGCGATGTGGTGATGACCGCAAACGGTCTGTTCCTCGATCTGTTCTCGGCATTCGTCGGCCCGCTTGAGCGTGAACTCAACACGCGCTCCACGCACCGCACCGGACGCGCCCACGGTATCGCCGATCTCGCCGCCTATACCGCGCGCATCAACGCCACCAACTTTGCGCTCGCCAACGATGACGGCACGGGCGGGGACTACGCGCACGCGGACGTGATACTGGTCGGGGTCTCGCGCGTCGGCAAGACCCCGACCTGTGTGTACATGGCGCTGCAGTACGGGGTGTTTGCTGCGAATTATCCGCTCACCGAAGATGACCTGGAGGCGGGCGTACTGCCGCCGCGACTTGACCGCTTTCGCGCCAAGTTGTACGCGCTGACCATCAAGCCGGAGCGACTGCAGCAGATTCGTAACGAGCGCCGTCCGGAGAGTCGCTACGCCTCGCGAGCGCAGGTGCAATACGAGTTGCGTGCGGCGGATGCGCTGTTCGCACGCTACGCGATCCCCGCGTTCGACACCACCGAGTGCTCGATCGAGGAGATCGCGAGCCGCATCCTGAACACCACGGGCATCGAGCGACGCCTGCGCCCCTAAAGGGGGTGTGTCCAACTGTCTATTGTTGCATGGACTGCGGCCGAGGTGGGTCGCCTTAGCTGCGTGCACGAAAATTGCAGGCCCCGCGAGTACGCATAGTTGCGTGAATTCGCGTGCTTGTTGCACTTGCAGCGCAAGCATCGTGCGTTATAGTCGGGGCGTGTTGCTCACCGATTCACATACCGTCGTTTCCTGGCGCGCCCGGCCGCGCAGCTTCGCTGCGCTCATGGGACTGTACGAGAGCAACTTCATACGCCTGGGCTGGCTGGCCGGAGACCTCAAGTCACTCCCCGGGCGCCAGACCTCGGCGGTGCGCGGAGACTGTGACCTCGTTCTCACCGTGACCGAACGCTCACCGTACACCAGCACCGTGAACCTCACCTACCTTCTCGCGGATGCGGGCTCGCCCAAGCTCTACCCCGACATGCGGGTGCGTATTTACCATGACGCGCATCTGGTAGAGGCCCAGCAGGTGGCCGAGGCGCAAGGCCCACGCCTCCTCAAGGCACCGCGCGGGGGTGCGGAGCGTGAACTGGGTCAGCGCTGGGCGCGCAACATGATGTTAAACAAGTGGCTGGAATACTGCGTGGAGCGAGGTCATCGCTTCTCAGCCCGCACGGAGGCCCGCCTCGGCGCATGAGAAGGGGCGGTCCGCCGCCGAACTTCTCATGAAAGCACTGCGCCAACTAGGCTTTCTCAGACTCAGCCTCCGCTCGGAGGCCAAGCCCGATGAAGACCATCGGGTGCTCGAGCTATTTCGTAACCGCGCGGAGCTGAAGAAGGCCTACGGCGGGCTGCAGGATGAGACCTATCGCCTCAAGGACCTCATCAAGCAGCAGGAAGGTGCGACCCAGCGCGTGCAGGAGATGCTCAGCACGCTCGAGGGCAGACTCGGAACACCCGAGTCGGGCTACCCTGCGCTGGTCTTCTACCAGCTGCGCCGGTTGTGGCAGGGCGGACGCGAGCTGATCACGCAGTTCATCGCCGATCTTGTGCGCCAGCAGGAGGAGCGCGAGCGGCGCGCGCATCTCGCCCAATACAATCGCCAGCAATTCTCGCGCCGCCAGGCGGCGGAAGCGGAACTGCATGTCGCGCAGAGCGCACACCTCGAGGCCGAGGCGCAGCTCGGGGCGTTGCAGGCCCAGCGCGCGCGCCTCACGCGCCTGTGGCATTACTTCAAACGCCGCGCCCTCGAGCAACGCATCGCCGGCGCCCAGGCCGTACTGGCCGCGGCCGCCGCCACGCTCGTGCGCGGCCAGGAGGGTGTTGCGGCCGTTGAGCGCGAGCCGGTGCCGGAGTTCGCGGGGCTGTCGCTGGCGGCGCGGCGCGCCATCAACCTGGCGGCGATCGCGTATGCCGAGGTCCTGTGCCTGCGCCTGGCGCCGTTGAAACCGCCGCTGTTGAAGCTTGCGCGCACCGCCACGGCACAGCGCGAGACCGGTGATGACTACGGAGCGCCGCAGGAGTGCGTGCTGCTCATGGCCCAGATCAGCCGTGCCCAGAACCTGCTCGCAGAGTCCGCGACCCTGCCCGCGGAGATCTCAGCGCGCAGCGAACGCATCAAGCGCCTGGCGCGCTACCGATCGGCGGCCGACAGTACCCCGATGGCCGATTCGCTGGCATTTTCTGCAGGCGACGTGCTCGCGAGCGAGGCGCTCGGGACTGCGGCAACGCAGCTGCCGAACGTGCTCGCCGAGGATACCTGGGACCTGTTCCGGATCCTGCTGCGCTGAAGGAAGGCGCGCCTTCAGCTGGCGCGCGCGGTCTTCTGCTGCGGATGGGCGCTGATCACCATGTCCGCCATCACCTGCGTTGCCTGATCGAGGACCACGTCGGCGGCATCGTCCTTGGACTTCTCCAGTTCCTCGATGCTCTTGTAAGGCGGCAGGTTCTTGGCCGACCGGCGGCTGTTCTCGCGCTCCAGGCGGTCACTCTCCAGGCGCGCACGCTCCTCGCGCCGCACCTTGAGATTCAGCGACACGTTACGCTGTTCGCGCACCGAGTCGATCGCGGCGATGTCCGACATCAGCCAACGGTAGTCCGGGTCGTGCTGCGCGCGCGCATCTTCCTCGACGGCGAGCGCGGACACGGGCGGCACGCCGGTGCTGGTCTTGAAGGGCACCCCGGCGATGCGATCCCACGGCAGCGCCGACTCGAGCGCGCTTTCGCCGATTTCCTTGGTGTCGAGCGGGGAGGCGAGCGCCACGTCCGGCTCGACACCGCGATGCTGCGTACTCTCCCCGGTGACGCGATAGAACTTCCCGATGGTCACGGTGAGCTGGCCGTTGCCGCCCTGCTGCTGCGGCCAGCGATCGAGCGGCATGAGACTTTGCACCGTGCCCTTGCCGAAAGTCGTCTGTCCGAGGATCACGCCGCGGTGATAGTCCTGGATGGCGCCGGCGAAGATCTCGGAGGCCGAGGCGCTCAGGCGGTCCACGAGCACCCCGAGCGGACCGTTGTAGGCGGGAGCGGTCTCCGGGTCGTCCAGCACTTCCAGGCGGCCGGAGGTGTCGCGCAGCTGCACCACCGGGCCGTGATCGATGAACAGGCCGGTGAGCGCGGTGGCCTCCGGAAGGTAGCCGCCGCCGTCGTTGCGCAGGTCGAGCACCAGGCCGTCGATGTTCTCGGACTTGAGCTGGGTCAAAAGCTTCAGCACGTCGCGCGTGGTGCTGCGGTAGTTCTCATCCCCGGCGCTCTGGGCTGCGATGTCCTGGTAGAAGCCCGGAACGGTGATCACGCCGATCTTGAGCGTGCGGCCGTCGCGCACCACCGACTTCACTTCCTTGTGGGCGGCCTGCGCTTCGAGCGTCACCTTGTTGCGTACGAACTCGCGCACTTCCTCGGGCGTTCCCGGGGCGGCCCCGGCCGGCAATACCTGCAGGCGCACTGAGGTGCCTGCCTTGCCGCGGATCAGCTGCACCACATCGTCCAGGCGCCAGCCGATGACGTCAGTGAACGGACCCTCATGCCCCTGCCCGACACCGGTGATGCGGTCGTTGATCTTCAGGGTGCCGGCAACTGCCGCCGGCCCGCCATCGAGCACGCTCATGATGGTGACGTAATCGTCGACCAGCTGCAGCGATGCCCCGATGCCGTCGTAGTTGAGGCTCATCTGAATGCGGTACTCCTCGGAGGAGCGCGGCGAGAAATAGCTCGAGTGCGGGTCGAAAGCACGCGCGTACGCGTTCATGAGGTTCTCGAACACGTCCTCGTTGGTCACCTGATCGACGCGCTTGAGCACACGCTCGTAGCGCTTGCGCAGCACGTCGGAGGCCTCCTGCCAGTTCTTGCCGGTCAGCATCAAAGACAGCATGTCGTTCTTGACGCGTTTCCTCCACAGCTCATCCATCGTGGCCTGGTCGGCCGGCCAGGGGGCCTTGGTGCGGTCGAACTCGAAGGACTCGTTCAGCGTCCAGTCCGGCTCATTCTGCAGCAGTGTCAGGGCGTGTTGGATGCGCTCACGGTTGCGCTGCTGGAAGCGCGCGAAGATGAGGTAGGCCGGATCGATGTTACCGGTGCGAATCATCTCGCCGAACTGGCTGCGATAGGCGTTGAACTCCTCGATGTCGCTTGCGAGGAAATAGCTGCGCTGTCCGTCGAGGAACTCGAGGTAGCGCTGGTAGATCGTGTCCGACATCTTGTCGTCGATCGCCGCGCGGCTGTAGTGCTGATCCTCGAGGATGCGTCCGATCTTGCGCGCCGTGGCACGCTGGCTGTCGCTCGGGCTGATCGCCCCTGGCGGCAGGACGACGTTGCTCGCCGGGGCCCTGACGGAGCCGGCGAGCGCCAGCGCCAGAACCGCAACGGCGGCGGTGATTATCCAACCCGGGGATCGGCGCGACGGTAAAGGCATTATCGGGCTCGCAGGCTTCGGTAGACTGATTAGAGTAAGGCTAGAGCGTGCAGTTCGCTTTTGCTTTTAGCAAGTACGGTAATCACAGCATGCGACCTCTGGCGGCGCTTCTGGCAATCCTGGCGGGCTCGGCGATCGCCCTGGCCGCCGGGCTGGTGATGACCTGGATCGTAATTCTGTTCCTGCCGGCCGATGAGGCGCGCTTCGCACCCGAGCAACCCGCCCTGGTGCGCGCAGTGGTCATATTCTCGCTGTTCGCGCTTGCCACCGGGGGCAGCTTCTACGCCCAGCAGCGCGAGCGTCGCTGGCGCTTCGCGGCGCACGCCGCCACGCTCGCGATGTTCGCCGTCGCGCTGTGGCTCTACTGGCCCAAGTAGCCGACCCGGCCGGCCGCACTGCAGCGGCGTTCCTCACTCGTCCCGCGCGCTTGGCAGGGCACGTACCAGCCTGAGCAACAGCCGCACCAGGAGCAGTACGACCGCGGGCCCGAGGGCCACCGCCCAGAAGACCGCCGAGCCGTGCCCAAGGCCGACTAGGAAGTCCGCCAGCAGGGCGAGCGGGCCGGCGTGGGGGTTCTGGCCGTGCGTGTAGGGCCCGAGCAGGCGGTTGCCTACCACCCACACGAGCAACGGCATCAGCAGCACCCCGAAAAGCAGGGCGGCGCCGTAGATGATGAGTTCCCGGCGTGCTCGGGGTAGCGTTCCGTAAGTGTCGCGCAGCTGCGCCAGGCGCTCGCGCGGGGGAAGCGGTGCGTCGGCAGGGGGCGTGGTCGGCATGCGTGGGGGGCATAATAGCCTCCCCATGCAAAAAGTCAGAGTCGCCGTGATCGGCGTGGGCTATCTCGGGCGCTTCCACGCGCAGAAGTATGCGCAGGCCCCGCAGTGCGAGCTGGTCGCAGTCGTCGATCCGCGTGCCGAGGCGCGCGAACAGGTGGCCGCTGAACTTAAGGTGCCGGCCCTTGAGGGGCACGCGCAGCTGATCGGCGCTGTCGATGCGGTGAGCGTCGTCACGCCGACGCCTGCGCATTTCGCCATCGCGCGCGACTTTCTGGCAGGCGGCGCGCACGTGCTGGTCGAGAAGCCGATCACCGAGACCCCCGCCGAGGCGCGCGAGCTGATCGCCGTGGCCGCGCACGCCCGGCGCATCCTGCAGGTAGGCCATCTCGAGCGCTTCAATGCCGCGATACTCGCCGCGGAGCCGCACCTGCACTCCCCGCGCTTCGTCGAGTGTCACCGCCTCGCCCCCTACCGCGAGCGCGGCACGGACGTGAACGTGGTGCTCGACCTGATGATCCACGATATCGATATCGTGCAGACCATCGTCGGCTCCCCGATCGCCGCCATCGACGCGGTCGGCACGCCGGTGTTCTCCGAGGAGATCGACATCGCCAATGCGCGCATTCGCTTCGCGAACGGCTGCATCGCCAATGCCACCGCCTCGCGGGTGAGCATGAAGACCGAGCGCAAGATGCGCATCTTCGAGGACGACGCCTATCTGTCGCTCGACCTGCAGCAGAAGATCATGACGCTGATCCGCAAGCGCGCCCCCGGCGATGCGCCCGGGCCCCTGCCGGTGATCATCGAGGAGCAGAGCCTGGAGCCAGGGGATGCACTGAAGGCGGAGATCGACTCCTTTCTCGCCTGCATCCGCGAGCAGCGAGCGGTGGTGGTCTCGGGCGAGGCGGGCTTGATGGCGCTGGAGACCGCGCTGCGCATCACCGAGCAGGTCAATCACTCACTCGCCGAGCGCGCGGCACAGCGCCGCGCGCTCACCTGAGCCAACCCGGGAGACTCGCTGCCATGTCGAAGGAGCCTGAGCATTTTCGCCATACGCCGCGCCCGGTGTCGGTCGCGGCGCTGCAGATGGCGTGTGACTGGGACCGACAGGGCAACATCGAGCGGGCAGAGGCGCTGGTGCGCCAGGCCGCCACGCGCGGTGCCCAGATCATCCTGCTGCCGGAGCTGTTCGAGACGCCATATTTCTGCATCGAGCAGGACACGCGCCATCTCGCCCTCGCGCGCCCGGTGTCCGAGAACCCCGCGGTGCGCCATTTCGCACACCTGGCGCGCGAGCTCGGCGTGGTGTTGCCGATCAGCTTCTTCGAGCACGTCGGTCAGGTCTACTTCAACTCCATTGCCATTCTGGACGCCGACGGCACGCAGCTCGGGGTGTACCGCAAGTCGCATATCCCGAACGGCCCCGGCTACCAGGAGAAGAATTATTTCTCCCCGGGGGACACCGGCTTTCGCGTCTGGGATACGCGCTTTGCCCGCATCGGCGTCGGCATCTGCTGGGACCAGTGGTTTCCGGAGACCGCGCGCGTGATGGCGCTCATGGGGGCGGAGCTCCTCTTGTTCCCGACCGCGATCGGCAGCGAACCCCCGCCGGCACTGCCGGTGAACTCGCGCGAGCACTGGCAGCGCATTCAGCAGGGGCATGCGGCGGCCAACCTCACGCCTCTGATTGCGTGCAACCGTTACGGGCTGGAGCGCTCGCTGCAGGACCCGCAGGGGCTGTACCTGCGCTTCTACGGCTCCTCATTCATCGCCGACGCGACGGGCGCGAAGGTGGCCGAGGCGCCCGAGGAGGGCGATGCGGTTCTCACGCACACCTTTGACCTCAGCGAGATTGCTCAGCAGCGCGACAACTGGTTCGTGTTCCGCGATCGGCGCCCGGATCTGTACGGGCCGCTGACCTCGCTCGAGGGCACAGCTTCCGGCTGAGGGACGCGCGCCAATCAGCGCAATTTCAGTTCACTCGAGGTCACGCAGCAGC
>Ga0302324_100002298_pt1 | contig 44567 bp, 45 predicted proteins | sample Palsa_T0_1_FD_201949 | JGI IMG/M metagenome (GOLD analysis project Ga0302324, IMG submission 201949) | Peat permafrost microbial communities from Stordalen Mire near Abisko, Sweden - Palsa_T0_1 | ecosystem: Environmental > Terrestrial > Soil > Palsa > Peat permafrost | place: Sweden: Abisko... | reverse complement strand
TGGGAAGACGTATCGATGGAGTTAACAGTTCGGCGGGGTACGCGAACGTTAAGCAGTCACAAAATAATGCTTGCAATCCTAAGTAATACATGGTATTGTCTTGTCATGCTACAGCGTGTCAGTATTTGGCTGGATAAAAAATCAATCGCGAGTCTCAAGGAAATCGGGCAAGGAATGGACCGCCCTGTCGGATGGATCATCAGGAAAGCAGTTGAGGATTTCATTGAACGGCAAAAAACGAATAAGCAATCATCTAAGGGAGAAAAATAATGCCGCAACCCGTCATCACAGTGCTTGTCGCTTTGTGCTCTCTACTTCTTTGGCGTGTCGTGCGATTGATACACTCTCGCAATCAATGCGATGCTCTTTTTTGCAAGAATGAACGATTGTCTGGTGTGGACGGGCTGTGCGACAAATGCGCTACGGACAAACAAAAGTATAATCAATTCGCATACGAGCGCGGCCTAAAACAAGCGGCAATTTGGCTACAACACGAATTGGACGGGACCAACGCACGACGCATCAAGATGGGTCGCGGGATATTCGGATTTATATTCGTCGGCATCCCCACAATGTTGGTGGTGACTGCCGTCATTTTGTGGGCATGGCGAACGGTGTTCGGGGCTTAGCAAAGAATTCATCCCTTGCCGAAGGTGAACCGAACCGTTCACATGTTGCTCAAATCTCAAGAAGACCTGTCAGCACTTCCTCAACAATCGACGCCTCAGAGATTGCGGCGTTTTCGGAGTCAGCAAAATATAGTTTGCCCGTCTCCGAAGCACGCACTCTCAGTTTTGAATTCTTTGAGAGAACACCCGGCCCATCTACTTTGACGGAAGGTTGTTCGGAATTGAAGGTGATAACTGTCTTCTTCTCCGGTATGTTTTTGCGCGACACATTTACGACCAAATCGGTGGCCTTATTGTAAGACAGGCATCCAGATTCAATCCCAGGTGCGTTATTGAATGCGATAATTTCCTCGTTAAACTTGGTGCGCAGTTTTTCCCACAGTTCTGGCCACTCTTGTGCAATTAACTCATGCTCGCGGTTTTGTTTCACAATTCGCTCTGCATCGTCTTTCTTCTTTTCGGAGAACTTACGGGCTGCGTTTGTTGACCAATCGGACATACTTGCTCCTCTCGGTTGCGGCGTGCTCGACCAGTCCCTCGATGGAACCGGATCACTTTCGAGCCGCACATGGAGTTCAAATCTCATTGGAGTGTACCTCAATCTGAATGCTTGAAACTGAATCGTCTAACGAAGGGTTATCAAACAGCTACTATAGTTAACCCGCTACTCGCGGGCAGAACGAACGGCCCGCTTCCTGCCAATCATTGCAAAATTATTGCCAGTTCCTTCAACGCCGCGCTGTGGTTCGCGAGCAGGCTGTCTCGCAATTGTTCGGCCATTTGGAGTCGCACGGTCCTGTCCGTGGCACCTGTCATCTCCCCGTCCAGCTTTGGTATCTCATTCTTGACCGCGAGGATTTCTTCGCACAACTCAAATAGCCGAATAGTCTTTTCCGCGTCGAGCGTCATTTTGTGTTCCTTCGCGCATCAGAAAGACGGAGGTGGGTTGTTGTTCGGACACCGATTCCATGGGGTTATCGTTTGCAATGCGGCGAGTGCGTTTGCAACCACTATCTGCATATCCGCGAGCACGAAAGCCGCGTCACCCGAAGCCGTCATACCTTGCAGCGTTGTGTTCAGTGCGCACAAAGTTGCGATTGCCGTTGCAATGGCCGCGTACAAATCCGCCCGATTGTTCTCAGTGTCTTGGTGGATGATTTGGGGATAGACCGCTGTGAGTTGGGCGTATGCCAGTGCCAGAGAAGATACAGTCGCGACATTGCAGGTGAGTCTTCGCGCCCCTTGAGGAGAGGCGACGAAAATGCACGGAAACACCGACACTGCCGCGACGGTGCGGGCAGAAAAGGGGAGCGGTGGCATTGTGGCAGACATAGTTTTTCAAGCCTTTCGCGAAATTAACGCCCGCCCCAGAAGCCCGAATCCTGTCCACGATAACCGACCAAATGACGCAACTCCTCAGGCGTGGTTGCGTTGGCGATTTTCTCCGCCTGCTCAGCTTCTTGCGCTCGCGCCGCCACGATGGGATTTGTCACGAGTAGATTGTTTTCGCGGGCATGCCGATACGCAGCTTCCATCGCTGCCAACGGGTCTCCGTCAATGAGATTGTTTTCAATGATGAATTTTCCAAGGGCCTGCCGGTTAGCCTCTGTGCCCGGCCACTCCGGGTGACGCGCAATGAAAGTGCTGGTCGCGTCGGACCAATTGTGGGCAAACTTCTCCTCTTGTTTTTCTTGAACTGCCTCTTGCAATACGGGGAGCGGAACGCCTTGCTTTTCCAGATAATTCGCAATGGCTCCACTGCGCTCGATATAAGTGGCGGCGTCGATTTGTCCCAGCTGGAATTGTAATTGCAATGCGGCCTTCTCTTCTGCGGACATCGTTGACACATCGGCCTGCCTCTCTTGCTCGACAAACCGTCCCGTGTTCGCATCGCGAGCTGGGGTTGGCTGCGGTGCGGGAGCGGCGGGCTGTGCGAACGCGGAGCGATAGAATGCCACTTCTGCGGACGCCAAAGACTCTGTGCTATCCCCAGAGATAGTGTGCGCGACGCCATTCACCGTGATTGTCTTCGTGAAACTCTGTGGCTGCTGTTGTGGCTCTGTCGGGATGCGATAATCCGGCGACCAGTCGAATTTAAAAAGCCCGGCGGCCAATTCCCGATCATGAAACAGCGTCTTTATTTCTTCAGGAGTTTGGCAGGCATTCAAACGATCCTGAAAATCCTTTTCAAAGGTTTCCCCGACAGCCGATGGATTGATGAGGCTCATAAAATAAAATTTCTCCTTGTTGTTTTCGAACGGTAGTTCTAAATCATAAATTCTTACCGATGGCCGCCGTACAGTGCTTCTATGCGTCTCTGCTTTTCGTCCAGTTCTTCCTCAGATGCTCCTGTGATCTCGTACCTATCATTGCCACTGGGGTACACGAATCTGATGTGCGTCGCGTCTGGACCCGATGGCCCCGGTGATACGGGCATGGGCTGAATTCCGGTCTCGACATCCGAACGCGAGTGATAATTGAACCCGGGGCCGAAAGTCTCCGGCACCGGCATCCCGGCTCTCGCCATTGACTGAATTAGTGCTTCGCGCAAGTCGCTTGCGGTAGTCGCGGCGTTCACAGCATCGGCGACCGACTTAGGGACATTGGTTATTGCTGCATCTTTTAACATGGTGTAGACTCCGTTTCTTTTTAGTTCAGTTTGCTTTTGCGCCCAGCCCACTCCACGCGCGCACTAGATCGCAGCCATCGGAGAATGCCAATCGCGCGAACAGCCAAACGCAGATCGCGACTTCGTGAAGGTCCGCGATAAGAATTTCCGTGCAATCGCAAAACAGAGTCCACACTTTTCGATATTGCACCCGGTTAGTCATTGCGGTTCTCTCGCCCCTGTTGCTCAATACTGGCCGCCAATTCATCTTCCCGTCCAAGCCACTCCCATTTGGGCGGCTCCGCCTTGGGTAGCTCCGCGCCGCGTTCAGGTGGCCACGATCCATTTTGTCGGCAGTGCGCTCGCACGATGTTGTAACAACGTCCGCACAGGCCTCGTGCGCAATCCCCAACATTCGTGCATGGAATCCCGTTGTCTCCGACGCCACAACAGATTGCTTTGTTCTTAGCCATGTCACGCTACCTGCCTCGCGAACCGCCCATCTTTGTAGTTCGGATTGCTCTCGCCGAACCGACTGTTATCGTGCTCTTCTTTCCAGCATCCGCAAGATTTCGTAGTCCCATCCAAGAATGCCCCGCGTGAAACCACAGTGACATTTCCACATTCGCAACGGCATTCCCAACGGGCATGGCGAAACTTTTCCTCGAATCCAACACACTTAATTGCCGTGAGTCGCCCGCTCTTTTGTTTGACGCCCGTCAAATCCCGAAACCGATCATGTTTCATTTCGCGCCGTTCGTGATTACGCTGCCGCGTGCAATCGCGGCTGTAACACCCACATGATTTCGTGCTTTTATCGCTGCGAAGCAAATCCGATTCCAGAGTGATGACGGTCTTTCCACAAACGCAAAGACATTCAACCCTTGGATAGCCCCAACGGTTCGGACTTGCGGCTCCGATGACTGTTAGCCGCGTAAAGACCTGCCCGATGTGAACACGCTGCATATTTTTCTCACGCGATTTCGTTCAGAGTTCGGTAAGTTTCCACGATACGTTCCCAAAATTGTTCGGCGGCGCGTTCGACAAGCGGAGCCAAGTCCGGTCCCTTGTACTGGGGCGGCTGGCCTACCTTTAGCGCGAGCAATTGCGCCTTCGCCGCGTCGGGCAAATCAAGGGAATGAAGCAAACGAGCCACCTCAAGCGGATTCAAAAGATAAAATCGATTGCGCAAATCGTCCGCAAGCGGCTTTTCGATATCCGCTAAAATTGTTTCAACCCGCTCCGCTATATTTTCCATCTTCGTTCCTTCCTACTGCTCGTCTTCCGGTTTATTCTCTATGTCCGAAATGATTTGGCCGATTTGCGAGCCGACGTTAGCGGCTGGACCGGCTGCGTTCTGCGCAGCCTTACGAACAACGCCGCCTTCGGGGTTCAATGCTTTCCCCAGTTGGTACTCAGGGGAGTTGATAACTTTCGACGCCTTTGCAGCCGCGATGGGAGCCACACCGGCCACTGCGCCCGGAACATCGCCAGCAACCAAATGTCCAACGGCATGCGCTGCCCCCGCCACGGTTGCGAGTTGCTGCGCCAGATTCAGCGGAGCCGCTCTGCCGACTACGACCGCACGCTTTTCGGCGGCCTGCTCAACCGTTTTCAATGCGCCATATGTCTTGCGGAGCCCGGCGGGGTCGGTTTCCCCAAGGGACTCCAATTTTGAATAAATCTGCTGACGGAGTTCGTTCGCACCCGATTCCATCGCTTCGATAGTCGGACTGTTGGCCGTCGCAGCATAGCGAGATGCAGGGTCAAGTTTATATAGGCTCGACAATTTTCGATTCAGGGATTGGAGCCTGTCCGAAGCCTGTTGCAACGTCATATTGCTATCAAACTTTGTCGCGAAATCTTCCGCCGCGTCTGCCGCTTCGGGAAACAAATCCGCATCGCCCGGTAGTACACCATTCCGAATCGCGTCCGCCACAGGCTTTCCGGGGATGACTTCGTTCGCGTATTTTTGAATCTGCGGAACAATTTCGTTGTTCCACAGTTTCTGTGCAGCGGTGTGCGCAGCATCGGACAAATCATCGAGGTTCGTGATCGGTGTTGCCGCATGTTCCGCAGCCAATCTTGGAAGCGCAAGGTTCGCGTTATCGGCGAAATTCTGGGCAAGTTTCCCAGTGGGCTTTACGGCTGTCGTCAATGCCTTAATTGGGTCCGCTTTGGTTGCAGCTGATTCAATTCCGCCACCAATCGCGCCGCCAATACCCCCGCCGATTGCGCCACCCCCCGCTCCGGCGACTGCATCGCCTTGCTGGGCACCTTTGACCGCACCTTGCGCGCTGCCAACAATTGCGCCCTTCCCGCCTTCGGTGATGATCTTTGCAAGAAACGGATGGTCCGCCGCGAGTTGCAATGTCTTCGCGACGAGTGGGTATTTCTGAGCGAGTGCGACCAATTTCGTGCCCTTGGAAAGCCCACTCAGTAGCTCGTCACCCGCAGCGAACTCCGCGATATTTTCCAGACCTTTTCCAGCGGCTTCGGTAACACCATCGGACACATCCAATTTATCGAGTGCCGAAATCCCTTGAGATGGCGCGAGAGTCTCACCAACAACGGGGATTTTGTTGATTAAATGCGAGACGCCAGAAACAGTGTCTCCCACGCCTTTGACGAACCCGGTTTCAAGGTCTTGCGGTACATCCAATATTTTCCCGACTGTTCCCAGCACTGAGTTTGGCTGTTGTGGGGATTGCGTCGGCACGGAACTGGTCGCACCTGCTTTTTTTGCAAGCGCATCATAGTCAACACCCGGACCAGATGACGCAGGGGGTTGTGAAGAAATTGCGCCCGCCTGTTTGGCGATAGCGTCATAATCAATCGGTGTAGTGGACATTTACTTGATCCCCGCCAGTCTTTTGAAATTGTCCGCCGAAGCCTGATCGGGGAAGGTGTGAACAACGCCACGCGGATCAGTGACAGTGACGCCCGCTCCCGCTTGATTCCCGGTCGGTGTTGCTGCCACGGGGATTTTGTCGAGCGTCGTTAGCGCGCCGAAGTTGTTCGGGGCGGGCACGAAAATTCTGTCCTCAGGGATTCCCGCGTTACTGACGATTTGTCGCGTCGAGTCCAGCGACGTTTGATACTTGCCGCGAAGCAGCGCGTCCATAATTCCACCCACTTCCGAAAGCGTGGCGGGCGGTACTTTTCCGCTGCCCGCTTTATCGAGCAGAGCATTCAATCGACGATAGAGCGAGCCGACTTGCGGACCGGCGGCTTCGTATTCCGTAGGGGAAATTCTGTGAACTCCCGCGAAACTGTTGACGCCCAGCACTGTCATTGCCGGTTCAAGGGAAGCGGCCAATTCGCTGCCATTTTTCGCTTGTGCGACTATGTTCTTTGTGGCCTCGACTTGCGCCCGTGTCTGGGCAAAACCATGCTGTGGATCGGTCCAAAGTTTGTTCGTGTCTTCCAAACCTTTTTGGGCCAGTGTGTTTTGAAACGTGATCTGTTTTGTCGCGGCCTGATTTTGTGCTTGCAACGTCGAGGCGAACTGTCGTTCATCTTGAACGGCCTTCGTGGTTGCATCGTAGACGGACTGAGCCTTTGAAATTTTCGTCGGGTCGCCCGAACTTTGCGCAGCGGCGAGTTGTGCGGCGGCTTCCTGTTGATTTTTCGGCAACCCCGCTACTACTGCGTTTTGGGCGGCCTGCACATCTTTGTTCTGTTGCAATGCAAAACCCAGCCCGCTCCCCGCATTCAAAATATCTTTCACGTTCGGATTGGGGCTCGCCGCAACCTGCTGGGCCGCAACTACGGCTGGGTTGTCCTTTCCAAGAATTTGTGCCGCGCCTGTGACGCTGCGATTGAGCATTGTCACGGAATTGGACAAATCGCCCGGAGTTGTTGGTGCAGACCCCGAAACTTGTGCGGGAGTCAGGCCCCAGTTTTGTTTCATGAAATCCGCAGTTTGCGTCTGGATATCGAGCGCGCCTTTCGCGAGATTCTGTTTCGCACCTTCGATTTGAAGATCATTTTTCGTTAAGTCCGTGGGCAGAGACATCAGCATATGGTAACTGTTCGCTAGGGCTTCGTTTGTTGCGCCAATGGTCAACTGCTGTTGAATTTGTTGGTTGCGCTGCGCCTGAGTCGCCTGTTGCGCAGCAAGTTTTTGTTGCTGTTGCTGGGCGTTCACATTTTCGACGTACTCCGCGCCCCCCTCGCGACCGTGCGATCCCAGCGATGCGCCCGCTGCACTTAATCCGGTGCTCAACGCGGAAATAATATTTACGAGTCGGGCGTGCGGGACATTGGCTGGGGCTTGCGGCGGCTGGTTTGCAATGTCGGAGGCTTTCTTCACGGCGGCGGCTTGAGCCGCAACCGCATTTGAATACCCCTGCCCTTCTGTGGTTCCCATTACGCTTGGCGCTGCCTGCCCTGCCACAAGAGACGATCCCGGCTGGAGCAGCGCGTCGGGCAGGTTCGGTGCTGGCGCGGGACTATTCACAACAGGTGGCGCAGCGTTCAGATCGGGCGCGGGTGCTGCTTGCGTTTGAACTGGTTGTGGTGTCGTAGACATTTTCGTTTCCCCTTAGGATTTCTTTGCCCGTGGTGCTTTCAGTGCGGGATGGCCCGGCCCTTCTTTTTTCGTGTCATTGTGCTTTCGGGCAACCGCTTGCAACGGCGGAACAACGAGAGAATTTAATGCGGTGAAGGCGTCGGCGACGTGCATCCCGGCCATGTTATGTTTGGAAATCAGCGCGAGTTGGGACTTCGCAAGCACGATGGTTTTGTCCTCGTCTCCGATTAAACCCGCGATTTTGTTGACGAGACTGCGGGCAGCGGAAAGGGCCGCGATTGCGTTGGGGTCATTTTTGATAATGACCGTTTTGCGCAAATCCTCCGCACGCCACGCTTGGGTGCTGCCGTCGCCCGATCCGAAACCGCGTTCGCCCGACCGATGAAAACTGGAAAGTACATTCGCGGTGATTCCGCCATGTGGCTGTAGCGCAGCCGCAACATCCGAAATGTGCCCGGCTGTATCCTGCCCGTGTTGGAACGGCACAGTAACCACGCGGCGCACACCGGATTCGTCCGCGAGATTTGTCAGTGCCTCTTGCAGTTTCGCAAACGATGCATGCAAGTTCACGCCCGCTTTTTCACTGGCGATTTCTGCATCCGATGCAGAAGGGTCATTGTCGGTGTCTGGCGCGTTGTCTTGCGGCGCGGCTTGCGGTGATTGCGGAGCCGGTGCGGTCTGCGCGGCGGTCTGTTGAATAGCATTGATGATTGGGCTTGCCATACAATATTTCTCTCCTAAACGACTTCCCGAAAACGGTTGATCCGTGTTTCCAAAGGCTCTCGCCACCACTCGCGACCTATCGGCTCCCGAAAAGTGGCGTACCATTCCCAGACACGTGCCGATAACAGACCAAGTTCTGTAATTCGGTTTTGCACCGCGTCTTTCAATTCCTGAATCGAGACCGGCGGGCAGCCACCAACATTGAACAGACCCGTTTGAGTGTCGTAGGTTTCTGCCGACAGGGAATAACGGCTCTGCCAAAGCTTCGGAACCTCAAGAACGTTGGCGAGACAGGTCAGGACTGCCGCATCCCATTTGCTAGTCTGCGGTCCTGCGAAATCTTCCCAATAAGACGGATGGTATTCCCAACTATATTGACTGCTGTTCGCTTGTTTACTGCGAACAATTGCGCGCAAACGGGCAGCGGAGATGCGTTCCGCGTCGGTGCGCAGCGTCACAGAGCAGACTGAATCCGCCGGACGGGGCGCAATTTCGACTTCCGTTTGCGGGACAACCTGCGCGGCATTGAATTTGAAGTCGCTCACTTGATTTCCTCTATCTGCGTTGCTTGCCCGTTGGCATCAACCGCCAGAACTCGCCCGGTATGGAGCACACCGTCACCATCGCGCTGTGTAACAATTTGGCCCACGTAGAACTTCGGCGCATCAGCCTTGTGCGTCTCCCGGGGTTCAGGGTTTGGCTGTGAATCTGAGGCGGGCTCATTAGCTTCGCTCTTCGCGATATGCCCGGTTAGCTCCGCCAGCAAACGACGGGCACGGGATTGTTCGTATGCGGGGGCCTCACGGATCGTTTCGAGTAGCCCGGCAATTTGCTCTTCGCGGGATGGAGCGCCTTGGGTCAGAACTCGATAAAATTCTAAAAATGACACTACACGCTTGTTGCGGCGGACTTCGTAACTAAGGCTGGCCGCATTCTTCGGGGAAGCACAGTCGTACGCCAAGGCGGTCGCCTTCGCAAAGTCGTGCCCGTTGGTGAGCCACGCCAGACACCACCGTCGCTGTTGTTCAGTCAACGCACGCCATGGCGTCGAGTCTTGAATTGCTTCCCACGAAAAAGGAAGAGTTGATTGTGTTGCTGTCGCCATTTCAGAAGGCTCCGTCCACTCACGTGTTCGAGCCGATTCGAGGGAACGCCACTGCTTAGGAGCACCGCAATGATACGGTTGCGGCGTCCTCCCGAAATCGGTCTCTACTTATGGAACGCCAAGTCACTTTAAGTAATTTTGGGGTGAACTTTCGGCGCGAAGACTTGCACTGTCAATACGATGCCGACACAGGCGTCGTAACAAGACCTCAGCAGTCACGAAGTGTGACGACTGGGCGGGCATGATGAAAGAACCGGCGCGGGGTCCGTAGCTGGTGGGTATTTGGGGTTTCTCGAATCGCAGGCGGATTGCCGGAGCGTTGGGACTCGCGGGGTTTCTGAATCGCGCTGCGATGGCGGGCTCACGGTGCGGCGGCTCGCTGTCCGCCCAATTACACTAGTAGCGTACGTATACTAGTAGTGTAATTAGACTGATAGTGTAATTAGGGGGCTTATTAGACACTTACAGAATGCGGGAAGGGGGTGTAGTCAAACCCGAATCCGGTAGAGACTCCCGTGGGGTTTTTCAAACCCAAAATGGAATCCAAAAGGGACCCCCACCTTTTTTATTATCAATGACTTACGGAGTTAATGGACGCGCTGCGCATCGCTTGCGAAGTTGCGATGATCGGTGCGCGGCGTGCTGGTGGGTGTGGCGCAGAGCGCGATTTAGATGCTCTGCGCGTTCAACCGCTTCGTAATCAGCGACGGTGATACGCCCAGCGACTTCGCGATCTGCCGCTGTGATTCTCCTAGAAACTTGCGAGCCTGAATATCTTCGATGTCCAGCGCAAACGCCTTGCGACCTGCCCCACGCTTGCGCCCGGCTTTCGCGGCTTCGGCCTGTGCGCGCTTGATGCCCGCCGTGACGCGCTCACGAATCAAATTCCGCTCAAACTCCGCAAAGCAAGACAGCATCCCGAACATCAACTTGCCTTGTGATGTAGTTAGGTCGAAGCCATCGGTCATGGAAACAAACGCCACGCCATGGCCTTTCAGGGTCTCGATAGCGTTCGATAAGTGATTCAAACTGCGCCCGAAGCGGTCCAATTTCCAGACAAGGATCGCATCAAACGGCTTCTCTGGCGACGTTGCGGCATCCATCAGGCGATCCAAAGCCGGGCGAGACGCCTTGGAGCCCGAAACACCAGTGTCCACAAACTCTTCAACGATGACCCAGCCGCGTTGCTGGCAGTAGGCCCGCATGGGGTCAAGCTGAGTGTCGGTGTTCTGTTTCTGCGCGCCGTTGTCTTTCTTGCCGCTGGTAGAAACCCGCGCGTAAATCGCTATTTTGGTTCCCGGTTCGGCTGTCATCTCACTCAACCTCTACCCAAGAGTGTACACGAATAGAGTTCTATTTGTCAACACATAATTTATAACGACTTGCGGACCTATTCGTGAACGCGGCCCTTGTGGGAGCCTGCCCATCAAGCACGTTGAATGCCATCCGACACATCATTTCGCAATAAGAGCGGATTTGGCGCATTAAATTCTGACGGGCAAGATAAGTGCCGTCCGTTCGCCTTATCGTCGCCCAGCGGGTCCCAGCAGCCCGGCGCGCCCTATTCCAGCCGTCCGGTGTGCACCGGTCGCATCGGCAAACCCGCTTTAGCAATGGAGTAACATCCGTCGCGGCGCGGCCCATCCCAGAGAGTACCGGTACCTAAGTACTACGTTCCGATCCTATTTCATAGTACCATATCGCCAAAATGGGTAGAATCCACCCCACATGTAACTTTTCTACCCACAAAATCTGAAATTCCGAAAATAATTTCAGCTGTCTATGCCGGGAGTGCGGCAACATTTGATCCATCTTTCCCCATAGCAATCCCAAGACAACCATGCTTCGCATGCTTGGACCCCTTCTCGCTCTGGGAACGGCCAGCACTCCGCACCGCGACGTGCACGCACCGGGCGAATCACCAACAGACCGCGCTTCACTTGCCACGGCACCGCGAGTCCTGCAAGCCTGCCAGCGCAGCCTATCGCAGTGGTGCATGGCTTCTACGGTCTCTCAACCCATTGACTGTATCAACTCTGCCTCAGGGAAGGGTCTACACGACGGGCCTCCGTCTCAACATTGTTCAACCCGTCAGGCGGGGCGCGTGGTTTCGGAGCGCGCCATCGAAATATGGCCTACCCGTATCTCTGGCAACGCGGACCGCACATCGCGCTGCCCGGCTTATTCCCGAAACCAGTCCGCGTGAGCCTTCCTATACTTCGCTCCCTCTTCGGCCACGATCTCGCTGATCGTTTTCACGCGCGCTGGCCTTCCGCCTCGTCTGCCGTTCGTCCGGGCAGCCTCAACCTTTGCCGGGGATCGTGATCGCCCAGCCTTCGCGCAATTCAGGCGGGCGGCGACTGCCTTCCTTTCGGAGCGCACTGATCCACCGATGCTGGCGATCCGGCGCAAGTGTTCGCGTCTCTTTTCGTCAATCATCGTTTCACCCGCGCCTGTTCGCAACGCGCAGATAATCATTTGTGATCCGGGCCTTGGTCTGCGCTGGCGATTCGTAACGGAGCAAATAGGCGATCCTTCCGGGCGTGCGTGGTGGGAGATCGGTTCGCTGCTCCTCCCGCCAATCAATCGGGAGTTCGTCGGGATTCGTCGGCTCTGCTGCCTTCGTTGGTTCCGGCACCGCGACGGGCTCATACACAACAACCGGTTTCGCGGGCAGAGTAACCGCATTTCCGGGCTGGAGCAATTCCAGCGGCGGGGCCCACGGTGTGTTGGCGCCCGGTGGTTCTACAAAGACATCCGCAGTTGCCGGGCTTGTGGTTTGCACTTGGTCTGCATTCACAGACGCGGCTTCAACGGCCTTCTGTTGCTTCGATTTTTTGAGTCGCGCAAACACGTCGATTCACTTTTGAAACTCGCCCGTAGGCATTACGCGAGGATACCGCAGATTGTCTGGGACTGGCGCGGGCGTCGGGAACGTGCTTGCCCATCGCTCTGCCATTGATGCCTTCTCCGGCTCCGACACAACCACCGTTTCAGCGACAATCGCTTCCAGTGTTTCTGGCGTTGGGTTTGCGCCGCTCGTTAGGATGGCCAGCATCTCGACCAGCAATCCCGCTTGCTCTGCCAGTGCTGGACGCAGCGACGCGGCCCATTCTGTGCGATCCGCTCCCTCGGGCGGTGCGGGCACTGCATCGGCGATATGTGCGATCTGCGATCCCAGTGCGATTAAATTCTCAATCTGCTCGTTTGTAAATTCCATTTTGCCCTCTACTTTAGATTCAAAAGTCTTAATATTTTGTGTCACTCAACGTCGCTTTTCGCCTGTGTTTATGCGGGTTCCGGTGGCCTTGCGAGAAGTAATTCGGTTTCCCTTTCGCGCCGTTGAATGTGCGCCAATCTTTCGCACGTTGCGCCGCGTGGGCAATACAAATTCGCCGTTTGCGAATTCGATTTCCATGCCCAGCGACCGCGCGACACCAATCATCAAAGACTTCGGACTAGGTTTCTTCATAACAGACCCTTTCAAAATCTTTGCCTGCGGTCCCATCTTCGACATGGACTCACGGGACGCGGAGTGCTCTTTTTCGACGCAGGGTCTTCCAACCTGACGCCATGTCATCCGCACCGCAGGCAAACTCGCGTCATTGCCGATACGTTCCGCGTCTCTGCGCGGCCTCTATTTGAAAATCCTGCCAGCCACGGTCTTTCAATCGTTGGATTGCATCCGCTTTATCAGCCGAAGTCGCGGCATTGTGGTTTAACACCCACACCCAGTTTTCGGAGTCGTCACGCATCTTACGGAGCCGTGCTCGGAATTTACGGTCGATAAGTTGCTCCGCGAGTGTCTTGCTCTTTGGTGTTTGCATGTTTCTGATCCTTTGCCGCTCTGGCGGCCCATCTCACAATCGGCGACGGGCATGATTGACGCCAGCCGCTGCAGCCATTTGCCTATCCTTGTGACCGGTGAGTGAGAAAGTGAGAAGAGTGAACGTATTTTTACTCTTTCTTTCTCACTTTCTCACTCACACCCCCCAAAGAAGAGAGTCTCTCCGTGATTCAGCAAAACAAAACAGTTACGAGCCGCATTTTTCTAAAAATCGTGAGTGAGAAAGGTGCAATTACCCCCCCTAATTCAGCATAAATAATTAGGGGGGGGTAATGGATGCTTCTCACTCACGAAAAGGCCTCTTGCCGCTCCTCGGCGTCCTGCGCCTGTTGGGCTATCCAGAGGGGGTTTGTCTCGGTCTCATTCCATTGATATTGTTCCGCTGCACCCTTACCGACTTTCGGTCCCGGTTTAGTTTTGATGAACCCCTTAGCCAGTGCATCTCCAATATGACGAGCCGCCGTCGCATGTGATAGATGAAGAGCCTTTTTCATATCTGATACCGTGAACCATCTCTTCGTTGGATCGCTCACCGCCAAACGTGCTTGGGTTTGATACCAATCGAGTTCTGTTGATGGGCTATCCAGTTCATCTTCAATAATGTCGGGGATTCGCTCCAGTTGTCCGTGATTGAATTCTAAAGTGAGTTTCTCCGACTTACCGTTACGAGGTAGCATAAATAGCAGACGGCGGCTATCCATATCATCGCTTTTAGGAAACTGAAGATTTAAGTAAGTTTCGCATTTACGACCCCACCCGCTGGAGCCGAGCATGTTGTCTCGCTTGGCGGCGTACCCCTGTCCCACCTTGATTTTCGGACTCCCCAGCGTTCCGATAATCGCGATGTGAAATCGTTCCGCTACCGCGTGCAATAAATCCATGAAGATGGTCACGCACTGGATGTCGCTCACCTTCGTCACCATCATATCGACGCCTTCAATCAGCACAACAGTGGGCATCACAGGAAGAGCTTCGAGTGTATTGATGACCTGTTGTACGGCTCGTCGGTCAAAGCTGGTGGCGAGCCCGATAAACGGCAATGTCTCAGGTGGTATTCGCATTCGGCGCATGGTGCGATAATTTGCGCCCTTGCCTCGGTCAGCGCCCAAAACAACGAACGGGAATCCGAACGATGCGTGACCTAAGAACACGCCTTTGCACCGCTGCGTTAATAGCGCCTGATACATCAATGTTGTCTTCCCGGCTCCGCTTGGGGCACCTATCAGCGACACGGCTCCTCGGGGAAACCATGGCTCATTAGATTGATCGTCCATGGGTTTCTCTGAATCCATGACGCCCGCCAGCACATATTCGAGATAATTCGCATCAGTTGTTGCGACGGGCGGAAGCGTGAATACCAGTTGAGCGATCTCGGAAAGACTCTCGGGCGCAGGACCAGAAGAATCGGGATTGTTAGGCGACTTACCGCTGATCGCTTTCATAATGGTTCTGTCGCGATAATCTTTACGCTCGGTCCACTTGTCGCGCCTTCCAAGTACCGACGCACTGAATGCCCATTCCATTTTCTGAGCATCGTTATCAAACAGTTGAGCGAGAATGCCCAGCAAAGCCAAGTCGGCCCGAGATTGATCGTTGTCGTATGCCGACAAGTCGCCCATCCAAAGTTTGGTTATTTTGGTATCGTGCAGATGCATCACCATGAAATGCAGCAGACTGAGTTTGCGTGGATCATCAATCTTCGCTATACCATCAGTGGAGAAACCGGCGATTTTGTTGCCCGTGACAGTAAAATATCGCGGGCTAGTTTTGTTGTATATTTCACCGCCGAGTTGCTTGCTTCCTTTGCGGTTACCTTTGGGAAGCGGCAGCGATGATTCGAAGATCACATGCGCGCCGGTTCCGCTCGGAGAAAATTCACAATAGCTATTTGCCAGCTTCAGAATTTCAACGGCGAATGGATCAATCGTGTCGTCTTCGTGAACGACTCCGTCCAAATCAACACCAACGTAATCGGTATCAGTGAAGACAAAGCCTTCGCCTTCGTAATCGCTGCCGTTGAAGATATCGGTCACTTCAACTGCACGGGCAAACGAAGCCCATGTGGCTGCGTTGTTGGTCTCGGCGTAGGCATGCTTGCCGTTTTTGTTGGCGTCGTAAGGTGGTTTTGTCAGTTTGCCGTCGCGCGTTGCAGTCTTCCAAACAATCCAGTGGTCTGCGGATTTCAGAGCGTCAGGGACATTCTGCGGATACATCATCGGCCCACCGCCGGATTGCTACTGATCTGGCGCGCGATGATGCGGCCCAGATATTCCACGTTCCCGCCCATCATTTGCCCGGGCCGCATGGGGTTGGGAATAGCATCTAGACTGATCCGGTCGCCGACATGGAGACAGCGGCCATCCTTAACTTGGCTGATATGGATGAAAAGACTTTGATGGGTCTCTTCAGTTTCGCAAAAGCAAAAACCCTTGGTGCTATCTGAGGTGACAACGCCGGTCATATTCCCATCCTCAAAAAATACTATCTCGCCCGCTACTACAACCCTGCGAGAGGGTACCCGCTGTACTGCTGGCGACGGGACGCCTTACTGCTGTTACAAAATCGTGACAGCGGCCCTACTTCTTTCGGGCTTCGCGCCGGATGTACTCCTGCACGGCAATCCTCACGAGTTGCGCGACTTTGAGCCCCCGAGCCTTCGCCAGCGCTTCCATTTCGGCCAAGTGCCCTGTGTGCATCCAAATGTTGGTCCGCCGCATGTGTGTATCCTCGACTCCTACTTGGGAACGGGAAGTCACTTTCCTGCGACTCTGGAGGGCTCTGGCGGTGGAGCGATAGGGCTGCTTGCAAATCGCCAATCACGGGATTTGAGATGTGTTTCACTGTCGGGCTGCCCGGCGAACATACTTGGAAATCAGAAGGCGGAGCAAGCCGGAGCGAGTCAAGCCCATAGAGCGGGCGATTTCGGCAAGTCGCGCCATATCTCCCGGCACACAATCAAAGCTTGTGAGCGTCCATTTTGATTTCATTGTCTGCGACTCCATATGTATCTACTATGGAATGCGAAGTCTCTTTTTGTGGGGCTTCCGACTGCGGAAAAATGAGAAGAACTACAAAATGAAAGTACCACATCGTTAACTGTACGTCAAGACTTTTCGGGTAGGACTGCGTGAGCGTAAAGCAGAAAAAGGATCGCTGGCCACTTACTGTTCTCCCGGCCAGTCGCTGCCCAACCGCTGGACACATTAGCATCGGGTCATGTGGCTCTTAACAGCAGTGCAAAATTTGATTGGACCAATTGTCGTTCAGCGGTTATGGAACGAGAGGAATGACATCCTTGACTTCGGGCCTCTAGGCCCGGTCTTCGCCATGAATCGCCGCAAGGGTGACAACGCTGGCAGGGGGCGGGGCTGCCAACCCCGGGACGGGCATAATGAAAAGTCGTTGACTATTTCATTGACTGTTTTAAACGATGCAGGCCAAAAACCTAGCGATTTAAGCCTTTCAAAATCAACTAAGCCCTGTGTTTTCGGTGGGCATAGTACGCGAGGATATTTTTAAGAGTCAGCTGCTCTACCATTGAGCTACCGGTCCACGAACTTTTTATTTTAGCATGACTAGGACATTTTTCAGGCGGTGCCGGCCTGCTGAAAAATTTTCGCCCCTGTCATTCCGAGCGGAGCGAGGAATCTCTCCGAGGTTTGGGCCACGCAAAGAAAGAGAGATTCCTCGCTCCGCTCGGAATAACAGAATAGTTGGTGGACCTTTTCAGTGTTCCCTGCCCCCCCGATGGACGCGGCGAGGAAGCCCTGCATTTAATCCCGCAATTTTTCCGCGATTTCCTGGGCGATCGTTTTCGCGCGCGCGATGTCGTTCGGGTCCAGGGAGATCGCGGCGACGCGCGGATGGCCTCCGCCGCCGTATTGTTCGGCGAGAGTGGCCAGGTTGTCTTCGCCAGCATCGGGATTCCAGGGATTCGAGCCGATCGAAATTTTCGCGCGCGTCGGCGAAGAGAGCACGCTCACCGTGTAGCGCGCGGCCGGGTACAGCATGTACGGAATAAATTTGTTGTAGCCGTCGATGTCCAGGTCGCTGATGTCGAAATAGATCACGCCGCCGCGGACTTCGATGCGCTCGCGCAGCAGATCGATGGAACGGTGATGCGCTTCGAGCAGGGGGCCGAGATGCTTCGCGACGATCGGCAGCTGGATCATTTCCGAGAGCGGAAGCGCGGACAGGGCTGGAATGATTTTGGCCACCAGGCCTTCCTCGGGCGCAGCTTCGATCACCAAGGCTAATTGCGTGGCGGGCTCGGCGAGAGCCACCGCGGATTCTGGCGTGGGATACTGGGCGCCGTCGATGATGTCGCCCCAATGAATCAGCTCGGCGAGCGGCTCGACATCGAAGCCGAATTGCCGGCTGGTCACGTCAGCCAGTAGCTTGGTGCAGGATTTGTAATCGGGGTCGTAGAATTTGTGGCCGCCGCGGTCCTGCCGAAAATGCTCGGCGTCTGCGGGCGTAAGGAACGCGCTCTGGTGATGGTCGAACCACCAGGTGACGCGCGGCGAGCTCGAGTATTTGAAATCGACGATCGCATTTTCATCGCCGTCGAACAGCGATTCCGGGAAGGGATGGCGCGCCTGGTGCGTCATACCGGAGAAATGAAACTCCGCGCCAGGCTGGAAGCGCTCTCGAAAAAAGCGATAAAAAACCGCCGCCGACGCCGCGCCGTCGAAGCATCGGTCATGAAAGCACAAACGAACTTTGACCGGATCCGCCACTCTCCGCCCTCACCCCTTCTCCCTGCCGAACGCAAAAGCAGATGGAAAGCCCTAAAAGATGGACGGGACGGGCAAGAATGTCAAGTTGAAAAGGAATGTGGGATTTTCCGCTGGGCGTGTGGGAAAGGGTGCGGAATGCATCTAACGGGTCAGAAGAGTGATGAGCGCCGAATGGTCCGGGTATCGCACGCTTAGTTCGTCGCGCTTGCCCATATCGAAATCCGCGGGATCGAAACCGGGTGACATGGTTGTGCCCAGTAGCGCGAATTTGCCGCCTGCGGCCAGATGAGAGCCTTGCCAGACACCTCCTGGCACCACATGCTGCAAACACATGCCTTCCGCGACGTCTTGCCCTATCAGCAGGGATTCGCCCGTGCCATCCGGTTTCAGCATCAGCATTTTTACTGGGTCGCCCAGGTAAAAGTGATAGACCTCGTCCCCTCTGAGCCGGTGCATCGCCGAGAAAGAATCCGGGGTGAGCAGATAATAAATCGCCGTAGCCAGGGCGCGTTCGCCGGAATACCCAGAGGGAAGCGACTGCCGCGCCAGCGTGATGTCCGAGCGGTAGGTCACCGCAAAATACCCGCCTTCGACGGGCAGAGGCTGCAACTTCAGGATTTTCTGAAGCTCTTCGGCGCTGAGCATGGCTTCACAGCCCTCGGCACAATATCTTAAAGGGGAATCTCGATTTGGTGTGGGCTATTGCACTGGCCGTCACGGCAGGCGTCCCACTGGCGATGCCCGGACTGTGAAAGCTGCGGCGTCTCGACCTCGCCGACAACCATCCGTGGAAAGAGGTTACCGGAGTTGCAGGCGCCCAGGACCAGTCAAGAAAGACTGCCTCCGCCTTGCTGGACGCAACGATCCTTTCAAAGAAAGCAGCCGATGCTGTCTCCGAACCCTTGTTGGACCGTGCCGTCCGGCCATACGACGATCGGGACAAGGCTGCCGTATTTGCGGGCTTCGTCGAGCACACCCTGACTCAACTCAACGCGCCGCTCGTCGTATGTGACGCCTTCGGAATCCCACTTTTGGAGGAGCTTCACGCACGCGTCGCAACCCCGGATTGTGTAGACGATGGGAACTGCTTTCACCGGATCCTGGCTCATTGGGTCATGCGTGGGCCGCAGCAGGGAGGGCCGTGGAAAGCAGCGTACGCATTTCTTGGATGGCCTCTTTCCGCCAGTCGGGAAAACGCGGAGTGATCTGCCCGATCAGTTCTTGCAGGAACATTGGCTTGGTCGCGTCGGGAACCGTGGCGAAAGTGGTGCCGGGCGGCAGGCCCAGTTTCGCACCGATTTCCGCAATCGCCGCAGCCAGTTCTTTGTGCGCGCCAGCCGATCGCTCGGCGAACCGCGTGATATATCGAAGGTCTTTTGTATAGAAGACAAAAACGGGTATCGCGCGCGATTTACCGTTGAGCAGAAATTCGTCCATGATATCCGGATTTTCATCGCGCCGGAAAACGCGCAGTTCGGCGCCGGTGGCTTCGGCAATACGGACGACGGTAGGCAGTTCGCGGTAGACATCGCCGCACCAGTCTTCGCCTAATGCCAGAATTTTTGCCGGTCCCGCTGGCAGCGTGGCCACCTTCTTGAAGAAGGCGATATCGTCATTGGTAAGCGCCGGATCGTTGTAGAACTTCTCGAACTTGTCGCGATTTACCTTTGCCTGTGCCACGAAATCGGCGTAAGAAAGGCCTTGTTCAAAACGGGCGGGCGTGACAACGGTCATTGCTTCGAGCATGCTTCCCTCCGGATCACTCGGCGAAACTGGTCGTTCGCGTAGTTAGATGCGAACGGCCATCAAACCGTTTCTGCATCTACTTGCCGGCAAAGCTTTTGGCAATGTCCGCCGCGATGGGGACTTCGAATTTTTCGCCCTGGTACGCCTTCACCATGAGCAAAATCCACAGGATGAAACCAAGCAGGCCAATGAGGCTGTACAGCCCCGCCGCAATCCCAAATCCGCCGAGTCCGCCCCTCCAAAACATTCCCGCACCGAAGAGAATCCCCACCACGATATTGATGATGTGGAGCCCGCCGAACACCACGATCGATTGCGCCGCGTGAAACCTCACAAATGGCCGCTTGTCGATCAAGAAAAAAATGATCCCTGTGACCCATCCCACCAGGTAGCACAGGAACCCGGCGACGTTTTCAGACATACTGGGCTGCACGTTCGTTGTCTGCACCACCGCTCCTCCTGGCTGCTCGCTTGGCGGAGCAGGCACCACCGCTCCCGCTGCTTGCGGCGCGCCGCATTTTGCGCAGAATGCCGCGCCCGCCGCCACTTCGCTGCCGCACTTACCGCAAAAGGCCATCGATATTCTCCCCTGCGGAAGTCGCTTACGAGGGAGCCTCCGCTAATGGCGCGAAGACTACCACCGCTGTCATCGCCATACAAGCGACACTGTGGAAATTTTCATAAATCGGTCGCAGGGAAATTGACGGACGAACCTCGGGGCGCGGTCCCGGTGCTATACTGGACCGCTACGCGGAAGTGGCGGAATTGGCAGACGCGCCAGCCTTAGGAGCTGGTGGCCGAAAGGCCGTAGGGGTTCGAGTCCCTTCTTCCGCACATCAATATCTTGAAAATGCGGCTGGCCTGAATTGCGATTGCGCTTCTTCGCCACTTTTGAGAGCCTGGCGAAATTGGAAAGGGGCGCAGCCCCTCAAAATTTAGACGCGCCCCCGTCCCCGTCTTTCGCAACGCCGCATTGGGACCGGATAAGTGCTCGGAACAAGGCCCACGCCAGGATCGAGGGACAGTCTTCTGCAACGTCGTCACCCCAGGCTGAGTGGCCCTCTCGGGCTTAGAGTTTCGCCACGAATCCGTGATTGACACCGGAGCCGTCAACGTAGTTTCCGGTGATCCCTCCCACAGGATCGTTGCTTGAGGGGAAAGTGCCCTGGTTGGAATTCGGCGTTGCGCCCGCGCCGGGAACGCTGAATGTGGTGATGCTGCCGAGCGGACCTCGCACGAAACCATAATAGATACTGTTCGAATCGGCGTAGTATCCCGTGATGGTGCCCTCCAGGTTAATGTTTTCCACCTGGGTGCCCTGGCCGGCCCCCGTTCCTCCTCCTGTAACGCTAAACATGGAAATGGACCCGTTCGGAGTGCGCACAAAGCCGCCAAAAGCACCCTCTGCGTTGATCGCGTAATATCCCGCGACCGATCCGGCCAGGTTGATGCTAGCGCCAAACGTGCCCAGGCCGGAGCCCGCGACCGCGGTTGAAACATTAATCGGGGTGATGGTGCCGTTCGTAGCCCGCACGAAGGCGTGGGCGTCTCCGGTCGCGTCGACGTATGTTCCCGAGATCACCCCCAGCTGATTGATGCCTGAGAAGTAGCTGGGGACGGTGCCCTCTAAATACCCTACGTTCGGCACGAAACTGTCGCCGGCGCCCGAAGCATTGAAATCCGTAAAGGTGGTGTAGGGAGGCTTGGTGACGAAGCCGTGGAGTACACAGGTAGAGTCAACGTAGCTTCCCGCGATCGTGCCCGAAAGATCGATACTTTGGCCTGCGGTCCCTTGGAATATGTAATAGTTTGAGTTGTAGATCGGGCAGGTGAGATCTTGGCTGCCGGCACCTGGGGCGTTGAAGGTCGTGGTGGTTGTGTAAGGGGGATTGCTCTCGAAGCCGTGAGTCACATAGCTACTGTCAGTGTAAACTCCCGTGATGGCGCCCGCTGGGTTGATAGCAAACACCTGGGTGCCCTGGTCGTTGGCGGTGCCCGCGCCCGGAACGTCGATCTCTGTAAAGGTGGTGTAAGGGGGCTTGGTCACGAAGCCGTGACGCACATTGCCCGAACTATAATAAAATCCCACGACTACCCCCAGCGGGTTGATGCCGAAGCCTAAGGTGCCCTGGCCGGCGCCAGTGGCCGCATTCGGATCGTTGAGCGTGATATAGGTAATACCCGCCGCCTGTGCTGGGGCTTGAACCATAATCCCCAGCGCGGCCAACAAAGCCATCCCCGCAAACAGCGCTGAAATTTTGGATTTCATGACATCTCCTTATCTGAGTTTCAATCAGAAATTTTTGTCTGGTTCTTGCGATAGGCAAACGTATCCTTTTCCCGTCGGCGATGGAATGCAGACAGGCCGGTACGCAGGGACGTGAGCGGGAGTAAACAATTATTTTGCCCGAGCGTCAAGGAGATTCTGTGGGCCCGCGCAAAGTTCCGAGCCGACGGCGAGTGTTTTATAAAACGAGGCGTCGCGGGATGCGACCGCTCAATTCATACTTCCTCTTCAGGCGGGCAGCATTTCCTTTTCTTCTGCGACGGGGCTTGCATGGGCCGCGCCCGGTTTGCGCATCCAACGAATGATTTTCAGGATCGCGTAAGACGTGGGCAGCAGCGTGGCCCAGAAGATGGGATAGCGGTAGCGCGCTTCAAACTGCACGAGGTAATGAACGAGTGGATACACGAACAGCGTCGAGGCCAGCAGCAAGGCCGCGCGGCGATGCTCTCGATACATCCAAGCGATCCCGGCGAAAGAAAGGATGGTCAATATTCCCATGGGAATCCCGTATCGCAGACTGCCGAGGGCGGGAAACCAGAAACGCAGGAAACGCCGCGCCGTCAGCGAGAGGAAGGCGCGCGGATTCGACGAAATCCATGCCAGAGCGCGATGCATCATTTCCTGGTTGAAGCGAATTTCTCCCTTCTCGGCTATCTCGGCGGAAATGTTGGCGTTTTCATTCGGATGAGTCATTACATGGCAGCCGGATAAAATGTTTTGCAATATGGTTGGCCGGGCGCACGGATTGTTTGACGTGTACAGCTCGAGGCCAAAATTATCGCGCACGAAAAAGACGGAGTGAAACTGCTCGAAATTGCGAATGAACCAAGGCAAGCATGCCAGGGCCGCGCCCACGACCACCACGGCCATGGCGCGGCGCGCCCGCGACAGCATTGCCGGCGGATTCTCCATCGCCGCGATGTGCGCCCAGGCAAAGAGCAGCAAGATGCATTCGGGATTGGTCAGGATCGCCAGGCCCCAAAGAAGGCCGAGCAGAAACGAACGCCACCACTCGCCGGGCTTGACGAAATAACTCAACGTCAGCACACACAGCACAACCAGCAACGCCCCGGTGAAGAGCGATTCCCATCCCAGCAGCACTCGATAGGGCTGGACTACCATGCCCAAAACGGCCGCGAGCGCGCCGGGAGCGGCGCCCAGGCCCAGCCGTTCCGACAACACCGGCAATAAAGCCAGTTGCAACGCGAGAAAGCCGACGTTCAGCGCCGAGAGGACGATTACGCCTGCCCAGCCAATTCCAAACAAGTCGGCGACGAGTGCATACAAGAATACGTACGCCGGCGGTGTGTGCGCCGTCGGCCCGGTGGGACCCGAAAAGAAAGGGTCGGAGAAAGTTCCATATTGTGCCAGGCTAATAGCGATATGCGATACTTCCGCGCCCTGCACCAGGTCCGGGTATAAAGGCTTGCCTTGCGGCGAGAAGGCATAGAGAAGGCAGCTTGCCGCGAAAAGGAGAATCGCAAGACGGCGGAGAGAAAGACGGCCGCCGATTTTTGCCATTGGAGTTTGATTCATGCGTGGCCCCGCCCGGGATCGTGAAGCGATTTCACGGAGATCGGATCGAGGGATCTCAACTCGGTTCAAACCAAGGAAGAGGAAAAGAGATTCTTCGCTACCCTCGGTTCACCGAGAACTTTCTCCGCGAACGCAATGACAAAAGCGCGGGACCCTTTCTCCGCAGCCCGCGAAAGTCCGAGCCGTTCAAGAAACTTTCGCCAATTTTCAGTCTAGAAAATCCACTCGGAAGTCGCAAACGTTCCTCGTTTACACATCGCTTAATGGTACTGAGGCCGGCCGGAAGCCGCGTGCGCAAACCGCCTCGACTTTCCGCGCCGCTCGAATCTTCTCTCTTGCGCGTCTGTGTTGACGTGGCCGAACGATTCCCCTATACTCTGCTTTCGTCGCACCCCGCTTGCAATTTTTCCCGTTTCCTTTTTCCGGACCGAGAAGCGGCAAAGAGCAGAAGTACGAACCTTACGGCGGTTCCCGATGTATTTCGATTCTCCGACCATGCGATGAGTGACTCCGAAGGCGTGACCATGAGTGAAGCAACTTGCCGGCGTGAATTGGAATTGGAAATCCCGGCCGAAACCGTGCAGAAAGCAGTCGAGCGCGTGGCCAAGGAATTTGCCCGCGTCGCCCGCGTCCCGGGATTTCGTCCGGGCAAGGCGCCGGTCACCTTGATTCGCCGGCGATTCGCGGACGACATCAAAAGCGAAGTGCTGCAGTCCCTGGTTCCCGAGCAAATCGAGCGCGCCGTCACGGAAGGCAAGCTGGTCCCCGTGACGCAGCCGCAAGTCGATAAAGTTGATTTTTCAGAAACCGGGCCGGTGAAGTTCCGCGCGTCGTTCGAGGTTTTGCCCGAATTCGAGCTGGGGCAATATAAGGACCTGGAAGTGGAAGTCGAGGACCTCAAGATTGAGGACGCCGATGTCGATAAAGCGATCGAGGAGCTTCGCGATCGCGCCGCGAACTTCGTCCCGGTCGAAGGCCGGCCCATCGCCGACGGCGATTACGCGCAGCTCAAGCTGAAGGGTATCCCAGCGGGCGGCGGCGAGCCGCTCGATGCGGACAGCGTCCTGTGCCATGTGGGCGGCGAAGAAACCATGGAACCGTTCAACGAAAATCTGCGGGGCGCGAATATCGGCGATCACAAAAATTTTGACGTGGTCTATCCCTCCGACTATCCCGATCCAAAGCTTCAGGGAAAAACCTACACCTACGCGGTCGAGGTTCTCGGCATCAAGGAAAAGAAGCGGCCCGAGTTGTCCGATGAATTCGCGAAAGACGTAAGCGACGCGCAAACCCTGGAAGAGCTGCGCAAGAAGATGCGCGAGAATCTGGAAGCGGCGCGCACGCACCGCCAAAGCGAACAGACCCGCGAAAAGCTGCTGGCGCAAATCGTGAAGTCGCACGAGTTCCCCGTACCCGACGCTCTGGTCGAGCACCAGATGGACTCGCGCCTGGAACGCACGGTGCGCACGCTCGCCTCGCAAGGCGTCGATCCGCGCGCGGTGAACGTGGATTGGGTGGCGCTGCGCAGCCGGCAAAAAGACCGCTCCATCGAGGACGTGAAGGCGGAGCTTCTGCTGGACCGCATCGCCACGGCCGAACACATCGACGTGGCCGAGGAAGAAGTGGAAAAGGAAATCGCGGCGATCGCCGAACGCAGTGGCGAATCGGCCACAGCCGTTCGCGCGAACTTGACAAGGCAAGGGGCGCTGGATAGGATGAAATCCAGGATCCGGAGTCAAAAAACTCTGGACTGGCTCTGCAGCAATTCCCGGACCCGGACAATACCCAAGGAGAATTGAATTGCTTCCGGCCGGGGTCCTCCGCGCAACTTAAAAAACACAATGAGCGATAGAAACGATTCGACGCCGTATGCAACGACACTCATCCCCATGGTTGTCGAACAGACCAATCGGGGAGAGCGCGCCTACGATATTTATTCGCGGCTGCTCAAGGACAATATTATTTTCATCGGGACGCCGATTGACGACCACGTCGCGAACCTGGTGACCGCGCAGCTGCTGTTTTTGGAAGCGGAAGATCCCGAAAAGGACATTTCTCTCTACATCAACTCGCCGGGCGGATCGATCACGGCGGGCATGGCGATTTACGACACGATGCAGTTCGTGCGGCCGAGCGTGGTGACGATTTGCGTTGGCCAGGCCGCGTCGATAGCCGCGCTGCTGCTCACCGCCGGGGCGCCCAAGAAGCGCTTTTCCCTGCCCAACTCGCGCATCCTGATTCACCAGCCCTGGATGTCGGGCTTGTCGGGCCAGGCCACCGACATCGATATTCACGCCAAGGAAATCCTGCGCATGCGCACGGTCATCAACGGCCTGCTCGCGCAGCATAGCGGGCATCCCCTCGACACTCTGGAAAAAGACGTCGAGCGCGATTTCATTATGTCCGCGGCGCAAGCCAAGGACTACGGATTGATCGACGAGATTATTACCAAGCACCGCTAGCGCGTTCCAATCAGTTAGCAATAAGCAAACGCGGCGGTGTACGGAAGCTGTAAAGGGGCCTAGAATAATCCGCACGGCAAGCAGTACGAGCCTGGAATGAGGTAGACTGGCCTTGACCGGCGGAGGGCGACACACCGTTGAGAAAACTCAGCACTGACGAACCACTGCGCTGTTCCTTCTGCCACAAAACGCAGGAGCAGGTCGAGAAGCTGATCAGCTCGCCCTCGGACTATCCGCGCGCCTACATCTGCAACGAGTGTGTAACGGTTTGCGAACAAATTCTCGAGGAAGAAAAGCGCGAGCAAGCGAATCCTGTAAACAAGCGCCTGCCGCGCCCGCCGGAGATCAAGGCTTTCCTCGACGGCTACGTGATCGGCCAGGACAAAACCAAGAAGAAGCTGGCCGTCGCCGTCTATAACCATTACAAACGCATCTTCCTGAACCGCCAGCCGGGCGACGTGGAACTGACCAAGTCCAACATCCTTCTCATCGGCCCGACTGGAACGGGAAAAACGCTGCTGGCGCAGACACTCTCGCGCATGCTGGACGTTCCCTTCGCCATCGTGGACGCCACCACGCTGACCGAAGCGGGATACGTCGGTGAGGACGTCGAAAACATTATTTTGAAATTGCTGCAAGCGGCCGACGGCGACGTTACCAAGGCCCAGCAAGGCATCATCTACATCGACGAGATCGACAAAATTTCCAAGAAGGATGAAAATCCGTCCATTACGCGCGATGTTTCGGGCGAAGGCGTGCAGCAGGCTTTGCTGAAAATTCTCGAAGGCACCATCGCCAATGTTCCTCCGCAGGGCGGACGAAAACATCCGCACCAGGAATTCACGCCCGTCGACACGACCAACATCCTGTTCATCTGCGGCGGCGCGTTCGTGGGCCTGGAAAAAACGATCGAGCGCCGCATCGGCCAGAAATCGCTGGGCTTTCACACCGACGCGCAGCCAACCACCGCGCAGCGCCGCAACATCGAATTGCTCAGCCAGGCCCAGCCCACTGACCTGATCCGCTATGGATTGATTCCCGAATTCGTGGGCCGCTTGCCCGTCGTCGGCGTCCTGGGCGATCTGGACAAGGCCGCGCTGATGCAGATTCTGACCGAACCAAAAAACGCGCTCATCCGTCAGTATCAAAGACTGTTTGAATTTGAGAATGTGCGCTTGCGCTTCTCCGACGATGCCCTCGAAACCGTGGCGGAGCTGGCCCTGCAACGAAAAGTCGGCGCGCGCGGATTGCGCATGATTCTCGAGGACCTCATGCTCGAATTGATGTACCACCTGCCAGCCCAAAGAAAGCTTCGCGAATTCGTGGTGACCGGCGAAATGGTCCGCAGCCGCGAAATCAATTGGTCGCTGCTCGAAAAAGCGGGATGATGAAGGAGCCAGAGAAAATTACGGACCCCATGTTCAACAGAGAAAAGAGTGAATTAAAGCGCGTGCCCATGATGCCGGTGCGCGACCTGGTGATCTTCCCCCAGATGATGAATCCCTTCATCGTGGGGCGCGAAAGTTCCCTGCGCGCCCTCGAGGAGGCCCTGGCCACGGACAAGAAGATTTTCCTCGCCACGCAGCACGACGCCTCCGTCGACGATCCCAAGCCCGATGAAATCTATTCCGTCGGGACGCTGGCTAATATCGTCCAAAGCGTGCGATTGCCGGACGGAAACTTGCGCGTGCTGGTCGAGGGCGTCGAGCGCGCCAAGGCCGTGCAGATTTCCACCGACGAAGGTTTTTTCCGCGCCGCGCTGAAAGTAATTCCCAACAAGGCCGAGCCCTCGCCGCAAATCGAGCAGGCGGTCACGAAAGTCACCGGCCTGTTCGAGCAGTACGTGAAACTCTCGCAAAGCTTAAATTACGACACCATGATCGCCGCCACGCGCGTCGACGATCCCGCGAAACTATCCGACACCATCGCGTCCAACCTGCAGATCCCCGTCGAGGAAAAGCAGGAGTTGCTCGAAAATTTCGATCCCCTGGACCGCTTGACCCGCGTGGGCGAAATCCTCGAGAGCGAAATCGAAAAGCTCAACGTGGACCGCAATATCAACACCCGCGTGAAGCGCCAGATGGAACGCGCCCAGAAAGAGTATTACCTCAACGAAAAATTGAAGGCCATCCACAAGGAACTCGGACGCGGCGAGAAGAACGAGCTCGAGGAACTCAAGAAAAAAATCGAAACCTCGGGCATGCCGAAAGACGCCCTCGAAAAAGCCACCCAGGAATTGAAGCGCCTCGAAATGATGCCGCCCATGTCCGCGGAATCCACTGTGAGCCGCAATTACCTGGACTGGCTGCTGGCCGTGCCCTGGAAAAAGAGATCGAAGGAAATTCGAGACATCGGCGTCGCTGAAAAGATCCTCGAAGAAGATCACTACGGGCTGGACAAGGTCAAGGAGCGCATCCTCGAGTTCCTGGCCGTGCGCCAACTCGTGAAGAATCCCCGCGGCTCCATCTTGTGCTTTGTCGGGCCTCCGGGCGTGGGAAAAACCTCGCTGGCCATGTCCATCGGACGCGCCACTGGACGCAAATTCATTCGCGTCTCTCTGGGCGGCGTGCGCGATGAAGCGGAAATCCGCGGACATCGCCGCACCTACATCGGCGCGTTGCCCGGCCAGATCATCCAGATGATGAAAAAGGCCGGCACCACCAATCCGATTTTCGTGCTGGACGAGGTCGACAAGATGTCCACCGACTTCCGCGGCGATCCCTCGGCGGCGCTCATGGAAGTGCTGGATCCCGAGTTGAACAACGCCTTCACCGACCATTACCTCGACGTCGAATACGATCTCTCGAAAGTCATGTTCGTCTGCACCGCCAACGTCTTGCACACCATCCCCCAGCCCCTGCAGGACCGCATGGAAATCCTGCGCATCCCGGGCTACACGGAAGCCGAGAAGGCGCAGATCGCCAAGCGTTTCCTGGTGCGCAAGGCGCGCGAGTCCGCCGGCCTCACGGAAACCAACGTCACCTTCACGGATGAAGCCATCTCGCACATCATCCGGCATTACACGCATGAAGCCGGCGTGCGCAGCCTGGAGCGCGAAATCTCCAGCATCTGCCGCAAGGTCGCGCGGCGCGTGGTGAAGGAAGGCAAACAGTATTCGATTAACGTCGCGCCCGAGGGCGTCGGCGAATTCCTCGGCGTCATCAAATACCGCGAAGTGTGGGCCGAAAAGAAGAACGAAGTAGGCCTCACCACTGGCCTGGCCTGGACGGAGGTTGGCGGCTCCGTGCTCACCACCGAAGTGGCCATCATGGCGGGCAAGGGACGCTTGACGCCAACCGGAAAGCTCGGCGACGTCATGCAGGAATCGGCCCAGGCGGCCATGAGCTACGTACGTTCGCGCACCGGGACCTTCGGCCTGCCGCGCGATTTTTACCGCCACCTCGATATTCATTTGCATGTGCCCGAAGGCGCCATCCCCAAGGACGGCCCCTCGGCCGGAATCACCATCGCCACTTCGATCGTGAGCGCCCTCACACGCATCCCGGTGCGCTGCGACGTGGCCATGACCGGCGAAATCACCCTCCGCGGCAAAGTGCTTCCCATTGGCGGCATGAAGGAAAAAATGCTGGCGGCTCACCGCGTCGGCATCCGCACCGTGATTCTCCCGAAAGACAACGAAAAGGATTTGGCGGACATCCCGGCGGAAATTCAGGCCGACTTAACCATCCGCTTTGTCGAGAACATGGACGAAGTTCTGTAAATCGCCTTGGAACGGCCCCTGACACCCGCAACGCACGACGCAGTCCCGGAAGTGGCGGCGAAGTTTGAAGCGGAAACAGAGAGCGATCAAGAATTGACCAATTGAGGGAAACCTCGGCTCCTCCATCCCGATGAAACGCAACCGAACCAGTCCGTGGGGTGCTTTGGGATGTAGGACGCGGCTGTAATTCGTATCGCCCGTGATTTGAATTTCCAGTTTGGCTAACCCGGTCGGAAATTGAATGGCGCCTGCCCGGTGTCCGCCGAGGAGTACTACCCCGGCCTGACCTTCAGGCTTATCTCTATTGAAAATTAAGGAAATGACAACGATGAGCATTAGTCTTGCGGAACTGAAAGAGAAGAACATTACGGATCTGGCGAAGATTGCCAAGGATCTGGCCATCCCGGGTTCCAGCGGCATGCGCAAGCAGGAGTTGATCTTCCAGATCCTCCGCGCCCAGACGGAGAAGAACGGCTTGATTTTCTCCGAAGGCGTCCTCGAGTGCCTGCCGGACGGCTTCGGCTTCCTGCGCGCGCCCGAATACAACTATCTGCCCGGCCCGGACGACATTTACGTCTCCCCCTCGCAAATCCGGAAATTCGATCTGCGCACCGGGGACACCGTCTCGGGACAAGTTCGCCCCCCGAAAGACGGCGAGCGCTATTTCGCCCTGATCAAAGTCGAGGCCGTCAATTTCGAGGATCCCGAAGTCGCGCGCAACAAAATTTTCTTCGATAACCTCACGCCCCTTTATCCTCAGGGCCGCCTGAAAATGGAAACGACCCGGGAAAATCTGACCGGCCGAGTGCTGGACCTGCTCTGCCCGGTCGGAAAAGGACAGCGCGGCTTGATCGTCGCGCCGCCGCGCACCGGAAAAACCATGATGCTGCAGGCCTTCGCCAACTCGGTGACCACCAACCATCCCGAAGTCGCGCTGATCGTCCTTCTGATCGACGAGCGCCCGGAAGAAGTCACCGACATGCAGCGCACGGTGAAGGGCGAAGTGATCAGCTCGACGTTCGACGAGCCGCCCCAGCGCCACATCCAGGTCGCCGAAATGGTGCTCGAAAAAGCCAAGCGTCTCGTCGAGCACAAGCGCGACGTGGTGATCCTGCTGGACTCGGTCACGCGTCTGGCGCGCGCCTACAACGCCGTCACCCCGCCTTCAGGCAAGGTCCTGTCGGGCGGTATCGATGCCAACGCTCTCCAGCGCCCTCGCCGCTTTTTCGCCGCCGCGCGCAACGTCGAAGAGGGCGGCTCGCTCACCATCATCGCCACGGCCCTCATCGATACCGGCAGCCGCATGGATGACGTGATCTTCGAGGAATTCAAGGGAACCGGCAACATGGAAATCAATCTCGACCGGCGCCTGGTGGACAAGCGCATCTTCCCGGCCATTGACATCAACCGTTCCGGCACCCGCAAGGAAGAATTGCTGATGCCGCCCGATGAACTCAACCGCGTGTGGGTGCTTCGAAAGGTGCTCAATCCCCTCTCGCCAGTTGAGGCCATGGAGTTGCTCCTGGGACGCCTGTCCAAATCCAAATCCAACGCCGAATTTCTCGCTTCCATGTCCAGCCCGAGTTAGGACGTGCGGCGCGTTTCCATCCCCTTCCCTTTTGCAGGCTCCGCAATGAGCAGCCCCTATTATCATCTCGTCCACTGCGAATGTTCTCTGTAAACGAAATGGTAAAAGGGTGAGAGAATAAAGGTGGGGTGGTACACCTCCTCCGTAGCCTGTTGGGCCTGTGCCAGAGCATTCGGCATTTTGCCGTCCGAAAAGGGATCCGCGAATGAAACATGTAGCTCGCCAACCTATCCTCACTCGCGCGCGCGAACTCTTCGCCTATGAACTGCTTTTTCGCAACAGCCTTCAAAACTCCTGCAGCGGGATCGACCTCGAATTCGCGGCGACTTCCGTCCTGGACACTTCCTTCCTGGTCGGCTTTGAAAAACTCACCGGGGGACATCCCATGTTCATCAACTGCCCCCGCGAGTTCCTGCTTCGGGACTACATTTCTCTTTTCCCGCCCAAGTCGGTGGTGGTCGAAATTCTTGAAACCGTCGTGCCCGACCAGGAAATCATCGATTGCTGCGAGCGTTTAAAGGCCGCGGGATACGCCATCGCCCTGGATGATTTCGTGGATTCTCCCCGCTGGGAGCCCCTCGTCGCGCTCGCCGACATCATCAAAGTGGACTTCCGCCTCACCGACCCGGCCGGGCAGCAGGCACTGGCATCCCGCTTCTCCGGCAAAAAACTTCGCCTACTGGCCGAGAAAGTGGAAACCCAAGAAGAATACGTGGCGGGCATGAAGATGGGATATTCCCTGTTTCAGGGCTATTTTTTCTGCCGACCCGAAATGATGCAGACGCGCGACTTGCCCACATCCAAAATGGCCTACTTGGAACTATTGCGCATGGCTACCGTTCCCGAATTCGACATCGGAGAACTCGCCACCAAGATCAAGCACGAAGCGTCGCTTACATTTCGCCTGTTGCGCTACCTCAATTCCGCGGCCTTCGGCTTCCGGGCGGAAATCCGCTCCGTCGCCCATGCCCTTTCCATGCTCGGCGAGCGCGAGCTTCGGAAATGGATCGCGGTGGTTTCGGTGGGCGTGCTGGCCGACGGAAAGCCCGATGAATTGATGACCGTGCCGCTGGTGCGCGGGCGCTTCTGCGAACTGCTGGCGCCGCTCGCGGGAATGGCGCGACACGCCAATGACCTGTTTCTGATGGGTCTGCTTTCCGTGATGGACGCGATCCTGGATCGGCCGATCAATTCGATTTTGGCGGAGTTGCCGGTGCGTTCCGAAATCAAGGAGGCGTTGACCGCGCAGGCCGGATTGTACCGGCAGCTGCTCGAAATCGCCATCGCCCATGAAGTCGCGGACTGGGAGAAAGCTGAAGTGCTTGCGTCGAAGACCGGAATGAAGGAAGAAACAGTCTCCGAATTGTATGTCTCGGCGGTGGACTGGGCCACCGCGCTCCGCCACACGATCCGCGCCCCAGTCCCTGGCTGAATTTTCTCCCGGCCTTGCCGCAACACGTCCTCTCGCTTAACGCTCTCCGCCTTTCTCTGCAAACTCTAGTGTTTAAGCCGTTGATTTTGATTCTCCGGCCGCAAGCCTTAACACAGAGGAGGCGGAGAAAGGTGTCTCCTTCCTGGACCAGATCGATTCAAGATTCAAATGGATCTTTGTTTGAAGATTGGTTGGATTCCGTGGGGCCGCTGGCGTGTCGGGACAGCCACGCCTCCCGACCCTTCCATCCAGAAAACTCCCGCAGCGCGTAAAGTTTGCATGGAGGGAGAGCCTACCGGGACAGCGCCTCCCAAAATATCCCCTTAGTTTTCATTTCGGTACACGGCGCCATCGGAAATGGCGACTTGGCGGCTGGCGTGCACTATTCTACAGCAGAGTGGGTACTTAAAAGGGGGGCAAATGACTGACGAAATCGATCGTTCTGAATACGGCAACCGAAGCGTTCCCAGTTGGGTGATCGCCGCGGTGGCTGTCCTTGGGGTTGTTGCCTTGGTAGGGCTGGTGATGGCGCACAACGCCTCCACACAAGCCCAGGATGCACAGCAATCGTTTGACACGAGAGCAAAGGCCATGCAAACGGATTTCACCGCGCAGATCGCCCAATTGCAGCAGCACCAGGCGCAGGTTGACACGACCAACGCCGGCTTGCAGAGCGACCTGACCGTGGTGACCAAGCGGTTGCGGTTGACTCAGAGTGATCTGAAGAAGGCGCGCGACGAAGCCGAAGCGATCCGCACCGAAGATCAGCAGAAAATCGCCGAAGTCGATGCCGACGCCAAGACCGAACTGGCCACCAAAGCCAGCACGGATGACGTCAAGTCCGTCGACGGCAAGGTGGACGGCGTGCGCACGGACCTCTCCGGCACGCAGAATGACCTGAAAATGGCGCGCAGCGAACTGGGCACCCTGATCGCGCGCAACCACGAAGACGTGGAACAGCTCCGCCGTCTTGGCGAGCGTGACTACATCGAATTCACCATCGACGCCAAGAATAAACCCCAAAAGGTCGGGGCCTTCATGGTCGAACTGCGCGGCACCAACCCCTCCAAGAAACGTTACAATGTTTCCTTGATCGTGGATGATACCCGCATCGAAAAGAAGAATCTGCCGGTCGACGAACCGATCTTCTTCCACCAGGGCAACGATCGCCGCCCGTTGGAGCTGGTCGTCAACACCGTAGGCAAGGACAAGGTGACCGGCTATATCAGCGTCCCCAAAGCCGCTGGCACTCAATCCGCATCGAGTGACTAGCGGGGCTGGAAGTCCGGCGTTGTTTTCGGCGCATGGACTTGCGTTTCGGCGGGCAGGGCGCGGGGGTGCCCTGCTCGCCGCATGCGTTTGGCGAAGGTAATTTCAGATTTGAGATTCGTGAAAAGCTTCTCCTACCTGGCAGGCTCCTCCAGAAAAATCCACTAAGACTTTCCACCTCGAAAAAATACCTCGCTTCCAAGCATCGCTCTCCCACGCTACACTGCTAATTGCCTTGCTTGCCCCTCGACATCTGATCTTTACTGCGCTGGAAGGCGCGCTCGTCGATCCGCGCACGGACTCTTTTGCGGGTGCGGAAGAAGCCGTGTCGGAACTCGAACGGCGAAAAATCCCCTACGTTTTGCTGACCTCCCGCACGCGCGAGGAAATCGAACCCATCCGGCGCAAGCTGGGGCACAACCACCCGTTCGTCACGGAAAATGGCGGCGGGATCTTCTTTCCGGACGGCTACTTTAGCCTGCGCATTCCGGGCGCCGTGCGCACCGCCCGCTACCTCAGCATCGCCCAGGGACGGCCGTACGCGGAAGTCTGCGAGGCGCTCGACGAGATCGCGGAAGAGTGCGCCGTGGGCGTCGCTGGCTTCCACCACATGAGCTTGCGGGAGATTGCCGCCAATACCGGCCTGCGCCCGCGCAGCGCCGAACTGGCGCGCGCCCGGGAATTCGACGAACCGTTTTACTTCACTTCCACCGACGAAAAGTCCATCGCCCGGTTCGTGGAAGCCGCGCGCGCGCGCGGTTTTGACGCGCGCCGCGGCCCGGTATTCTGGCACTTTTCCGCGCAGTGCGACCCCGCGCGCGCCGTGCGCACCCTTGCCCATCTGTTCCGTGAAGCAACCCACATCAAGCTGCGCTCGGTCGGTATTGGCGGAAGCGATGAGGACCTGCCCTGGCTCCGCGCCGTCGATCAGTCCCTCCTGCTGCCGGCTTCGCTCGAAGACGGCCAGACATCCGGGCTTCCCGAGGAAAAACCCGGGAGGAATGGGACGATTGCCATGGGAGACGCGCCTGGCCCTGCGGGATGGAACAGCACAATTCTAAATATTATCGGTTAGTCTCAGTAGTACTGGAACTTCTTATCGAGAACTCTTCTCGAATAATGTGGCAATTCGGGGACACTTTTGCGCTGACTTCTGCATCCTATCGACTTCAAGAATTCGGGGTCAACGAAGATAATCCTAACAACTAAATTGACTTACGGATTTCAGTGGCGCCGCTTCGGCATGGCCCTAGTTTTGCCATAGATTGCTTGTCGTGCGTCAAAGCAAGAGCCACCCCGGCGCACTCGACTTGGGAACTGACTGCTAGCCAAGCTTGGTTTGAACAGTCCTTGCCGGTACCGGCATAGACGACGCTTCAATTCCTTCAACGTTGGAATGAGTCGGCATCGGATTTCCATCTCGGAGTGGCTTTACTGGTGGCCGCCGTTGCCATGGTCCTGATGCTCTGGGCGATTCTCTGGGACGCCAACGCCGCCGTCTACCGGCGGGATCCGGTCCGGTTTCTGCGGACCACTCGGTAGGGCGGCATCGGATAGTGGACTGCCGGCTACCGGCTTGCACCGATTTTTACACCCTTTCCCCACCGGGGGGAATGAGCATGGGCGGCGCTGAAACAACGGCGCCGCCCATTTTTTTTTACCGCTTGCATATTCACAAGCATGGCAGGCAATCTATTGGCATGAAACGTGACTCCTATCCGATAAGCTGACAGAAGTGGTGGAGGATTTCCGTGAGACAATTTTGCCGCACCGCGCTTTTATCCGCTCTGGCTTTGTTCACTTTTGAACCGGCGACCCTGCTCATTCCGAATATATCCGCAGCGGCAGTTCCTGCGGCCGCTCAGCAGACCACTAAGAAACCCAGGCATAGGAATCGGAAGAAAAAAGCCTTGAAGGGCCGCCACGGCAAACATACTCGGAGGCCCGCCTAACGCGCTGTTCGTGAGATCTGACGACGGATGTGAAGCGGTGGATGAAAGCCCCGTTCCTCCCCACGCGTCCGATTAAGCTCGGAGAATAATCGAGTGGCGATGTTGCTTGGGAACGCCATTCTCCTGAATGGCGTTGAGCGATCCGCCAATCGGGAAATTGGCGTTCCCAGTTGGCGGAAAAACCAAAACGGGGAACCTGGCGGCTCCCCGTTTCAGCGCTTTTTTCGCCGTCGCGGCGTTGATTAGCGCCTCGGGCGGTACGCACCGCGTGCGCGGTGTGATGGCAGCTATTGGTGTTCTAAGCCCGGTGGAATCATGACTCGCCTCCGTGGCTTTGCGAACTACAATTCCCTTGTACTCCCATGTCCTAGCTTTGGCAAGAGTACTCTGGCAATTTTCCGCTGCCCGGAGATTCGCCCCACCGGTGCATTTAAGCCGTGGATAGTCTGTAGGATATAGCGAGACTGGATTGGCGGACTTACTTGACGAAGAGCCCTTCGCGAAGCTGATCGCGTCCGACAAACATTTTGGAAGAGCGGTAGCGGGAAAACAGGTTGGAAATTTCCCGGTTCTGAAAAACGCGCTGCGGCTGGAAGGGGCAGGATGCGGGAATCAATTCCATGTTTTGAGCGTCCAACACGCGGTACCGATGGAAGAGAACCGGTTTGCGCGTGTGGAAGAAAGCCAGGACCACTCCGCCTTCCGTTACGAGCGATGTGATGCGAGCGGCGAGTCTGTTCATAAGGTCGCCGTCGAGATAATCCAAAATATCCCACATCAGTACGGCATCGAACGTATTGTCCGGATAGAGCAACGTGGTTTCGAGAAATTTCTTGGCGCGCCCTTCCAGCGACAAGTCCGCCCCGGCGGCGGGCTTCTTCGCATGCTCGGCTTCCTCCTCGAGGAAGTATTGCCACGTGGCCAGGAAATCCTCCGTATACACCTTGTAGCCGCGCTCGATGAAGAAAGTAATGGTGGTTTGCCGGGCCGGCCCAAGATCGAGCAAATGGCCGTGGCCGATTCCCTCGAGTTGCCAAAGAAATTCCTTCAGGCCGTTGGACTGGCGCCCGCTCTTCGATTCAACACCCGGGCCAGAGGTAGGCTTGTCCGCGCTGGCGACAGCCAATGGTGGCGCGGGGATACGCATATTCCCCGGTGGCGAATGCCTATGCGGCAATGGCTGACCCTGTCCCAACCGTGGTTTGCCGAAAAAATTCATATTAGTGGCTGCTCTCTCCGCTGGCGTTCATCACTACCGGCGGGGCCAACACCGCCGCGGCCCCGGAGGCTTTCGCGGCAGATCGATTGCTCTGAGTAGGATCGGCGCGAGTGATTTCGACTTTGCTGTGAATCTGAGCCCCTTCCCCGATGGCGATGCGCAAGGTAGCGATGTCGCCTCGGACTTCACCGGTCGAGCCGATTTCCACTCGGTCGCGGCCCCGCAATGCGCCCGTCACTTTACCGCGGACAATGATCTCGCGGGCATCGACGTCGGCTGCAATTTTACCATGCGGGCCGATCGTGACGCGACCGTTGGAGAGATGGATGGTGCCCTGCACCTCGCCGTCGATGTACAGATCATCCGTTCCGTGGACTTCCCCTTTGATTAATATCGTGGAAGTTATGATGCCGCCGGAAGGTTGCACCACCTCCGCGGTCAGCCCGGCCACGCTTCGGACCACCGGTTCCACTCGCTGCGTCGCGCCCGGCGAAGAGGCCGGCACTTCCGCGGCAGGCGACCCCGGTTTTGAATCTTCTGGTTTACGCCACATCGATTTCTCCCCCCAACCGAAAAACTCCGTAGCCGCAAGGCCATGGTGGGTGCCAAGGAACCCGGAGAGCACGGTAGTAACGAGCGAACTATAGTATGGAGAGGGGGGCGCGGGCGAACCCCGCAGACCTGGCGTGTTTCCAATCAGATACGGGTAGAGGGGGGAGGCAAGTGGCGCAAACATACAGGCCCCGCTCAGCAGCCCCGGGGATAAGAAATCGCTAACGCAGAATCGAATTCAGGAGCCGCCCTCGGCCGCGTTCCCCACCCGGCCGCCGCATTGCCCGCTAATATCGATCACCGGGGAACGAAGGCAAATGCAGATGCGGAGGCCCACCTTGGCCATGCTACGCAAGGGAAATCAAAACCCCGACTCTTCCGATCTTTGAAAAACTAGACCTGTCCCTCCGCGCGGACGTACTGGAATTGTCCATGGAACGGCCACTTGAGGTTGATGTTAGGGTTCTTTCGCGAGGCCGCCGAAGATCATTTTGCTTATCCAGATATTGACTTTGTTGGCCAAATATTGACACGTGTCCATGGAAGGAGCGAAGCTCCCGCGCTGATCCCGAATATTCTCCATCTTTAACAAGAAATTCTACTTGGTTTTCCGCCATTTCCAAATATTCTCATGAAGATCCGAATTGGCGTGCCAAGTGCTGCTGCACCACGCGCAGGCTACTTCGCTTTCAAAAATCATCAAAGGAGGCACTCGGATGAACAAACCAAAAGAAACCAAGCCTGTCAATGGATTAGATCATCGGACGACTGGACAGCCACAATCCAAATCTGACAGCGAAGGAGTGTCGAGCAGTAATTCTTTGGAGGAAAGATCCCTATTCGAACACCCTTCTCGGCGCAGCTTTCTCGGACTGAGTTCGGCGGCCATTGCAACGGCTGCATTCGTTGGCATGAATGCGCATGCTCAGGATAAGGCAAGCACGCAGAAAGCGGAGCATGACCACTCTTCAAGCGATCCGGGGCAGGAGAACCGTGGCCTTCTTGCTTTGAATCCGAACTCGAACACGCCTCCGCCGACCGACCACGGCGATGTTGTACCCCTCTGGTACTCCTTCAATCTGGTGAAGAAGCGCGTCGAAGAGGGCGGCTGGACGCATCAGGTCACGGAACGCGAATTGCCTTCTTCACGGGATATCGCGGGCGTCAATATGCGCCTGACCGCGGGAAGCTACCGTGAGTTGCACTGGCATACCGCCGATGAATGGGCATGTGTGCTTTATGGGAATGCACGCGTCACCGTTATGAACCCCGATGGAACGATGTTTATCGGCGACGTGAGCGAAGGCGATCTTTGGATCTTTCCCGCCGGTTTCCCGCATTCGATTCAGGGTCTCGGTCCGGATGGCACGGAGTTCCTCCTGGTCTTCAATCAGGGCAATTTCTCGGAAGACGGCACGATGCTTCTCTCCGAGTGGGTCGCTCACACCCCGCCTGAGGTTCTGGCGAAGAACACGGGCCTTGATGCCACCCTCTTCAACAACGCGCCCGGCGCGCCCCTCTACATCTTCCCCGGCACGGAGCCTGGTTCTCTGGCGCAGGATCAAGCGGAGATTGGGGGCGCGCAAGTTGCATCGAAATATCAGTACACCTTCCATCTGAAGTCGATGACGCCGACTCGGGAGAGCAAAGGCGGATCGGTACGGATTGTGGACTCGAGGAACTTTCCGGTATCGAAGCACATCGCTGCGGCGCTCGTCACATTAAAGCCCGGCGGCCTGCGAGAGCTTCACTGGCACCCCAACGCTTCCGAGTGGCAGTTCTGGATCTCCGGCAAAGGCCGTATGACGGTTTTCTTCCCGGTGGACAATGCGCGCACAATGGACTTCAATGCCAATGATGTGGGGTTTGTTCCATCCAACGCGCCGCACTACATCGAAAACACGGAAGACACCGATTTGGTATTCCTCGAAACGTTTGCCTCTGAGGAGTTCATGGATGTTTCGCTGAACCAGTGGCTCCGGCGCGTACCAAGCGATATGCTTAAGGCCCATCTGAATATCGACAAAGCCACGGCCATGAAGATCCCGGCGGAAAAGCTGGCGGTCATCTAACAAATGCGGCCCCTTCGCAGGGGGCCGCTGCTTGCACAATCGCTAAGGAATGTGTGATAGCAGCCGGTCCGAGTCTCGCCCAACCAGGGGTATGACATGGGGGAATGCGATCATGGGGCGAATGCGTTGACGATTCGTTGAGTAATTGGATCAGGCGCCTCCCGGCTGGAGATGGCTTCGGCGCATTTGAAATTTGCAAACAGAAACGACACACAGATTTCCCGCAGAAATTCCCACGGTTACGCCTGGCAAGCCTTAACGCTAGCCCGCAATTGGAAGTGAGCAGGCCGTCGCTCACCGATACCAGGTGGCGCGAGGTGCGAACGAAGAACACGCAGGAATAGAAGGGCAGGTTGAATCCCATCTATTCTCGCAGGTTGCCGCCTCTCGAACTCAAGACATGGGGAATTCCTGGCAGCTTTTCCAGGAAAATAACGAGATTCCTCGAGTCGGGTGCCGTTGCGGAAGGAGCCACGAGGGCTTGGAATCCATTGTCCCTGGCCTGCGCGGCGATCCTCCGAGGCGTATCCAAGCCGGCGTGTGTGAGGGCCTCACCCTTTATTCCGATCATGTCTAGACAATGTCTGGAAGGAAATGAGCGTCCCGGATGAACGGGCGCTCCCGCCCCTCTTTGTTGCCAGGGCGGGGACTTTAATGGGATCTTTGGATCCGAACCATCTGGCGGGATCGATATGAATGAAACCTGAATTCTTTTTGGCGTCGCGCGAGCAACTGCTCCAGGGCCAAACGAACCGAGAACCCCCGCCCTTGAAAAGGCATCCAGGCCGGGGCGCCCCTACCTCAGAATCTGGACCCTGGGTGAACGTACGGGAGTATGACTTCGTAAGGCGAAGATGGTCTCGTGGAGGGCGAAAGGGCGGGCCAGCGGTCCGACATGAGTTTTTGCTGACCGACAAGTCCGACCCGTTGGCAGCGGCAGCACAACTGGCGTTTTCACCCGCGGAAGTCGTTTCGTGATCTGTCGATCGTCGGTTTATTTTGTGTTTTTCACGCTTTGCTTCTTGAATCCCGAGGAAGATCGAGTTTAAAATGGGGAAGCTCAAATTCAAAAGCCAAGTTATAGTTCGGTGTGGCGGTGGTGGTTCGTAGCGTAGGCTCGATTGGCGTAAGATTCGACGCCGGCGAGGTTGCATGCAACGGTCATAGACAACAGCGGCCCGATGATTGGCGTCGTGCGCCTGCACCTCAGGGCACCGACGACCGAAAAAGGTGGGCCCTGCTTTCGGCTAAAGGGAGGTGTACCCGTGACGCGGAAATTACTGGCGATGGTTGTTTTGAGTGCGGCGGTTGCAATAGCTTGCCAGCCGGCGTTGGCGCATCATGGCGCGGCGGCCTACGAACTCGATAAGACGGCTACGGTAAAGGGGACCGTCACCAAATGGATTTGGAGCAACCCCCATTGCCTGCTCTTCGTAGACGCGACCGATGACTCCGGCCAAGTTGTCCATTGGATCCTCGAGACGCAGAACCCGCTGAGCATGTCCAATATGGGCTGGGCTGGCGATTCCTTTAAACCGGGCGACCAAGTCACTGTCAGGGCGACGCCGGCGAAGAACGGCCGGCCCATCGGGCTCGTGGTGGACGCTGTGCAGGCGAACGGCCACAAGCTGAACGCGCGGAATATCATCGTGGACGAACACCCACCAACGGACACAACGCCGAAGCAGTAGGCCAGCGCGCTCACGCATTGCGTAAAGGGGAATCCTCCGATATGAGAACGAGCTGGTCTATCGGCAAGGCCGTCATCGTCGCGCTGCTGGCCGCCCCACTTTTGCATTCGCAAGCTGCGCCACCCGCGCCCGACGAGAATATTCCGTGGGTGACCGGGGCCGAGCACCCTGCCACGGTCGAGGATCAATGGCACCGGCCCTTTCCGACTCAGGCCGCAGAACCGCAAAGGCCGGCTCCTGCTCCCCGCCATGACATCGGCGGAACTTGGGATCCGGGTCCCACCAGGGGAATTCAGATATTCGGTGCGGCCGCCAGGCCGGACGATGGCAATCCGGCACATGAAGCACCCTACACTCCTGCTGGCCTGGAGATGCGAAACCGTACCAAACCCACCGGCGGGCCCCGAAGCGTTCTGCCGGGCGAGACGAACGATCCCATCATGGTGGGTGATCCTCAGGGGATGCCTCGCGAAGAACTCAGTGAGCTCCGCGTGACTCAGATTGTTCAGTATCCGGAGAAGGTGCTTGTGCTGTATACCTACGGCAGAGTTTGGCGTGTGATCTGGACCGATGGGCGAGACTTCCCGAAGGATCCGGAGCCGAGGTGGTTTGGGTACTCGATCGGCAAGTGGGTGGATGATACGACGCTTCTAGTCGAGACGCGCGGAGTCGATGAAAGAACCTGGATCGACCACTCCGGCCGCCCGCACAGCGCGGACATGGTCGTCAAGGAGTGGTTTCATCGCGTGAATCAGAACCTCCTGGAGCTCTCGCTGCAGATTGACGACCCCAAAGTGTATACGAAGCCCTGGGTGGCTCTGTACAAATTGCCTTTCGATTTGCGGCCGCCCGATTACGATGTTCGCGAAATGATTTTCGCGCCCTCTGACGTTAACGAATACGAAAGGCTTCTCGCCAGTCCGGTGAGCAACGACGGCAAGTAGCTGCGCGCTTCCATCGCCCATGTGAATGTGGCTTTCTGGGCTGTTTCGAAAGGATTTCCTGAGCACGAGCAATATGGGATAGGCGAACGATTCCTCGAAGCCGGGCGACCGAGTCGAGGCATGCGCTTCGCCATCGAAGAAGAGCGAACCCGTTGGGCTCGTCGTGGACGCGCTACAGGCGAACGGCCAAAAGCTCAATGCGAGGAATTTCCTTGTCGAGGATCAGCCGAAAACGGACACGTGGCCGAAGCAGTAGAGAATGCACCGTCGCATTGAGTAAAGGGGAATCCTCCACCATGAGAATGAGCCGCGCTGCCGGCAAGGTCCTGATTGTCGCACTTCTGGCTGCGCCTCTTTTGCACTCGCAAGCCGAGCCTCCCAAGCCCACGGAGAATCTTCCACCGTATCCTCAGGCCGAGCATCCCCCGACGATCCAGGACGGTTGGCATCGGCCGTTTCCTGGTCTGGCCGAGGAGCCGAAAAAGCCCACTCCTGCTCCCCGCCATGACATCGGTGGAACCTGGGATCCGGGTCCCACCAGGGGAATCCAGATATTTGGAGCGTCCACCGCGCCGGACGACGGCAATCCGGCGCATGAACCGCCGTACACTCCTCTCGGACTAGAGAAGGTAAAAGAAGCCAAACCATCCGCCGGGTTCCGGTCCGTTCTGCCGGGCGACACCAATGACCCCATCGATCAGGGCGATCCTCAAGGGATGCCTCGCGAAGATCTCTACGAGCTCCGTGTGACTCAGATCGTCCAGTATCCAGAGAAGGTGCTCGTGCTGTACACCTACGGCAGGGTCTGGCGGGTGATCTGGACCGATGGACGGGACTTCCCCAAGGATCCGGAGGCGAGGTGGTTTGGGTATTCGATCGGCAAGTGGGTGGATGACACGACCCTTCTGGTCGAGACGCGTGGAGTCGATGATCGAACCTGGATCGACCGGGCGGGCCGCCCGCACAGCCTGGATATGGTCGTCAAAGAGTGGTTTCATCGCGTAGATGGGAACCACCTGCAGCTGTCGATTCAGATTGACGATCCCAAGATGTATACGAAGCCGTGGATGGCTATGTACAAAATGCCTTTCGATTTGCGGCCGCCCGATTTCGATGTTCGCGAAATGATTTATGCCCCCTCCGATGTGGAGGAATACAATAGGCTTCTCGCCGATCCCGTGAGCAACAAGGACGGCAAGTAGCTGAGCGCTTCGGGCACGCGCCCTCCGTGAGTGCCGACCCTAATTGTGGCGGGACGTTAAACACAGTTCAGTTTCAAAGGCAATTGCTCGCGGGTAACCTTTCAAAGGTAGGATATGGTACAGAAGGATGTACGAACCGCGAGCCTAACCATCAAGGATCCAGAAGCTCACCGCCTCGCCCAAGCAATCGCTCAGGAGACCGGGGAAACCTTGACCCGAGCCGTCACCGAAGCCCTGCGCGAGCGCTATGAACGCCTCCAGCGCCGCCGCGAGAAAGCTTCCGTCGAGGAATTGCGCGCCATCGCCGACCGAGCCGCCGCCCATGTCAAGCGCCCCTACCTCGACCACGGCGAGTTTCTCCACGACGAGCACGGCCTTCCAAAATGATTCTGGAACGCCAGCACAGGGTCCCCCTCCAGGCGGTCCAGAACGGCGAACGACAAGGATGTCTGCTCATCCGGGAAGCATCAAGACAGCGTAATGGAGGCGTCGACAACAATCCCTTTCAAGGACGCGCCTCATGCCGCAATTCCTGAATCGTCATTCCGCCGAGAGAAAGGCCATGCGCTTTGCCGAAAGTCCTAAGGCGCTCGATTGCGTCCGCGCGCTGTTGTTTGACCTGGGGAATCTCGGTCCCGAACGAGCGGAGCGCTTGAAGGATGACATCTTCGGCATCCTCAAACATGCCCGTTTCGAGACGCCTTTTGAT
>Ga0302324_100002293_pt1 | contig 44646 bp, 38 predicted proteins | sample Palsa_T0_1_FD_201949 | JGI IMG/M metagenome (GOLD analysis project Ga0302324, IMG submission 201949) | Peat permafrost microbial communities from Stordalen Mire near Abisko, Sweden - Palsa_T0_1 | ecosystem: Environmental > Terrestrial > Soil > Palsa > Peat permafrost | place: Sweden: Abisko... | reverse complement strand
CCAACGGCGACATCGGCAACGCGGAAGTCATTCTGCGGAAGCGCGGCATCGCGTCCGCCCAAAAGAAATCCGCGCGGGTCACCAAACAGGGCTTGATCGGCAGCTACATCCATTCGGGCGGCCAATTGGGCGTGCTGGTGGAAGTCAACTGCGAGTCCGATTTCGTGGCGCGCACCGCCGATTTTCAGGAGTTGGTGCACGATATCGCCATGCACATCGCCGCCGCCGATCCCAAGTTCATCAATAAGGAAGACGTGCCCACCGAAGCGCTCGACAGGGAGCGCGACATCCAGCGCGGCCGTGCCGCGTTTGAAGGCAAACCTGCCAACGTAATCGACCGTATCGTTGAAGGGCGCCTGGCGAAGTTCTACGAAGAGGTCTGCCTGCTGGATCAACCCTACGTCAAGGAAGCGTCGCTCACCGTCGGCCAGTTGATCAAGACGAAGATCGCCAAGCTGGGCGAGAACATCACGGTTTCGCGGTTTACCCGGTACAAAGTGGGCGACATAGCCGCGGTCGAATCCGGCGCCGAAGGGCCGCCCGACGCCAGTGCCGCAGTATAAGCGCATCCTGCTCAAGCTCAGCGGCGAAGCGCTGGCCGGAGGCGCAGCTTTCGGCATCAATGCCGAGCGCGTCAAGGAACTGGCCGCGGAAGTCGCCGCGGTAGCCGCCGCCGGCGTGCAAGTCGGCTTGGTAGTGGGTGGCGGCAATATCTTCCGCGGCATCGCGCCAGCCGCCCAGAAAATGGACCGCGTAACCGCCGACCAGATGGGCATGCTGGCCACGGTCATCAATTCCCTGTCCCTGCAGGATGCCTTGGAACAGATCGGCGTACATACGCGGGTGATGAGCGCCATCGAAATGCACGAGGTGGCCGAGCCGTACATCCGCCTCCGCGCCCTGCGCCATCTGGAAAAGGGCCGCGTCTGCGTCTTTGCCGGCGGCACCTCCAACCCGTACTTCTCCACAGACACCGCCGCTACCCTGCGCGCCCTGGAAATCCGCGCCGAGGTGATCGCCAAAGCCACCCGCGTCGACGGCGTGTACGACAAGGACCCCTTGCGGTTCCCCGACGCCGTGATGTACCGTGAAGTTTCGTACTTGGAAGTATTGTCCAAGTCGCTGGCCGTGATGGATGCCACTTCCATCGCCATGTGCCGGGACAACCAGCTTCCAATTATTGTTTTCAATTTGAACACGAGCGGCAATATAATGCGTATGTCGATGGGCGAGCCTATCGGTACGCTAATTCACTAGGCCACTTATGAAAACCGAACACACCGCCGCCCCCGCCGGGCTGGCCTTCCAATCGATTAAGGACGTCGAGAACAACGTCAAGGTGCGCATGGAGAAGGCCATTGGCGACCTGCAGCACGAGGCCGCCACCATTCGCACGGGCCGCGCCACTTTGAGCCTGCTCGATCACATTCGCGTCGATTATTACGGCACGCCCTCGCCCCTGAACCAGGTGGCGACCCTGCACGTTCCCGAGCCCAGCCTGATCACCATCACGCCTTGGGACGCCTCGCAAATCGGCCCGATCGAGAAGGCCATCCGGGTCTCCGACCTGGGCCTGAATCCCGCCAACGACGGCAAGATGATCCGGCTTCCCATCCCGCCACTCACCGAGGAGCGCCGCAAGGAATTCGTCAAGCGCCTGCACGGCGTCGCGGAGCACCATCGCGTGTCGGTGCGCAACATTCGCCGCGACGGCAACGAGGCGGTGAAGGCGCTGCTGAAGGACAAGAAGATCACCGAAGACGAGGACAAGCGGGCGCACGACGAGATCCAGAAGCTGACCAACGCGTATATGGATAAGATCGACCAGGCCGCGCGCAGCAAAGAAAAGGAAATCCTCGAAATCAAGTAGCTCGATGATCCGGAAGCCGTGCCATACGAGAATGCGGCACTGGCTACATACACACGTACCACCACGCGTAAGTCGTCAAGCTTAGGGCCGTAGTGTTGGAGGTGACGACGAAGTTAGTTGTGCTCACTGAGGAGACATATGGCTGCGAGGCCGATGCGATGCGCGCCGTGACGGGGTTAGCCGGCCCGATTACGCATGCCCCCGGCGTGTTCGTGACCGTGCCTGCGAACGAGATTGTAACGACCGCCGCACTTACGGACGGCGTGCCCGCCGTCGTTACCTGGAAGCTGCCCGCGTTGTTGGTGGAGGTGGTGGATACTAGATAGCTGCAGCCGGTCCCCGCGCCAGAGCCGCAGGCCGCCGTTGGTGCGGAGCTGGTCGAGTGAAACATTTGCGCGGTCGCATTGAAATTTTGGTCGATCTGCGCTTGCGGCGTACCTGAGTTATTGTTCACGCTGAGCAGCGGGGTCGTGCCCTGGCTGCTGGCGGCCTTAACCACCAGCTCGGTAGTACCTGAGCCGCCGTTGTATACGGTGAGCGTCGTGTTTGGCCCGGCCGACGAGCCGGCCGAGGGGCCAATCGCCGTGCTGCCGTTCAGGTAGGCCGCATAATTGTTCGTGGCACCCGATGGCGCGTCTGCGCGCAAAGCGTACGCGCTGCCTACGGTGCCGCCCGCGCCGCTCAGCACGCCGCTCTCCACCCACAGGCCGTACGATCCGGTAAAGGTCGCGCTCGATCCTGCGGCGGGCGGCCCGGATATGGCAAGCGCCGCGGCACTGGATACCGTCGTCGCACTAGTGTAAGCATAGGTGGGTGCCTGGAAAAATACCGCCCGCTGGTTCGCATAGCCGCCGTTGGTGATCGTCAAAGTGCGTGCGCCGTTCCAGTTCAGATCTTGGACCTCGCCGCTGGGCAGGGGCCCCGTCTGCGTTGGCGCCGCGACGCTAAGGATCGTGGGGGTCGAGCCGCCTGTCCAAGCCTGCGGCGTCCAGGTGAGGTTGTATTTGGAGCTCAAGGAAAAGTTAGACGGAAACAATGAATATAACAGCGATCCGCTCGTAATATTGGTCGCATTCGTGGTGTCGGTGGTAGCGGACGGCGCAAAAGCGACGCCATTAGTCTTCGTACAGGTGATCGTGCCGGTATTGGCGAACGTGCAATCGCCCGACATTACCACCGGAGCCGGCGCGCCCGACCCACTGCCCACCAGGATGTCGCCGCTCGGAAGGCCGGCCCAAGCCGTCGTTGAGTTACCGTTGGAGTCCGAACCGCTGGCTGTCAGCAACTGTCCGGATACCATGTTCGCGCCCGTAAACGGCCCAGTCCCGCTGCACGTCGCCGTCCCGGAGCCCATCGCGGCCATCGTGGGCGGCCCGGCGTATCCGGAGCCGGGGGCGGACACCGTAATCGTGGCATTGGAGGAGTTCAGGGTCACGGTCGGCGGACTGGAGAGCGCGGCGGTGAGCGTGACAGTGGCCGTGGCGCCCGTGCCTCCGCCGCCACTAAATGCGACCGTGCATGTATTAGAGCTTGACCCGGTAACCGAAACGCCGCTGATCTGCCAGCCGCTCATGAAAGACCCCAGCCAGAGCGGGCCGGCCGCCGGCAGATCAAGGAGGCCGCTGAAACCGCTGGCCGGAGCGCAGACGCCCATATCGTGCGTTTGCCCCGTATCGGATAAATGCACGCATCCCGGCGCGCTGCTTGAAGTACCGGCATAGACGTTCTGCGTGGAGTAGACCGAACCGTTGATGCTTGCGTTCGAGGATGTGCTGAAGCTCGTCGCGCTCAGCGGCACGCCTGTCAGCTCGGTGCCCATCAGGCCGGGAGTCAACTCGACCCAAGCGGTCGACCCCGCGGCCACGCTGCCCTGTAGGAAGTACCCCACCACGCGCGTCCCAATCGGGATCAGGTCGACGTTAGTCTGGCCGGAATCCGCGCAGTCGACGTTGTTCGTGATTCCCATGACGGCCAGGTGGCCGGCGGTGGTCGCCCCGGCCCCGCTTGCATCTACAATGCACTGCGCCTGGCCGTACCGGGCGACGCTCAGGCTCGACCCGGAGAGCGCGGTGTTGGTGGCGATTCCGAGGACGTCCCACGAAGACGCAGCCGAGGCCGGGACCACGTAAGTTATTGGGTTGCTGCTGTCCCTCTGGACCAGCGTATTCGCGGACGTAACCGCGGCGCTGGTGGTCCATGTCTCGTACACGGCGTAGCCAGTGGTTGGGTAGCCCCCGAGATCCACGTTCCCCGCCTGCGCCAGCAGCAGCGACCGCGACGCCAGAGCCGCCAGTAACAGCGGTAACTTTTTCATGTTTTTTTCCTCCTTATTCCGCTCCTTATCAGAACGCGCTGCGCTGGAGATTTCGAGCACACAGCGCAAGATAGGCTGCCTTTTTGCCGAAAAACGCCGTAAATAGGCCGCTTTTGCATTGAAACACGAAAGGGGTGCGGCGTCAAATGCTACGGAGAGGGCCATTGCCAAAGCGGCGAATGCTGTGTAAACTATCTGTAGTCGCGAAGTCGCGCTAGGAGGCTCAATTCATGCGCTGGATCTGCCGCGCAGTATCTTTGTCGGTTTTCGCGTATGTTCTGTCGCCATCGCCCTCATCCGCGTCTACGCCAACCACCCTATATACCTTCGGTCCGGCCCCGGACGGCGCGAACCCGGAGGGTCCGCTGGTGGTCGGCAAGAATGGCGCGCTGTACGGCACGACCGAATACGGGGGCACCTACGGATACGAGGAGCCGCCGTCCCTCGGGTACGGTACGGTGTTCTCCCTAACTCCCCCTCAGTCGTCCGGCGGCACCTGGACCAAGACGACGCTTTGGAATTTCGGCGGAACGCCGGCCGACGGCATATACCCAGTCGGAGCGCTGGTGATAGGACCCAATGGAACGCTCTACGGCGTCACCGCAGGCGGCGGCTTGGTTGGCCCCGGTACGGTCTTCTCGCTCAGCCCACCGACGTCGGCTGGCGGCGCGTGGACTGAAACCGTCCTTTACAGCTTTTACGAGAACGCCAGTGAACCGTCCGGGGCCTTGGCGATGGGACCCGGTGGCACTCTGTACGGTACCACCCTCGCCGGCGGCGCGTATGGGTCTAGTTGTCCCGGGCCACCGTATGGCCCCTGTGGAGGGACTGTTTTCTCCCTGTCTCCGCCAACGTCTCAGGGCGGGTCCTGGACGGAAACCGTCCTGTGGAATTTCGGCGGATACCAGGGCGACGGCATCGCTCCCAACAGCATCGTTATAGGCAGCGGCGGCGTCCTCTACGGCACCACTGAGGTCGGCGGCCCATACTATGTGCCGCCATACGGCGGGTGCGCCGACGCGCCCCGCGGGAAGGCGATTTATTGCGAGGGAACCGTGTTCTCGTTGACTCCCCCAACAGCCGAGGGCGGACCATGGACGGAAAGCGTGCTCTGGAGCTTCGGGAGCGCAGCTAGCTCCGGTAGTTGGCCCAACGGCGTAATCATCGGGAGTGGCGGCGTGCTCTACGGGACGGCTCAGTTGGGGTCAAAGGTCGGAGTCTACGGCACGGTGTTTTCGCTCACCCCCCCCGCCTCGCAGGGCGGGGCCTGGACGGAGCAAGACATCCATGGCTTCCTCGGAAGCGGATTGCAGGTGAGTGGGATTGTGCCCTATGGCAACTTGCTCCTGGCCGAGAGTGGAGTCTTCTACGGGACCACCTTCGGTGGTGGGGAAGCCGGCGTCGGTACAATTTTCGCCCTGCGGCCCGCCGCTTCGTCCGGGGACCCGTGGACACCCGCAACCCTTTGGGACTTCCAGTCTGGCAGCGGCGGGCAGTACCCCACTGCTGCACTCGTGAGGGGCAGCGATGGCGTGCTCTACGGGACGGCGTCCGGGGCCTATGCGGGAGGGGTGGCCTCGGTTTTTGGACTGGCCCCATAGGAAAAGATGCGGCGTTTCGCGTCGTTCAGCAAGCAATAGGGGAGCGTTGCGATCAAATGCTAATCAAGCCGGTCCTAGCATCCGTACTGTCCTGCGCGGTGGCGGGGGCGCAGAGCTGTCCTGTGCCCTTCGCGCAACCAGTGGTGCCGTCGCTGCCCACGTACATTTCCTCACTGCAGTCCCCCATCGCCGCAATGCGAGCGCAGGCTGCGGACCTGCCGCAGCCGAAGATCCAACTCGATGGGCAGAACGTGTACGGCGTTGCAGGAGTGCTGGAAACGGGTCAGCCTACCTGTAACCCATACTACCCGCCCTCCTCGCCGCCGTCCTCCGCCTGCGAGTTTGACAACTACCTCGTGCAGCGGGGCTACCTGCAGGCTCTGAAAAATGCTGGCGTTCAGACGGTCGACATCAATTTGGGCATGGCCGCGCTGTCCAGCGCCCCTGAATACACTACGGCGTGGCACCAGCTTAGTTATGGGAGCGCTCCGATCGCGACGCAATGCGGTACCGGACAATATCTGAGCCTTGGGTATCCAAGCCCAGGTTATGACACCGTGCCAGCGGGAGCCACATTTTACTGTAAGGACTTGGCAGTCATCGACGACATGGTTTATTATGCCAACAGCATCGGCCTGAAAGTGCGACTAGCGCCCACGCCGGGCGGCGAGGTTGCCCTTTGTGGTCTGCCAAGCACCCCAGCAGCCTCGGACCTGGAAAAATGCTACGACCCGCTGTATTATGCTGCGGTGCTGCGCTGGAACGGGACGAGCCAAGGTGCGCCTCCCAACACCCCTACCGCGCCCGGGTGGATCGACAGCTTCACCGTCATCCACGAGCCCGACGGCGTCTGGGGAGACAAGATCGGAACCCTCATACCCTCCGCTGTGAACCCCTTCGTCTTCAGAGCCTACGCCGCGATTCTGAAGGCGGAGTTGTACGCGAACATCACCTGTCCGGGGTCCCTCTGCATCAGTGTAGGCGCCGCGATCGAGACGCAGGTCAGTAACAGCAGCGAAGCTGGCTACTGGGCCGATTGGCTGGCCGGACAGTCCGGACAGCCTGCGCTCAACTACATGGCGCAGGACGTCTACCCGAACACCTGGGACGCCTCGGTGTACGCCTCGCAGGGGCAATGGCTTTGCCAGGCGAGCGGCGGCTCGGGCGATACCGAATGTCCGGCGGTATTGATCCCATGCACGCCATCCGCGTTGAACGACCCCGACAACGAATGCCAATGGACTGTTCCATCGAGCATTACGGCTCAATCCGGCGCGGTGCTGGCTTCCGCCGTCGCGGGAGCGGTCCAGACCGGCGCCATCTCCGGCAGCAGTGGGACGTGCCCGTCGAAGTTCTCGAATGGGGCCACCGCGACGGCCGCCATCACGTCCAGCGCTGTAAGCGGCCTCACAGTGACGAACGTCGGGGCGGGCTTCACGGCCGTCCCAGCCACGGTGACGGTGGGGACCTCAGCCTGCACAGGCGGAGTAACCGTCAGCCCCTCAGGCGGCGCCACCGTCAGCGTCGTCTCCGGCACGCTAGCGAACTACGCGGTGGGGGGCGCCCTCACGCTTGCCTCCGGCCTGGCGCGGACGGCCCAGGTGGCCGGCATGCCGGTGCGCATCAACGAGGCCAACCGGCCCGTTTGGGTCGCCTCCGGCTGCCCGCCCACGAATGCGAACGGGGTTTACGACCCGGGCTTCGTGGAGTGGCAGAGCGACGGCACGGATGTCGCGTGGCTGGGCGCCTTCACTGCCTGGGCGGCCGCCAATGGCTATACGTCCATTAGCCCGTTCAACACCCAGATATTCAGTTGGTATAACTCCTGGAACATATACCAATGTACTAGTGGCTGCCCCAACCCGCTCTTTTACGAGGTGCCCTTCTTCGCCCAGGTGGGCTACGCGACCGGGCTGGGCGTCGCCACGCCGGCGCAAAGCTTTTCGGGGGCGTTTTGGCAGCAGCTTTCGGGCGGGAGTTCGGCTTCCCTGCAAGGCCAGGCGTCGCTTCAGGGCGCGTCCCATCTCGGACATTGACCGGCGTCGTGTGGACGAAGAATGTGAGGAATTCCGGCTCTCCCGGAAGATCTCGGCGGACGAGAAGGCCATTGGCGACCTGCAGCACGAAGCGGCCACCATCCGAACGGGCCGCGCCACCTTGAGCCTGCTCGACCACATTCGCGTGGACTATTACGGCACGCCCTCGCCCCTGAACCAGGTGGCCACGCTGCACGTTCCCGAACCCAGCATGATCACCATCACTCCCTGGGACGCCTCGCAAATCGGCCCGATCGAGAAGGCCATCCGGGTCTCCGACCTGGGCCTGAATCCCGCCAACGACGGCAAGATGATCCGGCTTCCCATCCCTCCCCTCACCGAGGAGCGCCGCAAGGAATTCGTCAAGCGCCTGCACGGTGTCGCCGAGCACCATCGCGTATCGGTGCGCAACATCCGCCGCGACGGCAACGAGGCGGTGAAAGCACTGCTGAAAGACAAGAAGATCACCGAAGACGAGGACAAGCGGGCCCACGACGAGATCCAGAAGCTGACCAATGCCTACATGGACAAGATCGACCAGGCCGCCCGTTCCAAAGAAAAGGAAATCCTCGAAATCAAGTAACTGTATTAGTGGGCAGACCCCCTGGTCTGCGCGGGTCCCCCCGGACCCGCTCTTCGCGCAAAGATGAATCGACAAACGTGCCCTAGACAGCGCCGCGTGGGCACTGCTGTGCGCCGTCGTCGCCTTATCGTGGCAAGCGCTCACCGTGCAGCGCAACTACGGCGGCAACTGGACGGCCTTCAATTGCACCGGCGCGAGATTCCCAATTCCTCCTGCCCTGGCCGGCGAGAACATCTATCGCTTCCAGCGGTCTAACGGCTGGGATGGACAGTTCTATCACTACATCGCGCACGATCCGTTCCTCGCTGACGGCATGCGGGGTACATCGACAGTCCCAGGCTGCGCTACCGGCGCATCCTGATTCCGGCATTGGTGGGCCACGCGCTTGCCTGGGGCCGCGCCAGCCACATCGATACCGCCTACTGTGCGGTGATCCTGCTTTTCTTCGGCATCGTGGCGCCGCATTATCCTTTGCGTGATTCCTCTTCTGTGGAGCCGCCGATCACTTGGTACCCGAGCCGCTCGTGCGCGCTACAATCGAGGCGTGGAGATCGAGCGCCTCGTTCAAATCGCGCAAGGCCTGCAAATCGGCAACATCCGCCGCCACATCTTGTTGTGCTGCGACCAAACCAAGCCCAAGTGCGCCCCCAAAGAAGTGGGTCTCGAATCGTGGGAATATCTGAAGCGCCGCCTGGCGGAGCTGGGCCTCTTGGCCGGTGCCAACTGTGTCTACCGCACCAAGGCGAATTGCCTGCGCATCTGCGAGCAGGGTCCCATCGCCGTCGTCTACCCCGATGGAACCTGGTATCGCTCGGCCACGCCGGAAGTCGTCGAGCGAATTATACAGCAGCACCTGATCGGCGGGCAGCCCGTCGAGGAATACGTGTTCGCCCGGAATCCGCTGTAACGCAAGCCGGCCGAAGCTACTCTTCCACCGTTTCTTCCGGCTCGAACCCATCCAGCAGATCCGGATCGCGCGCGAATTTCTTCAACACCGCTATCGCCGTTCCCGATCGAAACCCCGCCCGCACCAGTCTGCGATACGCCGATGCCATCTGTTTCTCGTCCTGGAAAAGGTTCTCCCTGGCTGCCATGCGGGATGCCATGCCGAACTTGCGCCGCACGAAGTCTTCGGCCAGAGCCTGTTCGCTGACGTTCTCATACACTTTCCCCACGGTTTGTTGCGCCACCGCCGGCGCCACCCGCCGCCGCGACAGGTCTGCCAGCACGCGCGTCTTGCCCAAGCCTTGGTTTTCGAGGCGCGCCGCGGCGAAGCTCTCCGCGAACTTCCGATCGTCGAGGTAGCCGTATTCCTTCAGGCGCGCGATGGCCGGGTCCACGTCGGCGGCATGCACGGCCTTGCGGCGCAGCTTCTCGCGCATTTCGCCGCTCGAATGCGCGCGGCCTCGCAGCACCAACAGTGCGTATTCCCACAGCGCGGCAGCGTCCAAAAGAAGAGGTTTTCGCTGTTTCATGACGCGGGCTTTCTAATGGTATCGCAGTGTACCATCTCTCCGGTCCGTGCAAGGTATACTAGAGGCTGTAAAAGGAGGAATGAGATGGACAAAAGTGGATTCTCGAGTTTCTTGCTGGGCCTCGGCGTGGGCATCGGTATCGGCATGCTGTTTGCTCCGAAATCCGGCGCGGACACCCGCCAACTCATAAAGGATAAGACCGGCGAGGGCACCGATTATCTCAAACAACGCGGCACCGAGCTAAAGGATTCAGCCGGCGATCTGCTGGCAAAGAGCAAGGAGACATTGAACCGCCAGAAGGAAACCATCGCCGACGCCATGGAAGCCGGCAAACGGGCCTACCAAGACGCCGTGAACCCCCAGCCCACCACCGGCGATGGAGCGGCTCACTAACTCCAAATGCCAGGGAGGGTTCTGCATGTCTGAAGACGTCTTCCGGTGGGTGATCGCGGTGGGTGTCCTGCTGGCCTGCCTCGCCTCTGTATGGCAGGCCCTCATTTTGGCCGCCGTATACCGCGCTGGAAAGGAAGCTCAGAAGGCCGGCAAGGAAGCGCAGAACAGGTTGGCGCCGCTGGTGGATCGCTTCGAAGCGATCCTGACCACATCCGGCAAGATCTTGGACGAGAACCGGCCCCGCATCGCCGATATCACGGCGGAGACGCTAATCGTCGCCAAGGCCGCCCGCCAGCAGGCCGGGCGCATTGGCGAGTTGATGGACGATGCTAGCGGGCGCGCCAGAGCCCGGATTGCGCAGATCGACCAGACCGTCGAGCACACTGTCGAGCAGGTGGAACATGCGGGCGAAGCCGTCAAGAGCGCTGTGTTGAAGCCTGTTAAGGAGGTCAACGGCCTCGTCGCCGGCGTCAAGGCAGCCTTGAACACCTATGCGCAAGGCGGCAACCGGAATTCTCCGGAACACGCCACGCAGGACGAAGAGATGTTTATCTGACGGAGGGCGGGCAATCCTGCCCGCAGCCGGCCTTTTACGCGGCCTTCTGAACTTTGCCCGACCGGATGCAGGACGTACACACGCGCAGCCGCTTGGTAGCGCCGTTGATTACCGCGTGCACCGACTGCAAATTCAAATTCCAGCGGCGCTTGCTCACATTGTGGGCGTGGCTGATGCGGTGGCCAAATTGCGGACCGCGACCGCATACTTCACAGATTCGTGCCATGTTACAAGAATCTCCTCAACACTGCGAAACTAGTATTCTAACAGCGGGAGCGGCCCCTCCGCAACTCCACCCGCTTCGCGCGACAATGGTACGGAGTTCTCCGTTGCCGAATGCCTGACGCCACGCCAACCACGCCAACTGACGATAAGCCGAAGCCCGCGGCCAGTTCCGGCACGCTGGGCGTGCTGCGCGTTTTTGGCGTCCCGGTGCGCTTCCACTTCACGTTCGTGATGCTCTTGATCTTTCTGCTGTTCATCGGCGTGGGCGCGCGGCAGTCCGGGGCCATGTTCGCGCTATATGTGCTGGCGCTGTTCGCCTCGGTCTTGCTGCACGAACTGGGGCACACGCTCGTGGCGCGCCAGTATGGCATCCGCACCACGGAAATCGTCATGTACCCGATCGGGGGCATCTCGCGCCCGGAGCGCATTCCCAAAGGCCGGGAAGAATTCTGGATCGCCATCAGCGGACCGCTGGTAAACGGGCTGATCGCCGCGGGTCTGTTCGCCTGGCTCGCCACCCAACACCAGTTCCTGCCCGTCGAGCTGCTCCGGGATCCCACCGACGCCAACTTGGTACAGCGCATCGCCACCGGCAATTTCCTGCTGTTCGTTTTCAATCTGCTGCCGGCCTACCCCATGGATGGCGGCCGGGTGCTGCGCTCAGCGCTGATGCTGTTCAAGCCGGAGGAGGAAGCCACCCGCATCGCGGCCAGTTCAGGGCAGGCTTTGGCGGCCATGTTGGGTCTGTATGGCCTGCTGTCCTCCAATTTCATCCTGGTCTTTGTGGCCATGTTCATCTATATCGGCGCTTCACAGGAAGGCTCGGCGGTGCGCGGCCGTCTGCTGACCACGGGCGTTCCGGTGCGCGGCGCCATGATTACGGACCTTCGCACGCTCTCGCACGGAGAAAGCATCCGCGACGCCGGCAATCTGCTCCTGGCCACTTCGCAGAACGATTTCCCGGTGATGCATGGCGACCAGGTGCTGGGGCTGCTCACGCGCGCGGCCCTGGTGCGCGCCATGTTGACCGATGGCCCGGATGCCTACGTAGCCTCCGCCATGGACCGCAATCCGCGCCGCGTCGCGCCAGACACGCCGCTCTCCGGCGTGCTGCAGGATTTGGCCGGTACGCGAGCGTGCGCGCTGGTGATGGATGGGGACAAGCTGGTGGGTTTGCTCACCTCGGAAAACGTTTCGTCCTTCATCCTGCTGCGCCAGGTGGCCATGCAGCAGCAGGCTAGGGCGCAATCCCGGTGACGGCGGTTGCATCACGGGATGACCACATAACGACGCGGGTTGGCCGTCAAAACCCGTCGGGCCGCGGCGGGAACTGAATCGTTCAGTTAGGCCCCGGATTCCCCGAGCCGCTCCATGATCGTGAGCACATCGCGGAGCGAACGGGACAGCCGGTCCAGTTTCCGGACTACGAGCACGTCGCTCTGGCGCAGTTGATCGAGAAGCCGATGGAGTTCGGGCCGGTCCCAGAAAACGTTGGACTTTCGGGTAATGGGACAGTTTGACTTGTGGGGCGGCCAATCTTGGCCGCAGCCGCCCTTTTTAGGCGGCCAGAGCCTGCTGAAAGCCGGCTGCGGGCAGAATTGCCCGCCCCACAAGTCAAACTGACCCACTACCGACTTTCGCGCCTCTCTAGGCAACCGAAAGGCGACTAACTTGCCAAAACGGGAATGTGCGGATGAAAGGTCTTGTCCGCGAAGCCGCGCCGTACTTCTTCATTGGGATGTGAAGCGTTGCAGCCAGGGCGGCCGGCGAAAGTAAGCGCTTGTTCGCAGCTTTGTCAAACCCCCGCGCGGAGTTTCGTGGCGAGGCGTTCTTCGGAGAATAGCATGCAACAAAGTTCTACGCCAAATAATTTGCAAAGTGACACGAGGCCCCCGTCCGGCGTTGCCGGGAAGCTTGGTAAAATCGGCTATCTTGCGTAGGCTAAAGTCCGATAATGCCGGCGCCACATCACATCGCGTAGTGCTGGTAGGTGCGGGATTCGGCGGATTATACGCCGCCCGGGCGCTGAAGCGCGCGCCCGTCGATCTGACGGTGATCGACCGGCGCAACTTTCATCTGTTCCAGCCGCTGTTATATCAAGTGGCCACAGGCGCCCTGTCGCCCGGCGAGATCGCTTCGCCGGTGCGCCACGTGCTCAGCCGGCAGCGCAACACGCGCGTCTGGATGGCGGATGCGCGGGATATCGACGTGGAACGCCGCCGTCTGTGCCTGGATGGCGGAGAGGCGTCCTACGATACGCTGGTGCTGGCCCCCGGATCGTCTTCGCAGCATTATTTCGGTCACGACGATTGGGCGCCGATGGCGCCGGGGCTGAAGACGATTGAGGACGCCACGGAGATCCGCCGTCGCATTCTGCGCGCCTTCGAATGCGCCGAACGCGAGACGAACGCCGCCGAACGGCGCGCGTGGCTGACGTTCGTGATTGTGGGCGCGGGCCCCACAGGCGTGGAACTGGCGGGTGCGCTGGGAGAGATCGCCAACGATACGCTGCGGCACGATTTTCGCAGCATCAATCCGCGGGAATCCACGATCCTGCTGGTGGAGGGCACGGATCGTGTGCTGCCATCGTTCCCGCCGGACCTTTCGGCCAAGGCGGAGCGCGACCTGTCGCGGCTGGGCGTGCAGGTGCGAACCCGGTCCAAGGTCACCGATCTGGACAGCGCGGGCGTCGCCGTTCAAACAGGAGATGCGGTCGAACGCATACCGGCGAAAACAGTGTTGTGGGCCGCGGGCGTGGGGCCTTCCGGGCTTGGAAAAATAGTGGCGGACCGCACCGGCGCGCCGCTGGACAAGTCCGGCCGCCTGATTGTCGGCCCGGACCTTACATTGCCCGGGCATCCCGAGATCTTCGTCATCGGCGACCTGGCCAACTTCAGCCACCAGACCGGCAAACCGCTAGAGGGCTTGGCCGCCGTGGCTATGGCGGAGGGCCGCTACGTGGCGCGCGCGATCCAGGCCCGCTTGCGCGGCGAAACGCCGCCGCCGTTCCATTATTTCGATAAGGGCACGCTAGCTACGATCGGACGCAACAAAGCCGTTGCGGCGTTTGGCCGCCTGCATCTTTCCGGACCCCTCGCGTGGTTCGTGTGGTTGTTCGTGCACCTGATGTATTTGGTGGAATTCGACAACCGGCTGTTGGTGCTGATCGAGTGGATCTACGACTACATTACACGGAATCGGGGCGCACGGTTGATTACCGGCGGACAATAGCGGGGCCAGCGCCACAACCTCGGTCCCCGCGCCGTGGCGCGAGCGGATGGATAGCGTCGCTCTTACGGCCCGCAGGCGTTCCCGCATGGCGAGGATGCCCAAGCCCCATCCGGGATCGACAGCCACGGGATCGAAACCGGCGCCGTCGTCACGGATGGCCAGCCGGATGCCTTTGGCGGTCCTGCTCAGCGTTACCCAAGCGCGATTCGCATGCGCGTGTCTGGCGATGTTGGCGAGGGCCTCTTCGGCGACGCGATACAGCGTGGCGGCAGTGTGCGCGGGAAGGCGGGCGGTGATTCCGCGGTGGACGTAATTTACCGGAATGCCTTCCTTGCGCGTGAATTCCGCGCAGTATTCGCGCAGCGCTACGGCCAAACCAAAGTGGTCCAGCATGGCCGGATACAGAACTCCGGCGAGATCGTGGAGGTCGCTTCCCAGGCTGGCCACGCATTCCTGAAGGGCATTCGAAGCCCCTGGAGCGGCAGCGCGGGCGGCCAGGTGTGCCACTTGCACGCTCAGGGATGCCAACCGTTGGCTGACGTTGCCGTTGAGTTGCGCGGCCACCCGCTGGCGTTCATCTTCCCGCTCGCGGAACAGACGGGCCGCCAGGTCCTCCAACTCCTCGCGGCTGCGCACCAGGGCATCCTGCTTTGCCAGCAGGGCCTTCTCGGCCATTTTTTGATGCGTGATGTCGCGGGAGTTCAGAATAATTCCGCCCTCCGGATTGGAGACGAGTCTACGGGCGACGCTTTCCAGCAACCGCCAGGAGCCGTCTCTGTTGCGGAAACGGTATTCGCAGGAGTGCTTGCGATGCGCGGATCGCAGGCAGGCGCGCAGCAGTTCGCGGACCGCGTCCGTGTCGTCCGGATGCACGAACTCGAAGATCGGACGGCCCACCAATTCCTCCGGCCGGATCCCGACAACGCCCTCCGATGCGGGACTCTGGTATCGAATACCTCCGTCGGCCGCCAGCACGGTGGAGGCATCCGCCGGATTCTCCAATAGAGCGCTGTAATGCGCTTGTGTGCGGCGAAGCTTCTCCGCGAGCAGGACCTGAGTGGTAATCTCGGAATGCAAGATGACGGCGCCGCAATGGGATCGGCGCAACGGCCGGGCGATGAGCCGGAACCACGCTTTGCGGGTAGGGTAGGGGCAGGCATAATCCAAACTGAAGTGGGGAGCTGCGCCACGCAATACCGTCTCGATCCCCATGGCTGCCTCCCAAGCGCCTTCCGCGAACGCGCCAGCGGCGGTCCGGCAGATTCGCAGGTAGTTGACGCCTGGCCCGCAACGGCTGAGGCTGCCGCCGTTTTCGCGCGCGGACTGGTTCCAGGTCTGGTTGGCCAGCACAATCCAGCCATCGCGGTCCAGCACGCAGGTCCGTTCGGGTAGCGAGTCGAAGGCAATCTGCACGAGTTCGTCGGGCTGGACGGCTTGACTTAGGGCGTACATGCGAACAAACCGGGATCAATTGGCGGCACTGCCATTCTCCCCTCGGTCCCCCTTCAGGCGCGTAATCGCTCTTGGCATACAGCGCGCCGAGCCCGCAGCCAGTCCTCTTGCGGCGACCCGTTTTGAAAACTGCGTGCGAGCCAGAACTTGTATGCCAATGCGGCTATTTCCCGCTGTTCGGCCGGCGCCATTTCGCGCGGCGTGAATTTATCGCAAACTCTCGTCGTAATGCGCACTACATTAGCCATTAAATTCACTCGTGATTCGCGGTTCAATTATTTCCTTTAACTAAATAACCAAAGTTCAGACGGTTTTGTCTGGTCACAATTGCTCAGAGCGCGCATGATAATAAGGTCAAGATTGCTCAGGTTCGGCGGATTAATTGTGAAAATAATCACAGTCGGGCTTGTGCCGCCGAGTCTTGGAGATTTGTTTTAATCGTGCAGGACGATATTCAGAAGCGAATTATGAACTTCAATCCCACCATTGTAATGTATAAGACCGAGTTTGCGGAATCTATTCATAAAAAAACTCACGCGCGACCGCGTGGTGCCCACCAGACCCGCCAGCGTTTCCTGGCTGATATCGGGAATCACCCCGGCCGGAGCGCCTTCCTTCCCGAAATTGGCCAGCAATAGCAGGACCCGCGCCAGCCGCTTCTCACTGGAATTGAAAAGCTGGTCCACCAGATCCTCTTCTATCCGAATGTTACGCGTGAGCACATACGCGAGAAGCAGTCTGGCAAAGGCGCTATCGTCGCGCAGCAGACGCATCATGGCTGGCTTGGCCATCCGCACGATCGCCGATTCGGTAATGGCCGCTGCGGTCGCCAGGCGCACCGGCTGCTGGCCTACCAGGCAAGCCTCTCCCACCAGGTCGCCGGGAGCCAAAATCGCAATCACCGCTTCTTTGTTCTGTTTGGAAATTACCGTGAGCTTTACTTTGCCTTTCTGGATCGAATACACGGCATCCGATGGGTCGCCTTGCGAGAAAAGCACTTGGCCTTTGCGGTATTGAACGGTGGTCCCTTCACGGGCTATGGTGGCCATAAGGATATCGGAATCTGAACTCGGTTTCATGGTGCGGCCTCTTTTTCGGCTTTTCTTACGGAGCGCTCTGGCAGGAGCCGCCGCGAGACTCACCTCTGTTTCACAGTTTAGCTCAAGTGATAGAACGCCGCAAGGCTGCTGGATCTGAGATCCAGCGCACGTTTCTATTGGCTCGTTTTGGTGCGGACCTCCAGGTCTGAATAATGCCGGGAACCTGGCATGGCGTATGCGAAAGAAAGAGCCGCACGGGGAAGGTCTAGCGGGCCGCCCTGGCCCCATCCAGGACTCCCATGGTGTCAGACCGTCGGAAGGACATCTTGTCCCAGCGGCGGGCCACACCGGCCGGCGCGTGTGCGCAAAGCGGCGGACCGTGCCAGCACGGGTCTGTGCTGGGGCCAGTGGGCAACCGCTGTCCCTACCGCGACTGCGTCCGTCGCCCACGCTCAGTGTACGGTGCCGTTCGCAAGGCGAAGGTGGGACACCAGCCACTCCGAAGCGCAGGATAAACAGGCGGCCTCGCCGCTATGCATACAACAGGATCGGGGGACGGCCAGCCCCATCTCCTCAGCCAGCGATACCAGATGCACTTTCGATTCGCGCAAGCGATGAAGCTCTTGCGCAAGGTCCATGGGTGTCACCTTCGCCCGGTGTGCCCCAGCACAGTTTCCGTTGTGTTCCATTGAAGACCCCTCCACGGCTACAGTACTACTACTGTTCCCATTAATGTGATATATTGCACGCCCCAACGCAAGAGATGGAAGTTGGATTTCCTTGCCGTACGAAGTGCCTTGATAGTGTGGTTGTTTATACTACGCGCGTGGAACTTAATCGATCAGGTGATTCTGTAGCGCATAACGAATCAGATCGGCGGTGGTGTCCATACTCATCTTTTCCAGGAGGCGGCCGCGATAGGTACTGACGGTGGTGACCCCCAGGTGCAATTCCTCGGCGATCTTGCCGACGGTCTTGCCGGCGGCAATCATACGGAGTACTTCAAATTCGCGGTTGGACAATACCTCGTGAATGGGCTGCCCGGTATCCTCACTCAAGTCGGAAGCCAGTTTTTCGGCCAGCGCGGCGCTCACGTAGCGGCCGCCGGCCAGCACTTTGCGTACGGCCTTGATCAGCTCTTCGGGGGCGCTTTGCTTATTCAAGTAGCCGGAAGCTCCGGCTTTCAGCATGCGTTTGGCGAACTCGTCTTCCGGGTGCATGCTCAAGACCAATACGGGAAGCTTGGGCCGCGCCGCCTTGAGATCCTGGAGCACTTCCAGGCCGCTGCGGCCGGGCATAGTGATATCCAGGATGACCAAATCCCATTCGCCCTCCTGCAGCCGGGCAAGAGTTCCGGTGACGTCCATGGCTTCGCCGCAGACGGCGCCCTCCAACTCGCGCACCAGGATCTCTTTCACTCCGCGGCGCAGGATGGCGTGATCGTCGGCGATTAGGACTCGGATCACTGGCCGGCCGCCGCCGGCCGCGAATCGGCGCAGGCAATGCGGACGCGCACAGTCGTGCCCATGCCGGGATCGCCGGCGATCGTGAACTCGCCTCCCAGCAGCAGAGCCCGTTCGCGCATTCCCAGAATGCCGAGCGACTCGGACCCGGAAAGCTGGTCTCCGCCGATGCCGCGGCCGTTGTCGCGAACTTCCAGCGCGAGATGGCCGCCCTCTAGGGATAAGACGATTCTCACTTGAGTAGCGCCAGCGTGCCGCGCGATGTTGGTTAAGGTCTCCTGGAGGATGCGAAACAGCGCGGTAGCGCGCGCGGCGTCGATGGCCGGATTCGTCTCGGGTAAACTGACCTGGCATTGGATCCCGGTGCGCTCCCCAAACTCTTCCGCGGCCCACTCCACGGCGGCCACCAAGCCCAGGTGATCCAGGATTCCCGGCCGCAGCTCGGTCGAGATTCTGCGCACCGAACGAATCGTTTCATCGACCAGGCTCAAGATGACCTCGATACTCTGCGACTGTTGCGCCCGGCCGGGCACGGTCTTCAACGCGAACAAGCCGATCTTGATGGCGGTCAGAGACTGTCCCAGTTGGTCGTGAATCTCCCGCGCCAGCCTGGTTCTTTCTTCCTCCCGCACGCTTTGCAGTTGGGAGTTGAGAGCCTGCAACTCCAGAAGCGAGCGCTGCAACTTCCGTTCGGCCCGCTTGCGCTCGGTAATGTCCTCCAAGACCGCGGCTACGCGGTCGATGCCAGTGGGACCTTCGATGGGAAAGTACGTTGCAAACAGGTCCCGCCGGCCCAGCTTGGAATGCATAAATTCCAGTTCGTACCTGACGACCCTGCCCTGGAAACACTCGTCCAACTTGCTTTTGACAACCTGCTCGAAGATCTCCTGCCCAATGATTCCCGGGACAGGATGGCGGACGAGATGTTCCAACTGCAGGCCGCGATACTCGAGGAAGGCCCGATTCGCAATCAGGTAACGATACTCGCGGTCGACCACTACGATCATCTCCTGTAAACCTTCGACGACTTTTTCGTATTCCAACAACCTGGCGTCGGCCCGCTTCCGCTCGGTGATGTCCTCGACGATGGCTATGCCAAATGGAGGCATGGTTCCATCGCCCGGGCTCTTCGAAACCGTGGCCTTTACCCAAATCGGCGGGCCGTTCTTGTGCCGATAGCGCTTCTCCATCGGAAAGCCCGGCAACCGGTCTGCCCACATCTCCGCGGCAAGCGTCGCGTTCATCGAGCGGTCTTCTTCGTAGGTAAGGTCCATGTAAGTCATGGCCTGAAGCTCTTCCTCCGAGTACCCCACCATTTCCTGAAAAGCGCGGTTCGCAGCGGTGATCTTGCCATACATATCCGCTAAACCGATACCCACGGCGGAGTTGTCGAAGATGGCGCGCCAACGCCGTTCACTGGCCGTCCGGGCCGCCTCCGCCCGCTTCCGCTCAGTAACGTCCTCCAGGACGACGGCTATTCTATCGACACCCTCGGGACCTTCGATAGGATAATACGAGCCTAATAAATCCCGCCGGCCCAGGTTGGGGAATGTAAATTCCATCTCGCATGTGACGACTCTGCCCCGGAAACACTCATCCACGTTGCTCTTGGTCACTTGATTGAACCTTTCTTGTCCAACGAACTCCGGGACGAAATGCCCGACGACCTGTTCCCGCGTCAGGCCGTGATAGTTGAGGAACGCCTGATTTGTAACCACGTAACGGTACTCGCGGTCCAGAACCACGATCATTTCCTGAAGACCTTCGACGACTTTTTTGTATTCCAACAACCTGTTTTCCGCGCGCTTTCGCTCGGTGATGTCCTCAACGATGGCTATGCCGATTTCAGGGGTGGCTCCGGAGCCAGAGGTTTTCGAAACCGTCACTCTCACCCAAATAATCCGCCCGTCCTTACGCCGATCGCGTTTTTCCAATTGAAATTGCGGCAGCCTGCCCGCCCAGTTGTCCGCGGCAACCGCCGCGGAGGCCGGGCGGTCTTCCTCGTAGGTAAGGTCGAGATGAGTCATGGATCGTATCTCTTCCTCCGAGTACCCTAACATTTCTTGATAAGCGCGATTCGCAGCGATGAACTTGCCGTGCAAATCCATTACCGTAATGCCCACGGCCGCGTTATCGAAGATGGCGCGAAAACGTCCTTCGCTGGTCGTCCGCGCTTCCTCCGCGCGGCGTTGTTCCGTGATATCGCGGTAGATGGCATAGAGGGCGGCCTCATGACCGGGCAAGGATAAGGGCACGTAGGTGATGGCGGCGGGGAAACGGCTGCCGTCCTGGCGGACACGAACGCCTTCGGCATCCACGCGCTCGCCTCGCGCCACCGCATCCGCATGTCCTCGATATTCTTCTTGCGACTCGGGGGGGACGATCAATTCGCTGATGCGGCGGCCGATGGCGGCTTCCGGGGTATAGCCGAATACCTGGGTAAATCCCTTATTGACGCGGATTATCCGATGCTCCAAATTAGTCAGCGCCACCGCGAGCGGCGACTGTTCGAATAATTGATTGAGCAGAACTTTTTCTTTCTGAAAACGACGCATCAGGTAAGCCACCAGAGCGGCCGCCAGCACCAGGCAGCCGGCGGCGGCAATTCCCACGGGGCCCGGAAGCGAAATACCCAAGGCATGGGACATGCCAAGCATCGCGGCTCCCATCGGCACGGCGGGGCAGGCGGTTTCGCCCGCCTTTCCGGCCCTCTTATCCTTTTCGTCGCGCAAACGGGATATCGGCCATAAAGAAAGGAAGGAGCCGCCGATCTTATCGATTGCGGATTTCATGTGCGCACCCCATCCTTTTCGTCCCATTGACTGAACCGATTTCATCGACTCTCCTCCGCTAATTCTTGGGGTGCGGCGGCGCCAAGCGGGACGGGTCGTACGTGTTCACGCGCTTCGACTGCGGTATCTGAGACCGGGATGGCGAGGAAAGCGGATCGAACAACCAGGCGGCGATCTTGGGAAGCGAGCATAACCGATGCGCAGACGGTATCGTTCCGTCTTCTCACGGCAGCATCGAGAATTCGGTGAAATTGTCGGCTACGCGGCCAACGTGAGCGTCGGCGATTCTCGCAACTGCCCTTCGGGCGCTAAAATATTATACATCCGTATGCAGCGTGCGGCGGTTCTTTTTTTAAGAGAAAAGTCGAATTCAGGTGCAAATTAAAAAACTTCGAGGCGAATCGGCGGTTTTTAATTTGTAACATTTTTCCATGGCACGCGCTGATTTGGCGGAACCACAGCCGCGATTCGGCCCGCCCGGGGTGCCCTCTGGGTGGCATCTTGCCCCGCACGGCGGATGCCAGGGAACTCCGCGCGCCGCCGATTCTGAGCGACGCGGGCGCCTGGAATACGGAACGCCAGTTGCCGCCGCCGGACGCGTCGGGGCGCGCGCAGGTGGCCGGAGAAATAGGATTCGGAGCGTGATGGCATTGGGAGCAGATGTAGTAGGGACGTTGATACTCGACCGGCCCCACCACGGTGAGGACGGGTTTGGAGCGGAGTTCCGTGTAACGCGCGGAATGACCGCACGAACAGGGGATCGCGGGTGACTCGGGTGGGTCTTGGTGGAGCAGGTGAGACAAGGCAGTCGCGCCCGGCACGGGCATGCTCTCGCGGACCAACATCTCGACCGCCTCCAGGTCGATGCGTCCGTTCTTCCGGCGGTCGGCCAAGATCTTCCTGGCCCGGCATCCTACTTCGCGGGCGACTTCTTGCTGGATGGATTCCAGCGTTTTCTTTCCTGTACCGATGGCACGTCCGGCTCCGCAGGCCGCATTTGGCAGATCTGCGCTTGGTACTTGCGAAATTCCTCGATCTCGCGCGCGGCTTTCCGTACGGTGGCTGGAGTGGGCAGAGATTCCGTGACGGTCTGGCCTTCGGTTTTGTAGTTAGGCGAAGGTTGGGGCCATCATTGATGTGACCTCCTGTCCTCGCGTATTAGATACGCACGGATATACGCCACAAAAAAGCCATCCCGCCGGTCATCGCTTTCACGGCCAAGTTGAAAGCAGAACGCCAAGAGGTCGTTGCGCCGAAACCAAAGAAGGCGATCATACCGGCATCTAGACCTGGGTCGCAAAAGCACAAAGCCAGATTGCGAACAACAGGACTCTCGAATTCAATGGGGAAGGCTTCCCGAGGCCCATCCTGATTACCGTTCGGCGCCGCAGTTGGTTGAACGCTTATGGGTTCGGTCGCACGTTTCGTAAATGATACCCATTCTCGGTCGCGGGGGTACACAAAGCCGGGTACATGAAGTTGCTGGTGTCGAATAGCACGAAGACGTTGGTGCCCACGAAGGCGTCGCTGTGCAGGTCGATGCCCGGGTTGCCGGGCGCCTCGGCGGGTTCGCCGGCGACCAGCGGACGCGTGCTGCCGTCCTCCAGAACTTGCACGGGAGGCTTGGTGCCCTCCGCGAAGGTGGCCATCTTTTGCAGGATGGTGTCTTCGTAGATCTTGAAATCCGTATTCTTCAGGCCGTTGATATCGAGGGCGTCGCGCATCCTGGGCTTTAGTAGGTCGCGCCCGCCGTGGCTGCCAGGAAATACTGCTCCGCAATTCCCGCGAGTTGGGTGTCTCCGGTGGAGGCATGCGCCCGAAAAAGGCGATAGAATAGGCGGGAGGGGTCATGCCAATCGCCCTAACCGAAATACCGGCGCCGGTTGCTTCGCCGGATCCGCCTCGCAAGCGATGGACTCGCGCGGAGTGCGCCACTTTGGAGGCATCCGGTCTCCTGGATCAGGAGAGCCTGGAGCTTGTAGAAGGGGAATTAATCAGCAAGATGGGGAAGAAACGGCCTCACGTGAGTTCATTCAAGAGGCTGCACGAGTGGCTGGTGCACGTCTTTGGATGGCGCTTTGTGGACGCGGAGGCGCCCATCGATGTGGCTCCCGAGGATAATCCCACCAGCGAGCCCGAGCCCGACCTTATCGTGCTGCGGCAAGATGACTCGCATTTCACATCGAACCCGCAACCCCAGGATCTGCGGCTCGTCGTGGAGATAGCCCACACCAGCCTTAGCTTCGATCTCAAGGTTAAGGCCGCGCTTTATGCGAGGGCCGGAGTGCCCGAATACTGGGTTCTCGACGTGGCTGGTCGCCGGCTGCTGGTACACAGGAATCCGCAATCCGGAACGTATATGGACGTGGCTGCCTATAGCGAGCACGAGAGCGTTTCGCCGCTGGCTGCGCCGCAGGCCCAGTTCCGCGTGGCGGATGCCTTCCAAGTCCTTTAAGAACGTTCGCCCGGAATCCGCGCCGGCCGCTCCGCAGAGATGCCGCTGCCGCGGCGATAAGCTGTACCCACTTTGTCCGCTGCCCGTGCCGCCGTGGGCAATCGAAGGCAAGCGTCCGCCAGCCGTCTGGCAGCCCGCTTCCAATCTCAGCGGGATCGCTATATCGTACACCGGCGCTATGTCGAAATGGAGGCTAGGCTAGGTGCCAAAGAAGCAACCGAGGGGACGGCGAAAACTGCCGGAAGAAGCGTGGAAGAGTAAGCGACGCGTGCCCTTAGCGGCAAGATTCCATCGGCATGCGGAGGTGTTCCCGCTCAAGGCCATCAATTTACTTGGCTTGGTCGTGTACAAGACCGCGATAGTAATCATTGGCTTCATTGCATGGGTCGGGTTCGAGATGAGCAAGGAGTCGTATCCAAGGGCCCTGGGAACAGTGTCGCAGGTTTTCCTTTCTGCTTAGTCGGAATTCTGACATGGCTGCTTCTTGTGGTATTGGAGGCGCTCGGCGAAAGACATTTTCATAAGTACAAACTCTACTACTTGTATGTTGGGTCTAAGCTATCGTAGCTATCGTTGTAGTGCTCGGCCGTTTCGCGTATACGGAGTACTCGGTGCATCGCTATTAAAATTCGCCCCGCGGCCGATACCCCGGCCGCGACCGCACCCGGTACTTCTTCCCGACATCGGTCACAATCTCCACCGCGATCTTGCGGAATCCCTCGTTCGGATTAGGCTGCGGATAGTAAGTCACCGTATAAGAGTTGCCTAAATCCTCGCGGATGGATTCGAAAGCCTCCACCTGCTTCTGCCAAGTCTTAGCCCAGTAGGCCTTGCCGCCGGTGCGCGTGGCGATGCGCCGGAAGACGCCGCTCGAAATGGGGTCTTTATTGACCTCGTTGGTGGAGATCACGTAGATGGGGATGCCTTCATCCTCGGCCACGGCGCGCACGTCGTCGGGCGCCACCATGCTGGCGTTGTCCGGGCCGTTGGAGAACACGATCACGACCTTGCGGCCGGGCACTTTGGCCGCGTCGCGTAGCGTGAGCAGCAGAGCGTTGTAGAGCGCCGTATCGTCTCCCGCCACGGATTTGCGCAGCCCGCCGATGGCGTCGCCGCGATCGCGCGTCAGGGTGGCGGCGCGGGAAAGATTGCGGCTGAAAGTGTAGACTGCCACGGAATCGGCGCGGTCCAGCCCGCGCACGAAATCCGCGATGGCGTCTTCGGCGTAAACGAAGCCGCGGTACATGAAGTTGCTGGTGTCGAACAGCACGAAGACGTTGGTGCCCACAAAGGCATCGCTGTGCAGGTCGATGCCGGGGTTGCCCGGCGCTTCGGCGGGTTCGCCGGCGACCAGGGGACGCGTGTTGCCGTCCTCCAACACCTGCACGGGAGGCTTGGTGCCCTCGGCGAAGGTGGCCATCTTTTGCGCGATGCCGTCTTCGAGGATTTTGAAATCCGTATTCTTCAGGCCGTTGATATAGCGGTTATGGCTGTCGGTGACGGTGAAGCTGAGCACCACCATGTCCACTTTCACGCGGAATACCGGGCGCTGCGCATCCTGCGCCTTCAGCAAGGCCGTGCCCGCTGCCGCTCCTAGAAAACCCCGACGGGATATGAGACGCATGAGTCCCCCTAAGTCCTAGTTACCTGCGTTAGTAAGTTGTTGTGGCGTCGCCTGCGCCAAGGCCTGCTGGCGCGACTTGCTGCGCACGTCGTCGCCCACCGCGCGCAAGGAGCGCAGCACCGCCGGCCAATCCTCCAGGTGCGAGGCGAAGATGCGCTCCACCAGTTTCTCGGTCCACTCCGGGATGCGCACGTTGAGCTGCGAAGGCTGGACGTTGGTTTCGTCGGCCAGTTCGGCCCAGTAGAGCGCGTTGGACTCCCAGCTTTCGGCTAGAATGCGGCTGGAATATCCCATCAAAGTCGGGAAGGTGCGCAAGTTGAGCAACTCCGGCCTGTAGGAGTTGGCCAGTGTGGGCTTGGGCGTTCCGAAGGCGGCCGAGATGGCCGGATAGTTGATCTGCTGGGGCGACCGCGCGGCCAGGCGGCGAATTTCCGCCAACAGCGGCGAGGGCCTGCGCTTTGCATCGGAATCCATCTTTGCCTCCATACGGGATGCCAAGACGAACAATTCGGAGGGCGTTACCTTGTTCAGCGCGGCCTGCACTTCGCCACTTTCGAGCAGCACGTCTACCTGTCCGATGCGCGCCGGGGCGGCCTGCGCGCTCAAGATACCGAGCGCTTCCCGCCTGAGCTCGGGATCCAGCGCGGATTCGGCCAGCAACGATTCCGCGTAGCGCATATGCAACGCCACCCAATGCAACTGGGACGGCGTGACGTTCCACCAGCGCGGGATTATGGCGCTCACGATCATTTGCGGCACTAGGTCGCCCCAGATGAGCGCCTGGGTCTGCTCCGGCACCAGGAAATTCTGTTCGGCCTCGGCCAATGCATACGGCAATCCGGCGAGCGAACCCACCAGCCGGCCGCCGCCGTTGGAAGGCCAGCCCGAACCGAACACGTCCGTGGTGCGCCACGTGTGGTTGGCGCTTTGCACGCCCAGAAAATCGTGGCTGCGCACAAACATTGGATTGGTGTAGAGGACCTGAGCTCCGGGTGGCGCGTAGTGCGCGTAATTGTAAGCCACCAGCGTGTCGCGCAGGAATGGCGCCAGCAAACCGCGCAGGTCCCGCAGTTTCTCGCCCGAGGCTTTCTCGACCGCGGCGCGGAGATTCAGCTTGCGCTCCGCATCGACGTGCTTATCGGTCCAGTAGCCAAAGGAGAGCGCACTCTTCTCGACAGGGCTCAGACTGGCGCGCGACAGCGGAATGTCGCCGGCGCGGGATGCCAGACGGTTCACCAACGCCGTGTTCAGCTTCTCGCCGCGCGCGAGCGAGTCCAGGTGATTCGCTAGCTCGAAGAGATCGTCCAGGGGGACGATGTGCTGAGCGTCCAGGATGCGCATCATCTCCTGCACGATCTGGGTATGGGATTCGACGTCGCCGGGGTCCGCCGCACCCGCCAGCAGGTTGAGGACGCGCGCTTGCGGGGCGGCACCGGGTTTCCCGCCGGTGGCGGAGAGCAGCAGCATGGCACCACCGCGTCCGGCGTCGAACAGCATGCGATCGTCGTGCACCGCGGAGAAAGGGCTTAGCAGCGAAGCAAAGGTCTCGTCGGCTTTGGCCGCCGGCAGGCTCCCCGAGCGGGAGAGGATCTGCCAGAGTCCAACCAACGACTGCATCGTGCCGAGGGTGTCGGCGCGCAACGTGGGATCCTTGAGGCGGGTCGCCTCATCGGCCGTATCCATGAATTGAGCGATGGATTTGTCGCTCACGGTGGCGGCGTCGTTGAAGATGGCATACTGGTTGCCGTATACACGGTAGTTGCGCGCCAGCAAGTCCACGGTTTCCGGCGCCAAGGGTTTGGAACGGTAACGGTCCAGGTCGCTAAGCGCCATAAAGATCTTCAGCGGCTCATTCTCCACGGACTTGCGCGAGAGGCCGAAGAGGGCCTCGATCACGTCATCGGTTTCCTTCCAGGCGACGGCTGCGCGCGTCAGCTTGGCGTCGTACTTGCCTTGCGGATGATTCGCAAACAGGTCCTTCCAGACCTGCAGGTTGCCGGGGAGGTGCGGGCGGCCATCGGGCTCGATCCACAAACGCGTGGTCAGCAGCATCATGTCGGCGTTGGAGCGGAAAACGGGGCGCGCCGGTCCTGGGCTGGTCACCTTGCCGCGGATAGCCAGGTAGAAACGTTGCATGCGCGCGGGCTCAGTGAGATACTCGCGGACCGGACCGTTGATACGCGCCAGCGCATCGAAGTAGCTGGCCATCCAGCCATCGTCTTTGGCGAGCAGCTTTTCGAAAAATGCGGCGCCCTGGTCCGGGGACGCGCCCGCCAGTTCCGTCCAGGCCGCCACGGTGCGGGGGGCGCCCGGAACCACGGCCTTGCCGTTGCGCACCTCGAACATGCCGCCGAAGAAGTCCAGCACGTGCGCGTAGGCCTTCAGCCGGGGCATCGGAATATTTTTGCGGAACTCCTCGGCGGTTTCGCGGTCCAGCTTGGAGATCCCCAGATAAAGGCGGCATAACGCGGGATCGGAGAGCAGCACGTCGAGGAAACCGCTGGTTTCCTTTTCCTTCGCAGAGAGCCAATAGTCGGCGCTGAACAGCACCGGAACGCGCGCCGGGTGGTAGTCGTAGGTGAACGGACGGTTGGTGCGGAGCGCCTGTTCCAGGGCGGGAAGCGGGAAACCGGAATCGGTGGTGAGAAAGGCGCGGGTGGCGTTGACGGTCTCCAACACGACTTCGCTGCCGCACCCGCCGCGCATACGGAAGCCCAGAATGCGCAGCAGCTCGCCCGCGTTGGGCGCATCGCAATTATCGAGCTGGACGATTTTGCCGGGGCCGGCCAGCTTTTCGATTTCGCGCGCCTGCGAGAGATACCGATGGACGAGTTTGAGATATTCGGTTTGTTCCAACGCTTCGTTGCTGTGGGCAGCCTGGAAGCCATTGGTGACCACGTTGCGCGCCAGCGCGGGCAGCACATCGCCGCCCTGCGCATCGCCGGCGATAGCCGCCATGCGGCCGAACGAGCGCAGCGGCCCGGGTATCTCGACATACGACCGGCCGGCCGGGTTGTCCGGCGGCGTGGCCGGAAGGGTAAGGGCGCCGCCGGCGTTCTGGTAGATCTCCAGGGAATGTAGGGCGCCGGTGCGGTCGCCTTGCAGTAAGGACAGTTCGGCCATGCGCCGCGAAACGGCGGCGCGCTGCGGGCGGTGTTTGGGCTGGTCCAGCGCGGTCAGCAGCTTGCTGTAGGCTTCGATAGCGGCCGGATCGGCGTGGCAGTCCAAGAATTCCGCGTATTCGGCTAACGCGGCGATATCGCCTGGGGCGCTTTGCGCGGCATGCGCCAACAGCGCCCGCGCTCCCGCGCCATCTCCGGATTCTTCCAGTCGCCGGGCGCGTTCCAGGGTCTCACTTCCCCGGAGGTCAAAAACAAAGACGAGGAGAAATACGATCGAGAGGGCCTTCATGGTGGTTCCCGTATCCGTGGTGCTACTTTACCATGTCCGGCAGGCGTGTGGTGATGGATAGTTGCATGGCTTGCCGGCTGGATGTAAATTCATGGCGCGCGCAGTCGATTAAGTTTGTCCGCTGGCGCAAATCAGGATGGCATCGCCACTCTGGCTCCCGCGCGGCGACCTGGAGTGCTAACGCCGCGACTTTCCTATAAATTGGCACTTGGATAAATTGTGGGGCGGTCCCCCTGGACCGCAGCCGACGCCCTCGTCGGCTTCTCCCGATTATCGAGAGCCTTGATTTCTTGAACTAAATTGTTGATTCTAAAGCGGCTTGCCTTCCCCGCCAATATTTAACTACAGTTTATTTACTAAAAGAAACTATCAATAACATTTTGTAGTAAACTGAGGCATGAGACGCTTCTCTCCCTCCCTGATCGCAATTTCCGCAATGGCCGTCCTGTTCGCGGCGCGCGCCAGTCCGCAGGGCGAGACCACCAGCGCCATCGGCGGGCAGGTCGCCGACCCGTCCGGCGCCGCGCTGGCAGGCGCGACCGTTCGGCTCACGGGCTTAGGCACTGGTATCGAGCGCACCGTCCGCACTGGCGATTCCGGCCGTTTCAGCTTCGCCCAATTGAAGCCCGGCGCTTACGCGGTGGAAGCCGGCGCGCCCGGATTCGAGCGGCAGCGCAAGCCGTCGATCGCCGCCGCCGTCGGCCAGACCCAAACCGTCGATTTCGTTCTGCCGCTGGCCGCCGCCGCGCACCAGGACATCGTGGTTACCACCGACGCGCCGCTTATCAACACCGAAAATGCCAATACCGCAACCACGCTGGGCGCGGAATCCATGGCGAATCTCCCGAATCCCGGCTCCGATCTCACGTATCCGGTCCAGTTCGCTCCCGGCGCGCTGATCAACACCGCGGGCAGCAGCAACGATTTCGTCGGCGCACAAAACGGCTACGGAAACGTGCAGTTCAACGGCTTGCCGGCGCTATCCAACGCCTACATCGTGGACGGGCTGGAAACAAACGATCCCCTGACCAACCTAAACAGCGGCCTGTCGACGAACCTGGTGCTGGGCTTGAACTCCATTTCCGAAGTCACCGTCAACACGACTTCTTATGCGGTCGACCAGGGCCGCTACGGCGCTTCGCAGATCACTTACGTGACTAAGTCGGGCACTAATACCTTCCATGGCAACCTGTATGAGTTATGGAACGGCTCGAAGTTCAACGCCGCCGACTTCTTCACCAACGCAACGGCCGGCAATCAAAAACCGCGCTCCACGGTGAACCATTTCGGCGGCAGCCTGGGGGGCCCCGTGCGACGCAACCGGCTGTTCTTCTTTGCGGACTTCGAGCAGTTGCGCATCGCGCTGCCCATCGTGACCCCGGTCACCGTGCCCAGCGCGCCGTTCGCCAACTATGTACTTGCAGCACTGCCGCGCGGCGGCGTGGACAGCGTGACGGGCGCCGCCTACGCGGCCGAACCGCAACTGGTTCCGTTCTATAGCAACTTGTTTTCGCTCTATCGCGGCGCGGGCGGAACGCCGCTGGCCGTGCTGGGGTGCCCGTTGGGCGCGGACGGGACGCCTGCAATCGGCGCGGCCGGGGCGCCTCCCGATGGCAACGGCTGCGCGCTGCGTCGGAGCGTTTCGCAATCGAGCGGCGACCACGAACAGGTGGTGACCACACGCCTGGATTACAACATCAACGCGTCGAACACTACCTGGTATCGCTTCCAGTCTGATACGGGCTTGCAAGCCGCCTACACCGACCCTATCAATCCGCTGTTCAACGCCATCTCCTCGCAGCCGCTTTACTCCTTCGCCACCGGCTACACGCACATCTTCAATGCGCAACTGGTGAATTATTTCAATCCGGCGTTCTCCTGGTATGAGAGCCTGTTCGGTCCCGCGGATTTCGCCAAAACCCTGGCTGCGTTCCCGATCGTTCTGGAAGGCACGGGATCCAACGCGCCCTTCACCGCCCTGGGCGGCCTGGATGACAACTGGGTGCAAGGCCGCCGCGCTACACGCTTTCACGTCAACGACAGTCTCTCCTACGCCACGGGCCGCCACGACTTCCGGTTTGGCATCAGCTCGCGGCGGCTGCGGATCAACGACTTCGATTTCGGCGCTTACACCACGCCGCTGGTCACTTACACGACGCTTCCCCAATTCATCTATGGCGTGGCGTCCACTACCACCCGAAGCTTTCCGCTCGCGGCGTCGCAGCCGTTCAACTATCTGAATGTCGACCTATATGCGCAGGATTCCATCAAGCTGACCGCCAAACTGAACTGGATAATTGGGATGCGCATGGCGCACAATTCTAATCCGGAGAACCCGCACGCACTCATCGCGCGGCTGCCGGGATCGTTCGGATCGCTGCCGCACGACGTCGATCAACCCCTCAGCGCGGCGATCGAGACCGGTCTGACGCATCTGTTCACAGCGACCTCCTGGGCGTTGTGGCAACCGCGCACGGCCCTCGCCTGGCAGTTCGCGCCGGGATTTGTGCTGCGCACCGGCTTCGGCGTATTCTCCGACATCCTGCCCGGAAGTGTGGCCGACCTGGTGGGCGCCAACCCGCCCTACGTGAACACGTTTCAAGGCGGTCTGCTGGGATCGGCGGGCGGCCTGGCGATCGCGCCCGGGGTGCCCGGCAGCGCCATCGACTCCACAGTTGCCGCCAACCAGGCGTTCTTGCACGGATTCCAGCAGGGCGAGTTATCGTGCGCATCCACGCTTGCCAAGGCGGCGCAATGCCTGCCGCCGGTGACTTTGAACGCCGTGCCGGACGGGCGGCTGCACGCTCCGTACTTCCTGCAGTGGAGCTTCGGCATTGAGCACCAGGTTGGACACTCCGGCAGCCTGCGCGCGCAGTATGTCGGCACGCGCGCCATCGATCTGCCCTACCAGACTGAGGTGAACGGCTACCAGACCGTATGCGCGGGTTGCTTCGCTCCGTTCCCCTACGGCCAGCCGCCCGACCCGCGGTTTGCCGCCGTGGATCAGCTCGCGACCGGCGCCAACAGTCACTACAACGGGCTGCAACTGACTGCCGAAAAGCGCCTGGCGCGCGGTTTCGAGCTGCGCGCGAACTACACCTTGAGTCACTGCCTGGACACTGTATCGAACGGCGGCTTTCTTTCGTTCTCGTCGGCGGGCATTCTGTCGCCGCTGCCGGGCGAACTGGGGCGGCAGTACGGCAATTGCGACTACGATGTACGCCACAACTTCAACGCATCCTATGTTTACGAGCTCCCGTTCAAATCGAATCGTGCGCGGCTGAAGGCGTTGGTGGAAGGATGGCAGATCTCCGGCACGGTGTTCGTACACAGCGGCCTTCCATTCACGGTCCTAAGCGCGCCCTATAGCGCGAACGGGCACGGCATCGTGCAAGGCGGCGGGCCACAGTTTGCGAGCGTGGTTCCCGGCGTGCCGCTGTATGCGAGCGGTTCGGTGGCTGGAGTGACTCAGCCGGGCACCGTCCAGTGGCTCAACCCGAACGCGTTCGTCTCGGCGGTCGATCCGGGCACGGGTGCCTGTTACGGCGGCGACAACCCCGCAAATTGCCAGTTCGGCGATCTGGGGCGCAACAGCCTGCGCGGGCCGGATTTTGTGTGGAGCGATCTATACGTCACCCGGCGTTTCCGTCTGCGCGAGGGGCTGACGCTGCGCATGGACGGGCAATTCTTCAACGTCTTGAACCATCCCAATTTCGCTTTGCCGTCGGTGGTGGCGGGCATTCCCGGACAGCCCGCCACGCAGACGGGCTTTGGGGCGGTTACGTCTACCACGTCGCCGCCGACTGGGCTTCTGGGGGTTGGGTTGGGGGGAGACAATTCGCCGCGTATGATCGCCCTGCAGGCCAGGCTGGAGTTTTGAGGGGGCGGGGCGGGCGACGGTCCCGCTTATGCCCGCGCTATCTCCACGGCCTCAGGGTTCCGTCTGCGCGTGTCTTGTGGACGGCCAATCTTGGCCGCGGGCAGGATTGCCCAATGCCACTGACTTATTCCATAACCGAACACCTGCATAAATTGTGGGGCGGTCCCCCTGGACCGCGGCCGGCGCCCTCGTCGGCCCCTCGCGATTGACGAAAGCCTTGGTTTTCCGAACAAAACAGCGGGTCCAGGGGGACCCGCGCAGACCGGGGGGTCTGCCCCACTAATTATGCAGCGTTCCCGAAATTGAGGAAACTAAGTGGCATTGGAGCAGGATTGCCCCGCCTCAGAGGGACGCGAACGTTCTGGCAATACTTTACTTATGGTTTTCGACGGTGCCCCACAGGCCGCAAACCGACCCACTACCTGGATTCTGATCGCCTGATCGAGCCAGTCACCGGGAAGACATCCGCCACGCGGAACTGTGCTTGCGGCGCAGCCAACGGCGAGGCGCTTTCGTGCTCGCTATAAGCCGCCACGTCCGCATAAGTCCCCGACCGCGGATTCCGGTGTACCGGCAGCCGTCGGCTGGTTACATCGAGGACCCAGTATTCGGGCACACCGGCCCTTGCGTTGAGCGCGGTCTTAACCTTGAGATCGAAGCTGAGGCTGGTATCGGCTATCTCCACTACGAGCCGCAAATCCTGCGGTCGCGGGTTCGATGTGAGATGCCACGGATCCTTCCTCAGAACGATGAGATCGGAGGCCGGCTCGTTGGTGGGATTGTCCTCGGGCCCCACATCAATGGGCGCGAGTCCGTCGCTTTCGCGGCCGCGCGGCACTATTTCGCGGGAATGGCGCCATGTTTCCTCAATAACCCGATGGTCTCTGCCGGGGGCAACGCCTTCACGGTGTGCCCGTTTCCAGTCATATCGTGCGCACGAAACATCGAGTTATAGATGGCCTCTTCGGTCGCCAAAATCACAGCCTCAAACAGCGGAGACATGCTCCCATTCGGCAGCAGCATCTTCGGCCGATACATCGGGCTGCCGGCCTGTGTGCGAACCCCAGGAGCAGCCGAAAAGGCAATCGCGTAATCGCCGCTGCCATTGCTCTCGCTCGACCCCGTGCGCGCCAGCCGGTTCAGATTACGGCGATCGAGCGGAGCGTCGGTCGCCACCACTATCACGATCGAGCCATCCGCCGTCTGTGAATCCGGCGTCCGGTTCGCAGCGCCGTTGTTTTGCTGCAAGTAATTCATCAAGTAACCGTTTCCCAGTTCCTTGGCAACCGGAACGCCCGCAATGCTCAGGATTCCTACGAAATCTGTCTGGACCAAAACCCCCACGGTGTAGCCGCCACATCCTCTTCCGTATTGGGACGCGAGCGGATGTCGTTCAAGTAACCGTCGTTCGTCTCGCCTGCCACTGGATTCACCGACTTCACATCTCCGTCGCCAGGCACCTTCAATATATAGCCGATTAACCAGTCCGCAACTCTGCCCACCGAGAGTGTGGATGTCAGCAGAATGGGCGTTTCGATTTCTCCCAACTCATTCACCTGAGTGGAACCGATCAGCTTCCCAAACGCGTGTCCCACATAGACCGCGCCGGGCACCTTGTGCTTGAACAGGTTCCCGCCCTGCGGCAGGATCGCAGTCACACCCGTGCGGATGCTGTCTCCACGAATCAGCGTGATTTGACCGACTTTGACGCCCGCCACATCCGTGATGGCGTTCAACGGCCCCCGCTGCAAGACGCCGACGCGCACTCCCCGGTCGCGAATCTGCGGCCGCGCTTCTGTTTGGCCGGCCGCGATTGACGGCGCCCACGTTGAAGCAAGGGTCGAAGCAGCGATGGCACAGAGGCACAGGACTTTTATTTCCCCGCCGCGCGCCCCAACCGGAAACACGCCATCTCGCTCGAATTCCGCACCAACAGCAGACCATTATCGATAGCCGGAATGTTCCAGGTGCGTCCCTCTACCGCGGAGAAGCGCATTAGTTCCTGGTGCTTGTCCGGCGTCGCCCGCACCAACACGACCTCGCCTTCTTCCGTCACGACAACCAGGGCACCGCCGGCCAGCAGCAATTGGCCGTAGCCATAGCGCCCGCCCTTCCATTTCAGTTCGCCGGTCTTGGCATCGATGCATGCCAGAATCGCATCGTCGAAGCCATAGATGTAACCCTGATAGAGTACCGACGAATTGAACTTATTTTTCATGCGATTGTTCTGCCACACGGCGCGCGCCGCATAGGCTTCGCCCGTCTTGGTAATCTCCAGCAGCGCGGCGCCCGGACCGGGGGACGACGAAAGCAACACGCTGGCATCATCCACCACCACAGGCTGCGAACAGTTCATATCCATCTGCGCCGGGAACGCGTATTCCCAAAGCAGCGCGCCATTCTCCGGCGCCAGGCCCACCGCCCGTTGCGCGCTGATCCACACGATTTGCCTGCGCCCCGCAAGCGTAGCCAGGATCGGCGAGGTGTAACCCGCCCGGTCGTCCAGCGCCCGCCAGACAGGCTCGCCGCTCAACCGGTCGTAAGCCACGATGCTCTTGCCCGGCGCTCCACCCGGTGTCACCACAACCATGCGGTCGACGATCAACGGCGACGCCGCCATCCCCCACTGCTGATTCCGCGTCGCATTGTCCGCCAGGATGTTCTTGGACCATTTGGGCTTGCCGGTGTTCGCCCAGAGGCAGTACAAATCGCCCTTCGCGCCCAACGAGTAGATCAGCCCCTCGTGATACACCGGCGTAGCCCGCGGACCCGCCCCGCCCATGATTTCGTCGAATAGCGCCGGATAAGCGAACGCCCACAATTCCCGGCCGTTTTCGACGTCATACGCCGTGATGGCTTCGCGGCCGCGGCGCTGCTCGATGGTGTACGCGCGCCCCTCGGCCACCGTGAAGGACGCATAGCCGCCGCCTACCGGTTGCTTCCATAGCCGCTGCGGTAAGCCCGATGCCGGCCAGTCTGTGTCGATCTCCGTCTCCGCGTATACGCCGGCGCGGTTCGGACCGCGGAAGTCTGTCCAATACGCCGGCGTGACGTGCTCATTGGTTCGTGCAGGCGCGGGTGCGGTAACCGCACGGGCGGTTTCCACGAGCGCCGCCGCCGGGGCGCGCTGCCATGCACGGCTCGCCTCCAGCCGCGCATCCCGTTGCGCGCGCGTTTCAAACGAAACTCCCGATACCTTCAGTGCGCCGTTCCATTCCAGGCGCATGCCATATACGGCAAACAACTCGACGACGGCCACCAAGCAAATACCCAGCGTCCCCGCGATGCGCGCCACCGGTCCCACGCCCCGGCGCATCCACCACAGCATCAGCCCCAGCGGCGGAAACATCAGGATACCGGCCCACAACGCCAAACGGCCGCGCAGCATATGCCTCCGAGTCTATCGTATCGGCGCATACCCTCTGTGTAAAGTTTTTCCCCAGTTCCGCCCATTTGACACCGTTGGGCAAACAACGAGCAAGTGGAACGTTGAAAAGATGGGCGGCCTGGACGCCCTCCTGTGGCTCAAAACCACCGAATCATGGTATGATTAATCAGTTGCTCGGGAGAGCGAACCAAATGTCTGGCAAGAACGACAAAGCCATGGCGGCCACTGTGGGCGGCATGACGCACATCAAGAATCCGATTGCCCGGGAAGACCAGGAGGTCCTGAATAGGGCCGTTGAATGTTTTGGTGATTTCGATAAGGCTCTGGACTGGTTGCAGACGCCGAATGCAACTCTGAAGGGTTTGGCCCCGGTTAGAATCGCGGTCGATCCGGACGGCCGTCGAGCCGTCCTTGCCGAGCTTGGCCGTATCGAGCACGGCATCTTCGCCTGAATGATCACCGCCTGGCGGCTCTGCAATAATCAGTTTGCGGAACCTGCCGGAGAAGGCGCGAAGCTTTACGTCGGTCGTTGGAATCCGATCGGCTACGCTGTCGTTTACTCATCGGAATGCCTCCCATTAGCCAAGCTGGAAGCTTTAGTTCACACACATCGCCGCCCTAGCGACCAAGTTTACATCCAAATCGCTTTCGAAGAGGCGCTGGTAATGGAAGTGGAAGCCCTCTACTCACTGCCGACAGGGTGGAACCAGGATGAGCCAAGCACACAAGAGATTGGCGCCAGATGGGTGGATGCTGGCTCGTCCGCAGTACTCTCGGTTCCGTCGGTTGTAGTCTCCATCGCCAGAAACTATCTGCTCAACCCCATGCATCCCTTATTTCCCGCTGTGTCGTGCTCCGCCACGACACCGTACACTTTTGACGACAGGCTTATAAACCCGGTTCCCGCCGGCGCGTGAACATTAGGCCAGCGCGACTTTTTCCCCGCTGCGGCAGGACCGGTAAATGGCGTCCACAATCTCCAGCGCTTGGTAACCGTCCTCGCCGGAAACCAATGGCTCGCGCCCGGTGCGGATGGCCTCGCCGAAATCTAGGAACTGGCGCTCGAAGGGCTCCAGGGAAATCGCCATCGGGTCGGACGATCCCGAAGCGGCATCCTGCGCCAGCGGCGCCGGCTCGCCCACATCGTCCTTCACATCCCAGGCCGTCAGCTTATCGCCGGAAATGATAGCGGTGCCCTTCGTGCCGTGGAATTCGGTCCGCTCCGTATATCCCGGCCAGAGAGCCGTGGCGGCCTGGATCACGCCGGTGGCGCCCGAGGCATATCGCACCACCGCGTTCACCACATCCTCGGATTCGATCTTGTGCAGCGCGCCAAGCTGCCAGACGGCATACAACTCGCGCACCGGACCGCCCAGCCAGCGCAGGATATCCACCTGGTGAATGGCTTGGTTGATCATCGCGCCGCCGCCCTCCGTCTGCCAACTGCCCTTAATCGGCCGCGCATAATATTCCGTCGACCGGTACCACTTCACGTAGCAATCGCATTCGAGCAGCTTGCCCAGGCGTCCAGCGGCGATGGCCCGTTGCAGGAACAAGCTGGAATCGTCGAAACGGTGCTGGCTGACCACTCCCAACCGGATGCCCGCGCGGCGCGCCGTATCCACCATCTCGCGCGCAGTTCCCAGGTTGGTCGAAATCGGCTTCTGCACTTGGATATGCTTGCCCGCCTGCGCGCAAATCTCCAACGGTTGCATTCGAAAATCGGGAAACGTGCAGACATCCACGTAGTCCACGCGCGGGTGCCGGCAAACCGCTTCGTACGATTCCACGAACTCCGCGCCGTGTTGCTTCGCGAAGCGCCGCCCGGCTTCCGCGCTAATGTCCGTGCAAACGGTCAATTCATACCCGATGTTGCGGTAGGCCTCCGCGTGCTTGTGCGAGATGGCGCCCGTTCCGATCATGCCCACTCTCATGCGATCTCTCCCGCAGGCCATTGTACCCGGATACAATGAGGCATCGTCATGTTTGATGCTTTGTGGCGCCGCCAGCCAACGCGCGCGGTTCGATGGGGAGGTGTGGCCGCTCTCCTGGCGCTCTTGTGCGCCCCGGCCTGCAACAAATCGGCGCCCGCCAACGTGGCCGCCACGGTGAACAATCGCGCCATCTCTTATACCGAGTTGGAGAGAAACTATCAACAGTCGCAACTCGCCCAGCCCGGCCAGGCCGAGGAGCAGACCATGGCGCAGAAGCTGGAAGTGCTGCGCGGCCTGATCGATAGCGAGATCATGCTGCAGCGCGCCGAAAAACAAGGCCTGCTGGCGGGCGATGCGGACGTCGAAGCGAAGCTCACCGAGCTGAAAGCGCCCTGGACCAAAGAGCAGTTCGAGCAGCAGCTTCGCGACAACAAGATGTCGCTGGACGATCTGAAATCCAAGATACGCCGCGAACTGAGCATTCAGAAGCTCATCAACAAGGACATCACTTCCCACATCGTCATTACCGACGCGGATGTTACCGCCTTCTACAACGCCAACAAGGCCAGCTTCAATCTGGCCGAGGCGCGCGTGCACATGGCGCAGATTCTGGTGACGCCCAATCCGGAGCCCAGCGCCGGCAACCTGAAAAACAGTAAGGCGCAAAACGATGCCGAGGCCGGGAACAAGATCCGTGAGATCCAGGAGCGCTTGCGGCGCGGTGAAGAGTTCGGCCTGGTGGCCCATAGCTACTCCGAAGACCCCCGGTCGGCTCCCAACGGCGGCGATATGGGGTTCATCCCCGAGTCCGCCCTGGAGAAGGCCAACGTCGAACTGCGCAAGATGGTGATGTCGCTGGCCCCTGGCGCCATCAGCCCCATCGTCAAAACGCAGGAGGGCTACCGCATTTTCAAAATCATCGCCAAGGAATCCGCCGGGCAGCGTGAGCTGAACGACCCGCGCGTGCAGCAAAGCATTCGCGAGACGCTCCTCAACCGTAAAGACCAGTTGCTGAAGAACGCCTATTATGAGGTTGCGCGCAACGAGGCCAAGGTGGTGAATTACCTGGCGCGCAGCGTGGCGGAGAGCGCCGGCAAGCCAGGGAAATAACGTGGCGCACGCACTTTGCGTGCCGCGTCCCCACTCTTGGGGACGCCAGCTTTATCTCTTCTAATGCTGGCCAAGGACGTTTTCGGGAAATCGCTCCCTTACGGCCGAAACAGCCCGGCAATCCGATACCGAGCCCGCCGCGGCCAGTCCCTCGACATGCACGGGCGCTCCACAACGACAAAATACAGACAACTTACCAGCAACAGTATTGGCGCGTAGATCAGGAACTGGAGTGCGAAATAGGCATCAAAGCCGCTGCCAAGATGGAAAGCCTTACTGAACCGCAACACGGCGGGTATTAGCTGGTAGTGGAATAGATAAATCGTATAGCACATCCCACCGACAGTGGTGACGACTTGATTCCTGAATAGGCTGTTGAAAACCACGCCCCTGAATGCGGAGATGTAAGCCGCCAGTATAAGGAAGGGCAGACAAACCCAAACCGCCGCGTCTCCCGGCACAAAAACAAGCGGCCAACAAAGAAGGGACACCAAGTCCCACGGCCAGTGAGCGGCCGGACGTTCATTCCAATCGACGAGGTAGATATCGGCCAACAAGAACCCGGCAAGGAAGAACTGAATGGCGAAGAGGATTGACAGCTTGACCCTGGCTGGACCATCCCAATACAGCGTTTGAACAATCCCGGCAAGAAGGACGATCCCGGCCAGCGCTGCCCGCCTCGCCGCCCTGGACCGAATTCGGAAAATCACGGCCAGGACCGGCGCGAGGCAATAGAATTGCACCTCAACCTCAAGCGTCCAGGCGACCGGGTTAATCGTACTCGGTTGTCCGAACCACAGGCTGTGCAGATAGACGAGGCTTGCGCCAATGTGCAGCAACAGCGCGCGCACGCTCGCGCCGCTTGCCAGAACGAGAAGCGTGAAGCAAATCGCCAGATTGACGATGTAGGGCGGCTCCAGCCGCGTGAGCCGCCTCAAGAAATACGGCCTGAGCGGGATTGCGGGTCCACCGCTCAGGTAGTGCGCGGCGAATGGCAAGCCGAGAATAAAGCCGCTGATCGCATAGAATAGATTGACTCCCCGGTATCCATGTTGAGCCATGGCGCGAAAAGAGTCGTGGGCATCATGCGCCACTCTATTAGCCCATACAAAGCCGTGCAAATGGTACAAGACAACAGAGGTGATCGCCACGAACCGCAAGCCGTCGATTTCCGGCACGAATCTCCCGCTCGACGTGATCCGGCGAAGCTGGAGCAATGCGCGTGACATAGCAGCGTCCGGTCAGACCGGGGTGTTCGATCATACGCGTCTCTATTTCCCCGCGATGCGGAAATCGTCGAAGTAAGTGATTCCGTCGGCTTTGGTCCAGAGGCCAACCTTGCCGGACTGCTGGAAGGTCGAGTCCTGCACCTCGAACAAGCGCCGGTGATTGAAATAGACGCTGAACAGGGGACCCCGGAATTGCACCTTGAGCACGCTCCACTGGTTTAGCGGCACGGGATGTTTCACCCCGAAGCTTTGCGGCGGCGCGCCTCTACACGACAACGGCGTGCGCTTTCCGTCCTCAACCTTGTACAGGACGATACTGTTCTCCAGCGCGTTGGCGCGCACCAGGTAATAGTTGTCCGCATCTCGGTAACGGAACACCAGTCCTCCGGCGCGATCCTCCTTGCCCGCCACCGGCTTCACCTTCACACTTAAATCGCCATCCTTCACATCCGTCTTGTTCAGAATGGCGAGCGGGCACGCGTCGCCGGCCGCGTCGCCGGCCGCATACTTGGAGATCTCCGCGAACACATAAGGCGGGCTGGGGGCGCTGAGGTCCTCCAGGATCTTCCACTGTCGAACCCTACCGGCATTTGGCGTGACGGTCCATCCCTGCGGAACGGAGCCCGGCTTCGCGGAATCGAAATTGATCGTCTGCGTGACCGCGCCCCATAGCGCGAAGGACAGCAGCCAGCCAATGGTCCTCATATGTACAAACGCCTCACCCCGGCGTTGTGCCTATCTCCGTTGTAGCACCCGCCGGCGCCTCGCCACAACTTTCCGGGCATCTTTGCGCAGCTTTGGGCTTCGTGGGACATGCTACATTCGGAGCCGTGCGACTTTTGTTAATCGACGACGACACCGAGCTTTGCTCCCTGCTGGCGGAGTTTCTCAAAGGCGAGGGCTTCACGGTCGAATGCGTGCATGAGGGCCGCCGCGGCCTCGACCGGGCCTTGCACGGCGGCTTCAACCTGGTGATTCTCGACGTCATGCTGCCGGGCCTGGACGGCTTCGAGATCCTGCGTAAACTGCGCAAAGAGAGCCGCGTGCCGGTGCTCATGCTCACCGCGCGCGCCGACGACGTGGACCGCATCGTCGGCCTTGAACTGGGCGCCGACGATTATCTGCCCAAGCCCTTCAACCCGCGCGAGTTGGTGGCCCGCGTGCGCGCCATTCTACGGCGCTACGAGCCGCGCACCTCATCCTCCGCGCGCCTGGAAGTGAACGGCGTGGTGCTCGACCCCGGCACCCGCCAAGTCACCGTGGACGGGCAGGCCGTGGACCTCACCACCTTCGAATTCGATATCCTGGAGATCCTGATGCGCGCCGCCGGCCGGGTGCTCTCGCGCGATGACCTGATGGAAAATCTCTACAACCGCCAAGCCACCGCGTTCGACCGCTCCATCGACATGCACATCAGCCACATCCGGCGCAAGCTGGAAACCAAGCGGCCGTTCATAAAAACCATTCGCAGCGTCGGCTACCAGTTCCTGCAGTCGCCGCATGACGAGGCGCACGAATGAATTCGCTATTCGTCAAAATCCTGGTTTGGTTCTGGGCCACGCTGGTGATCACCACCATCGGATCGGCATTCATTGCGGGGTTGCCGGGGCCCCACCCTTACCTGTTATCGCGGTTGATACGGTTCCAGCTTGTGGAGGCGCGCGCCGCTTACGAAGCCGGCGGCCGGCCCGGCTTGCAGCAGTTCATGCAGCGCTTCCACGCCGTGTTCGCGGGCGAAGGCTATTTGACCGGAGCGTCCGCGCGCGACTTGCTCACCGGCGCCGATGAATCCGCCCTGATCGGCCAGTCGCGCGAGGAGTCGCTCTTGCCCGCCTTGCGCCTGCGCGGTGCGGCCATCGCGCGTAACTCGGCGGACGGTAAGTATTGGTTCATTTTCGTGATCCCGCACGCGCGGCTGGGATACTGGTTCCTGCTGCCGCAACATTGGTCGATGATGGCGGCCGGCGTTTTTCTCTGCTACCTGCTGGCATATTATCTGACCAATCCGGTGCGCAAGCTGCAGCGCGCCGTGGAGCGCTTCGGCCGCGGCGATCTTTCCGCACGCGCCAACACCCGCAGGCACGACGAGTTGGGCGACTTGGGGCGCACCTTCGACCGTATGGCGGACCGCATCCAAACGCTGCTGGACGCCGAGCACCGGCTGCTGCTGGATATCTCCCACGAGCTGCGCTCTCCGCTGGCGCGCTTGCGTGTGGCCGTGGAACTTGCGCGGTCCGGGCAAAACCGCGAGCAGCACCTCGACCGCATCGACAAGGAAGCCGAGCGGCTGAATTCGTTGGTGGGCGGCCTGCTGCAAGTCACACGCGCCGAAGGCGACCCGGGTGCGCTGCGGCGCGAGCCTGTGCGCCTCGATCGCTTGTTGGAGGAACTGGTGGCCGACTCGTCGCTCGAAGCGCGGGCGCGCGGCAGCGACGTGCGCCTGGTGAGCGCGCAACCGGTGACCGTCCAGGGCGATGCCGAGTTGCTGCGGCGCGCCATCGAGAACGTGCTTCGCAACGCCATCCGCCATGCGCCGGAAGCCACGGCGGTGGAAGCCAGTCTGGAAACTGCCCATGGCCGGGCCATCCTGCAAATTCGGGATTACGGACCGGGCGTGCCGGAAGAATCCCTGCCGCGGATTTTCGACGCCTTCTATCGCGTGGAGACGGATCGCGACCGGGCCAGCGGCGGCGCGGGCCTGGGGCTGTCGATTGCGCGGCGGGCCGTCGAGTTGCATAGGGGTGCCATCCGCGCGCGGAATGCGCAGCCGGGATTGTTGGTGGAAATCGACCTCGTGGGGCAGCCAATATTGGCTGCAGGCCGCCTTTAAGGCGGCCTCCCCGGATTCCTGAGAACTTCCGTACCGTTTAACCACCTCATAGGAGTGAGGCAATCCGCAAGGCGCCTGCCACATTGGGACGTGGTCGGGCAGCCCTGTTTGTCACCTTCCGTTTGCATGGCACGCTCCCGGCAAACCGGGTCTTTGTGCCGGATGTGTTGGCCAGCGCCGGTAAGGCCTTCGTAGCGATGGATCGAATCCTGGACCGTGCGGAGGTCGGTCCATCGTATCTTCGCGTGCCGCAGATTGCCGAACTCGTGGTGGCAGCGCTGCGGCCGGCGAAAGTCGCTTTGGGCGGTATCGGCTTCATTCCTATGTGGTCATGTCGAATCACGTACACGCGCTAGTGACGCCCACCGTGGTCGCCACCAAATGGCTGGGGCCTCTGAAGGGGTTCACAGCGCATGAAGCCAACCGGATCATGGGGCAGCCCGGCAGGCACTTTTGGCAGGATGAAAGCTACGACCATCTCGTCAGATCCGACCATGAGTCTGATCGCATTCGGAACTACATCGAGCAGAATCCCGTCAAGGCGGGTTTGGTTTCGGCGGCAGAAGAGTTTCGGTGGTCTAGCGCGTTTGCGAGGCAGGCCGCCTAAAGGCAGCCTGCAGCCAAGATTGGCCGCCCCACACATCCTTGGCCGGGCCAGTGCATGTGTTACACTCTGAGCAGATGAGTAATACAATCACGGTCCGGTTGCCGGAGGATCTGGCGGAGTGGCTGGAAACTGCGGCGCGCAAAACGGGTATTCCCAAGGGACGCATCGTTCGAGAGGAACTTGAGAAAGCCCGAAACGCCGCCAAACGTCCGTTCCTTCGCTGGGCGGGTGCGATTGCCGGACCGAGCGGCCTCTCGATGCGCAAAGGCTTCTCCCGTAAATGAAGGCGATCGCGGACACGGGTTTTCTGGTCGCGTTCGGGAACCGGAAAGATTACCATCATGAGTGGGCGGTCGGGATTGCCGAAGGGATCACCGAACCCCTGCTGACGTGCGAAGCGGTGCTAGCCGAAACCGCGTTTCATCTCGGCAGCAGCGCTCTGGTTCTGGCGTTGTTGCGCGACGGCTTGGTGCGGTCCGCATTTGTGCTGAGTGAGCATATTTCGCGATTGGCGGAGTTGGCAGCACGCTACGCGGATCGCAAGCCGGATCTGGCGGATCTTTGCCTGATTCGTCTTAGCGAATTGCATCCGCGGTATCCGGTGATCACGACGGATCTGGCCGATTTCCGGGTGTACCGCCGCGGCCGCCGGGAGACCATCCCCCTGATCCATCCTCCTGTGCGATGACAAGCCTCGCGAGCCGTGAACGGCGTTTCACAGGGTCGATGGGTCGATGGCTGCAAGGACTCCGTCGATAGAGAATGCGCCCAGACGCCCGAATCCTCATGCGTGCAGCAACGCGGCGAAATTGCGTCGATATTTTGAAACGTCCCGGCACGACTCATCGGTGATCGCCGTGAAACGGTTTGTTCGACGCAGGACCAAACGCTCGGCCCCGCCGATCACCCCGCCGTGCAATCGTGAGATATACACCTTGCGTTGCCTTTGCAAGGGATGCCACTGCGGATTATTTCGGCAAAGTCGCGGACAGAATCGCTTCACGATGAGATCGTGGCACAACACAATGCTACAACTAAACCGACACTATGCAACGGCGCGTTTTGGCGAGTTCCTTCCCCCGCGCGATGCCTATACAATCGAGCAGGAGGCTCTCATGCTGCGCAAACCCAATCGTACCGTTTTCGG
>Ga0302324_100002292_pt1 | contig 44650 bp, 45 predicted proteins | sample Palsa_T0_1_FD_201949 | JGI IMG/M metagenome (GOLD analysis project Ga0302324, IMG submission 201949) | Peat permafrost microbial communities from Stordalen Mire near Abisko, Sweden - Palsa_T0_1 | ecosystem: Environmental > Terrestrial > Soil > Palsa > Peat permafrost | place: Sweden: Abisko... | reverse complement strand
AAACGGAATCTGACGAAAAAAAGACCTTGCTTCCCTCGTAAACCATAGCGGCTACCCCTCAAAAAAAGATAAAATCGCCTTCCAGTTGCGAAAGTCGGGTTAGTGTTGACATCGCCGCAGTAATTGTAGCCGATGAGATAGCCCCATTCTGGGTCGTAAGGAATGAAACTGCCGAAGCGGAAATTGGGGCAGAGCAGGATGTTCGAGTTGCCGGAATAAAAAACGATGTTCGTGAAGGCTGTATTGGCTATGCGGATGAGGTGCGATTGATCGTCATTGTCGCGGCAGGGCGGGAGATTTTGGAGGTTGTCATCGGCATAAATGACGATGGCGAGAATGGCCTGGTGCATATTGCTCTTGCAGGCGGCCCGATGCGCGTCCTCCTTGGCGGAAGAGAGAACTGGCAGCAGCATTGCCGCCAAAATGCTGATAATGGCGATGACCACCAGCAACTCGATCAAAGTAAAGGCTTTTCGCCGTGCCAGATGAATAAATGCCAGCCTCACGGTATGCTGGCTGGTGAATTGCTCTCGCAACCGGCGTGCGGGTAAAGCCAAATCCAGTCAGGGTCCGAGGCTGTTGTGTCATTGTCTCCGCCTCCCGATGTCTTGTTAAAGGCATAGGGGAGCTTCGGAAGCACCGGACCTTTCCATGAGTGCGCTTCCGCATGCCCATCGGCAAAGGAAAAAGTGCATCCGCCGCAATGATAGTAGGCTGGAGCGTTTGGAAAAGCGGGGGCGGAATCGTCGGCCATTTGCATGAAAGCATCATCCAAGGTGTACATGGTCTCATCAGCAAAGATGAACGCCTGAGTGGGAGGCGGACATGACAAATCAGTCGTTTTCACGTAGATTCGCAGGCTGCTGAAGTTTTGCTGGCCATGCAACAGCATGAAACACCATCCCATCTGGCTGTTCATGGAAACAGATCGAATCCGCTGGCCATTTACCGAAGAAATGTTGTCCCCGGGGCATTTGTAAGGGCCAATTTGACCCAGCATATAAGGCGCCATGATGGATTGCTCATAAATCAAGACATTGGTATTATCGGGATAGGCCAGCCAGCTTTCACCTCCGTTACCCCCAGGACACCAAACTTGATTGGAATCATTCAGGCCCATGCCCAGCGGCGCGTTCGGCAGCATGTAGTCCTGAAAGTCATCCGCATAGAGCTTCCACGCTAATTGCAATTGCTTCTTATTGCTTAAGCATTGCGTCTGCCTTCCCTGGTCCTTGGCTTTGGAGAGCACCGGGAGCAGGAGTGACGCCAAAATCGCAATGATGGCGATGACCACCAGCAGTTCGATCAACGTGAAGGCGCGTCCGACGCCAGATCCAAGCCACGGCTGGACCGTCGGATTGCATTGCGCTTTCATCGAACCATTATTACATTATTCTTGCGTTTTGGCAAGGTCTGGCCGCAGACGCGATCCCCCACATCCATCCGGTTCAATCATAGGTGGCGAATTCGATAAAATGTGGCGGGCTGCAGTGGCGCCGTAATTGTGGCTTGAAATGCAGTGCCCGCGCCGCCAGGTTGCGTGATTGTCGCCGCGGGGCTAAGATCCGAGAATCCGCCGGAAAGGCTCGTCGCGCTCTGAATGGCGAAGGACGCTATCGTATCATCAGGCGACGATGGCGATGAAGCCGTAGTCCATGTCAGCGTCACATTACCACCGGCGGCAGTCACACCTGTAATTGTGGCGGACCGGCTGGGAGAGGCAGCCGGCGAGAGGACCAAACTGAAAGCTCCATTGGTGCCAGTGGCGTCGTTGCTGGTCGTTGCAACCGAAGTAAAACCGAGCGAATACTCGCGCACGACGGCTGGAAGGGAAGTCGTGGGCGCATCAATGCCGCCACCTGGCGTTTGCGGAAGACTGGTAATCACATTATCGGCCGCGTCGAAGGCCACACCGCGTTTCACGCTGAGGAGACCCACGGCGGGGTTAGCCTCCTCTGCAATGGTAACCACCGTTGACAGATCAGGGATGCCGTTGGTGATGTGTGTGATGATAGTGGTGGCAAAGCCAGTGGCGCATGCGAGCCAGTTGCCGTCAGGGGAAACGGCGACGCCAAAGGTGGCGTCATAGATATTGGCTCCGCCAATGCCTGATTCCCATAAATTGTTGGTTCCAGTGGAATCATAGACGTAGAGTGTGGCGTTATTGTTATTGGCTTCGCCGGTCCCGGTGGAGTCACCCGCCGCGCTGGTGCGGTCTTGCGCGGCATAAATGTAACCCGTGGCGGGATCAATGGTCATGTCTCCCAGCACACCGTTGATGTACAGGCCGACCGCCACGACGCCGACGGGATCGTTGGCCATCGGAATTGGATTGGTGACACTGTTATAGGTGTACTGCCATATCGCTGGAGGAAGCAGGAAATTGCCATAGGCATCGGTGCCTGTCTCCGACCATTCATCGGCATAAACCACCAGATTGCCGGCCGCCAGCGAGCCGGTCACGTAGAGTCCCTGGACACCATCATAAACGGTGCCAATGTCATTTGTATCAAAAAGATTTGTGGTGGATGAAAAATCCGGCGACGCCCACCAAACGCCTCCGCCCGGCGGGCTATAAGAGTAGGTGCCTGTTGGACTTAGCGCTGCCGTGTAGCTGCCGGAAAGATCACCCACATACACCGAGTCATCCGGGCCTACGAAAACTCGATAGGGCGAATAGCGCACGCTTGTGCCGAACACCATGTTGCCGACCAAGGCGTTGGTCCCCTGCCCAATGGCGTCAGAGCCGTCCTGATTGATCGCATAAATACCCCGACCCACCAGCCTGCCATTGCCTGTCGCATTCGTTGTGCCCAAATTATCCGGTGTCACGCTGGGCCAGGAGTTGACAACGTAAATGCGGCCGAAAGTCGGACGCTGCGGATTTACATTCACGCCCACCCCGCGTGGCGCAATAAATTGAAGGGCATTGCTGGTGTCGTCGCTGGTCTGGGTGATGGTGCCGGCGCCGAGGTTGGAAACGATGATGGAGTAGTTGGTGTGGGCGCCCAAGCTGAACGAATTGGCGCCTTTGGCCAGGGCCCCGAGGGCGTTCGTCACCGTGCCGTTGTCGAAGGCGACAGCTACCGCAGTCGCGTTTTCGTTGAGGATGAATTGAACGGTTCCATTATTGTTGGTCACGCTGGAAGCGTAAGGGTGGGCGTTGGCGCTCAAAGCCACAAGCGTCATGCCTGCGGCAACCAAAAGGAGGTGTCTAAGGATTTTCATAGTTTTTCAATAACCAGAACAACCGGGTTGTGGCACGTTTTCGACGCGCCAAAAAATGATCAATAGCGAAATGACAAATAGATGTCAACAGGGAAATGCAAAAAAAAAATGAAAATTTTCCCGGCCCGGGGAGTGCCCGCGCCAAGCCACGCGGTCCGCCGGTAACGACCGCGTCGGCACGCGCGGCAAGAGTGCCATTCAAAGTGGACGAAGCTTCGTGCATGAAGGCGGATGGGGTCAGGATTCCACGCCTTTAAGGTGGCGGCGACGCAAGCGCAATCGGTCCTGAAAGCCTGGCGCCGCATTGGTTTAGAGAACCCGATGAGCTCATTTTACCGCGGAACCCACGTGCCGCCAATAGCATCATCGCTGCAAGTGGCGTGTTGTTGGAACCAAAACCAATCAGGATTGGAGGCGCCTCCAGCGGCATCTTCCTCTCTCACTCGGGAGGGAGGATCCAAAGGAGCGGTATAGCCTGGAGCTGGATTTATAAGCGCTGCAGTCAGCCATTTGTGGATCTCGCCGTGACCATCGGCGAAACTGAAACCACACGCATGCCCCATATAAGCGGCGGGGATATCGGGCCAACCCCCGTCCGGAGAGCTGTCAACTTGCAAGAATCCATCATTGATGCTTTCGGGATTCTCATCCAGAAAATCAAACAGTCCAGCGGGGGTTGGGCAGACCATCTCGCTTCCTTTTGTATAAATGCGGTAGCCCTGATTATACAAATCCCCGATATAAACCGTGCCCATGCTGGACTGCATGGAGTAACTTCTAAGGCGCGGCCCGTCCCTCGCCATGAGCACATCGCAAGGACATTTGTAAACGCCAATCTGTCCGGCCACGTAGGGAGCCATCAGGCAGTTGAGATAAAGCGAAAGGTTGGTATTGACATCCACGGCGGGAGCAGCGCCGGTCCAATTTTCGCTCCCGGCGGGACACCAGGTTTCATTTGGAGTATAACCTGCCGGAGCATTGGGCATCAAATAGTCGTTGTTGTCATGTTTATACAACTGTGCGCCCAATTCCAGTTGCTTAAGGTTGTTGATGCATTGAGTGCGCCGGGCTTCCAACTTGGCCCGGGCCAGGGCCGGCAGCAACATGGCAGCCAGAATGGCGATGATGGCAATCACCACCAGCAACTCGATCAGCGTGAAGCCGGCGGCGGACGAAAAACGCCGTCGCTGACTGATAACTGATGGGAACCGAAATTCCATTTTCAATCCACTTGCCGCAAATCTAATCGAGCCATGCCGATATTGCAACAGAACGAACTTGGAAAAGGCAATGCCTCAGTGACGGCGGGGAAACAGCCCCTGAAAAGTTTTTTTATTTTTCTGCTTGCAACGACCTATTGCCCAGTGTGCCTGCAAAAGCAGTTGGTCATCGACAGGCTGCAAGAAGAAATCGTTCGCCTCAAAGCTCGTTTACGCCACCAGGAACGGACCGCCAAGGAAGGGCACTTTGGCGCCTCGACTCCGTCGGCCAAAATCCCTCTCAAAGCCAATACGCCGCCGGAAGGCTCGCCACGTCGGGGCAGGGAGAGGGGTTCGTTGCATAGCCATGACTGTACGGCAACACCAGTTTCGGTTAGTCTCGCCCAGTTTCGCCTGATTCGGTTTAACGATTTAAAAACCGGGTCCACGGGGCCATCCGGAGCTTATCGCGGCGGCGTTGACGTGCGGTCTATGAGCAGGATTGGCGGGGCCATTTTGGCGTCGCCGCGCAGGTGAATTGTCACGCGGCCGTTGGCGGCGCGCGCGCCCTGGCTCGCGCCATCCACCTGGAGGATGATCGCCTCGGATTGCTGCACCGGAATGGACACGGTGGCGTCGCCTGTTCCGGCTTCGGCCCAGAGGACCCAAACACCACCGGTACCGGGCGGGGACGGATCGGGGTGCCAAAATACCGTGGCCCGGCCGGAAAGAACGTCCGCTTGGTTGCTCATGCGCTGCATGGGAAACGGATTGGGCAGCGCCTCCATATAGGTTCGGATCGCGGCCTGCTCGGCGCGGGAAGGGTCCATCACGCAAACTTTGGCCACGCCCGCCGCAAAGGCGCGCGTCATGAATTGCATGCGCCATGCCGCGCGGCGCGGCGCGGAGAGAATTCCCAGAAAATCGAAGTTTCCCTCGGTGTGCCAGTATTCGCGCTTGCGGGCGAAGGTAAAGCCCGGGCTATTTGATTCCGCCCGCTGGAAAACGGCCTGAATCTCGTCGAAGGCCAGTTCGATGTCGCGGTCTTCCCCGGCGAAGGCTGAATCCAATCCTTCGTAGATGTGAAAGCTGACGACATCAATCTCCGGGCCGATGGACCAGCCCTGGCTGCGGTTGTGCAAAGCGGGCGACGATGACCCGGATTGCGGATCCAGAGCCGCCGCGATCCAGGCCAGCGAACTCTTCGAGACTGGCATCGCCGGAGCCATGACCAGGGCGGATGGATCAATGTGTTTGATGGCGCGGGAAACTTTGGTGACGAATTCGGCATAGTCGGCGGCTTGGACCTCCCAATGGGTCCGGTAGCTGCCGGGTTCATTGTCCAGCTCCCAAGCGCGCACGCCGAAGGAATTTCCCCATCCTTCCCGCGCGGCCAGGGTCCCGCCCGGAGCGTAGCGAGCGGCCAGCTTGCCGGCAAAGAGCGCGGCAGCGTCCATGTCCACTGGGGCCGATTTGCCCTGCTCGCGCCGGCCCGCCCATTGGGGAGGTCCACCGGCGTTGCCGCCGATGACCGGGGCCTGCATGAGAATGTTGAGCTTGCGCTGATGCGCCTCCAACACGAATGCGTCCAACTCCCGCCAGGCCGGCGGAAGGCCGCGTTGGAGTTCCACCGGGCCATCCGGCTCCAGCTTTCCCCAATACACGGGCATGAAGGTCCAATGCAGACCCATTTGCGCCTCCGCATCGAGATCATTGGCCTTGGATGATCCGAACATCCCGCCGCCCTTGCCATCCCAGCTTCCGGTGTGACCCAGATAAGGTGAGTCGAAGCCGGCGGGAAAGTTTGTCCGAGGCGAAAAGGCCCAAACCGGCTCCATCGGATGTTCCGCGGCTGGATAGGTCTTAGGAACGCGCCCAAGGAAAGCCCGGGCTGCCATGAATAGGACTGACAAAAGGACTAATACGATCAATAGTAACGCACAGCCCCAAAGGCAGATTCGCCGGAGACGAGAGCGCGGTTTGCGCGGTGCAGGGTCTGTGGGGCTGAAGATCATGCTAAATCAGGCGGTTGGATTCTAAGAGGAAACATAGGACCTATAGGCCATATATGGACTGATTTGACATTGGTTTTTCAGAAGTGGCGCAGTGCTCAGTGAAGGCGTGGGGCAACCTGCGTCGGCCACCGCGGGAACTGGTCACAAATTGCGACCAGTTCGGCGGAACACCCTCTATTTGAGATACTTCCGAATTTGAAGTCGCAAATTGCGACTTCAAGTTGATCCACTCCTGCGCCGTTAGTTGGAACATAAAATCTTCCGGGAAGCGGTCCGCGTTGCGCTTGACTTGTTCGTTGAGCCGTTTTGTCGGCACGCCGTAAAGCTCCGCCAGATCCGCACCCAGAATTACTTTCTGGCTGCGCAGGTTGAGAATTAAAGAACTGATTGTCTTCTTTGGTTTCATGGACTTCACGTGTGAGAGGATTGAACCAAAATGCTCCCGGCCTCGTCAAAGGAAGAGTGTGGTCTTTCGTGCCAACTTTGGTCAGGATTAGTATTATTAAACGTGTTTACAGTGAATCGTAGATTGATAAGCAAACATAATACTTTTCGTCGTGTGACCCCGCCGGGAGTCCTTTTTTCACGTAATATGTTTATGCTCAATTGCTTGCATAAGCGGTACAGCATTTGACGTACTTATGGCGAGGTGGTAGCGTACAGATGTGCATCGTATTAGTTATAGCAAAGCGGCGGTGTCGAAGGGTTTCGGCAACGCAGCATTACTGACTTCAAGGAGTCTAAACCGCGGAGCTTAAAATGAGTGAATCCACAATGACACCGCCCGTTGGCGGCGGCACGCCAAAGGTGTCGAAAGTATCGGAAGCGGTCATCCGCTTTGCCGGCAATTCGCAGGATGGCATCCAGGCCATAGGCGGTTTTCTGGCCCGTCTGGCCGGACGCAGCGAACAGGAGGTCATGACTTTCATGACGATCCCTTCCACGATTTCCGGGGGGCCTTCCATCTTCCAGGTGCGCATCGGTTCGGGCGAGGTCCTGAGCGCGGGCGACGAGGCGGATGTTCTGATGGCCTTTTATCAGCATTCTTACGAGGACCATATCTCCTCGGTGCGCAAAGGGGGCATCGTGCTCTATGATTCCGATCACGTGCAACCCAATCCGGAGTGGGAGAAGGATTACCGCCACGTGGGCGTGCCGATTTCCAGCCGGACCATTGAGGCCATCGGCGGGACGGGCAAGGACAAGGGGAAAAACATTTTCGCGCTGGGTCTGGTGGCCAAGATGTTCGATCTGAACGTGCCGAAGCTGGAACGGCTGGTGACGGAGCGGTTCGCGGGCAAGGACGAGAGCGTGGTCCAGACCGCGCTCAGCGCCTTTCACAGCGGTTACGGTTATTCGTTGGGCAACCTTCTGGAGACTTTCCAATTCGTGGAAGCGAAGAAAAAATCCGGCCAGCAAGTGGTGATGACCGGCAACGAATCCCTGGCCTTCGGTTTGATCGCGGCGGGGGTTCGTTTTGGCGCGGCCTATCCGATCACTCCGTGGTCGGAAATCATGGAATTGCTGCGCCGCGAGTTGCCCAAATACGGCGGCACTTTTGTGCAGTGCGAGGATGAAATCGCCTCCGTCTGCATGGCTCTGGGGGCGGGTTGGGCGGGACGGGTGGCGGTGACCGGTTCCAGCGGCCCTGGAATTTCCCTTAAAACCGAAGCCATCGGCTGGGGAGTCATGGCCGAAGTGCCGGTGGTGGTTTGCGATATTCAGCGCGGCGGCCCTTCGACGGGGATGCCGACCAACGTCGAGCAATCCGACTTGAACCTGGCCTGCTACGGCGGGCACGGCGACTCGCCGCGAGTGGTGCTGGCGCCCGCGAGCGTGGAAGATTGTTTTTACACCGCGATCGAGGCGGTGAACATCGCGCGCAAATTCAGCGTTCCGGTCATCATTTTGAGCGATCAATCCATCGCCACGCGCATTGAAGCTTTTGAGGAGCCGAATTTGCAGAAATGCTGCCAGGACCTGGCGCCGGACCTTTCGCCCGTGGCCGATTACACGCCCTACCCGGTCAATGGGGAGATTCAGCGCCGCCCCGCGCCGGGCACGCCGATCTTGAGCGGGAAATATCCGCTGGCCACCGGTTTGGAACACGATGAGATGGGCCACCCGACGGGTTCACCCAGGCTGCACCTGGAAATGACGGCGCGCCGCCGCCGCAAATTGCAGAAGCTGGCGGAAGAATTGCCGACGCCGCAAGTCTATGGGCCGCCGGAAGGCAACATCCTGCTGGTGGGCTGGGGTTCGACCCAAGGCCCCATCCGCGAAGCGGTGGATCGGGCGCGGGCGGCCGGCGACAGCGTCTCCTCGCTGAATCTGCGGCACATCAGCCCGTTGCCGCCGGGATTGGAAAATATTTTCGCCGGCTTCAACCACGTGATCGTGGTCGAGATGAATGACGAGGGGCTGTACGGCTACGGCCAGTTGGCGGGCCTTCTGCGGGCCTGCTTTTGCCTGCCCAAGATCGGCGGGTTGAACAAAACCGACGGCTTGACCTGGCGCGTGCGCGAAATCCTGGAACGCGCCAAAAGCCACGTCGCCGCCGGCATACGCAAACTTTAACAGCAACATTTTTCAAACAGAATACTTATGAGTGAAACGACAGTTGAGATTCCCATCCGCGCCACTCCGGCCGCCGTTCCGGCGCTGCCCGCGCTGCCCGGCGCCGAGCGCAAACCGTTGACGAAAAAGGAACTGGCCGCCGACCACCCGACTTGGTGCCCGGGCTGCGGCGATTTTTCCGTGCTGGCCCTGTATTTCAAGTTGCTGGAAAAGCGCAAGCTGTGGCACGAGAAGATCGCCACCATCGCGGGCATCGGGTGTTCGAGCCGGTTTCCCTATTTTGTCCAGGCCAACGGGGCGCATTTCATTCACGGGCGCGCGCTGCCCTTTGCCAGCGGCGTCTCGCTCACGAGGCCCGATCTGCACGTATTTGTTTTCGGCGGCGACGGCGACGCTTTTTCCATCGGCGGCAACCATGTCAATCATACGGCGCGCCGGAACATCAAGATGACCTACGTGGTCATGGATAACTGGGTTTACGGATTGACCAAGAAGCAAACCTCGCCCACCTCGCCGCTGGGATTCAAGAGCAAGACGGATATGTGGGGGGCCATTGACCAACCCATCAATCCGATGAAGCAATTGATCGCCGCCGGGGCGACGTTCGTGGCGCGGGCCACACACACCAACGCCAATCATTTGCTGCAAATGATGGAAGCGGCCATGGACCATGACGGGTTTAGCGTCATTGAGTGCCTGAGCGAATGCGTGGAGTTTTACGATGGCGCCTTTGACGCCTCCAACCCGCGCAAGGGCGGCAAGTTTGAAGTGGTTCCGGCCAGCCACGATGTGACGGATGAAATGGCGGCCTACAAGCTGGCCGACGCGGCGTTCCCCGGTTATTTTGGCGTTTTCTACAAATCGGACCGGCCCACCAAGAACAAGCTGGAGGCGGACATCAACGCCGGCATGAGGGCGAAAGTGGCGGGCAAGAAGGATTGGGAAATCCTGCAGGCCACGTTTAACAGGATGAAGTGAGGGGCGTCAATCCTTCTGCGGCGGTTGGATTTTGCGAAGCAGCGCAAGCCACAGAAGGACACAGAATTCAGTGTGTCGCGTTTCAGCAGGAGTCGGACTCTTTCTCGATGGACGACTTCTCCGCGCCGCCATCTTCCTTTGGCTCAACCTTGGCCACCACCGCCCCACGCTCCAGCAGCCCCCACAACTCAGTGAATAGGAAGTGATCAAAAGTCCGGATGTGATCCTTCAGGATTGGTTCGGTAAGCATATTTGGCCGGATGTCGAAATAATACACGCCATCCAGTGGATTCAGCTTGATCGTGTAGCCCTTGAAGTGTCCTGGGAGGAAGGTTGCGCCTACACCATAGTCTTTCGCGGTTTTCCCTTTCCGTTGGACATCATTGAGAAAGATAGCCACATGGGGCACATCTTTCCCAGTAAGCCTTGCCAGCAGGAATTTATCTACGAATATTTTGTCCAATCTGTCTTTGCTGCTGGTCTTCACTGATCCGATGATCTTCACGAGCGAACCCGATTTGATAATCAGGTCGTGTTGATAGCTCATCAAGAATTCTTCTTCGCCAGCCACTCTTACCGGCACCTTCACGACCCCCGCCGTGCATTCAATGCCAACTCTGATCAAAACCAAGCGGATGAATCTCTCGAACAAATCTCCGTTGATTTTGCGCGCCGTATTGGATCGCCCGGCTGGCAATGCGTCAAGCGAAGCCCCGATTGACTGCTGCATCGTGTAGATGGACCTGTTGACAATCTCGCGATTTGCCGGCGTGTCCATCATCCTGACCGAATTCAGCACTTTCAGGAATTTAGCCAGACTGGCTTTCGCTACGCGCCTGGTGTAAAGCAGTTTTGAGTTCAATGGCCTCGAAATACTGAACTCCGCATTCTTGAACTGGATAAAGCGATAATGCGTCTCATTGCGCGAAACAATCTCAGCCTGTATGGCACCGGGGGTTCCTATGAAGTCCAAGAATTGCCGACAGAACTCCACATAGTGCCTCAATTCAGTAAAATTCTCTTTATTTGACGCCTGCCGAACCAAGTCGTCCAGTGTCATCGTATGCTCTCTCTCCTTTGTGCCGTTTCAGCGTCCAATCTTACCCAGTCCAAAACCGAGCGCCGAACGACAGAATCCAGACGTTTGATGGCCCATTCGTTATATTCCTCATTGCAATCGCACGCAGACCAGCGCCGGCCAAGCTGATCGGCAACGACCGCTGTGGTGCCCGATCCCGAAAACGGATCCATCACCGAGTCTCCAGGATTCGACGAAGCCAGCAGCAGCTTGCGTAATAACTCTTCAGGCTTCTGCGTCGGATGAGGAGTTTTTTCTCCCATGCCGTTGCACGTGGTCGGAATATCCATCACGTCTTTGGGCTTCGCGCCCCTGGCATTCGGGACCCAATTTTCACGAGGGCCGCCATTCGCGTTCTTGCCAAAATTGCTTGTTTCTGCCTGGGGATGACTCGGATATTTCAGTGTATGCGCTCCGTACGGAATCCGAATTTCATCAATATTGAACATGAAATCATCGCCTTTGCGAAAATGTATGATGCTCTCATGCGACCGTCCCCAGTCGCCGCCAAGATTGGCCTTGTTTTTGTAGTGCCAGATGAGCCAGCGGCACCCTTTGAAGAATGGCATGACAGCCACCTTGATGTCGGCCAGAATCTCAGAATACCCGCAGACATAAAGAGTGCCGTTATTCTTCAAAATTCTTGACGCTTCCTTTAGCCAATCGCGCGACCAGGCCACGTAATCCTCGTGGCTCTCGAAATTGTCCCAGCTTGCCTTTTTTATGTTGTAGGGCGGGTCCGCAAACACCAGGTCAACCGTCTCGGATTCCAGGCTCTTCAGCCACGCCAAGGAATCCCCCAAGTACAGTTTGCCGAGACGGTTCTCGTAATGTATTTGAATGTCTCCACGACGATTGACTGGCCGCGTTGTCCCGTTTCGCTCCCTGACTTCCAACTCAAACTGAGAACTCGCAATTTGGCGTTTCACTGGCATAGATCAATCAAAACTTAAGATCAGATGTCACATTCTGTGATTTAATCCGATGGCATAAGCGCCAGCGCGGCAAAGGCCGTCGCGGCGTCCGACATGAACATTCGCCTCCAAGGCTCGCCGTCGTCGCCGCCATGTTCATGATCATAATTGAGTGAATAGGTCCGCCAGCATTTCCAGTGGCTTTGATCAATCTGGCATTCCCTTTGATTGGCCTCCAGCCAATCTGTGGCCCGCTTCACTCCCGGATGGCTGGCGGGCAATCCCGCCTGGCGCAGCACGTAGGCGATCAGGCCCGTCGCATACGCATCCGACTTGGACAGCAGCGAGACATCGGGCTTTCCCTCCGGCCCGTAGGGCGGGCCGGTCTTGGACCAAGTCCACGGCCCCAACTTGTAGAGCGACCAACCGCCATCGTCGTTTTGTCTGCGCTGAAGTTCTGTCGTCAACGCATCCTTCTGCTCGCGGTTCAGCAAGCCCGAGAGACGAGTGGAAGCCAGCAGCATCCAACCCTTGCTGTAGAGATTCTGATCGGCATAGTTCGCTTTGAGGTAGGAGCGCAATTTACCGAGGCCAATCGAGTTGCTTTCGCCCGCGCCGCCCGCGTATCCGTTGGCGTTTCCCACGGCCATGGCCGCAAGGGCTGCGCCGTAATAAAGGCTGTCGGTGGATTCGTAAGGCTCAAGCCCGAAGTCCAGCCAATCCCAGGCTCCGTCGGCGCGTTGCTCTTTCCAAAGCTCTTCGAGCGCTTTGTGGGTCGGCCCGCTCAGTGCCTGGGGATTTTGCCGGGCATCCTCACCGGCCAGAATGAGAAGGTTCAGCACCGCCTCGGTCCCGCGTGACTGTTCAACCTTGCCTTTGTAGAACGGTTCGTGATTTCCGTATGTGTCCACGCGGCGAAGCGTCTCGTCGAGCAGCCTGGCTTCCTGGGGAGTCGGTTTGCTGATGCCTGATGCTTTGCGCAGCGCCGGCCGGGCCATGACATACGGAAGCACTGTATGGCACGAAACGCATGACGTGGTTTCCTGGCCGGTGCGCAGCTTTTTTGCTTTGACGAACCACAAATCCATGCGGTCATCCAGGTATTTTGCCGCTGTCACCTTATCCCAGGCCGTTCGTTTATCCGGCACATTCGACACTTGGGACGGCGCCGGATCGGACGAGGCCGCGAGGGCCGGCGAGATGCAAACTGCAAACAACGGCAGGGCGAGCATCGTTCCGCAAAATCTCATGGTCTGCACGGTAGCCACGGTGAAGCTGCGGGTCAACGCGCTTATTTTGATGCGTGCAGAAAGACGAGGTCTCCCCGACGGCTCAATAATAGAAATACGGGCTGCCGGCAAGGCGGTTGATCATCTGGTTGAAGGGGCGCCACTCCACGTGGGAGTCCAACATCCCAATATTTGCCCCTTCGGGAATCGTCGAATTCTTCAGGTGCGCGCTGATATGGCCTTTGGTCTTGCCTTGATATTGATAACCGCCATCAACGTCAATCCAATTGTAGTGGAGCATCATGGCATCGACGTCACTGTCGCCGGTATCGTTGAGTGAGGCGCAGGCCACGAGGGGACGCTTGGAAATGGCTCCTATAGGGACACCGCCTTCATTTCCAGAATAACCCGGAGTCGAGGTCGAGCTCAGTTTTTGGTTGGTGTTGGTGGCAAAGGAGCCCGAGTAGTTGGCCGTCCCATAAAAAGTCTGGGCGTATCCAACGACCCGAAAACCCTCGCCAGGCTTTGCCCCTGGATCGGGGTAAGGCGCATTAGAAAAAGTCCACAGGGATTGCGTGCCGCCCGGCACAGTGCCATAGGGCGCCGTGCCAAACCAGTCCGTGGGGCCAAACTTGGGCGCTGTTCCTGGGTCGTACCAGGTCCATGGCGTCGTTCCAAAGGCAATCAACTGGTTTGCGAGAGCGGCGTCCATATCCCAGGCCCAATTGCCGCCCGAGCCATCAGGAAGATAATCCTTGTTTTCCCCCGCGTACATGTTCAAGGCCACAAGCTGCTGATTTTCATTGTTGAGGCACTGGGTCTTAATGGCTTGTATCTTAGCCTTTGTTAACGCGGGAAGCAGCATGGCGGCCAGGATGGCGATGATCGCAATGACCACCAGCAATTCAATCAACGTAAATGCACGCTGTCCCGGGTGAAAAAGGTTTCTCATACTCGCATGGCATTTGGCATATTGGATATTCGAGGGTTTTCCTGGCTATGCAAGGGAAATCGGGGGGAAAATCGAAGGGAAAGGGGGCCGCTTGCCAGGATGGAAACAGTGGGCCGCCCCGGGCGCAAATCCGCTTTTGTGACGGGTTCGGTTGATGGTTTGTGACCACAAATTATCTGGGAATATCTGGAATTATCATGGAAATCAACGACTTGCGTTTGTTCGACGTGGCAAGTCCGGGGAAACCAAAGTTCAAAGTTCAAGGTTCAAGGTTCAAAGTTGAAACCAATCCACTCCAATTCGGTCCAATAAATTGGGTTGGCTTGCTGCTTCCCTTCCCCGCTTGCCACTACCCACTACCCACTAGCCACTAATCATGCCCCCATTTCAAAGAACATGCGCCTGAGCGCCTCACAAATTCACTCTACCACACTTGGATGGGAACGCAACAGGAAAAATTCAAACTTTTTCGATTTGCGGCCTCTTTTTTTGCCAAAGGGCGCAAATCTGGTTTTGACCCCTGCCTATGCCTTCCCCCCCATTTTACCCGTCACACCGTCACAAATGTTGATAATCAACAACTTAAACCGTAACATTTGCCGTCACAAACCATCCCACAAACCCGTCACAAAAACGGATTTGCGCCCGGCCGCCCCGCTTGCAGTCCCAAATCCTCGCCTAAGACGGGCGCGAAACATTCAGGGGAGCACACGCGCCCTCGCGTGTGGTGGCCGGCGCCTTCGCCGGCCACATCTTTGAATCTCATACATTTCCTATAGAATTTGGGGATGCCATCGGCGAGGGCGCCGATGGCGACACGCGAGCGCGTGTGCTCCCCGATCCGAAGTCGTCCGTTCGCTACGCGAGGATCAGGGTGCAGTGTTGTCACGTTGCCTTTTGGCTGATAATTTTCCCGCGTGGGCAAACTCGATGACATAAAGGCCTCGAATTCCATGGCAGCATCCGCTCCAACCGGCGAGCCTGAGTCTCGCGTTCCAAGAGGTGAATGGCGTCCTTCTTATCCCATCCATTACGCTCCTCTTTTCACCTGGCCGCCCAAGCCGCTGGCGCTCTTGCGATGGTTCCTCAACTACCCGGGCTTCATGTGGCCGCGCAACCTGCTGCTGCTGCTCATCTCAACCGTCTCATGGTTCTACACCCAGCCTGCCTTGGCCCGTTGCGCGCAATTCCAATGGGATTGGCTGGCCCAGATTTACTTGCGCAACATCGCCCTCACCTGGCTGGTTTATGGCGGCTACTATTTCTTTCTCTATTTCGAATGCAACTACGACGAAGCCACCTTGCCCTTCGACCGTTGGTTCGGCACTTTCCGCGATGGCCTCCCCGACGGCGCCGGCTCGCGCCTCCCCGGCGAGCACCAGGATTCCCCCAGAGGCAGTGCCTTGCAAACTTCTCCTTAATTTGGCGGCCCCATGAATTGCGCTCTGGTGACTCGCCGCCCGCTGACCCGGCCCCCGGCTCCCGCGCGGTTGCGCCGGACCATTCTCAGGCGCGGCTGGCTTGAAGGACGCGGTAAACCAAACCGCCCGGCTTGGCGGGCGCGCCGAAGTCGGCGCCTTCAATGGCCGCAGGCAACGACCACAGCATCATGTCTTGATAATAATCGTTGCCGAACGTGCGTTCGCCGGTATCCACGTCCCCGCGCATGATATTGGGCATGTCCCAAGTGTAGCCTTGCAGGCAGAACAGGTTGTGCCAGACTTTGCGGGCCAGTTCGAGGCCGAATTCTTTTTGCCCTTCATACATAAACGTCATCGCCAGCATCAACGCCTCCGGTGGAAAATAGGAATAAGTGCCGTAGCCTCGAATTTGCGCGGGGGTGCCGTCTTTGTTCGCGTAATTGACCGCGCCGTACTTGGTCACCGCCACATTGCAGCGCTTGATGGTTGCAAGGGTCGCCTGGACGTGTGCCTGGGGCAGGGCGCCGGCCAGACCGTGATGATCGGTGATCCATTGGCCGTCTAATTGATACCCAAAAACCAAATCGGATTTGCGCCCGGTTTCAGGCTCGAAATAATTCAAGTAGTAACTGCCGGTCCAGAGCTTGTTTTCCATGGATTGCGCTCCCGCTTCGATCCAATCCTGGCATTGGCCGGCGAAAGCGTGGTCACCGGCCAGTTTTGCGAAGCGCTCGGTGATCCGCAATTGCGCCAAATGAAGGCCGCCCACGTGGGCAGTCATCCCGCACCAGCCCGGTTCGGGCGCTTCAAACCATTCCGTGCCCTCGTTGCCCGTGGGCATGGCTATGATCCGGTCACCCAATGGATAGGCCGGCCGCAGATTGACCGTCCAAATCGCGCAGCTCTTGAGCACGGGATAAAAATCCTTGATGAAGCCGGGGTCTTTATCACCGTAACAGAGGTAATAACGATCCAGCATCGCCGCCAGGGAAATCCCGTTGGTGGCAAATTGATAGCCACGGGTCGTGTTGGCGAAATCTATCGGCGGAGTGCCACCCGTGCAGCCGCCAAAAATCCAGGGAGGAGCGCCGTCCGGAAATTGATAGCCCTTGTATCCGCGAAAGGTGGACATGGCCAATTGGGGGAAAAAATAGACCAGCGGGGCGTTGCCATAGAAAGAGCAGGGAATGCACTCGAATTGCGGGCAGCCGCGCGGGCACTCGATCAATCCGTAGAGGCCGTCTTCCTCCGCGACCCAGTCAGGCAACGGGCTTTTCTTTTGGGCCCAGAGTCCATCTTCGGGAATCATGTAGAGGACATTGACCAGCGCGTCGCGCAACCAGACCGGCAGTTTGTCTTCCGCGTAAACGACCTGTTGCCAGGCCAGCACCCGCTTTAAGAGGGAAGAGTGGCGCCGCGCCAGTTGCGCGGCCGCGGCCAGGGCGCTTGGATAATGCTTGGCATACATGTGCGTGAAAGTGTGCGGCGCGTTGGCCCAGTTGTAGCCTCCGGCATTCCATGTCGGCGCGTTCCAAGTCACCGCGAAGCGCACGACACGTTCCTGGCCGGCTCTTAAATCGAAGTCCACTGCCGCAGAGATGCTCGAATCGTCCGACGCGTGCGGCGGCAATGCGGTGGCGATGGCCGCCCATCGTCGTCCGTCACGCCCTAACCCGCCGCCTAAACGCACTTTCTCATGGCCGATGACTCCCAGGGCGCAGGAACAGAGTGTACCGCTTACGACCATCCCTCTAAAACCATCGGCCTGGGCCGGTTGACGATGGAATTGTTCTCCCCCCGCTTCCTTGTCGGTCGGTCCGGGAAAGTTGACGGCGATGGTGCCGCGCTGGCGGCGGCTTGTCGTGTTGCGCAAATGAACCTCGAAGACCGCCCCGGGCAGCATGGAATTGACGGCGTCTCCCGGCAGAAACGGGGACCATGCGCGCAACCCAACGCTGACAGGCGCATCAGTTTGAAATTCCAGATCGGCGACCGGATAATGGCCCCAGTAAAGGATTTCGCGGGCGGCATCAACTCCTTCGAGAGAAAGTTCGTGCGCAGGAGAAGTAAAAGGGATGTCGCTGTGGATGTAGGCTTTGTCTTTCCAGAGCCGGAATCTGTGGCCGGCCTCCGCATATTGGTATTCGCCCCATCCTTTTTTGACCTGCTTTGGATCGCACAGCACCCAAGTCCGGCCAGCCACGCTCAATCCCAGCAAGGGTTGATTGTCCGGGCCGCGCCTCGGAACCACAGTATTGAAAATCGTATTGTAGCCCAACATGCCGCTGGTCTCCAGGTCAAAGCAACCGGTGTCCACGCCGCCCAAGGCCATCCCGTTGGTGACGGTATTTTTGAGACGGTAAATGACGCCGCAGGCCGGTTGCGAAAAGCCGGCGGCGGGAAATTGCAACCATTCCGCGCCAGGCTGATCGGTGGGAAAGAGAGTGGCAGCGGAGGGGACATCCTTGCCCGCGGCCAACCGGGGCAGTGCAAGGCCGGCGCTCAACACCGTCGCACTTTTTATGAATTCACGGCGTTTCATGTCTTGCAGATTAGTGATGCTCAAGCCGGCTTAACATTTCCGCTGCCTTGGGGTCGCCGGCCGCCTTGGCGCGAATGAGCGCTTCATTCAGGCCCAGGATGGCATTGCGCACCGCCAGATCCTCCCGCGGTGTCAGTTTTCCGGAGGAGATCAACTCTTGCAGGATGCCAAACGCAACATCGTACTGCTGGTTCTTGAACGCGGCGACTTCCGCCTTTGCCTTATCCTTTACCGAGGAATCGGCATTGTTGGCGAATAACTTTTCAATCTCGACGCTGGCTTTGGCCGGGGCCACAGAATGGGGTAGCTGGCCGGCAGTATCGTGGTTGCAGCCGGATAAAACGAACTCCAGCGAAACTACCTGACCGACAATGGCAAGCCAGCGCATGATCTTCTTCATAAAGACTGAGGTTATTCGGCGGCACAATTTAGACGACTGGGAACCTGCGCCTGCAAAACTTTCCAAGTGCGGTATGTCATATATTCCGCGGAGCCGCCATAGCATCCCACGACCGACCCCGTGCCGTTGCCCAACCCGGCCACACTGCCATGCAACAATCCTGGATCTTGATCCGGATCGTTGGCGGCATCGTTCCACATGGCCAGCGGATTGTTCCAGGCGCCTTCCATCAGCAGGATCCAATCGGCGCCAAACAGGCCCAGCTTCAATCCTATGCCATGATTCCAAACGGCTGGCCCTGGGGCGCTGGTAGTTTCATAGAAGTAAGTCATGCATTGCATGTAACGTTCCTTCCAATATTCGAGGGCAAGTCCGCCGAAAACTCCGTTGATCGGACACGGATCATTGGGGCACCAAAAAACATTCCCGCTTTTCAAATACGAATAACTCTGACCTTCCGTAATATTGGTCACTGGATCGCCGGCGGCGCTGTCAAACTTGCAAACCCAACATGCCACAAGCAATGGCCCCGCTCCATGATAGGGCAGGTGGTCCTGACTGTCGCTGGCGTACAAGTGAGCCGCCAGCAGGAGTTGCTTGTTATTGTTGAGACACGTGGTCAGCCGGGCTTGCTGCTTGGCCGCGGCCAGCGCCGGCAACAGAATCGCGGCGAGGATGGCGATGATGGTGATGACCACCAGCAGTTCAATCAAAGTGAATGCGTGGTCGCCGCAACGGCCGGAAATCTGCGTTCTCATACCCACCAACGGTTTAAGATATTTTTCATGGCCTTGGATATCCGCCACGACCAGAAAACGGCAAAAAACTGCACTCGACGTAATCTGTGGGCGATCTTGGGCCAAGGGAGGGTTTTTGCAAGCTTTTTTCCTGACGGACTTCAGAGTACACTTGCATGTCTGCTCCGTTGCCGGATTCCCGGTGTCTCGAATCTGCCAGACCTGAGATTAAAAATGTATTCGCGATCAAAATTATGGACCGGTGCATCATCGGTGTGCCCGAAAATATTAATCCGAAGACGATGGGGATCCAGCCATTCGCGCGCCTCCATATAGCAATGCCCATTGAGCTCCCCCGCAGGCATTGCGTTGGTTGGAAATAGTTCCGCAAGCGACTTCTTCGATGCGCGACGGGAGGCGGAATAAATCAAAACGTCCGAGCGATCACTGGAACAATCACCGGGAATAGCGAAGTGAGAACTGTCCGGGGACCACAGCACTTCACAATGTCTGTCAATCTGACGAAGCTTAATGCTCTTTCCTCCAACTCTTGTCAGCACAACCCACGCCATCGCATCGGTTGTGCTGTCGGCAGGCATTTTGCAACTCAACTTCCACCGTCCGTCCGGTGACATGCTTGAGGCTGCGGAAAGAAACTGAACCCCGTCCGCAATACCGTGCATAGCGACCAACAAAAGTGCGATCAATGATAGCGATTTCATTACCTCAATCTCTGACAGGCGCTTTTGACGATCCATTTTGACTTCTCCAGCGCGGCTTGCGCGGCGGAGGCGTCGGCCCCGGTCACGGCTTGCACGATGCGCACGGCGCGCTCGCGCAATTTGCGATTGGAGGCGTTCAAGTCAATCATCAAATTGCTCACGACCTTGCCCAGGCGCACCATGGCCAGCGTCGTCAGCGTGTTGAGGACGATCTTGGTGGCGGTGCCGGCTTTCAAGCGCGTGGAACCTGTCAATACTTCGGGGCCGACATCGGGCGCAATGACCACGTCGGGCCGGAGGGACTTGGGGATTTCCAGCTTGGGGTTGAAACAGAGCAGAACGGTGCGCGCGCCGCGCTCTTTGGCGGCGTTCAACGCGCCCCACACAAAGGGAGTCCGCCCGCTGGCCGCGATGCCAAAGACGACGTCGCGCTCGTTGACGCCGCGCCAGGTGATGGCCGACGCGCCGGCTTGCGCGCTGTCCTCGGCCCCTTCCACGGAGCGCCAGAGGGCGGTCTGGCCGCCGGCGATGATGCCTTGCACGCGCTCCGGCGGCAGGCGAAAGGTGGGCGGGCATTCCGCGGCGTCCAACATGCCCAGACGGCCGCTGGTGCCGGCCCCAACATAGACGAGCCTTCCGCCCCGGTGCAGCGCCGCCACGACAAGCTCGATGCCGCGCTGGATGTGCCGCCGCTCCTTGCGCAACGCCGTTCCGATTCTTGACTCTTCGTCAATCATCAGCGCCACCGCCCGCGAGAGGGAGAGCCGGTCCAATTTGAGCGAACGGGGATTGCGCTCTTCGGTGGGGGAGAGGCCGCGCGAAACGGGCACCAGGCCCGTGTGCAAGTCGGCCTCGCGCACGTCGGAGGATTTTTCGCGGCCGCCGCCAAAGTTTACCCGCGCCAGTTCCAGCGCGCCCCAAACGCTTTCGCGGCGCAAGGGCGCCACGTTCGCGCCGGGCCAAAGCTTATGCAGGCGCAAACGAACGCGGCCGGCAAAGCCGGGCTGCTGCAAGAGGACGCTGCCCGCCATTACGAACCTCACCGGCGCGCCTTGTCTGGCCAATTTGCGGGCGCAATGGAAGCCATCATTGGCCAGGGATTCCGCCGCCGCTTCGAGGATGTCGGCGGCGATTTTGTCGCCTTGGGCGGCGGCATCGAAGACCTGAACGGCCAGGGCGGAGATGTCGGGCTTGGAGGCGGATTTGGCCCAGTCAATCAAATCTTCCGGTTCGTTCAACAGCAGGGCCTGCAACAGTTTTTGGCCCAGTTTGGACCATTGCCCGTCGCGGTCCAGGAAATGCACCGCCGCTTTGAGGCCACGCAGGCCGATTTCGTAGCCGCTGCCTTTGTCGCCGATAATGTGGCCCCAGCCGCCGACGCGGGCGGTCTGGTTGCCGGGCGCGCGCCCGAAACAGCAGGAGCCGGTGCCGCTCAAGACAAGCACTTGCGCGGCTGGCACGGTCTGGCCGCCCGTGTCCGCCGCTGCCAGCGCGGTTTCCAAATCGTTGGTCGCGTAGCATGGGATGTTGGGCCAAACCTTGGCGGCAGCGGCGCGGATGCGCTGGCGGTCGGAATCGGTGCGCGCGCCGGCCATGCCGATCGCGATGCCGGCCAGGGGCGCGCTGGCGCGCTGGCAAAGGGCGTTGATGGCGGTGAAATGTTGCGCCAGGGCGTCGTCGTCCAGAAGGCGGAGGTTGGCCGGTCCAAACTCGGCGCGCAAGCAGGGTTGCCCGCCGCCCGGCGCGAGGAGGGCGGTCGTGCGGGTGCCTCCGCTCTCGATTCCCAAATAGGCGGCGGCGCGATTAACAAGGTCCGGCTGCGATGCTGTGCGTTCTGATTTCTTCAGGGTGATGCTTATGTATCACGTCAAGATTCTTTTTGCCATGCTTTTTTCGCGGCAGGGGCGTATTATTTCCGCATCAGGATTTAACTTATGACACAAACGGAACGCGAGATTCTTGATGCGCTGCTGGAATTGGAGCAGGCCGCCGGGCAGATGGCCTCCAGCCAGCCCAAGCCCGACTTGCGGCCCATCTTCGCACGGCTGGACAAATTAGCCTCGCAATTGCCTGCCGATGCGCCCCCTGATTTGCGGCATTATCTCCAGCGCAAAAGTTACGTGAAAGCCCGTGCCTTCCTCCAGCAACGATAACATGCCCGCGCCGGCGGATACCATTGCCGCCATCGCCACGCCGCTGGGCCAGGGGGGGATTGCCATGATCCGGCTTTCCGGGCCGCAATCGCTGGCCATCGCCGACGCCAGTTTTCAGCCGGTCGGCGCATTTCCAAAACCGTCCGCCGCGCCCACGCACACGATTCATTTTGGCCGCATCATGCGGCGGGGCCGCGTGGTGGATGAGGCGCTCCTGAGCGTGATGCGCGCGCCGCGCACGTTCACCCGCGAAGACGTGGTCGAAATCACCTGTCACGGCGGCTTGCTGCCGGCCAAGCTGGTGCTGGACACGGTTTTGGAAAACGGCGCGAGACTGGCCGCGCCGGGGGAATTCACGCGGCGCGCCTTTCTCAACGGCCGCCTGGACCTGGCGCAGGCCGAGGCAGTCGCCGATTTGATTCATGCCCGCACGGAATTGGCGGCGGCGGCGGCGCAGGAACAACTGGCCGGCCATCTTTCCCGGCGCATCCAGATTCTGCGCGACGATCTGATGAAGATTCTGGCGCACATTGAAGCGCACATTGATTTTCCCGACGAAGACATCGCGCCGGACACGCGCGCCACACTGGCGGAACGATTGCAGGCGGCCCTGAATTTCATGGATGAATTGTTGCGCACAGCCAACGAGGGGCGGTTGTTGCGGCGCGGAATTCGGGCCGCGATCATCGGCCGCCCCAATGCCGGCAAATCCAGTTTGCTCAATCAACTGCTGGGCCAGGAGCGGGCCATTGTCTCGCCCCTGCCAGGCACGACGCGCGACACCATCGAGGAAACGGCCAACGTGCGCGGGGTCCCGGTTGTTTTTATTGACACCGCCGGCTTGCGCGAGGCGGGAGATGACATCGAGGCCGAGGGCGTCCGGCGCAGCCGCCACGCGCTGGCGTCGGCGGAGTTGATTCTGCACGTCCTGGACGGTTCGGAACCGGCGGGAGAGATGGACAAACAGTTGTTGACAGAATTTGCGGGCCGGAAACGGCTGCTGGCGCGCAACAAGGCCGATTTGCCGCGCCGCTTCCAACTGCCCGACGGCGTGGCCGCGATCGAGGTCTGCTGTTTGACCGGCGCCGGAGTCGAGGAGTTGAAGGACGCGATCAAGGGGATAGTCTGGGCCGGCGGGATGCCAGCCGAGATGTTGCAAGTCATGATCAACTCGCGGCACGAGGACGCCTTGCGGCGCGGGCGCGAGGCGGCGGAACGCGCCGTGGCGGCGTTGCGCGACCATCTGGGCCTGGAACTGGTGGCGTTGGACCTCCGCCAGGCCGCCCAGGCCGTGGGCGAAATTGTCGGCAAAACAACCACCGAGGATTTGCTGGATTCGATCTTCAGCCAGTTTTGCCTCGGCAAATAGTTTTTTGAAATGTTCCGCTGGCGTATTTGGGTTTATTTTCCCACGACGTTCGGCGTGCGATTATTACTGTTTGCCTTTGGGTCGTATTGGCGTAAAATTGCCGAATGAAACGCAAATCAAAATTATCTTTCACTGCCGTTATCCAACGTTCGGAAAAGTATTTCGTGGCACTGTGCCCCGAACTGGACGTCGTAAGTCAGGGCAAGACAGTTGAGGAGGCTCGCAGCAATATCGCTGAAGCGGTCGAGTTGTTTCTGGAAACGGCCAGTCCTGCGGAACTCAAGCAGCGATTACACAAGGAGACTTACATTTCACCATTGGAAGTTGCCGTCGGGTAAGCTCGAAAGTTGACTTGGGTCATTGGTGTATGAGCAAATTAAAGGTCCTCTCCGGTCGGGAGGTTTGCGCCATTCTCGCTGAACACGGATTCAGTCCTGTACGCCAGCGCGGCAGCCATATTGTGATGCAACGGCGATTGCCGGATACGACTATCACCCTTCCCGTTCCCAATCATCGTGAATTGGATCGCGGCACGTTGCGCGGCATCATCCGCCGATCAGGACTCGACCGCGATTTGTTTGAAACCGGCTAATCTCATTTTGGACGCGCGCCGGGAAATCCTGGAGCACGGCGTCGTGGTGGACGCGCTTCTGGCCGCCAACCCGGATGCCCCGGTCTTTGGCTTCAACCTGGCGTGCGCCTATCCTTTTCCCGCGCCGGCCGCGCGGTCGTTTCGCCCCATCGCCGAACGCCTCGCCGCGCTGGACCCGGCGGTCTATGTCTATCCCGAATGGGAGACGCACGTGACCCTCGTGACGTTTGTCAATTTCAGCCTTCACGAAGGGGTCGAACCGGAACGTCTGGCGCAATTGCAATCGCTCATCAACCCGGTGCGGGACTTGATCCGCCCGCTACTGGAAGGGATGACGTTCAAGCTGGTTCTCGGACGGCCGGTGTTGACGCGCAAAGCCGCCATTCTTCCGATTTCGGATGCAACAGGAGCCATCGCCCGCATTCGCCAAACCGTGCGAGCGGCGTTGGAAGCAGACAAGGCGCTGCACGCGGAGTTGGCGCGCGGCGGCCTTAACGTGCCGGGAATCATCCACAGCACCATCATGCGTTTCAAAAGCCAGCCGGCCAGCCTGGCGAAGTTCCTGGCGGATTTCGACAAAGCCTCCGCAGAGGCCGAACCCTTCACGCTCGACATTGACCAACTTCTGCTCACGACGGAAACCAAACCTTACATGCGGGCGGGCGAGGTGGTTCATCGTTTTCCGCTAAACTAAAATTCTCTTACGCCTTTTTACCTGCTTCTTGTTGAATTTGAGCCAACCATGAGGGTCCGACACTGTAGTGCGTGGAAGCCGCACTGGACAAAGAAGCGTTGCTTTCCAGGTTTACGAGAGAGGGGCGGCCGGTTGCGCATGGCGGCATTTCGAGCCACTTCAGTTCAGGCTCACGCTTCCATGTTCCTCCACAGGAGCATGTTCCCGGGACGTCATCCTCTTTGACCAAGCAGCATTTTTCGCAAATCAGCACGCGCGAAATGATCTGGCGCCGATGTGTGCGCCGCTGCCACGCCATGAGCAAAACTCCCGCCGCCAGAAGCGCCAGCACTCGTCCTTTGGTTGAGAATTTAACGCCGTCAGGCGGAAAGGCGACTTCACACACCAGATAGGCAATCGTCAGCGCAAAAAAGGCATGACCCAGCCAACGCTTGCATAATTCCTGCTTGAGCTCCCGCTCGTTTCTTTTAATCCACATAACTTTTTTCAGCGGGCTGCTCAGTCACTCGCCATGTTACAATACCTCGTTGCGGGGTTGCGTCTGTAGGGCGCTTTGTGGATTCTTTGGTAGGGCGTTCCCTCGCAATTTGGCCGCTTGTCCAGGTTGATCTTTCTGCTGTTGACGGTCAAATTAGTGCGCTCCCCGAAAACCAGTGACTCGACGACGGCAAAAACCAAAAAGCCCTTGACATTCGTTGCATTTGAGACTATTCAAAGTATCAAATGAGCGATTCGCTAATGAAGCCAGCATCGAAGCGATTATCGGGCAAAGCGAAGGCGGCGGAATTGGACCGGTTGGCCGCAAAGAAATCCGGCGGCGGCGTGGTCCGTTCTCTCGTTCATGGATCAACTGGCAAGATCGCGGCCTTGGCCTTCACCCCATCCCAACTCATCGAAGTGATTCGAGCCGGACTGCCGGTTCTGGAATTGATCGAGTTGCAGAAAAGTCTGGCCGTGCCGATGAAACAACTGGTCCCCATGCTCGGTATCTCGAAGGCCACGCTCCATCGCCGGATGACTGGCAGAAGACTCAAACCCGCCGAATCCGCGCGGGTGGTGCGCTTCGCCCGCCTGATGGGCCAGGCGGTCGAAGTCATGGAGTCCGAGGAAACCGCCCGCCAATGGTTGACTTCGCCTCAATTCGGGTTGGGCGGCGCGGCGCCGCTGGACTATGCCGAGACGGAAGTGGGAGCGCGCGAAGTCGAGGACCTGCTTGGTCGAATTGAATACGGAGTCTATTCCTGATGCCGGAGGCCTGGCGCATCGTCAAGGCGAGGCACGCGGCCACGGCATTTACCGGGGAAGGCGCGGCCCGGACCGGCGGCCGTTGGAATTCGCGGGGTGTGCCGGTCGTTTACGCGAGCAGCACCAAATCACTGGCCGCCCTTGAAAGCCTGGTTCACTTGAATCCGCCGGTGCGTTTCAAGTATGTCGCCATCCGCGTCAAATTCGACGACGCGCTCGTTGAGATCGTGCCTCCTAAAGCCCTTCCTCCAAACTGGCGGGTTGAACCGCCGCCGCCATCCAGCCAGCAGATTGGATATGCCTGGGTGCTGGGAGGGCAGTCGGCCGTGCTCGCGCTGCCAAGCGTAATCATTTCCGGTGAACCCAATTATCTGCTCAATCCAGCGCATCCAGATTTCAAGAGAATCTCCATTGGCAAACCGGAGCGGTTTACGTTTGATCCTCGACTGCTCGCTTGACGGATAGGATTATGACTAGGAAACAAGGCGAAAGCAGCGACTTGACAAACGCCCTGTTCTCCGCTTTATTGGGTCACGTTGAATGAATAAAATGCTTAACATTCAGTCTAGTCAGTATGTTCGCGGCCAGGTTCTGGTCGTCTGGATGGGACACGCCACCCGGCGGTCCGGCATCGTGGATTCAGTTTTCTGAGAACAAGGAAAATCAATTTTGAAACCCACGGTTGCCAGGCAATCGTGGGTTTTTCGATTTTTGGGAGCGTGTGATGGAATGATGAAAATTTTGAAAGCAAACATGAAACATAGAACTGGAAATAGAAACAAATCGGTCAAGACCCGGTTTGGGCCTGTGACCCATTTCGAGATCGGCCCAATCGCGCCGGTGCCCGTTCGCGGCACGGCGGAGGAGGAATTGGAGCGGCTGAAGGCGCGGCTGGTGCGCCCGTTGCTGGACCCGGTCAAGGATCCGGAGTTGGGCACGGCCTTGCAGCGCGCGGCCAACGAAGCGGCCAGCGCGGCCTGGTTCACGCCATTCCCGCTGCTGTTCTTCCCAACGCTGCTGGAGGAAAAAGCGGCCAGCGCCCGGCGGCGGCAGGAGCGGCAACGGGAAATCCGGCGACGCACCCAGGGATTGCTTGAAGAGGCCATCTCTGAATAATTATGTCCGGTGTATGCCCCCACGCCATGGATGATCCTGCCCTTCGGGCTGTTGCTGGCCTGCATGGCGGCGCTTCCGTTGCATTGGCCGGATTGGTGGGAAAAACATTATGCCAAACTCGCGCTGGGTTTGGCGGCCGTCACGGTTGGCTATTACGTCTTCGTCTTGCCGCCGGCGGCCCGGCACACTGTCCAACACACGGCGCAGGATTACGCGGGGTTCATCACGCTGATCGGTTCGCTTTACATCGTCGCCGGCGGCATTCACTTGCGCGCCGGTGGCGCGGGCGGGCCGGGTGGCAACACGCTTTTCCTGGCGCTGGGCGGCCTGGCCGCGAATTTGCTCGGCACGACGGGCGCTTCCATGCTGCTGATTCGTCCGTGGTTGCGGATCAATCGGTCCCGGCTGGCGGCGCATCAGGTGGTCTTTTTTATCTTTATCGTTTCCAACGTGGGCGGAGGTCTGACGCCGATGGGCGATCCGCCGTTGTTGGTGGGATTTTTGGAAGGTGTGCCATTCTGGTGGGTCGGGCGGCATTGCTGGCCGATGTGGCTGGCCGGCATGGCGTTTCTGCTGGCGGTGTTTTATTTCATTGATCGGCGTCAGGACGCGCGCGCGCCGCGCCCGCCCGCCGCGGCGGAACACCCATGGCGCCTGGAGGGACTGTGGAATCTTGTGTTCTTGACAGTCATCGTGGCGTCCGTTGTTGTCCCGCTGACGGCGCTGTTTCGAGAAAGCATCATGGTGGCCGCGGCAACCGCCTCCTGCTTCCTAACCGCCCGGCGAGTGCATGAGGCCAACGAATTCAGTTTCCGTCCCATCATCGAAGTGGCGGTTTTGTTCTTCGGCATTTTCGCCACGATGATGCCCGCGTTGGACCTATTGCGGGATGTCGGAGGGAGCCTGACGCCGGCGCGGGTTTATTGGTCGGCGGGGACGTTGTCGGCCTTTCTGGACAGCGCGCCCGCTTATCTGGCCTTTTTCGGCGCGGTGACCGGCCATGCCGGCCACGGGACCCCTGAGCTTCCCACACAGCTTATCTCGGCTCTGAGTGTCGGCACGGTCATGTTCGGGGCCGCCACTTACATTGGCAACGGCCCGAATCTCATGGTCAAATCCATCGCGGACCATCTAAAGATCCCGGCTCCCTCCTTTCTCGCCTACTTGTTTAAATGGGCGGTGCCCGTCATGCTTCCCCTGTTGATCGTGCTGTGGCTGATTTTTTTCAGGTGACGGATGCGAGTCGCGTATAATATCTTGTTCGTCCTTTTTTTCTGGCTGAGCGCGCCCTGGTATTTTCTGAAAATGTGGCGGCGCGGCAACTGGCGCGCCGGTTTCGGCCAGCGGTTTGCGCGCTATGGCGCGGAAATCCGGGCCGGCCCGGGCCAGCGCCCGGTGATCTGGCTGCACGCGGTGAGTGTGGGCGAAGTCGGCGTCTGCCTGCAATTGCTGCGCGCGCTGGAATCGGGCCTGCCCGCCTTTCAATTCGTCGTCTCTACCACCACGTCCACTGGCATGGGAGAACTGCGGCGGAGGCTGCCGCCGCACATCCAGCCCATTTATTATCCGGCGGATTTTCCGGGCGTCGTGCGCCGGGCGCTGAATACGTTTCGGCCCAGGGCCATCATTCTGGTCGAGGCGGAGTTGTGGCCCAACCTGCTGTGGCAGGCGCAGGAGCGCGGCGTCCCGCTGTTCCTGGTCAACGCCCGCCTCTCCGAGCGTTCGTTCAAGGGCTACGGACGTTTTTCGTTTCTCTTCCGGCCCATCTTCAACAAGTTTCGCGCCGTCGGCTGCCAGCAAGCGGGCGACGCCGAACGGCTGATCGCCCTGGGATTCCCCGCCGAGGCCGTGCACGCGGTGGGGAATATGAAATTCGACGCCGCCCAACCCGAGGCGCGTCCCGGCCTGGACGTGCCGGCGTTGCTGCGCCAGATTGGCGTCCGGCCCGGCGCGAAGCTGCTCGTGGCCGGCAGCACCCACGCCGGCGAGGAGGCGATTCTGGCGGACATGCTGCCACGGCTGCGCCGGCGTATTCCCGAATTGTTTCTCATCCTCGTGCCGCGCCATTTTGAACGCGCCAGGGAAGCGGGGCAGGAGCTTGCGGCGCGCGGCATCCCGTTCGTGTATCGCAGCGACATCACCAGCGGGAAATCGTTCGCTCCGGGCGAGATTGCGTGTCTTCTTGTCAATACTACCGGGGAGTTGAAATTCTTTTACGAGCAGGCGGCGTTGGTTTTTGTGGGCAAAAGTTTGACCGCCGAGGGCGGGCAGAATCCCATTGAACCGGCGGCCTTGGGGAAGGCGATGGTTTTCGGCCCCAACATGCAGAATTTCAAGGCCGTCGCGGGCGCTTTCCTGGCGGAACAGGCGGCCCTCCAAGTCCAGGACGCCACGGAACTGGAGCAAGGCATCGGCGAATTGCTGGGCGACGACCAGCGCCGCTCCGAAATGGGCGCGCGCGCCTTGGAGGTGGTGCGGCAGAACCTCGGCGCGACCGCGCGCACTGTGCAACTTATCACCGAGCGGATGGGCACTGAGTTTAAAGAAGAAACGGAAGCCACAGATTGACACAGATGAACACAGATTCTTAAACGAAGAGTTTTTCACCCACTGATGGCTCCTGTTGCATTCGCAACTCCTTCTGATCTGTGTCTGCCTGTGTTCATCTGTGGCTTTAACTGCCTTTTTAAGTTTAATTGGCGCGTAAACTCTTCTCCTCCCATCCGCCGCCCAGCGCCTTGTAAAGGGCGATCAAATCCGAGGAGACGGCGCGCTCGCTTTCAGCCAATGCGTCCTGGCTCTGGTAGAGGGAGCGTTGCGATTCTAGGACGCGCAGAAAATCAGCCAGGCCGTGGCGATAAAGGTCGCCAGCCAGGGCCACCGCTTTTTCGTTGGCTTGCGCCGCGTGTGCGAGCGACTGGCGGCGGGTTTGTTCCTTGGCGTAGCCAGTCAGCGCCGTTTCGACATCGGTGAAGGCGGCCAGCATGGATTGCTCATAAGCCGCCAGCGCCTGGTCCACGCGCGCGTTTTGGAGACGAATATTGGCCCGGATGCGGCCGGCGTCGAAGATCCTCCATTGCACCGTCGGGCCGGCCGTCCAATAGCGGCTGCCGGCCGTAAACCAGTCGCCGGCGCTGATGGTTTGCAGCCCAACGTCTCCTGTCAATGAGAATTTTGGATAAAGGTCCGCCGCGGCCGTTCCGACGCGGGCCGTGGCCGCCGCCAATAGCCGCTCGGCCTGTTGCACGTCCGGCCTCCGCTGGAGGAGGTCCGATGGCAGGCCGGCAGGCACAGCCGGGGGCGCGGCGGGAATGGGCGCGGCGTTGGTGAGTTCATCGAGCAACGCGCCCGGCGGTTGTCCGAGCAGCAATCCCAAATGATAAACCGCGTCCCTGAAACCGGATTCAAGCACCGGCTCTTGCGCCCGCGTGGCGGCCAGGAGCGCGTCGGCTTCCTGCACATCCAGATCGCCCGTCAACCCTTGGGCGAACCGATCCCGCGTCAAGACGAGAATTTCCTCTTGGGCCTTGATGTTGGCGTCGGTCACAGCCAACCGCCGCTGGAAGGCGCGGGCATCCACGTAATTGCGAGCCACTTCAGCGAAGATGGTAATCATGAGATCGCGGCGTCCGAATTCGGCCGCGGCCACCTCGGCGCGGGCGGCTTCGGCCGCGCGACGCGTGCCGCCAAAGATGTCCAGTTCCCACGCGGCGTCGAATCCGGCCTGATAGACGTCCGCGTCCAGAGGCACGCCGGGCGGGAAGGGAGGAAAGCCGTTGGCGCTGTAGCGCTCGCGCAAGTAGGAGCCATCGGCATTGAGCGTGGGCGAGAGGTTGGCGGAAACAATCCGTGCCGCCGCGCGGGCCTCGCGGACGCGGGCGAAAGCGGCGCGAACATTTAGGTTTGACTGCGCGGCGCGAAAGACCAGTGAATCCAATTCCGCGTCGTGAAATGATTTCCACCAGGCGGTTTCCGCGGCCGGCGGGTTGGTTTCCGCGCCGGCCTGGGGCGACACCCATGCGGGCGGCGCGGCTGTTTTGGGCGGATGATAGTCCGGCCCGACCATGCAACCCGCCAGCAGGCCTGCGAGCATAAAAGGGATTAGGCGCGCGCAGGGATTCATGGGGACGGGGATTGGCCCCGGTTGGCGGCATCCATGAGGCTAAGAATGGTTTCCACCGTGGCGTCCTCGCCCGCGGCGGTGTTGAGCATGGCGTGATAGAGATGACGAGACGGCCAGTCCGCATTGTAGTAATGCTTGATAAATGCCTTGCGCTCCTGATCAACGGTGTCCAGCAAGTTCCGGGCCTCGGCTTCGTTTTTCACTTCGGCCAGGATGCGCTGGTATTTCAGTTCGCGCGGGGCATAGAGGAAGACACAGAAAGTATCGGCGCGTTCGCGCAGAAAGTACACGGCAGCCCGCCCGACGATCACGCACTGGCCCTCCGTGGCGGCCTGCTCGATGACCGTTTGAGTGAGACATATCAGGCGGTCGGCATCAACCACATCGGCATCGGGCAGCATGACGCTGCGCTCGTGGCTGCCGCGCCAGAAGACCTTGGCCAGGCGATAGAGCCAGGGATCCACCCGCTCTTCGCGGTGCCGGCAGGTTTCCGTGTTGACCTTGGCCAACTTGGCGATTTCCTCGGTGAGCGCGTGATCGAGCAGTTTCCAACCCAGCCGGTGCGCGACTTTGTCGGCGATGGCGCCGGCGCCGGCGCCGAATTCACGTTCAATAACAAGAATGCGTTTCATAGTCTCACAGAGCTAGTGGGCGGCGACGCCTGCGCCGGTGGTTTTAACCTCCTTGAGCAGCCAAACTCCGAGGGCGCCAGCCAATCCCAGCCACATAAACCAGTAAAAGAGGTCAATGAACGCCCAATAGCTGGTTTGCTGGTGGACGACGTTGTAAATCATACCTTGAGCATGCAGCCGCGCATCCACCGGGCTGAAATGGGTTTGGAAAATACGTTGCACCAGTCCCAGGTTTTGCCTGTAGATGGGGCTTAAGGCGGAAACGCGGGTGGTCATGTAGGCTTGGTGCGCCTGCGCAAATCGGTCCAGCATCGTGGAGACAAAGGAGATGCCGACGCTGCCGCCGATATTGCGCAGCAGATTCTGGATGCCTGCGGCGTTGCCGATCTGATCGTTGCGCAAGGTTCCCATGCCGACGGTGGTCAGCGGCACAAAGATGAAGCCGGTGCCAAATCCGCTGACTAAATTTGGGATGATAATGCTGCTGCGGGCCATTTCCAGCGAGAGCCGGCTGAACATGAGCGCACCCAGCGCGAAGACCGCAAAGCCAAAAGCCGCCAACCTGCGCCCGCCCAATCTTCCAATCAGCGCCCCCACCACAAACAAAGCCACAAAAGCTCCGACACCGCGCGGCGTGACCGTCAATCCGGCGTCCAGCGCGGTATAGCCCAAGAGAGTTTGGAGAAACAACGGTTGCAGTGTGATCAACCCGTAAATGCCCGCGCCGAAAAGGAAAAACAATCCGCAGGCCACGGCAAAGTTGCGGTTCTTGAGAACGCGCAAGTTAACGATTGGGTTCGCAACGCGCAGTTCCCACCAGATAAACAATAGCAGCGAGACTGCGGAAGTCCCGGCCATCCACCTTATCCAGGTCGTGCCGAACCAATCCTCTTCCTGCCCTTTGTCCAGCATGATTTGGAGCGTGGCCAGGCCCAAGGCCATGAAGCCCAGGCCAACGGTATCAATGCGTCCAGGCTTGGCGTCACGAATCCACGGCGGGTCGTCCACAAAGAGCGAGATCATAAAAACAGCCAGAATGCTGACCGGAATATTGATGTAAAAGGCCCAGCGCCACGACCAGGTATCGGTCAGCCAACCGCCCAGAGTCGGCCCCAGGATGGGCGCGCAGATGACCCCGATGCCATAGACGGACATGGCAATGCCGCGTTGGGCCGGCGGAAAACTTTCCAGCATGATGGACTGCGCCAGCGGTTGGAGCGCGCCGCCGCCCGCGCCCTGGAGCACGCGCGCGACAATGAGCATCGGCAGGCTGGTGGCGGCCCCGCAGAGGAAGGAAGAAACGGAAAAAATAATGATGCAGGTAATCAAAAGCCGTTTTCTCCCGAAATATCGCGAAAGCCAGCCGCTGGCCGGCAGCACGATGGCGTTGGAGACCAGATAACTCGTCAGCACCCAGGTCGCTTCCGACGGCGTCGCGCCCAGATTCCCGCCGATGTAGGGCAGGGCGACCGACGCGATCGAAGTGTCCAACACTTCCATGAACGTCGCCAGCATGACCGCCGGGGCGATCAACCAGGGATTGACACGGGGACGCCAATACTCGCTCATTGGACCCTGACCTTTGGCACCACCGACAAGCCCGGCGCGAGATCGAACTCGGACAGGTTGAGCGGTTCGTCAAACACAATTTTCACCGGCACGCGCTGCACGACCTTGACGTAATTGCCCACGGCGTTCTCGGGCGGCAGCAGGCTGAAGCGCGCGCCGGAACCGTCTTGCAGACTATCCACCTTGCCTTTGAATTCATGCCCTGGGTAGGCATCCACGCTCATGCGCACGGGCTGGCCGGGGCGAATTCGCTCCAATTGTTTTTCTTTGAAATTGGCCACGACCCAAACGTCGTCCGGCACCAGTGCCAGCAGCGCCTCCCCGGTCTGAAGGTAAGCGCCCAACTCCACCGTGCGGCGCGTGACACGCCCGGCGCGCGGCGCGACGACCATGGTGTAGGAGAGCTGCAATTGCGCCGTTTGCAGCCGCGTCTGGGCCTGCTGGACCTGGGAGCGGGCGGTCTCGACTTCGGCGCGGTCCAGATCCACTTGCGCGGCGGCGGCCTTGGCTTGGTTGCGAGCGACCTCCACCTCCGCGCCGGTGGAATCAGCCTGTGCTTTGGCCAGATCAAACTGGCTGCGCGAGACGGCCTGGCTCTGCACCGATTCGTAGCGCCGGCGATCCGCCCCGGCGCGATCGGCGGTGGCCTGGGCGGCGAGGATGGCGGAGTTTTGCTGCGCGACTTTGGCCTGGTCAACCGCTATTTGCGCCTCGGCCTGCCGGACCCGGGTGCTGGCTGCGGCGAGATCGGCGCCGGCCTGGTCCACGAGCATCTGGTAATCGCGCGGGTCTATTTCCAGCAGCACGTCCCCCTCCTTGACGCGCTGGTTGTCCGTCACCAGCAACTTTACAACCGGACCGGAAACACGCGGACTGATAAAAGTAACGTAACCTTCAATAAAAGCGTCATCCGTTGTTTCGTAGGGCGCGATGAATTTGTCGTAATAACGCCAGGCGGCGGCGATCAAGGCCAGAGCGATCACAACGAAAACAAAGAGGCCGAACCGGAAACGCCGGCGCGGCGGCGGCAGCGCGGCGGTCTCGGAGACGGGGGGACGCGGCGCGGGCGCGGGCCCGGGCTGATCCGTTGCGGTTTTTTCTTCCATCACATTTCCAATTTTTGAGGCCGGGGGCTGCCGGCTGCTCCGAAATGTGCCAAGATCCGCGATTAAAGAAAAGTCCGCGTTTGCGGTGCAATATCCCGAATTCACTCATTTCTGACAGAACTTTTTCACCACGAAGGACACGAAGATCACGAAGAAAAATGGACGAGAAGGCTTATTCAAAGCTTCGTGTCCTTCGCGTCCTTCGTGGTGAAAATTGGGTTGCTGTTGGCCGCGCTGCGCCCTGTCACATAACGCTTGCCCCCTGCCGCGCGGCCATTACGATGGCCGCGTGGACATGCTGAAAGTGAGCGCGGTCTCGAAGGCCTTTGGCGCCATTCGCGCTGTGGATGGCGTGAGCTTCCACGTAGCGGAAGGCGAAATCTACGGTTTGCTCGGCCCCAATGGCGCCGGCAAAACCACCACCATTTACATGGTGTGCGGCCTGCTCCGTCCGGATGCGGGCGAAATCATTATTCAGGGCAAGCCTTTTTCCGCCAACCCCGGCGAGGCCAAACGTTTGATGGGAGTGACGCCGCAGGACCTGGCGCTTTACGAGGAGTTGACCGGGCGCGAAAATCTGGAGTTCTGGGGACGCATCGCCGGCCTGAAAACGGCCGACGCGCGCCAACGCGCCGTGGAACTGCTGGAGGCGCTCGCGTTGACGGACCGGGCCAATGACGCCGTCAAGAACTATTCCGGCGGCATGAAACGGCGCATCAACCTTGGTTGCGCCCTGATGCACCGGCCCAAGCTCCTGTTGCTGGACGAACCCACCGTGGGCATTGATCCGCAGGCCCGGGCCAGGATTTTGGAATTCATCGCCGGCCTGCGCGCCGCGGGCACGGCCATTCTTTACACGACGCATTATCTTGAGGAGGCGGAGACGCTCTGCCAGCGCATCGGCATCATTGACCACGGCAAGGTGCTGGCGGAGGGAACGTTGAGTCAATTACAGGAACGGCTGGGGGAGGGCCTCGTCTTCACGGTGGACGCCGACTTCGGCGGAACTTCCCCCGCGCAATGGGACGGGTTCGGCGCGCGCTTCCGCGTGTTGCAGCAATCCGAGAAGCAATTAGTCGTGGCGGCAGTAGGCCAGCCCGATCCGGCCGACTGCTTGAAAGCGCTGCTGGCGCTGCCGATTCGATTGCAGAACGTCTCCTTGAAACGGCCCAGCCTGAACGACGTGTTTTTGCAATTGACTGGCCGGCAACTGCGGGAGTGACGTGCTGCGCGCGCTTTTAGCCAAAGACCTCCGGCGCGTCAGACGCAATCCCATGCCCTGGCTGCTGAACCTCGCCCTGCCCATTATGATCACGGCGGTCATCGGGATGGTCTTTGGCGGCGGGAGCGGCAACGACAACAGCCTGGGCCGCATCAAATTCGCCGTTGTGGATGAAGACAAGTCGGCCTTTTCCGATTTTTTGCGCGGAGCGGCCAACCAGGGCAAAGCCGCCCAATATCTCGAGCCAGTCTTTTTGGAGCGCGAGGAGGCGGAGCGGCAATTGAAAGACGACAAGCTCAGCGCGATCCTCGTGATGCCGCCGCACTTCACCTCCAACTACCTGACCGGCCAGAAAGTCCAACTTGAATTAGTCAAGAATCCGGCGGAGCAAATTCATCCGGCGGTGTTGGAGGAATTGCTGGGAGTCGTCGTGAGCGGCCTGAACGCCATTTCACGCAATTTCAATTCCGAATTTCCCGCGTGGCGCAAAGTGGTCGAAGGCGAACCGGACTACCACGAAATCGCCCGGCTCATTGATAAGACCGGCGACAAACTTCACGCGGCGCGAGACTACCTTTTTCCGCCTTTGGTGACTTTCACGAATATGGCCGAGGAGGCCGTGCCGCCGCCGGGCGCCAGCCCAACATCCTCAACTCCTGCGCCAGGCGCGGAAGGCAAACCAGCGCAGAAGTTTAATCTCTTCGCGTATTTGTTGGTCGGTTTGGCGGGCATGTTTCTGCTCATGCTCGCCAGCCAGGGAATGACGGATCTGCACCGCGAAATGTTTAAGCGGACCTTCGAGCGTTACAACACGTTGCACGACAACCTGCTGCCCTTCGTGGCAGGCAAGGCGCTTTTTACAGCCGTGATCGTTTCGTTGGGCGCGGCCATCATCCTGGCCGGCGGGTCGTGGCTTTTTCATTTCCGCTGGCCGCGGCCGCTGGAGCTGGGCCTGTTGACGCTGGCTTATGTTTGTTTTGCCACCGGCTTGATGGCCGTGACCGTCGCCATCATGCCGGACGAACGCCGCGCCAACGCGCTCAACAACATCTTGAGCATGATTCTGAGCATGGCCGGCGGCTGCATGTTTCCGCCGGAACAATTGCCGGCGGCGATGCGCGAACATATCTCGCCGCTCCTGCCGACTTATTGGTTCGCCACGGCGGCGCGCGAGCTGTGGTGGTCGGGCGGTTCGTGGTTCATCCCCGCGGCCAAACTGGCGGCGCTGGGCGCGCTGTGCCTGGCGGGGGCGGCTTTTCTGTTCAAGCGCCGTTTCGAGAAGGGGACGCGCTGATGCAACGAATACTTGACATCGGCCACAACGACCTGCGGCTCTTCTTCAAGAGCAAGACGGCCTACGTCTGGCTGTTCCTGATTCCGACGGCCTTTGTCTATTTCCTCGGGTTCGCCGCGCGCGGCCCGGACGACCCGTCCAACCGCCAGCCGCCGGTTCTGATTGACAACAAGGACACGAATTTTCTTTCCCGCGCCCTGCTCGAGGAAATGAACGCCCAAGGCATGTGGGTGGTTGATCCCACCAACGCCGCCAAGGCCGCGCGCGAGCTGCATATCCCGGCTGATTTCACCGCGCGAATATTGAACGGCCAAAAGACCAGGCTCCCGTTCCTGCGGCGCGAAGGGGCGGGCGAAGCGGACGGAGCCATGCTGGAATTACGCTTGACTCGCGCGTTGATCGGCTTGAACGGACATCTCCTGGAGGCCATCGCCAGGGATGGAACGGCGGCCAACCTGACCGAGGAGGACCTGCGAGCAATCAGGGACGCGCCTAACCCGGTGAATTTGAATTCGCATTTCGGCGGGCGCAAACCCGTGCCGTCCGGTTTCAACTTCTCGCTGCCCGGCAACCTCGTGATGTATTTGATGCTGAACCTCCTGATTTTTGGCGGCACCTCCATGGCCGCGTCCCGGCGCAACGGCATCCTCAAGAGATTGACGACTTCCGGGGCCTCGCGTTTGGAGATTGTGGTGGGAAAGATTTACGGCAACGCGTTGCTGGGCGGCGCGCAAATTATTTACTTTCTGTTGCTCGGCAAATTCGTGTTTCACGTGAATCTCGGAGCGAACCTGCCCGGAGTCATTCTGCTCCTGCTGATCCTGGCGTGGGTGGCCGGGGCGCTCGGTGTCCTGGCGGGATCGTGTCTCCCCTCGGAAGACCGGGTGGTGCCCATTTGCGTCTTGACAAGCTTGTTGATGGGCGCGCTGGGCGGCTGTTGGTGGCCGCTGGAAGTTGCTCCTCCGGTGTTCAAAACCATCGCGCTTTGTTTCCCCACCGGCTGGGCTTTGGCCGGCCTCAACCAATTAATCAGCTTCGGCGCCGGAATTCAGGCCGCGCTGTTGCCGATGGCCGTCCTGCTTGGCTTTGGAGCCGCAGCCAATTTTCTGGCCGTTCGCTTCTTCCGAAACTAGCCGGATTTTTATTTTGGCGTCACCAGGACAAAATCATCGCGGCGGTTCTGCTTCCACGCGGCCTCGTCGTGTCCAGTATCAACCGGTTTGGAAGCGCCGTAGGTGACGGTCTTGAGGCGGTGCGGATCAACGCCCAGGTTGGCCAGGTATTCGCGGGCGGCCAGGGCGCGCCGCTCACCCAGGGAAAGATTGTATTTCTCGGTGCCGCGCTCATCGCAGTTGCCTTCCATGATCAGGCCCTCGACCTTCTTGTTGTCTTTGAAATAATTCGCCACATCCTGCAGTTTGGCCCCTTCCGACTCCTTGATCGTCGAGCTGTCGAAATCGAAATAGATCGTGTCCGCCTTGAATTTATCCCGATCTTCGTTGTGCGCGCCCTCGAAGAGAGGGGCATAGTCTCCGTTGCTGAGCGGGATGGTGTCTGTGGTGACCGGGGCGGGGGTGCCCGCGACGCCGCCATTATCCGGGCTGGCATGAGCGGCCGGTTTCGGCGGGCCGCCGGTGTCATCGGGGATGGGGGTCACGCTCGGGGGACGGTGTTTGCAGCCGGTCACGCCTGCCGCCAAGGCCAGACTTAGAAAGATTACTCCGATCAAATTTGCGTTTTTCATTTTTCTCAACAGTTATGGGAAACCCGTTTGTCACCTCGCCCAAGCAGGCTCGGAACAGCTTCCCGAAATTTGCCTGACATCCTTGACGCGTTTCGTTGGCACGTCAAGCAAGCATAGGATTCGTTTATTGCTAACTCGCCGGCAAAAGACAATCGTGCGGGAATTGGGCGCCCAGCACGGGTCCTCGCCAGCAACCAATTTTTGCGTGTCGCCCCCATCGGCCGGCGCCACGCAGATCGTGAAATTGCCGCTCCCGCTGGTAAAAGCGAGCCACTTGCCGTCGGGCGACCAATCCGGGGAGGTCGAATTCCCGTATGCTCCCGCCAGGCGAACGGGGCGCGCCGGTCCGCCGCTGGCGCTGACCTTTTGCAATTCCGCCCGGCCGCTGCGGCACACAAAACAAATCTCCCGGCTGTCGGGCGACCAGGTCGGGCAGGAATCCTCGTCGCGCGTGTGGGTCAATTGTTCGAGACCGCTGCCATCAAGGTTGCACACCCAGAGGTTGGGGCTGCCGCTCCGGCTCAAGATCATGGCCGCTTTTCGCCCGTCTGGCGATACTTCCGGGCTGAGATTGGCGCCCGGAAAACCGGCAAAAACGCGCCGTTCCCCGGAGCTAAGGTTGTGTTCCAGGATTTCCTCGCCGCCGTTTTTCCAGGAGGTGTAGAGCAAGCCGCGCCCGCCCGGCAGCCAGCAAGGACCGTCCACCAACGTGCCGTCGTGCGTCAACACTTCGGCATTGTAACCATCGAAATCCGAAACGGCAATTTCCGTCGTCCCGCCGTTTTGCAGACGGAAGGCGATGCGCGTCTGAAAAATCGGCGCTGTGCCGCGAATCTCCTTCACGATGTCGTTGGCGAAGGCATGGGCCTGCGCGCGGATAAGGCCGCCGGCGTAAGCCCTGGCCCAAAGCGCATGATCAGTCCCGGCGGCCGTCAGGCTGCCCTGCAACCGGCCATTTTGCGATCCGTTGACGAGATAGGCGGCCTTGTCCGGCGTCGTGATTTCCATCCCCAGCACGGAAAGATCGAACGTCAAGACTGACTCGACTTCTCCCTCGAATCCGCTGACGGAAATGGGAACTACATAAGTTGTCGGCTTCCGAATCTCAATTGGCTCATCAGGCTTGGCGGAGACGGAACCAGTGGTCAACAAAACTGCTGCGAGATATGTTAAATGATGCATTTTCATCCGGTCATTTCCTTGGCTTCAGGGCTGAATCGAAGAGAAAAAGTACGTTGCGTGTCCCGTGTCGAAGCGGGGAATGGCGGCAATTTTGTCACTTCGCGCAAGGCCCGCTCCACCGACTTGTCCAGCGCGCTGTTTCCCGAGGGGCGCACCAATACAGCGGAGATAATTGAACCGTCGCGCCCAATAGTCACTTTGGCATCCGCTGAATCCGACCGGCTGGCGGTGCTCTCCGGCGTAGTCCAGGCGCGATAATAGTAGGAGTAAACGACATCCCTGTAGCCGGCAAAAGCCGCCCCGCCTCCAATCCCCTCCAGATCAACGATGGTGTTCGGGCTGCCGCTGCTGCGAACGCCTGAAGCCAGTTCGGCCAGGGTGTTTTCAATTGCCTTCAACCGCCGGGCCTCCGCGCGCGCGAGGGATGCGGAGGATGGACTTTTTTCGGTCTTTCTCGCGCTCGTGGCGGCATTGGCCTCGGTGAAAGTCGGGTGAATTTCGTGTCGTGATGACGGCTTGGGCGGTTGCGGCTTCGATTCCAGCGCCAGATTCTTTGAATCGTCCGGCGCCGGCGGTGGACGCGCGGTTTCCTTGCGTTGGGGGGGCGTCGCAATTTGCACGCGCTCAACCTTTTCGGTCTGAACTGTCTGGGGTTGCGGTGGTGGTTGCGGCAGCGGCTGTGATTGCGGTTGCGGCTTGGGCTGGGCGGGCGGCAGCGGCGTCAGGTTCACGACCGGCGTTCCACCGCCGGATCCGGCCCGGTCCACGATATTGGCCGGGATCATCGTCAAGACCTGAAGGTCCATGGGCGGCGCGTTGTCGCTGAACCCGGCGCTGGCCAACAGAATCACCGCCAGCAGGCCGTGGAGGCCCAGCGAGAAAATCATGCATTTCTTTTGCAGGCGCGTCATGGGTGTTGGGCCGGCTCGGTGCGCACGGAGAATTGGGTGATGTGATTGCGCAAACAGGCGTCAATGACCGCCATGCCGGAGGCCCAGGACGTGCTCTTGTCGGCGGCCACATAGACGATCAGTTTCGGGTCCTGCCGATAGGCCAGCGCCAGTTCGCTCGTAAGCTGGGCCAGGGAAAGACGCTGGCCGCGAAGCCAATAATCGCCGCGCGGCGTGACTTCCACCCGCCGGACATCGCGCGGGTTGATGTTCGGATTGTCTGGCCGGCCCATGTTCGAGGGCAATTGCAGGGGCAATTGCTGCTCCAGCATCGGGCGCGTGATGACGAAGATAATCAACAGCACGAAGGCCAGGTCCAGCAGCGGCGTGATGTTGATCTCATTCAACGTCACCAGCGAATTGCGTTGCGAGAAGCGCTTCATTCGTCTTTCAAATACTCCGTCTCCATTTTCGAGACCAGGTCTTGCGCGAAATTGTCCAATTCGACCGTGCGGACGCGCAACGTATGCACCAGCCAGTTGTAGGCGAACATGGACGGGATGGCCACCAGCAAACCGGCCACCGTCGTGACCAGCGCGGCGGAGACGCCGGGGGCCATGGTCGGCAAATCCGCCTTGCCCGCCTGGCCGACTTCGGCAAAAGTATCCATCACGCCCCAAACCGTCCCCAGCAAGCCCAGGAACGGCGCGCCGCTGACGGCAATGGCCAGGAGAATCAATCCCGCCTCCAGTTTGAGCGATTCACGAGCCACCGCGCCTTCCAAGGTGCGTTTTATGTGTTCCATGCTTTTGAGCGAGACAAAGGGCTTGCGCGCCGCGGACGCGTCGTCTTTGAGCCGGGCATCGAGTTCCACGCAGCCCTCCTGATAGACGGCGAACATTGGGCAGCCGCTGACTTCGAGACGGCGGTCGAAGATGCCGAGGACTTGTTTTTGGCCATGGAATTCGGAATCGAAAAAGAGGTTGAGCCGTTTGGCGCGGCGCATTTGCAGGGCCTTGGAAACCATCATGTACCAGGCGAAGACGGAAAAGATGATGAGCACGAAAATGATGCAGCGGCCCGCGATCGTGGCCTTGCTCCAAATCCATACCACCTGCAATTGAGACTGCGCCAAAAGACAATAGGAAACGCTCATCAAACACCGCGTCACGGCAGCTTTTGGCTGCCGTTGCATTGGGACGAACGTGGAGGAATGAAATGGCCAATTTTTTCACGTCCAGCCCCTGATTCCGGCCATCTGAACGAAAGTGTAAGCCAAGCGTGTCGTTTGGCAACGATTTTCCGAAAAAAAATCGCAAGCGCGCAGCGCGGCAAGCCGCAACCCAATTTTCACCACGAAGGACTCGAAGATCACGAAGAAAAATCGTGCCAATCGTCACAATCATGATTTCGTGTCCTTCGTGCTCTTCGTGGTGAAAAAGTTTTGCCAGGAATGAAGAGTTCTTCGACATTGCAATGCAGCATGGGTAAAGACATGAATCTGTTGACACAACGCCCTCATGGGCGACCATTCTGTTTTGTGAAGCTTCATAAGCGGCTTGGTTTCAACTCCTTGAATACCAGGAGCGCATGAATGAAGTTGCCATTCTGCGGCAGGAGATTCAATTTGGAGCGGCAGCAAGGTAATTATGAACACAATTCCAGTGCTTTGGCTCGTGGTCATCTGGATTGTCAATTTCGGCATTTCCTGGTGGAACGCGTACGCCTGTGGCAAAAGCTGGGTGGAAACCAAGCACATCGGCGGCTGGCGGCGCTTTATGAGTTGGATGGGCGCCATCATGTCGGCCAGTGGATTCACCTGGTGCTATCTGGTGATTCTCTTGTTCGGCGGCTATTATGCCCAGTCGGGTTTCATCCAACCCGGTCACGCGCCCATACTGACTGAACATGAACTCCAAGCAGGCTTCAGCATTGGTTATCTGATCCTCATCCCCGGGATATTATTTTCCGGGCTTATGATCTGGTTGGATTCGCTGATCCAGGCCTGGCGCAGGCGGGATTTGCCGTCCATCGGCATCGCTGCCTGGAATACTTACGCGCAGATCCATAATACTTACAGCGCTTTCAGCGGAATCTCCGGGGCCTTGAAGTCCATCAAGGGGACGTTTGGAAAAGGATCAAAGAATGGCGCGAAAGGATTGGCGCTCGTGCTCATCATCGTCCTGGTGGTCTTTGCTATCTTTGGCGGTGTCTTCACGACTTGGGGCATCATCAGCCACTATGCGGGCACTGAGCCCCTGCCTTCGCGGAGACCGGAACAGGCGTAGATTGGCTAAGGATTCAAGCAGGGTTGTCAGAAGGGGGATGAACCACGGGAACTAAGCGAATCCTCAATGGGAGAATGTGGTCGACCAAAGCCCCTCGTCCAGTGGTTCTTCTGAACGTACAAATTGGCTGATTATTTCAGATTCAGGCCATCTTGACCAGCGCTTTTTGTGCCGGTCAGACCCGAGGTTTTGGCTGGGGCATCAGAGCCAGGGTTCGATTCGGGCTGAGAATTGAGTGAAATATCCTTTGACGAGTTCTTGGCCCAATCTGGCCGTGATTGGTTCGAGACGTTGGCGTCTGCCAAGACTTGCTTCAGCCATGCTCTTTCGCTCATAATTTAGCTCTCCACAGGGAACAAATTAGTCTCTTTGAGCAATGTGTCAAATGTGACTAGCGTCTCTGCTTCGCGTGGCAAGTACGCGAAAGGTGTTTCTGCTAATCTTGGACTGGCGTCTTCGGCTTTCCACTTTTTGACTTTGCTCCCCTCCTTTCTGACGGATTCACCAACTGAAAACAAGCTAAAATATTGTCGAGGCGAAACTCCGACAAAAGATTTGAACGAGACATGTTCTTTGTCGTCTGATTCTGCTTCCACTGCGACGGAGTCACCATGCAACTCAGACGCACGACTCTTTGGGTATGGTTCGATAAAAGTGAGACGAGAAATACCCGCCGCCACGATGTGTTTGGTGCAATTGTGGCACGGGAAAGTGGTGCAAAAGAGAAAGGCATTCTGGGTAGGTATGCCCAATCTCGCGGCCTGCAAGAGAGCGGCCATTTCGGCGTGAACCATCCGCCCATATTCGGTAATGCCCATGAGGGTGGCCTTTTTTAATCCCATTTGTGATGTGTCTGCAAGAGCCTCCTCCAGCAGCTTGTTCACCGACTTCTTGGACTTCTCTTTGTTCAGCCAGTTGCCTTCCTTCAATCGCGTCAAAACGTCGGCCAAGATTTCGTATTCGGCGATTTTGGTCGCCAACCGATCAGAACGTTTCGACTTTGGTGAATAGGCTGCTAGAGTGAAAAAGTTTCGACCATAAATATCCCTCAGCGTGGAAACCTCTTCGGGTCTTTTCAGTGACCGCAGCACGTAAGCGGTGCGGGCAGCCGGTTTACTCCTCTCTTGTGTGATTTTGGTGCGCTCTCTGGCTATGCTGGCTGCCCCAATGAGAGCCAAAGCATCGCCACGACCAAGGATTCGTCTGAACTCATTGCCAGCGTCCATGTGGCTCGTGTACCGTAAGTCGAGGGGTTCTGTGGCTATGTTCCTCCATTTTTCTAACTGGCGTAGCCCGTCAATCAGTCGAATGGTTATTCTAATTTGCTTTCAAGATGAGTGTAACCATGCTATCGTATGTGGATGGCAAGACCTATCCAAATTGATGTGAGGCGTGTGGCCCAAGCGAAGCTCACGGTGAAAGCGACCCGAAATCTTGAT
>Ga0302324_100002287_pt1 | contig 44704 bp, 49 predicted proteins | sample Palsa_T0_1_FD_201949 | JGI IMG/M metagenome (GOLD analysis project Ga0302324, IMG submission 201949) | Peat permafrost microbial communities from Stordalen Mire near Abisko, Sweden - Palsa_T0_1 | ecosystem: Environmental > Terrestrial > Soil > Palsa > Peat permafrost | place: Sweden: Abisko... | reverse complement strand
CTCCCGCACCGATCGTCTACGCAGTTCCGGGCTCGCCCCTGGTGGCCGAGCGCACCGTCGAGCTGCTGCGCCTCGACACCAGGGTGGATCTCACCGTCGTGCCGGGGCTCTCCTTCCTGGACCTGGCCTGGGAGCGACTGGCCGTCGACCCCGTACGCGCCGGAGTGCGGCTGGTCGATGCCGAGCAGTTCGGGGCGCAGTCGGCCGTGGACGCGGGTCCGTACCTGGTGGCGCAGTGCTGGTCGCAGACGTTGCTCTCCGACATAAAGCTGTCCCTGGTCCTCGAGGAGGGCGACGTCGCCCCCGAGGTGGTGCTCCTGCACCATCTCGGGCTCCCGGACGAGCAGGTGGTGGTGGTCGGATGGTGGGACCTCGACCGCACGGTCAGGCCCGACCACCTCACCTCCCTCTACGTCCCCGAGCTCCCCGCACCGAACGGCGCCGGGCGCCAGATGGCGCGGCTGGAAGAGCTCGTGCGCACGCTGCGCGCACGCTGCCCGTGGGATCGCGCCCAGACCCACGGCTCGCTGATGCCCCACCTGGTCGAAGAGTCCTATGAGGTCCTCGACGCGCTCGGCGCGCTCGAGGCGGCCGAGACGGCCCACGGGGCAGGAGACGTCGCCGCAGCGGCGGGGCACCTGCAGGAGGAGCTGGGGGACCTCCTGTTCCAGATCGTCTTTCATGCGCAGCTGGCCCACGAGGCGGCGCACTTCGACCTGGCCGATGTTGCCCGGGGCGTGCACGACAAGCTGGTGCACCGGCACCCTCACGTCTTCGGCGATTCGGCGGCGTCCACGCCCGAGCAGGTGGTCGCCAACTGGGAGGAGATAAAAAAGGACGAGAAGGGCCGCACCAGCGTCACCGAGGGCATCCCGAACGATCTGCCCGCCTTGTTGCTCTCGACCAAGCTGCAACGCAAGGCGCTCTCCGTGCGCATGGCCGATCTCCATGTCGAGGCGGGGGGCACGGGCCTCCCCGAAAGGGTCGCAGATCTGGAGAGCCTGCAGGACGACCTCCCCGAGGGCGAGGGTGAGGGTGAGGGCGCAGCCGGCCCGGCCGCCGACAGCGCCGCCACCGAGCAGCTCGTGGGCGACGTGCTGTTCGCGATGGCCAACCTGTCGCGCCGTCTGGGCATCGATCCCGAACAGGCCCTGCGAAACCGTGCTCTGGCCTTCCGGGACACCGTGAAGGCGTGGGAAGAAGAGGCGTCCGCCGTCCGCCTGCCCGACGCGGGCACCCACTAGTCTGGTGGGCCGGCGTCCAACCAGGGTCGACGTCGAGGGAGTGACGTTGTGAGCGCCATAGAGCACGTGATCGCGCGGGAGGTCCTCGACTCCCGCGGCAATCCGACCATTGAGGCGGAAGTGATGCTCGACTCCGGTGCGCGGGGCCGGGCCATCGCCCCGTCGGGCGCCTCGACGGGGAAACGAGAGGCGATCGAGCTGCGCGACGGAGGGGATCGCTTCGGCGGCAAGGGCGTGCTCCACGCCGTGGCCAACGTCAACGGTGAGATCGCCGACTCTCTGCAAGGTCTCGACGCGCTCGATCAACGGTGCATCGACTTCACCATGATCGACCTGGACGGGACGCCCGACAAGGGACGGTTGGGTGCCAACGCCGTCCTGGCCGTCTCGTTGGCCAACGCCAAAGCGGTCGCCGACGAGCTCGGGCTTCCCCTCTACCGATCCATCGGCGGGGCCAACGCCCACGAACTTCCCGTGCCGATGCTGAACGTGGTGAACGGCGGCGCGCACGCCCGCAACAGCATCGACTTCCAGGAGTTCATGTTGATGCCCGTGGGCGCGGCGTCGTTCAGCGAGGCGCTCCGCTGGGGCACCGAGACGTACCACGCCCTGCGGTCGGTGCTCTCCGAGCGGGACCTCGCCACGGCGGTCGGCGACGAGGGTGGGTTCGCGCCGGATCTTCCCTCCAACGAGGCGGCGTTGAAACTGCTGATGGAGGCTGTCGAGCGGGCGGGTCGCGTCCCCGGCGACGAGGTGGCGCTGGCCATGGATCCCGCCACCAGCGAGCTGTGGGACAAGGGGTCGTACCTCCTCGCCGGAGAAGGGCGGAGGTTGACCTCGGCGGAGATGGTCGACTACTGGGTGGATCTGGCCGGTCGATTCCCCATCGTGTCGATTGAGGACGGTATGGCGGAGGAGGACTGGGACGGCTGGGCGGCGCTCACCGCCGCCCTGGGCGACAGGGTCCAGCTGGTCGGCGACGACGTGTTCGTGACGAACGTGGAGTTGCTCGGCCGGGGCATACGCGACGGCGTGGCCAACGCCGTGCTGGTGAAGCTCAATCAGATCGGGACGCTGACCGAGACGCTCGAGACGGTGTCGTTGGCCAACCGGTCGTCGTACCGGGCGGTGATCTCGCACCGTTCGGGCGAAACGGAGGACACGACCATCGCCGATCTGGCGGTCGCCGTCAACGCCGGGCAGATTAAGGCGGGCGCCCCGGCCCGATCCGATCGAGTGGCGAAGTACAACCAGCTCTTGCGGATCGAAGAGGACCTTGGCGAGTCAGCGGCGTTCGCGGGGCGGGCAGCACTGGCGGCGACGGCTGGTGATTCCGGTGCGCCGGACTAAGGGGCCCACAGCGGACGGGGCCAAGGGGCCTAAAGAGAAGCAGACGCGAGTAATGCGTCGGCGCTCCCGTGAAGCCCGGCGATCCGCCTTCATGCTGGCCGGCGGAGCCCTGCTGTCGCTCATCATCCTGGGCGCCTGGTTCCCCGCCAACGCCCTCTTTCACCAGCGTTCCAACCTGGCCACCGCCAACGCCTCGTTGAGCGAGCTGCACCAACAGGACGCGGCATTGGCACAGGCTCGCAAGGATCTGAGCAGCTCGGCCGAGATCGCCCGCATTGCCCGCGAGCAGTACCAGCTGGTCAACCCCGGTCAACAGGCCTACGAGGTGCTCCCGCCGACCCGAGCGTCCAAGGCGGGCACCACCTATGCCGGCGATCCCGCGCTGAAGGGGCCGGTCGCACCGTCGTCGGCCTCGGTGCTCCCGCCGGGTTCGGATAGCGGTACCGCGCAGAGCGCCTCGACCGGGCGCACCGGCATCGCGCATGGCACCCCGCCACCCCAACCTGCGGCCCAGCCACGCGGCTTCGTCGGCCGCGTGCTCTCCTCGCTGGAATTCTGGCGTTGAAGATCGGCGAGCGACCCGTCGGCGCCCCGGCCTCAGCGGCGGACGTCGATGCGGTGACCGCGCTCCTCGGCCGGGTCCCGAACGGAGAGTTCGTCGTTGCGGTCCGGCGCAGGGACGGAACGCCGGCGGTGATCGCCAACGATCCGCACCTGCGTGACGGGGTGCCGATGCCGACACGTTACTGGCTGGTCGATCCCGAGATCAGCGCCCTCGTGGGCCGGCTCGAGTCCCGAGGCGGCGTCCGCCGGGCGGAGAGCGAGATCGGCACCGAGATCCTGGCGGAGGCGCACGGCCGCTACGCGCGGGAGCGTGATGCGCTGATCCCGCCCGGTCGGTCCGGGCCGCGGCCGCACGGCGGGGTGGGGGGGACGCGGCGGGGTGTCAAGTGCCTGCACGCCCACGTGGCCTGGTGGCTGGCCGGGGGCGACGACCCCGTGGGGCGCTGGGTGGCCGAACAGGTGGACCTTCCCCGGTTCGACCTCGTCGTCCAGTGACACCTTCCGCGGTGGCGGCGATCGACTGTGGCACGAACTCCACCCGGCTGCTGGTGGCCGACGCGGGTGGGCAGCAGCTGACGCGCCTCATGCGCATCACGCGCCTGGGTCAGGGTGTGGACAGCCGGAACAGGCTGGCGCCCGAGGCGATCGCCAGGACGGTGGCCGTGCTGCGCGAGTTCCGGGAGTCGATGGACGCGTTCGCCGTCGATCGCACGCGCATGGTCGCCACGTCGGCGGTGAGGGACGCAGAGAACGGGGCGGCGTTCGTCGAGGCGGCGACGGCGGCGGTCGGGGTGGCGCCCGAAGTCCTGTCCGGTTCCGAGGAGGGCGAGCTGGCCTACCGGGGAGCCAGCGCCGACCTGAGCCCGTTCGAGGGCGACACCCTCGTGGTCGACATCGGCGGCGGATCGACCGAGATCACCCTGGGACGAGGCGACACGGTGACCTCGGTGTCCCTGCAGCTCGGATGCGTGCGGCTCACCGAACGGTGTCTCACCAGCGATCCCCCGACGCCCGAGGAGGTAGCCGCAACGAGGGTTGTCATCGAGCAGGCGCTCGACTCGGCGCAAGAGGCGCTGCCCGAGCTCTCCGCCCTCCTCCCGGCCCGGCGCCTGGTGGGGCTGGCCGGCACGGTCTCGACGTTGGCCGCGCTCAAATTGGGGATCGCGGCGTATGACCAGGAACGACTGCATCATGCGGCGATCAGCCGGCAGGAGGTTCACGACATGTGCGAGCAGCTGGCCGCGCTGTCGGCCCGCGAGCGCAAGGACCTCGTCGGAATGGTTCCCGGTCGCGAGGACGTGATCCTCGGAGGCGCGCTGATCCTCGACATGGTCGTGGCGCTCGCCGGCGTGCCCGAGGTCATCGCATCCGAGCACGATATTTTGGACGGTATCGCCCTGAGCCTCCGCTGAGCGTGGTCGCCGATCGTCACGAGACGCGGCCGCTGTCGGGTTCGCCGGCGGTGCGCCCGGACCTGCTTTACTCTTCTGAAATCACGTACCGGACGAGGTCAGGATGCCGATGAAGGACCAGGATGCCCCGCCTCCCGTGGCCGGCTCGACCGACGAGTCGGTCCTTCTGGCGCGGCTCCGGGCCGCCGAGGCCGCCAACGAGGCCCTACAGGGCGCGGCGCGCAGTCAAGAGAGTCTGGCGGATCAGCTCGCCCTCGCCATGCGGGAGGCGGACCTCGCCTGGCAGAACGTGGAGATTGCGATCGGCGCGAACGGCCTACGGGCAGCATTGGCCCATATCGCGCGGCGCTGGCTGAGACGGCTACCCGTCGCCCGCTTCCGACGGCAGGAGGAGGGCGAGCCCGTCGCCCGCCGCCGACGACAGGACGACGACGACCCCGTGGAGTTGACCCTCGGCGAGGGCATGCACGACTTCCGCTATGCCGACTGGATCGAGCTTTACGACACGGTGGGCGAGGAGGAGCGACGTGCGTTGACGGCGGCGCTCGGGGAGTTCGGCGACCTGCCGCTGGTCTCCATCGTGTTCCCGGTGTACAACACGCCCGAGGAGTTCTTGCGCGAGGCGATCGATTCGGTAAAGGCGCAGCTGTACCCCAACTGGGAGCTGTGCATCTCGGACGACTGCTCGACCGAACCGCACGTAGCCAAGGTCCTCGAGGAGTACGCATCCCTCGACCCGCGCATTCTCGTCGATCGGCGGGACTCCAATGGACACATCTCGGCCTCCTCCAACTCGGCCATCGCACAGGCCAGCGGCACGTGGCTCTGCCTGATGGACCACGATGACGTGCTGGCGGAACACGCGCTTGCCACGGCGATGCTGGCCGTGATGAGAACCCCGGACGCCGCCATCTTGTACAGCGATGAAGATCATCTGAGGCCGGGCGGGGTGCGGACAGATCCCTACTTCAAGCCCGACTTCGACCCGCTGCTCATTCTGGGCCAGAACTACTTCTCTCATCTCTCCATGGTGCGCGCCGACCTGGTCAGCCTGGTGGGTGGATTCCGCGAAGGGGTAGAAGGCAGTCAGGACTGGGATCTCGTGCTCCGCGTCCTCGAGCACATCAGACCAGACCAGGTCGTGCATGTGCCTCGCGTGCTGTACCACTGGCGAACCCACCCCGAGTCCACCGCGTCCTCGGTATCGGCCAAGCCGTACGTGGTCGAGGCCTCGCGCCGGGTGGTGCAGGAACACCTGGACAGGATCGGGGTGGCCGCACACGTGTCGACGGTCTGGGGCAGCAGCTTCAACCGGGTCACGTGGGCGTTGCCGCCGCACCCACCCAAGGTGAGCGTGATCATCCTTCCTCGCTCGGGATCCCACCTGCGCCGTTGTATCGAGAGTGTTCGGGTCTTCACCACGTACCCCAACGTGGAGATCATCCTCATCGACGACGGAGGATTTCGGCCTCCGATGCGCCAGTTCCTCGTCGACCAGTCGAGCTGGTTCAAAGTCGTAGAACAGCGCGATGATCTCGCGGACTCGGCCCAACGCAACTTCGCGGCCAAGGCGGCCAGCGGCGACATTCTCTGCTTCATGAACGACGACGTTGAGGTCCTTACCGCCTCCTGGTTGGAAGAGGTGGTCGGGATGCTCTCCCATCCCGGCATCGGCTGTGTCGGAGCAAAACTCCTCTACCCCGATCTCACGATTCAGCACGCCGGCATCGTCCTCGGCATCGGTGGAACGGTGGGGTACCCTCACCGATTGGTCTTCGACCGCCTCTCGTACGGGTACTTCGGCCGATTGAGGCTGGCCCAGTGCCCGGCCGCGGTGAGCTGGTCCTGTCTGGCCGTCCGCCGAGCGGCGTTCGACGATGTGGGCGGATTCTCCGAGGAGCACTTCACCGGGGTGTTCGGGGACGTCGATTTCTGCCTCCGGCTGCGCGAAGCGGGGTGGCGCACGGGATGGACCCCGCACGCGGAGCTGCTCCACTTCGAGCTTCCCGAAGACACTCGCGGCACCGACGGCGCGAACGCCGTTCGATTCGACCGCGACATCCGGTACCTACAACGGCGGTGGGGGCAGTGCATCGAAAACGATCCTTCCTACAATCCCAATCTCTCACTCGCCCATGAATCGCTCTCTTTGGCCTGGCCACCCAGGAGGCCGTTTGGCTGAGGAGGGGCCATCGGCGCCGGCGCTGGCGGTGCAGGTTGTGCTCTACCGTCACGGCGCGGCCAGCGTGGCGACCCTGCTCGACAGCGTGGACCGCTCGGTCGCCCACGCGCAGGACCGCCACGCCATAGGCCAGACCACGGTGCTGATCGGCGACTGCTCGCCCGAGCCGGCGCTGAACCCCGAGGACGCGGCCGCTGCTCTCGGGGACAGGCTGCACGGTAGGAGTCGCTCACGTTTCAGCTATCGCCACTTTCAATCCAATCGCGGTTCGGCCGGCGGCAACAACGACCTCTTCGCTCTGTCCGTCAGCGACCTCGTCCTCATCATCAACCCCGACTGCTACGCCAGCCCCAACCTGGTCTTCGAGCTCTGCCGTGCGCTGGACGACGCGCACGCCGGCATCGTCGAGGCGAGGCAGGTCCCGCTCGAGCATCCGAAGGAGTTTGACCGCCGTACGGGCGAGACGAGTTGGGCCTCTGGCGCGTGCATGCTGATCCGACGCGCTGTGGTCGAGCGGATCGGCGGCTTCGACGAAGAGAGCTTCTTCATGTACTGCGATGACGTCGACTTCAGCTGGCGCGCCCGGCTAGGTGGCTATCGGGTCGTGTACCGGCCCACGGCGTGTGTCTTCCACGACAAGCGCCTCGATCCACACGGACAGGTGGTGGCGGGCGAGGCGGAGGTGTACTACTCGGCAGAAGCGTCGCTGATGATGGCGTGGAAGTGGTCGCAGCCAGAGAGGGCGGAACGTCTCCGCCATGTCCTGTGGGAGTCGGGATCCGAACCGCATCGCCGGGCGGTGGAGGCGTTCGAGGGCCGACGTGCCTCCGACCGGCTTCCCCCTCCGCTCGATCCGGAAGGGAGGGTGTCGCAGTTCATCGGCGCGAACTACGCCGCCCACAGGTTCGGCTATGACGACTGAGGGGGAAGAGTGCCCGGCGCCGAACGTGAGTGCCCTTCTCACCTGCCGATCCGACGACGTTCCCCGGATTGCCGAGACCCTCCTGTCGCTTGCGGCCCAGTCCGTCCGGGCATTCGACGTCCAGATCGTGGTGGTGGGCGGGTCGGATCCGGACGTGGGCGGCGTGGCGGAGCTGGTCGGCTCCTTCGAGGAGGGATTCTCCCGTCGGGTGCAGGTGACGGCCGTCGATCCGACCGCCTCGACGACCCCCTTCGCCCTCGGCGTGGGCCGCTCGCGTGCGCCCTACGTCGCGTCCCTCTACCCCGACGACGTCCTCTTCGCCCATTGGGCCGAGACGCTCGCCACGCATCTGCCGGCGGCGGGTGGGAGGGCGATATCGTCGCTGGTGGCGGTGGAGCCCGCCGAGGAGACGTCGTGGGATGGCGGGCGGATCGTCACAACCGTCGAGCGACCACGGGTTTCTGAGGGCTTCGACCTGGTGGACTTCTTGGTCTCCCCTCCGGGGCAACCGCGCGGGCTGGCGCTGCCCCGCAGCGCGGTACAGCGCGTGCTGGGCCGGGGGCTTCCCCCGGCGACCGAGGCGTGGGCGGTGCACCTCGCCGTGGCCATCGGCTGCGGCGTCCTCGCCACCGGGGAGGTGACCCACCTGAGCCGTCCACTGCCGTTGGGCAGTGGACGGCTAACCGACCAGGGCGAATGGGAACGCGACTGCCGCGCCGCGTTCGAGGTCCTCGATCGCTGCGGCCTCACGCTGGGTCCCGGTGTGCTCGGGTCCTTGGCGGGATCGGCGCAGCGTACGTCCGTGCCGCGCCTCGAAGAGGAACTGGACCTCGTCCGTGTGGAGCTCCGACGCTCGGAAGAGGTCGGTCGTGCCCACGCCGAGGCCGAAGCGGCCGCGCAGCGGCGCGTGGTGCGCCTTCTCTCCTCGACCAGCTGGAGGGCCTCGGCGCCGCTGCGCCTGCTGGGAGACGTGGCTCGGCGGCTGGGCCTGAAGTCCGAGGGATCACCCGACCCGTGAGAGTCGAGGCAACTTTGTGCGCGACTACGATGTCCGGCTGGTGACCTGGGCGAAGGCGACGCGACGGATCTCCCTGGGTGCCCCGGGCCCCGCCTGGTCCCAGTTCCTGCACGAGATCGAATCGCTCGTCGACGGAGAGGGGTTCGGCGTGCAGCTGAGCGGCCCAGCGGGGAGCGAAGCGATGACAGACCGGGTCGGGGAGGTGGTTTCCAGGGGATACTCGCTGCGGTCCCATGGCCGGTCCGACCCGGTGGAGTTGGTGACCCGCCCTTCGGGAGTGCTCTACATCGTCTCGCCGTTCGGCACCGCCGACGACATTGCGAGCTGGATCTCCCACGTTCCCGCGCGGCACTTCCGCCAGTACCTGTTGGCCCTCGACGCGTTCGAGGAAGAGTTCGGGCGACTGGCGTCGGCCTGTGCCGGTGAGAGCTGGCACCTCGATTCGTTCGTGCCGCCGGGCGCCCGGGCGGAGTTCGTGGTCGAGTTCATCGGGAGCCGGGAGATCGATCTGGTGCAGGTGGTCAATGCGCGGCTGGGGGCGGACCTGGTGCCCACCCTGCGCTCGGCCTATCCGTCTGTTCGGGTGGTTGCCGACGTGGACGGGAAGAGCGAGTCCGGTCGGGTGTGGTTGGCCTACCTCACCTCGCGGTACGGCAACGTGGTGGACGCGTTCTTCGCGTGGCAGCGGAACGACATCGCCCGACTGGAGGCGGCCCTCGTCCCCCCCACCCGAATCGTGCATCTTGGTACCGACCACGAGGACCGGGACAAGGCAGCCGCGGCACTGCACGAGGAGCTCTATGGACGACTCATCGCCGAACTGGCCGGCTAGCGGGACGGGAGCGGCGGTGCATCGCAGGGTGCGCCCGCACGCCGAGGTCACGGTGAGCGCCGTCATACCGTTCTTCAATCACGGCATGGTGGTCGATGAGGCATTGGAGGCCGTACGGCGACAGTCCCGACCGGTCGACGAGATCGTCGTGGTCGACGATGGGTCGACCGAACCCCACAGTCTTTCCGTGCTCGCCCGGTTGGAGGACGTCGGCATCGCCGTCGTGCACCAACAGAATCAGGGTCCGGGATCTGCCCGGAATCTCGGGGTCGAACACTGCCGCGGTGATGCCATCTTCTTCCTCGACAGCGACGACGTCGTGAGCGATCACCACGTGCAGCGCGCGCTGGGCACGTTGGCCGGCGCACCGCCCGAGGTGGCCTTTGTCTATCCGGACATGCAGTTCATGGGCAACGAGCGCCATCTGGTGATCATGCCCCCCTACAACCTGTACCTCCTCTTGCACCGCAACTTTTGTTGCATGGGTGGGTTGATCGATCGGTCCGTCTTCGATGCCGGGTTCCGGTTCCGCTCCGACGGGCTGGTGGGGCATGAGGATTGGGACTTCTTCGTCAACCTCGGGATGAGTGGGACGTACGGCTACCCCTTTCACGGGGCGCCGCTGGGATACCGCCGGTGGGGATTCTCCCGTTCCGATGCCGTCAACGAGGGCCGGACCGGGCTGGCAGAGGTGCGGGAACATCACCCCGATCTGAGTGAGGGGGGACGGCTGCTGGCCATCAAGAGGGAGTGGGCTCCCGCCCTGAGCGTGATCGTGCGCAGCTCCGACGAGCATGTCGTGGCCGATCAAACATGTGACGACTTCGAGATCGTCGTGTACGAAGGCGAGCGGGCTCCCCCGGCCAGGGGCCGTTGGATCCTCATGCTGGCCGACCACGGCGCTGGCGCCCTGGGCGACCCCCGGTTCGTGGAGCGGGTGATCCGGTTGGCGAGCGGCCAGGCTCGGCCGGCGCCGATCTACCTCTATCCCCCCGCGGCGACCACGGCCACGACGGGGGGATGGCGGCTGATCGACCGGTCGGCCGCCACCCGAGCCCCGTTCGGCATCGTCGCCGGCGGCTACCTCTACGCAGACTGGAGGGGGATGGCCGGCGGCGGTACCGTCGACCAGGCCCACTTCTGCGCCCAGCTCGACGCCTCGGTCGGGACCGAGCTCGGGCCGGCGCTCTGCTGGGAGTACGCCGGCATGCCCAACAAGGCCGTGCTCCCTCTACTGACGTTCCGGCCGCCGCGCCCTCCGCCTGCTCCGCCCGGCGACCCACTGGAGGCAACCAGCAACGAAGTGGAGCGAGCCTTTCGGCACCTGGAGGCAGCACCCCTGTTCATGCCGGCTGATGGCGCGCCCCGGCTGCCCATTGCTCCCGACCCGACCCGTGACGGACTGGAGGCGATCATCGAGCAGGAATGGTTGAATTGGATGCCGTCCCGGTCCCTGCAACTCAACCTGGTGGTGGATGTCCTCGGCCGGTCCACCCTGGAGACGAGCGCGCACCCCGATGCAGGATCGCTGGACGCGACGTCCACTGACCCCGCGACGGTCCCGGTCGGATGGATGTGGGCGCAACCCTTTCCGGGCACCGCCTGCCTGTTGTCGCACCGCGACCCCTCCACGCTCGCCGTCTCGTACCGGGTGATCCTCGAGGGCGCCGTGGAGCCGGGTGACGCGGTGCTCGGCTACGTGCCGACGGAGTTCCTCCCCGGCCGAATCGGGCTTCTTTCCGCCATCGAGAAGTCCATCGGCACGGTCCGGGGGCCACGGGGGGTGAAACCCCCGCTGCTCCGTGATCTCCCGCCCGAGGTCTTCGTCGAGCCACCCTCCGTGCCACCGCCACCGCGGAGTGTGGTGAGCGCCGAGGGCGACGTTTCCCCCCTGCCGCACCGATGGCCACACGTGGAGAGCGCCCTTCGGAGTTGGTCGCGAGCCCCCCGATCCTGGACCCGGCGGGCCCGGCGGGCCATCGGGTGACCTTCTGGTTCAGCCCTGGTCCTCATTCAGCCCTGGTCCTCGTTCAGCCCCGGTCCTCATTCAGCCCTGATCCTCGGGCCGGTGAATTGGGCGTCCGTTATAGTGGGCACATAGGGCCAGTGGGGCACAGCGGGCCCGGCTCAGCCGCAGGCGCTCCGGGGACACCTTGACCAGCGGCGCTCGATCGAAGGGAAGCACGTTGGCTTTTGTCTATGACATGCCAGTCGACCCGGACGCAAAGAACAACACCCACGCATACTGCGTGGGCCTGGTCGGGCACAACAAGTCGGTCCTCGAACTCGGCTGCGCCACCGGCCACGTCACCAGGGCAATGGTGGATCGAGGGTGCAAGGTCGTCGGGATCGAGCTCGATGCCGCCGCCGCCACGATCGCCGAGACGTGGGCCGAGCGAGTGGTCGCCGGGGACATCGACCGTGGTGAGGTCTGGGACCAGATCGACGACGAATCGTTCGATGTGATCCTCTGCGGCGACGTCCTCGAACATCTCCGCGATCCTCTCGAGACGCTGAGGTCGGCCGTCCGCAAGCTCAAGCCCGACGGGTACGTGGTGACCTCGTTGCCCAACGTGGCGCACGGCGACGTCCGCATGCTGCTCCTGGGTGGGTCGTTCCGCTACCGCGAGGTGGGGCTGCTGGACCGGACGCACCTCCGGTTCTTCACTCTCGAATCGATCCGGGAGCTGCTGCGTGATGCCGGCCTCTTGGTCGTCGACACCAAGCGGGTCGTCGTCCCGCTCTTCGGCACCGAATTGGAGGTCGAGCGCGACGGCTTCCCTCAGGCGATCGTCGAGCGGATTCTGTCCGATCCTGAAGCACAGACGTACCAGTTCGTCATGAAATCAGTCCGCGACAACGGGACGCAGGCCGTCGCCGGTCTTGCCGACCGGGTAGGTGCGCTGACCGCCTCGTCAGAGATCGTGTGTCGGGACCTGCAGGAGGCCACGGCCCTGAACGTCAGCCTGAACGAACAGGTCTCCCGCCTTCGGGATCACATTGACGCCATGGACGGTCATGTCGCGGGTCTCGAGAACACCATCGGGCACCTCCATCACGCGTTGGACGACAGCGAACAGAGATATCACGCCCTGCTGGCTACCAGGACCTTTCGGGTACTGGCACCGCTCCGGCGACTGTACGCCGGCCTCAGGGGGAGTCGTCCGCCCGCCCGTCCGCTGGGGAGCTGACGGCCGGGAAGCCGAGCACACGGGCCACGCTGTCCACGAAGGCGTCAGGGTTTCCGTAGCGCGCGTCGGCGTAGAGGCGACCCCGTTGTGACAGTCGATCGCGGACGCCGGCGTCGGAGAGACGCGCCACGCAGGCCAGGAGCTCGGCGTACCCGGTGAACGACAGGCCCGCTCCCGCATCGGCGTGCGGTTGTGCGGCGCTCCCGACGGGAACGACGATCGGAGTTCCGAACCTGAGCGACTCGACGCACTCCCGGGCGACGATGGGCCCGGGTGCGAGGTCGATGGTGACGAGGGCGTGCGCCACCAGTCGCCACAGATCGGTGCGCGTGTAGACGCTCACCACGCCGCGCAGGGCGCGGCCGCGCCAGACCGCGGCGACGGCGTCCTCGACGACCACGACGTGCACGCCGGGGAACCGGGCGGTGAGCCAGGCCACCATCGGCGTGGGCGGCGACACCCCGGCGGCACCGGTGCGATCGGAGAGGACGAGGAGGTACCCGGTGAACCCGAGCCCGTTGTGCCGGTGCGTCGCGGCGAGGGGATTGATCGGCACATGCAGTCGGATGAGCTCCGAGGTCCCGCCTTCCGGTGGGGCGGTGAACCGCAACGGAGGGATGGCGTGCCGATCGCCCGCCGTACCCGCGGGGGCGATGGCATGGACCCTGTGTTCGGGTGCGAAATGGGCGAGGAGCGACCGGGCGGCGGCGTCGGGTTCGTCGACGACGATCGTTGTCCCCGGCGGAAGACTGTCGGGCCACGTCGCCCGCGCAGGATCGGGCCAGGACCCGTCCTCGCCGTCGCCCAGGCCGAGGAGATCGAATGCGCCATCGGGTTCGGGCCGGCCCGCCGGCCCCGGGACGACGACACAGACCTCGCTGGTGCGAGACGCGGCGCCGGCGACCGAGCGCGCCACGAACGACAGCTCGGAATCGGGGGATCTCCAGTGCCTGCTGAGGATCAGGGTTGCCCGCTCGAAGCGGCGTTCACCCATCGGGCATCGGCGCCAACGGAGACGGTTCGGGCGCGCGGCCGAGAAGGGGTGCCGATTCCGCCCGGAGACGAGTCAGCTCCTCGCCGAGGATCGTCACGGCATCGTCGAGCACGGTCTGCTGCTGTGCCAGCCGCTCGGAGATCTCGTCGCAGCGCGCCGCGACTGCGTCGACGGCCCGGATGAGGTCGCCGATCAGCTCGCGGTCGAGGCTGCCCGACCCCCGGTGGGTGATCCTGCCCAGCAGACGGTGGAACCGGTGCCAGCGGGCCCCGCCCCCGCCCGTCGGCGTGGTCGTGCTGCGGAGCCACTGACGGTGGAGCGTGGCCACACGCTCATCGCCGTGGATGGGCGGGAGGGGTTCGGGAGCATCGGAGGGGCGCGTGAACATGGCGGGCGCGGGCTCCTCCGGGTGGCCGCTCAGTTCGGGGAGAGGCTCGCGTACCATCGGTCCCACATCCCCCTTTCGTCTTGGCCACGCAGAGCGCACGATGAGTCACCCCGAGTGAGATGGGGATTCAGATAGGGATCCCCCGCGTCAATGGATGTCCTCCAACGATCGACAAAGAGCCCGATGTCCCGTGCCCCTCCGGCAAATCCGCGACTTGGCGACTCGTGGTGCACGAGCTCGGCGGTTCCTTCGTAGAGCACTCTCATGCCGGCGCGCTGGGCCCGCAGGCAGTAGTCGACGTCGCTGAGATCGACGCCGAGCGCCTCGTCGAATCCGGCGAGACCCTCGAACACGTCGCGGCGCGTGGCCAGACACGCGCCGGTGACCGCGGCGACCTCACGGGTGGTGATCGCCATGTTCAGGTAGCCCGGCTGACGAGCGTCCAGCCCGGCGAGGGGATGGCCCGCCGCGCCCCCGAGCCCGATCACCACGCCGCAATGTTGCAGACGGCCATCGGGGTAGACGAGGCGCGCCCCGACGGCAGCAATTCCCGGCCGCATGGCCTGTGTCGAGAGGACGTCGATGCAGCCCGTTTCTCGTGCCTCAATGTCGTTGTTGAGGAAGATCAGCACCTCGCCCGAGGCAACCTTGGCGGCCGCGTTGTTGAGCGCCGACCAATTGAACGGTCGATTGTCCGTCAGCACCGTCACGTCGTCCCGCCGGGCCAGCCGTTCCACCAGTGTCAGGGTCTCGGGTTGCACGGAGTCGTTGTCGACCAGCACGAAGTCGAACCTTCGCTGTCGGTGCGTGGCGTCGATCGACTCGATGCACGTACGCAAGAGCCGGGGCTCATCGCGAAAGGGGATGATGATGGTCGCGGTCGCGGTCGCGGTCGCGTCGCCGGCCGGGCGCCGTCGGATCCGATAGGTATCTCGGGACGACCCGGGCGACACCTCTGCTGCCTCTCCCCGGCGCTGGAGCGCCGCCTCCACGTGACGCACATCGGGCGCCTCGGGACGTCGTGGGTCCGGCGCAACGAGTCGATGGCAGAGAACGTCGGGTAGGTGGATGACCTCGTCCGCCAGCTCGCAGGCGCGCAACGCCAGGTCGTGTTCCGCCAGCGCAAGATCGTCGGTCGTCGACGTCAGTTGACGCGCCAGCTCCGAACCGATGGCCAGGGGCCTGCCCACATAGGAGGAGGACAGGAGAAAGTCGGGAGAGTAGACGGGCTTGAGTCGAGGATCGACGTGCCGGCCGTCCGCCGCCACGGAGTCCTCGTCGCCGTAGACGACGGTGCGGGGCGAAAGGCGGCCGGCGAGCTGCGCCACGGCATCGGGCGCCCAGACGTCGCCCGGAAAGAGCAACGCGAGGTGTGTGCCGCGGGTGGCGGTCAACGCGAGGTCGAGCATATGGGTGGCGGGGGACGCGTCCTCGGCCCATTCGACCCGGACGCGCTGGCTGGTGCGCTGAAGCCCCGACACCGTGAGGAGGGCGGTGAAGGCGGCCTGGTGGGATCGCTGGACGACGACGGTGAGCGACCAATTGGCGGACGTCTGCTGTTGGAGTGCGTGGAGCGTCCGAACCGTCTCCGGGGGCGGTTCCTCGGCGACGACCATCACCATGTGGAGCGGCTCGGCCGGCGGCTTCCCCACCAGCGGGTGCTGGCGCAGCTCACGGCGCTGGACCCACTCGGAGAACGAGCCCGGGTCCTGGGCGACGTCGGGACGGAGGACGGGAAGGACCCGGTGCGCGAAGAGGACCCGTTCCACGCAGGCAATCTACCGGACGGTGCCGGGCGGACAGGGCGCGTTGGCGCAGGTGAGCGTGGACCTGCCACGATGCGCCGATGCCGATATCCGACCGCCTTTTGATGGGCCCGGGTCCCTCCAATCCCTACCCCGAGGTCATGCAGGCCCTGGCACGGCCGGTGCTGGGGCACCTCGACCCCGAGTTCCTGACCCTCCTCGATTCCACGAACGACCGCCTGCGCCAGGTGTTCGCCACCCGGAACGCACTGACCCTGCCGGTGAGCGGCACCGGTTCGGCCGGCATGGAGGCCTCCTTCGTGAACTTCGTGCGGCCCGGCGATCCCGTCGTGGTCGGGGTCAACGGCGTGTTCGGCCAACGGATGTGCGATGTGGCGGAACGGGTCGGGGCCACGGTGACCAGGGTGGAGGCGCCGTGGGGGCAGCCGATCGAGCCCGACGCGCTCCTCTCGGCCCATCCGAGTCCCTCCATCGTCGCGGTGGTGCACGCCGAGACGTCGACCGGGGTGCGCAACGAGATCGAACCGCTGGGAGCGCAGAAGGGAGATGCACTCCTCCTGGTGGACATGGTGACCTCGTTGGGGGGTACCTCGGTGGCGGTCGACGAATGGAGCGTCGATATCGCCTACAGCGCCACTCAGAAGTGCCTGGGCGTACCCCCCGGCCTCGCCCCATTGACGATCTCCGCGCGCGCACGCGAGCGTATGGTCGAGCGTCCATCGAGTTGGTATCTCGATCTCAATCTGCTGTCGCGGTACGTCCAGGAGGGGGGTGAAGGTGGACGGGTCTACCACCATACGGCTCCAGTCACCATGATCGGGGCGCTGCACGCCGGATTGGGCGCGCTTCTCGGCGAGGGCATCGATGCGGCGCGCCTGCGCCACGCCGAGTGCGGTCAACTCCTCCAGGATGGTCTCGAGTCGCTCGGCCTCACGCTCTTCGCCGAGGCCGGATATCGCCTGCCCCAACTCACGACCGTCCACGTCCCCGATCGCCTGCCCGCCGGGATGACCGAGGCCGACTGCCGCCGGCTGCTCCTCGACCGCTACGGCATTGAGATCGGCGCCGGCGCCGGACCGCTGGCGGGGAAGATATGGCGGATCGGCTGTATGGGCCACACGGCGCGTCGGCGCAACGTCGTCGCGTTCCTCGGCTCGCTGAGGGAGGTCATCGAACGATGAGTGCCGCGAGATCCGTTCGCCATTCGCCGTTGCAGCTCCACGGACGACGCGTCATGCTGCGACCGCTGACGGAGAACGATTTTGACGAGTGGCACGAGGTGCGCACCCGGTGCGGCGCCTGGCTGCTCCGCTGGGAGCCGCGCCCCAAGGGGGCACCGGTCCCGTCGGAGGACAGGGCGAGCTTCGCCGCCCGCTGTGGCATCCGCGAGAGGGAGCGGCACCTGGGGACGGGCTACGGGTTCGGCATCTTCGTCGGGGAACGTTTCGCCGGCGAGGTCACGCTCTCGTCCATTCAGCGGGGACCGTTTCAGAGCGCGTCCATCGGCTACTGGATCGACGAGTCCTTGGCCGGCCGGGGATTCGTCCCCGAAGCGGTGGTCGTCACGCTGCGGTTCGCCTTCGAAGCGATCTCGCTGCATCGGGTGGAGATCTCCATCATCCCGAGGAACAGCGCCAGTCGCCGGGTGGTCGAGAAGCTCGGCATCCGCCAGGAGGGGATCGCCGAGCGCTTCTTGGAGATCGACGGCGTCTGGGAGGATCACGTGCGCTACGCCATCACCTCCGAGGAGTGGGCCGCACGCGAGCCCGAACTGGCCAGAGAGTGGTTGACCTCCTGAAGTTCGGACGCAGGCGCCTGCCGGCCAGGGCCGGCAGGCCTCCCGCCCCCCGGATCAGGTTTTCCGGGCGGCCAGCGTCGGCGGCGTGGGTGGCACGTCGACGGCGCTGACCTCATCGCACCACGGCAGCTCCAGGGGGGCCATGGCGTACAGCTGGGCCAAGGTCAGCGTCGACCTCTCGAGCACCGCTCCCCCGTGACGGGCGCACAGAGAAGCGGCCATCTCCTCAATCTTCGGATCGCTCATCAGTGGGCACAGCACGAGGATGCCCCGGTCGCCCCGCTCCAGCACGGGTAACCATGGTGCGACCCCGCGCCGGAGCGCTTCGAGCGACGACCAGGGGTCTGGGACCGGTCCCCTCGGGAAGGTCACGGCCAGGGTGGGAACTGGCCGGACCGACTTGGCACCGCGCCCGGCACGGAGCACGTCACGGGTCATGGAGCGGGCATCGCTCCATGGTCGGATCCGGCTCCCCTTCACCCGTAGCCACCGCACGGGGACCTCGGCGATCGGCAACCCCAGGCGTCGAGCCAGGGCCAGTATCTCGACGTCGAAGGCGAACCGCTCGGTGACCATGCAGTGGAAGAGCAGTTTGGCGGCGGGTGCCCGGAAGGCCTTGAAACCGCACTGGGTGTCATCGAGCGAGACGCTGGTCAAGGCGTTGACCAGCGTGCTGAAGATGCCGTTCATCAGCGATCGCCGGAGGCTGGCGCGGTCGACGGATGCGCCGAAGGCGGCACGCGAGCCGATGGCCAGGTCGGCCTCGCCCAGGGCGTGTTGGAACTCGGGGGTCTGCCCCGGGTCGATGGCCATGTCGGCGTCGGCGAAGGCGATGCTCGGAGCGGTGGCCACCGCCACGCCGGCTCTCACTGCGGCGCCCTTTCCCTGGTTCTGTGGCAGTCGGACCAGCCGCACGTGGGGAAACGGGCCGAACAGTGCGGCGGCCTGTTCGGACGTGTCATCGGTGCTGCCATCGTCCACCACGACGAACTCCGTGGTCCCGGGGTCGATGGCTCCGGAGGCGACCGCCTCGCGCAGCCGGGAGAACCCCGCAGCCAGGCGAGAGCCCTCGTTGTAGGCGGGGACCACGAGGGACAGCGACAGCGTGGACGCCACCGGCGTCGACGAGGGCGACGGCGAGTCGGAGGGCGAGGGCGAGTCGGCATCCTCCTCGCGCCGGTTCATCCACCTATTCTCCACTGGTGGATGCCGCAATACGAGTCGGGTCCCCGACTCGGGCCACGATCCTAGGGTCGACCTGCTCCGATGAGCCCCTCGGTGAAGATCGGGGAGTACGAGACCGTCGCGCCGGTGAAGGGGGCCTGAATAATGGTGTCGGTGCCGTACGGCCCCGAACCGACGTACATGACCACGTGATCGACCTGGTCGTCACCGTCCAGGTTGTAGTAAAAGAGCAGGTCGCCGGGCTCGAGTGCGCTGAGCGAGACGTGCGTAAGGTCGGGCCACTGCACCTCGGTCGTCCTGGGGATGGACACGCCGGCCTGGGCCCACGCCCACTGGGCGAGACCCGAACAGTCGAAGCCCTCTGAGGGGCTCGCCCCGCCGAAGACGTACTCCACTCCGAGCTGGGACTCCGCCGCGTCGACCGCCGCCATCTGTTGCGCGGTGCCTGTTCCGGTCCCGCCGATGGTCCCAGAAAACGAGCCACCCGGATCAGGATTGCCCCCTGCCGCGCCGGAGGCTTGGTTGGCCGCCACCGTCGCCGCCGCACCACTGGCGCTTCCCCCGACCGACTGCGCGACCGCGGCGGCCGCCTGGGCCGCCGCCGCGGCCCTCTGCGCTTGTGCCGCACTGGCCGCCGCCGCCGCCTTGGCGGCCTCTTCCTGCGCCTCTTCGACGGCGGCCTGGGCGACTTCTTGGGCCAGCTGACCCTGGACCTTGTTCAACGTGGCCTGGGTGGTTGCCGCCTCCTGCTGGTTGGCGTCGGCCAGGGCCTTGGTCTGATCGGCTTGGGTCTGTGCCTGCGAGGCGAGTCCCTTCTCCTGCGACTGCTGGCTGATCAGGCGCGACTGAGTGGTCTCGAGAGCGCTCCGTGCCTGGTCGAGGTCGCCCACGATCTGTTCTACGTACTGGGTGCGGGCGTCACCCAGTGTGGCGGAAGAGGAGAACAGCGAGGCGAAGTTCGACTGCGGCGTGCCGTAGATGTACGCCTTGACCGCATCGTCGGCGAGGTGCTTGCGATCGATCGACACGGCCGACTTGGTGCGGACGATCGACGCGTCGATGGTCTGCAGGGCGTTCTGTGCGTTCTGCAGATTCTGCACTGCCGTGTCGTAACGGTTGTCGAGGGCCGAGGTCTGCTGTTCCTCCTGCGACAGTTGCGCCTCAATCGTGGCCACCTGCGACTTCGATGCGCTGATCTGGGACTGGTTGGGTGCCGGCCCCGGTGTGGTCGTCGGCGTCGCCGCGTTGGTGGCACCTGCCGCGGTTGCGGTGAAACTGGCGAGCGTGAGCACCGCGACGAAGAGCACACCACGTGCCGCCGGCGCATGGTGCGTGGGGCATCCAGTGTTCCGACAAGGCACTGACGACACCCCAAAACAGTAACGCCTTTGCTGTGGTGACCGGGTTCGATCGTCAGCCGGCCCGTGAAATTTTGGGTCGACCTACGAGCACGACCTGCGAGCAGACACACTCGGTTGTGGTTGACCGTCATGGGACACACTTCATATGGTGCTTCCCATGGACGGTGTCGTGACGGTTGCCGGAGGACGGGTCCGAGGGGTATGGCAGGAGGATCACTGGGCGTTTCTGGGAGTTCCCTACGCGCGTGCTCCCGAGGGGGACCTCAGGTGGCGCCCGCCCCAGCCGCCCGTTCCCTGGCACGGCGTGCGCGATGCGTCCTCGTTCGGGCCGAGTGCTCCTCAGGCCACGGCGACGAGCGGATTCGCCCAATCGTCCGAAACCCGTGGCGATGCTGCGCAGAGCGAGGACTGTCTCTCGCTGAATGTCTGGACCCGTGAGCTCCCCGATGAACCCGCCCGCCCGCCGGCGCACGGGCGACCGGTCATGGTCTGGATCCACGGCGGCGGTTTCACCTCGGGGAGTGGCTCCGTCTTCCTGTACTGGGGAGCCGATCTGGTCCACCATGGAGACGTCGTGGTCGTCACCGTCAACTATCGCTTGGGCGCGCTTGGCTTCCTCGGCCATGGAGCTCTGCGCGACACCGGTGGGTACATCGGCAACTGGGGCCTGCACGACCAGGTGGCGGCCCTGCGGTGGGTACGGGACCATATCGCGCAGTTCGGAGGGGATCCCGACCGGGTCACTGTCTTCGGCGAGTCCGCCGGCGGGTTCAGTATCGCGGCGCTGTTGGGCGCGCCGTCAGCCGCCGGTCTCTTTCGACGGGCCATCGTGCAGAGCGGCGGCGTGCACGTGCACTCGCTCGGACAGGCGGAACGCGCCGCCGGTCGCCTCGCGGCAACACTGGGAGTGGCGGACTGCACACGCGCGACGATGTGCGCGGTGCCGTCCTCCGAGCTGGTGGGCGCCGCCGAGGAGATCGCCAAGGTCGAACCCGACCCGGGCCTGATCCCCCTGCCGTTTCTCCCCGTGGTCGACGGCGTCTTTCTGCCCCGCAACCCGCTGGACGCGGTGGAGAGCGGTTCCGCTCCTGGGGTGGGACTTCTGATTGGCACGAACCGTGACGAGTTGACGCTCTTTGGAATAGACCGGCCCGAGTTGATGGCCAATGACGAGGAGGGAGTGCTTCGCTGGGCGGCCCTTGCCGCACCGGACGTGCCCAGCCGGGAGCTCATGGAGGGGTATCGACGAGCCCGGGCCGACCGGTCCGAGGCAGTCGACGCGCGCTCCTTGACGGTTGCGATGGGGAGCGACGGTGCCTTCCGATGGCCCAGTCTCCGGCTGGCCGCGGCCCACGGGTCGCGCGGGAATCCGACCTACGCCTACCTCTTCGAGTGGGAGTCGCCGGCCTTCGGCGGAATCCTGGGATCGTGCCACGGCCTGGAGCTGCCGTTTGTCTTCGGCGCCATCGACCTGCCGGCGGTGCAGTTCTTCACCGGCGGCGGCGTCGAGGTGCAGTCGCTGTCGGCGCAGATGCAGCGGGCCTGGCTGGCATTTGCCCGCTCGGGCGATCCATCGCACGAAGGGCTCGGCGTCTGGCCCACGTGGGACCGGCTGAATCGGTCAACCATGGTCTTCGGCCCTCGGACCGGCGTGGTCGACCGTCCACGGGATCGGGAGCTCTCCGTCTGGGAGGAGCATCGTCCGCTCGTTTCCGGCAAGCCGGGCTGACTGCGGGTCAGGGCAGGGGACCGGCTCATGGGCGCTGGCAGAAGATGTGCCACCCCGCGGCCGCCCACGCAGCCAGGATCATCAGGCGCGACGGCCACGACGCCAGGAACCAGTGGATCACACGCCTCGGCCCGATGAGGGAGCCGTGGTCCAGAGCGAGGACGGCAAACCACGCGACCGCGCCCACGGCAAGCGACAACCAGACCACGCTGCCCGGTTCGATCACCGTCCACGTCACTGCGGCGCCTTGCGTCGCCCCGCCGAGACGAGGTACGCCCCCGCGCCCAGCCAGAGGGCGAACAGGAGACCCCGGCCAAGGTGGTAGCGGGTGATGTGGCCGAGGAAGTAACTGAGCGTCGGGACCTTCGGAGAGTGGACGATGAAGCTCGTCAAGTCCCAGGCCACGACGCCGACGATCAAGACGGTCCAAACGGTGACCGAGATGACCGCGGCGCTCGGCTGCGATCGCCACGTCCGTATGGCCCGTAGGTTGCCGGCCACCCAGACCCGCGCCGTCTGGCGCTGGCGACCGCGCCCCAGGACGATCGCCACCACGATGGCGACGGCAATCACCAGCGCAACGCTCCAGTGCGCTGCCGATGCGTCACGGGTCAGCTGTCCTTGCCAGACCGACAGCGCAATGGCGCCGATGACGAGCAACCCGTAGCCGATGAGGGGCACGGCGCCAGATCGAGGTGGCAGACGGTGCTCAGGGGCACGCTGTGGCACGCGGGATCGGGGTACGGCGCCAGCGTACCGGGTGGCACTCCTCACCGCGGCTTATGATCCGGTATCACGCACGAGCACAGTCCCGGGGGCGTAGCCCAATCGGCAGAGGCAGGGCGCTTAAACCGCCTCCAGTGAGGGTTCGAATCCCTCCGTCCCCACTGTGTGTGGATGTCACACAAAAGAAGGCAGGAGGTTGACGCCGAGGACATGGATCGGCAAGCTTCCCTACATGGAGGTGGTGGTCCTGTCAGACAGCCATTTCTCAGCCGGTTTCGAGGCCGTAGGAGATCAGGTACTTCGTGCTGTGTCCAAAGCGGATGTCGTGCTCCATGCCGGAGATGTCACGTCACGACAAGCTCTCGAGGAACTGGGGGCCATGGTCGAGACCTATGCAGTGCTCGGTAACAACGACCATGACCTCGTGGGAATCTTGCAGGAGACTCGGATGCTCGAACTGGGAGGAGTTCGCGTAGCCCTTGTCCATGACAGCGGCGCAACGAAGGGTAGGGCCAGACGTTTGTACCGTCGATTCCCGAACGCCGATCTCGTCGTCTTCGGGCATAGTCACATCCCGGTTGACGAGGTGGGGGAGCAAAATCAGATCCTCTTCAATCCGGGTTCGCCTACACAGCGACGGTCCCAGCCGCATCGGACGTTCGGCCGGATACGTTTCACCGGAGGTCGCGTACAGCGTCGCCATATCGAGATCGTGGACTGAGGGTCGCACCGCGCACACGGTCGGAGAACCCGGACGCCAGCGCTGTCGGGATTCCGACTGGGGTGACTGGAAGACCGGCGTAGCACCCAGGGCCAGCGCCGGGCGGCAAACACCCCGGGGCCAAGAGATGCCCCTAGCCCATATCGGCACGAGTGGGTCACCTCTAGCGACAGGGCACCGAGTATTTGGGGGCACCCAAGGTCCGCAAATGACCATCTGAGTGGATCGTGGCTCACTCAGAGCGCAGCAGGAGTGCTGTCGGTGTGCGAGCCGCGATCCGCCCCGGAAGGAACGCCACCACATTGGCCAGAGCGATGGCACCGACGGCGATGAGTGCGACCGAAAGTGGGGGCACGCTCGGTGCCGGCACGGCGTGGATATTGCGCGCAAATAAGTCCCAGAGCCAGCGGCCCAGTGCGATCCCGAGGGGCACACCGACGACAGTTCCGATCAAGACGGCGATCGTCGATTGCCAGGCAATGGCCGCTGCGAGCTGACGGCCGGTGAAACCGAGCGTCTTCAACAATGCGAGATCACGTCGGCGCCGTCGCACTGAGGCGATCAAGGTAAGCCCCAGCGCAGCGATTGCTCCGATGGCAAGGCCAGAACCCAGAAAGACCGGTGTATCACCGAGCGAGCGGTAGTTCACGATCTCGGCCGGGCGCAGGACCCCGGTGACGGCGTCTCCGAAGTTGGCCGTGTTCGTCGTGGCTTGAGCGATCCTTTTCAGCGATCGCAGTCCGGTGGAGCGATTAAGTTCCTTACGCAGGCGAACCAACACAACGTTTGGGCCGGCGATGGGGTCGTCAAACGGATTGCGATCGATCGCTGGGATGAGTTGGGACGAAAGGACCGCTCCCGTACCCATCTCAAGATGTTGGCCCTCGGTAGAGCCAAGCGTCGGCATTGCCGCGGTGCCGACGATCCTCAATCGGGTTGGTGCCGACAACCCGCTGCTCACTTCTACGGTGTCACCTACTTGCTTGTGCAGTTGTGCCAGGCTGACGGCGCCGAGCACGACCTGGCTTGTACTCTCCAGACCGTGACCCGATAGAACGGGCGGAGCCACCGCGGCATTCGGGGCCTCCGCCAGCACCGGTACTACCTGACCGTCGATCTCCACCGGTGGGGGGGTATAGATCCCCGACCACTGAGCGACGTAACGGTCGCGGTCTAACAACGTCGTCACCTGACGTTGTGGGATGTCGCCCCCTGAGACCAGCATGTAGTCCCAGTTCCAGCCGTATAGCGCGGGATGAGAGACCAATGCGTTAAGGCTGGCGCCGAAGGTGACCGTGCCGACCAAGACGATCATCGCCAAGGCAGCTCCGAGAATGGCCGAACGAACCGGGACCGAGCGGCGGCCACTGCCCGATTCGAGTGCAAAACGCACCCCCGTCAGCGCCGCGACCGACAAGCCTGCGGCACCGGCTGCGGTAACGACGCGCGAGGAACGATCGAGTGCGGAGGGGGCGAGTTGGCTGCGCCGATGTGGCGCACCACTGAAGCCGATCGCCACCGCGGTAGCGGCGAGTACGCCCACGAGGACCACGACTCCCAGCCCGAGCACCGTCCAGTCAAAGGCGACGCCTGGATCGGGGTAAACGGGTCGCACCGGACCGAGAGGCGCCAAGGGTGACAGGGCTACTGCCACAGCGGCTGCCAGCAATGCTCCTACGACCAGCGCGCCACCGACACCAATCAGCCCGACGGTCGAGGTCGTCATCGGTGGTGCCCCCAGAGAGCGGAGGATCTCGCGTTCTTCGGCGCTTAGGCGCAGTTGGCGCCCTATTACCTGAGCGGCTAGGAGCAAGGCGGCGAGAGCGACAATGCCCCCGAACACCCCCAGGGCGATGGCCTCGGGCTCGATCGAGCGCTGCGCCTTGGCCAAGAGTGCGGGTTGAGGATCACCAAAGGATGGAAAGCCCTTGGGAAGAAGGTGAGCGATCTCACCTTCGACCGTGGCCACGTTGCGGGCTCCGCCCTTCACTTGCACCGTGCTTTCGGTGTAGTTGACGCAGCAATTCAAGAGCTGGCGGGTGAGGGCCGGGGTGAAGAGGTTGTTGGGCTGGTTTGATACGTCGACTTGGTCTTCAACGACTGAAGTGTTGAACTCGGCGATACCAACGACTTTTTCGTCGATGATCCGAGAGGGCTTTACTCGCGCCGTGCCAAAACCCGGCAACTGAGTCTGGGCGTTGGTATAGATTCCCACGGGGATTACGTCGCCCACATGGACGCCGAGCGCCGAGGCCCCTTCGGCACTCAACATGAGCTCGTTGGGGCGATCAGGGTCGGCCATCCGCCCTTCTGTGACCGTCACCTTGTCCTGGTCGAAGTACATACCGTCGACGCTGCCGTACCCGTTGCCCGCTGCCGGCGGGTCAAAGTTGGGGGCATTGAGCGGGCTCCCGTCACGCTGCAACGGGAGGAAGTCGATGCCTGCCTGGTTTTCTACCTGTGTGACGTGGGGCAGGTGAGCGATGGCCCGGACCAGGGCGGCGTTGTAGCCCGAATCGCTGCCGATCGTCGGATTGAGGACGCCCGTTATACCGATGAGATCCGAGGGGTCGGTACTAGCAAAGAACACCGGGAAGGACGACTCCGTACGTCGTGCCGCCGCAATGGAGCCCATCGCGAGACCACCGACCAAGCCGACCAGCAAGACGATCGCGAGATATCCACCCCAGCGGCGCCGGAACGTAGCGCGAAAGCTGTACCAGGCGACGCTGAAGGTCTGACTCATGTCACTTACGACGACCCCTTACTGATCGACGGACGCTCACTAGTTAGCATTATTGATATCGGGGGTGGGAACTGCAAGGTTGGTAGCCGTACCTGCTGATCTGGTGCTACCACCACCGTTTTGATCCCAGTAAATGTGACCACAGACCCGAGGGATCCCCGTTCGCCTCATGATGTATTGGACCTGCTGGCTAAGAGCACGCGTTTCGCGAATATGCGGTGCTCTTCCCTCCAATACGGACCGTGTCAGGCTCGCACTGCCTCCATCCCGACCGGGCGTTCCGTAGGACACGTCCAGAGGCGGTTCCCGAACGGGTGCGTAACGCGGGACATCCGGGGCTTGGTTGACGCGGTTCGTCCGTCGATCCGGGCGCCCCCGAATGTTCGGGTATTTCGTCGCCGCGCAATATCCCAATCCGCCGGTACGGGGTGCGGCCGTACGAATCCTCTTTGAGTCAAGACCCTGTTTTTGAGGGCATTTTGAGCGCAACGGTCCGAGCCGTCATCGATCGAAGCGGCTGCATAGAGTTGGTATGGGTCTGGGAGTGACTTCGCCGAAGAGCCGGCTTCAGGGTGTAGGGCCGGTCACGCAGGCTACGAGTCGTTCCCTAGTGTCCTCCCGGACCCCCTTTTGGGCGTCGAGGAGTAGCTGGCGGTACACCGCGTTGGAGAGGTGACGCTTGAGTGAGCGGAGAGCTTCTTTCTTGGTCTTGCCTTCGGCGACCTTGCGCTCGAAGTAGATCCGCCCTGGGGTGCCAGGATTGCGGAGCTGGGTGACGGCTGCCATGTGGATGCCATGATTGAGCTTGCGGCTGCCACGGGTGGACACCCGATGCACGATCCGTCCCCCCGAAGAGAATTCGATCGGTGCCGTACCGTTGTAGGAGGCGTAGGTGTCGCGGCTGGCGAATCGGGTGACGTCGCCCGAGTAGCCGATGAGCGTGGCGGCGATAATCGGTCCCACCCCATAGATCTCGGTGAGCGACGTGCCGGAGGCCTTGATAGCCACCCGGATACGGCGATGTGACTCCTTGAGCTGAGCGTCGAGCCGGCGCAGGTCGTCGAGGAGCTCGAGGGCCACTGACCCAGTGCGCCGGGATGGAGAGCGAGTTCAAAGCTGGTGGTGCGTGCGACGGGACCCGTTGCTGTTGGAGAACAGGTCGGGATGGCCGACCCCCAGCACCGGTGGTCCAGCGGCAGAATGGATGACCCGTTCGGGAACAGAATCGAACTCATTGACTGCGGCGAGTAGCTCATGCCCCGACTGTGATCGAGAGCGACGACCCGGCGTTGCATCCTGCGCATCTCCACCGCAACCATTGGAAAACCCGAAGGATCGTATCTCAATGGGTCCGCTTTGCGAGCTGATGGCACCTGCCCAGAACGCCGGTACGGGGTGCGGCAGTACGGCACATGAGGATACGGTGAACGCCGTGGATGTCCCAGAGCTACTGGTCGTGGACGCTGGCGAATGGCGAACATGGTTGAGCGCCCATTACGCCGATTCACTAGGTGTCTGGCTGGTACTAGCCAAAAAGGGAACTGACGATCCGACAACCCTCTCGTACGACGAGGCGCTTGACGAGGCAATCTGCTTCGGCTGGATTGATGGTCAATTAGGGCGTCGTGACACCGCTACGTTCCGACGACGTTTCACGCCTCGAAGAGCTTGCAGCCCGTGGTCTCAACGGAACGCTGCCATCGCTGAAAGGCTGATCGCCACCGGCCGAATACATCGATCCGGCGAAGACGAGGTGCGGCAGGCGAAAGAGGACGGTCGATGGGAGGCCGCCTACGCCGGGCAAGCCAGCATTGAGGTGCCGGAGGATCTTCTCGCCGCCCTGAGTGCCAATCCTCACGCGAAGGCGATGTTTGAGGCGCTCACCAGTGCGAATCGGTACGCCATCCTCTACAGGATCGGAAACGCCAAGAAACTCGAAACCCGCTCCAGGCGCATCGACCAGTTTGTCGAGATGTTGGCCCGAGGTGAGACCATCCACCCCCAGGCTCCATGATCACCCGAGTAGAGATCCACTGCTCCCAGAACGTCCCACTTCGCTGGATCGGTGGGACTATTCGGCACCATGGGGGCAGGGGCCGAACGCTGGTGCCGGGCATTAGCCTGCGGAAGAACGACGCGCCCAAGGAGGGAGCATGATTGACCTCAAACCAGCCTGCGACCAGATGATCGAGGTGGTCTCGGGTATTGCGAAAGAGCAGCTTTCGGGTCCCACCCCCTGCACCGAGTACACGGTCGGCGATTTGATCGACCATGTTGATCTGGTGGCTCAGGGAGCAACGGCGCTCGCCCGTGGCAGCGAGCTTCCGGACACCGGCTACTCACACCTCGAACCAGACTGGCAGGGCACCTTCGTTCATCATCTGCAGGCGCTAGGTGAGGCGTGGGAGGACCCGGCTGCGTGGGAGGGCAGCGGCAACGTGCCGGGGTCGGACCTGTCCAACCTAACGTGGGGCAAAATCACACTGACCGAGCTGGTCGTGCACGGATGGGACATCGCCATCGCGATCGGCCAGCCATTCGATTTACCGGAGCACACGCTCCAAGCGTGCTTTGACCATGTGGCCGTATTCGTCCCCAATGCCCCGTTGCCCGACCTGTGGGGTCCTCCGGTAGAAGTTCCGCCCGACGCCGCACTTCTTGTCCGCATCCTGGCGATCACTGGGCGTGCCCCCTATCGAATCTCCTATGGATGTCAAGGGGGCAGTTTGGTGTCGATGGTGATGCTGCGAGGCACGACATGAAAGGGCCACTCGAGATGTCGAGGACAGACTCTTATTAGGCCATCGGCGTGATCACTTCGACGAGGTCATATGCAGCTCGGAACGGCGAGCCGGCAAGTCGTACGCAGGCCAACGTGAACGCGGCAGCCGGGATATGTGGGCCAGACTCGCCGCTCCGAGGAGCTCTAGTCCCGGGGTAGGTAGGTGGTAGACCTCCCGGGCGACGGAGCGCTTCAAGATGCGCATGATCTCTCTTTTGGACTTGCCCTCCGCGGTGCGACGCGCCACGTAGACCTGGGTCGGTTCGTGGCACGACATGCGGGTCAAAAGACGATGCGCCACAGGGCGCTATTGGCCTGTCGGTCCCCACCGCGGTTGAGACGGTGACGGGTGACCTTGCCCGAGGACGCCTCGAGCGGCGCCACGCCGCAGAGCTTGGCCCAGGTGGCCTCGCTGCGCAGTCGTGAGGGGTTGTCGCCGGCGGCGATGAGGAGCAGCGCGGCGGTGTCGGGGCCGAGGCCCACCAGCTCGACGAGTTCAGGAGCGACCTTGTCGACCAAGCGGGCGATCAGGACGTCCAGGCGCTTGCCCTCTTCTCCGAGTGCGACGGCGCGGCGGCCGAGCATGCCGAGAGCGCACTTGGTCGCCATGCGCACCGGGTCGGCGTGCACGCGCAGGATTGCGACCCCTTCGGCAATGCGCCACGAGGGAACCCCCACGAAGCGTTCTCGCAGCTCATCGGGCGCGGTGTCGACGAGCTGGCGGATCTGATTCATGGCCTTGGTTCGCGACTCTCGTGCGCTGCGGCGAACCACCATGAGGGCGCGGATGGCTTCGACGTTGCCGTCCCGGGTCTTGGCCACGCCGAAGGCGCGTCCGGGCAAGGCGGCCCGGGCCGCTTCTATGGCATCGAGTGAATCGGACTTTCCCTGCCGCGCTCGCTCCTGGAGGTTGGGCCGGTCGACTTCGACGACGACGAGACCCTCTCGATGGAGGTGACGGGCGAGCCCGGCTCCATACGAACCCGTGCCTTCCACGCCGACCAGGCCGATCTCCCCAAAGGTGCCCATCCAGCCACTGAGCAACTTGTAGCCGGCGAGGTTCGTGGCGAAGGACTTCACGCCGAGCAAGCCGCCGTCGGGGTCGATCACCGCCGCCACGTGGACATCTGCGTGGGTATCGACGCCGCCCGTCAGGGCGCGTTGGGTATCTACCATGATGGTCACTGCCGCTCCTTCTCCTCTGAATCGGTCAAGGGGTGGCAACACCGCTGGGACGGCGGGATCGTGAGATGTCGGCCTGCGCTAACAGGACGACTGATCACACCGCCCGACCAGTGGTGCCGGGTGACCTGGGCATCGGACGACGAACCAACGTGAGACCGTATGGGTGTCGAGGCAGGCCGAAGCCCAGGGGTGCCTGACCGTAATGGTGAGACCTCGGAGACTGGTGGATGCTCCGATGGGAAGGCACTCTCACACTCTTCATGCCGGGTCTGCTGGCGGCCCGACATCCAAGGGCCGTCGCTCTAAGTGTTGGTGTCGTCGGGCGGGACGAGGTCAGGACTCGGGAGCGGTGCGGCGTGGGCAAGAAGCGGCCGTTCTGGGCAGTTGGCGTCAAGCGTAAAGGCCGTCATCGACAGCGAACCGTAGGCGTAGCCCTCAATGAGCACGTCCGTGGTCGATCCCGCAGCCTCGGCCAGTCCGGCGAGATAGAGAAGGGGGAGGAAATGGTCGGGCGTAGGGACCGCGTTCGGGAAATCAGTGTGATCGCGCAGGCCGAGTACAGCCGCCGGTGATGTTGTCATGTGTTCCCGAGCTGCGTCATCGAAGCGATGAGCCCAGTCGAGCCCTCCGTCGGGTCGGCTCCAGTCGATGCGATGCAGATTGTGAACCACGTTGCCGCTGGCGATGATGAGGATGCCGCGCTGCCGCAGCGGTGCGAGCTTCGCCCCGAGTTCGAAGTGGTAGTCGAGTGGCCTCTCGGCATTGATCGATAGCTGGACGACGGGAACGTCGGCATTGGGAAACGCATGCAAAAGAACCGACCAGGTGCCGTGGTCAATGCCCCAACTGTCGTGATCAAACCCGACCCACGTAGGCTTGACCACCTGGGCTACCTCCTCCGCAAGGGCGGGATCGCCTGAAGCAGGATATTGCACGGCGAAGAGTTCATCCGGGAAGCCGTAGAAGTCGTGGATCGTCTTGGGTTGAGCCATGGCGGTGACCGCCGATGCGTTGACGTACCAATGTGCGGAGATAGCGAGGATCGCACGAGGTCGGGGCACCGAGTCCCCAAAGGCCCGCCACGCCTCGGTGTACCCATTGTGATCTAGCGCGTTCATCGGGCTCCCGTGCCCGAGGAATGCCGCCGGCATGACCTCGCTCATAAGCCGCGTCCTTACGGAGCTATCTCGATGTGGTCGGTTATCGGGTCCGCAGACTACCTGCGCTCCATCTCATCACAGTATAAGGCTGGACGCAGCGGCGCCGAGGGTGCCCCAGTTCCGCCGGCCTCGGGTCACGCAGACCTGACGAACGCTCCCTAGATTTGGATCGTGCCGGCGGCTTGAAGTGTCCAGCCCGGATTGTGTGCCACTTCCCACACGTATCCATCAGGGTCGGCGAACGCCCCAGTCGTACCGCCCCAATCGGCGACAGCGGCGCTGCGGACGATGGAACCTCCAATCCTCTCCGCTCGTTCAGCACCTTGGTCACTTCTTCCGGCGAGCGCACGTTGTGAGCGAGTTCGATTCCCGGGCCCCCGTGCCCACCTAGCGCCGTCCACAAGCCGAACACCATTCCACCAGCTTGAAAGAAGCACACCTCGTCATCAGGTTGCTGAGCTCCCGACCAACCGAGGGCTTCATAGAACGTTCGAGCCCGGGCAAGATCGGAAACCCCGAGAGTGACCAAACTTATGCGTTGCTTCATCTGGCAATGATGGCAAACATGCGGAGTGAACGCGCGACAAGGATCCCGGGTTGTCCCCGAGCACCGGTTTGGTGGGGCACTTCGGCACTTCGGATCGCCTTCACCGCGCGTTCTGGAACACTCGCTCCTAATGGGTTGCGAGACGGTTGACAAGCGTCGAGCCGTTCTGGCGGGATACTCAAACACGTCACGTCCAACCCGGCGTGCGGCCCGCTTGTTCGATCCACTTCTCCAGATCCGGCCGCTGCGCCTCCTCCAGGCTGGTCACCTTGATGTACCGGGTCCGGTCGGTCGTTCCCAGCGGGGGTGGGGACTCGAAGTCGGCTCCGCCGAGGAAAAGAACATTCACTGAAACGTCATAGGCGGCTATTTCAATGATCCATCCGAGTTCTGGCAGTCCGTAATACGCCCTTTTCCGGTTGACTGCGTAGTCAAGGTCGGGGACCGTGGCTCGGATCAGCTCATCCAACCGCTTGACGATGGGCTGTAGATCCGGCATCAGGTGTCGAGACCACTCATCGATGTCGGAGTGGTCCGCAGAGGGCTCTGGCGGCTTTCGCCCAGCATTTCCCTTAATCGTTTTCGGCATCGCGTGTCCTCGTCACTGGATCAGTAGCCCGGTCCCTCTTTCTATCCCCAAACGTTCAGCGGCTCAACGAGCTGCCGGTAGCCCCTACCGCCGGACCTGTGTTGCCAGCAGGTTGTCGATGTTGGCGGCTATGCACATCGCGGCGGGTAGACCTTTGAGACCTAGTCCCTTCAGCCGAGCGCCACCGCATGAACCGGCCGTAGCGTCACCGTCACCCGACCCTCGAGGGGCGCGTCGAAGCTTGCCAAGTCCATCCCGTAAGCACTGAGCACTTTCACCAGGGTGGCGAGCTCCGGGTCGGACTCAACAGTGACGTCGCAGCGCACCTCGAGTGTTCGGTAGGGATTGGCGGGATCGACGACGAACACAGTCGCCAGGGGACGCTCCCTTAGGTTCTTCAGCTTCTGTCGGATGCCGGCGAGCGACGTAACGATCACATCGCCTTCGAGCACGACCCATACCGCGGTGAGTTGAGGGTAACCAGTAGGCCCAACGGTGGCCAACGTGACTGGAATCGGTGCTTCGAGCAGATCTCGATGCGACGTCGGAATAGGAATTGAACTCATTGAGACAGGGTACCAACACCTATTCAACCGGCGCGTAGGCCTGGCCGCCAGTCCCGGCATCGCCAGCGGGTGATACCGGCTTGCGAGTGATTCCTGACGCATCACCGAACCAAGGTCTAGCCCCCTACGCCACGGCTGGGATACTCCTAGCGCCCGTTCGACTAGGGCGTGACCGCCGTGTTGGCTGGGCGGTAACTTGGCGCAGTGCAGGCAAGCGGGTGGCACAACGGCAGTCCAAGGAGCTCCGGAGCCGGGTACGGCATCAGGATCTCGAAGGCCGACCGGGACCGCTACTTCGTACCGGGCTGGGTCGACGTCGAGATTGAGTTCCCCGATGGCCAGCGGGTTGAGGTCGATCTCACTAGGTCGTTCTGGAAGCCCGAGACACCGTATGCAGAGCTGCGCGACGCGGCCATCGGCCGATGGCTGATCGCGCAAGGGGCGGCACCGTGGCCGAAGGGCTCTCCGCCACAGCTGGTGCTCTCGCCGCTTGGTCCCAAGCGTTTCTCGGTGACGCCCTCGGGCTGAGTACCGTCAGCGTGTCCGCCCACAACGGTACGTCGCCTGGGATAGCCCAGTACATTGATACTTCTCTTAGGGATCCACCGCTTGACTGCTGGTCCTTAATAACTTCGGGAGTGCTGGTGGGTTCGGTCTGACTTTAAGTCCCGTGGCGTCGCAAGACGTCGTCGACCGAGACCCTCCAGCGGCACATTGAAAACGGCACTTCCCGTCTCCGAGTTGGGGTGATTGGCTCGACTTGCTACCAACAAGTCGAACCGCCCGTCGCTCCGATCCGGAACGGCCGTGCCATCCCTCACACCGTTAAGAGAAGGGATGACCATGACCACTGTAGAAGCTGTGCGTGGGGTGTCGATACCCATCGCGACGTCCATGTCGCCGCCGCTCTTGACCCGCTGGGCGGGGTGCTCGGCTCGGAGAGCTTTCCCACCGACGTCGCCGGGTACCAGGCGCTGCTGGGCTGGCTTGCCTGGTATCCGGGCATTCGTCGCCTGTCCTTCGAAGATCGCGAGCAGATCGCCCTCGGACTGGCGCGCCGTGAGTCGTTGCGCACCATCGCGCAGCGTCTCGGTCGTTCGACGTCGACCATCTCTCGCGAGGTAAAGGCCAACGGTGGCCGAAGGATCTATCGGGCCTTTTCGGCGCATAATCGGGCCTATCGGCTGGCCCGGCGGCCCAAGGCGCCCAAGCTCGACCACCAGCCATTGGCCGAGGTGGGTACCGAGTGGCTCGAGGCCTGGTGCTCTCCTGAGGAGATCGCCAACCGCTTGCCAATCGAGTTCGCGCACGATCCGATGATGCGCGTGTCACACGAGACCGTTTATCAGAGCATCTATGTCCCAGGCCGGGGAGAACTGCGCCGTGAACTGGCCCGCTGTCTGCGCAGCAGCCGAGCCCAACGAAAGCCCCGCGTCCCCGGTGAGCGCCGGGGCCGCATGGGGGACATGGTCATGATCTCCGAGCGCCCCGGCGAGGTGGCCGACCGCGCCGTGCCCGGGCACTGGGAAGGCGATCTTGTCATCGGAAAGATGGGCCGGTCCCAAGTGGGGACCCTCGTCGAGCGCAGCACCGGCTACCTCGTCTTGGTGCATCTGCCGGGTAGTCGCGACGCCCCCGTCGTGGCCGAGGCCATGCGCAAGACGGTGCGCCGGCTGCCCAGAGAGCTCATGCGCTCGATTACCTGGGACCAAGGCCGCGAGATGGCCGCTCATGGGACCTTCACCGTCGCCACCGGCGTGCAGGTCTATTTCTGTGACCCCCATAGCCCCTGGTAGAGGGCCACCAACGAGAACACCAACGGCTTGCTGCGCCAGTACATGCCCAAAAGCACGGAACTTTCGGAACTGACCAGGGCCGACCTCGACACCATCGCCCGCAGCCTCAACGACCGCCCGCGCAAGCGACTCGGATTTATGAAACCATCGAGCGATTCGCCGAACTTATTGCATCGACCGCTTGAATCCGCCGGCATTCGGATGTTCAGGAACAGACAAATACCTACGCATGGTCAGTGTCAGTTGTTCGGCCGGATCACGACTGAGAAGGTGAGATGTGCCAACAAGCGCGGATGAGTGGTTCGGGGACCGGTGCATATTCGGCAGTCAAAGAATCAGCCGTGGGGACCTCACGACCTTCGGGACGGCGAATACGCGTACGAAGAACGGATAACCCTTTGGCAGGCAGAATCCGCCGATCAAGCGATTACGGGGATGCCCAGTCTTACCGGCTCGCTGACGAAATCGGAGCGGGAGCGGAGGTCTTCTCTCTCGTACGAAAGAGCAACCTGCAACCGGGACCATATATCGACGTTCTTTCCAGTACTGGCAGCGAATATCAAGCCCCATTCGACAAACGGTAGACCCACGAGAATCCGTAACCCATCTCCTGCCCCATTTCGCCGGTAGGGGGTGCGGCAGTAAGGCACCATGGGGATAGTTTTTCTGCCGCATGAAGGCACGCGCCCAGCCTGGTTGCGGGTCACCCCTCGAACTCGCGATCACCCGGCATGGGTCTCACCTTCACTCCAGCGGCAGTGAGGAACTGGCGTATTTGGGAGGCGTGCTCAATTACGTGCAGCGGCATGCCGCCGACTATCACTCCGTACATTGTGCCGTGATATCGATGGGTATCAGGGAGTGGCCGAGCCGCCACCTCCTCGGTGAACTCCTGAAGCGTTCGGCCCACCCTCCCGCGGCAGTAGTCGATGTAATCGAGGAGTTCGGACTTGGTGAACATTCGGTTGGGAAAGGCGAAGGTGTTCTCGTCAAAGGGTTGTGGCGGTTCCCACGACTCGAACTCGACGGTGAGGTCGTAATCGAAGGGTCAGCAGCGCGTGGTACGCAAGGAACCAGGGGGCTGAGTCGTGCAATCCCCCGTGTGGTGTCGGGCCTGTGGGTGCCTCGTCTGGCCAAAGGTCCGTCTCCCATAGGTCATCGGGACAGTCCGTCAGGGCAGCCTCCATCAGCCGAAGCGTTTGCTCGAAGTTGCTGGCCATGCTCTCCACAAACGGGTTCGTCACGCCTTACGTTTTAGCGCTTATCGACTGGTCTGGGCAGCGGCACCTGTCCCAAGCCGCGCGTCCGTCATCATGCTGAGGGCGCCCAATTCGCCGGGATCGGGCATGGCGGTGACCGCCGCGAGTGGGGCACTTCCAGGAGATTGGGCGCCAGACGACAAGGAGGTTGAAGCTGTGGTGACGTAAAAGATGATCCCTTGTGACGCGTCGGTGGCTAAAGGGTGACGATTATTTCTCCTCGGGGCCAGGATCTTGCCGGGGACGACGACGACTGCTAGAAATCTGGGGTCAACCAACTTGCCTGGCGAGAGGAGCCAGCAATGCTGTTCGTTGTGACCTGGAAGAATCGGAGCGGCGCGTCGGCTCAGGAAAACGATGCGTCTGCAGCCCGTGTGCTCGAAGTCTTTGCGAAGTGGACGCCACCATCTGATCTGACGTTTCATCAGTTCCTGGGGCGACTGGACGGAACCGGTGGCTTCGCCGTCGTAGAGACCTTCAATCCGGACGCGCTTGCCGACGCACCGGCGAAGTTCGGCACCTACTTGGACTTTGAAATCGTTCCCGTGAACGTCATCACCGAGACGACTCGGCTGCTCGCCGAAGGAGTAACATTTCGAAAATCCGTCTAGACGGGACGTGAGACTCGATCTTGCGGGGCGGTCGCCGGGCTTCCGGTACGTTTTGCCCCCGTCCTTGCCTGCACCACCTCGCCGGACTTGAGCATGGGGATTCCGGGAATATATAGGGTTAGTGAATGTCATCATTTCCAGCTTTCAGCCATTACGCCTTGACGGTGTCAAATCTCCAACGAAGCATCGAGTGGTACGAGCGCCTCTTCAACTCGCCGCCTGTTGCGGTCAACGACCAGGACAATTATCGAGCGGCGATGTGGTTTGAGCCGATGTTCGCAATCCACGAAAATCAGCATCAGCTTGAGGGCGACGTGTTCGATGAATTCCGAATCGGACTCGACCATATCGCGTTTGGTTGCACTAGTCGAGAAGAGCTCGAATCCTGGCCAGCACGACTCGATGCCTTGGGTATCGAGCACGGTGAGATCTTGGATCGATCATACGGGGCCGGTCTCGCATTTCGGGACCCGGACAACATTCAGCTCGAGTTCTTTCTGCCGATGGGTTCATAGGTTGCCGAGTAGCTCAATTCGCAGGCTCGGGGTATGGCGGACGGCCCGCTGTGAGACGCGTGAGAGACCCATTCCCCACCACCGAGACGAAGGACGTGCGGATGGACATCGACCCTGAAAGTGAGCCACCGCACGACGAGAGGGGTGCGCTGTGCGTTGGCAGCGTGGCCTCTGCCGGAGGCTCGAGAATCTCTTGTCTCTGGGGATAGCGACGGTTGTCGTCTGTAGCGTTTACCCGAGCTGGCGTGGTCCGGGAATCATGGGTCCGTTCGCCGGCGTCGAGTTTGTCCTTTGCAGTCGGGAGGGAGGACTCCGGCCACCGGAGCAGGCTGAGCAATTTCAATGGCGATGTCGTAACCTTCCGATGCTGCCTCAATTGGGGTGGTCAACCAACTGATTTGAGGAGTAAACATGAGTGTCACAGTCATCGCTCACTTCCCTGTTGCCGACGTCGCCAAAGCCATCGAGGGTCTGCAGGCCAATGCAGCGCTCCTCGAAGAGATCACTGAGGACACCAAGGGCGCTGGAATTCTTCATCACCGATTCGTCGCTGGCGCCGGCGAGCTCGTCGTCATCGATGAGTGGGAAACTGCAGAGCAGTTCCAGGGATTCTTCGAGGGGAACCCGAAGGTCGAGCGGGTCACTTCTGCGATCGGTGTCACGAGTCCTCCTACGGTAACGGTGTACAACTCGTTCGAGGCTGCCGGAGCCATTTAGGGGACTGAGCGCTAACCCGGGCCGTAGATAGCCGGTGCAAGGAGTCAACCAGACGTGCCTGTGCCGGTCGCCCCGAGGTGCCGCTTAGCCGGACTTCATCGACAGGCCGTTCCCTCATCCGAGCCTGTCCAAGGGGTGGCCTCGTATGGTGAATGAGAGATTTGTTCAGCCACGTGACTCGGTGGTAAGGGCGGTGATGATCCCTGGTCGCGGCGACGACTTCACCGCGTGGATGCGCGAACGAGCACCGCACTTCGAGCAGGCGGCCGGGCGATCCTGGCCTCTCCTGACCCATACCGTCACCGTGTTGGTGGACAAACGTCGACTCCCACTTTGAGCGACCACAGCGCCAGGGTGTTGCCGTGCCCAGTGCACCGAAGGACCAACCGTGGGGTATGCGCAGCTATGCCGTCCTCGATCCGGAGGGACCCCAGTGGGAGTTTGCCACCGTGGCGAGCGGTAGCCCCGTTCGCCGGGATCGAGTGCGGCTATGAGGCACACTTTGGGGGCACGCGATAGAGCATCTAACTGCGGCGCATGAACGTTCTCGCGGAAACGCATTGGCGGCGACGGCTCATGTGCGCGCGACGAGTCCTGTCAGCGGATGGACTGGGCAAGCGCAACGATGATCCCCTCGGGGCCTCGGACGTATGCCATTCGCCAAGAGCCCTCGTACTCGCCGATTCCGCCCACCAACCTGTAGCCGGCGGACGTAGCCTGGTCGACGGCGGCGTCGAGGTTACGAACCTCGAAGGCGACACTTCGCAAGCCGACCTCGTTGGCCATAGCTGACGGAGAGCCCGGCACGCAGCTAGGCCGGACGAAGCTAGAGAGCTCGACGCCTGTCCCTTTGTCCGGAGGCCGAAGCATCACGATTTCGGTTCTTGATCCCGGGATGCCGATGACGGTGTCGATGAACTCACCCTCCACGAACGTCCTTCCCTCGATTTCGAGCCCCAACGCGACAAAGAACTGCGTTGCGGCATCAAGGTCGGCGACAGTGATGCCAACATGGTCGAAACGGCGAACGTGTGACATGTCGATTCCTCCGTGTTCGTGACCCAGGTGCACGATCGAGTGTGGCGGCGCGCCGATCGTCTACGGACGCTAGGCCCGTTCAGACGGAGTCGGTGTGTGCCGAGGCGTCTAGTAGCCGGACAGCAGAGCTTGTAGCCGGGCGAGGTCGGGTTGAGGCAGGTGGCTGTGGGCTTGTGCGTGACGGTCAGGTCGTCGGCCCCAGATGAAGACGTGACGTGCCACGGGGTCGATGTCGATACGGGGTCCATCCGCGTAGCCGTCGGCCCAGGTGAGGCTCGCGATCCCGGCCTCGACGAGCACTTGTAGGTCCCGATGCCCGTCACTGCGCAGGCATACCCGGAAGTCGGTGTCCGGATCAGGGTCATGCTTCCGTCCGGCGATCAGCAGGAGTTGCCCCAGTTCGCCGACGGAATGATCGACGAGGTCGTCGCTGCCCAGCAGCTGCCGACTGATGTCGTCCTCGCCGGCCACGTCCCAACGGTGCAGGGCATGTTCGTTGCGCAGGTGCGGGATGAATTTGGCCACCGCCATGTGTCGGCCGGTCCAAGGAATGACGGCGTCGGGCTCACGATCGAGCACCTCGGCGACGAGACCCCGCATCCGCGTTTCCTCTGAATCGAGCCGCCTCAAGAGGTCCAAGTGTCCGAGAGCTTGCAGTGGGGCCTCCCGTTCTTCGAAACGGCGGGTCTTGGGTACCGGTTCCCCTCGCAGATACGGCTCCAGATGACGAATAACCTCCGCTGCGATGCCGGTGACGTGGGCGGCTATCTCATGGGTGGTCCAGCCCTCGCATGCGCTCACCGCCTCAGGCGGGGCGGAGTCGATGGTGGCCAAGAAGGCGTCTGCTTCGATGCTTCGTTCGATCGTCATGTGTGACTCCTCCCGTGGGATTGATGTACCTATCTAGCCCTATTCCATGTGGCTGGTTCGACCAACCTCGAACATTGTTCTTCCCACTCGAGTGAGGGGGTTGTAGGCAGGCCCGAGTTGAAGGCCCTCATCACCCCTGGCCGTAGCGAACGATGAAGTAATTGAGTAGGGCGCTGCAGATGTCGTGCTCATCCTGGGGACGCGTGCACGTATCGATGAAGAAACCGGGACCCTTCACGGGAGAATACGTCATAACACCGTTGGCCGGGTTCTCTCCGGCGCCGTCTACCCCGGGAGGGTCCTCGAAGGCAACGACGCTCGCACTGATCTGCTCAACAATCTGGGAGTTAGAACGCGTCGAACAGGCCTGTTCCGGGAGATCACTTCGGGCAGCAATCGCGGCGGCAGGGAAGTACGGGCAAGCTGAGAACGCGGCTTGCACGGGACTGCCCCCGGTCTCGAATCCCCCTATCGCCTGGACGAGCGAGTGTGGCCCGAGCTTCCGGGTCGGAACGTGTGCTCCGCGTGGCGAGACATCGACGCCACCGCTGCCGTCCGCTCCATACGACGCCGTACAGGTCCATCCTTTCGGTGCCAGCAGCATCATGATCTCATCGGTGTCGCTGTAGACCGCCAATTTCGCCTCAAGGGTGTCGGGGACGTCAACCGTCATGGACACCGGCGAAGGCACGCTCACTGGTGTAGATATACCCCAGGTCGTAGGGCAACTGACGACGGGGAGACTCGTGGGCTCAACGACCGCGGTGGTGCTGGTGAGCGGAGGTCGGATGGTCGTCGAGGTCCGTTGACTTGCTTGAGGAGAGCCGTTGGCACAGCTGGCAGCGAGGACCGCCCAAACGAGCAAGCCGATGATCCCGAACACCGCCCGCCTCTTCATAGCTCATTGTCCCACCAAGAGAAGAGCTATCACGACCAACTTGCCACGCGAAATCGATACGAGGAATTCGTCGACCTGCACCTCTTGAATGTTCCTTACCCGAAAAAGCATGGGGCTGGCCCATAACGACGGATGGTTGGGGCACTTGGCACATCGGGGATACGGCCATTGACGGGCGTTCACCTGCCTTAGCGGCTACCTGCCACTGCACCGTCGGCTTGGATTGCGCAGTTTAGGAACCTGCTGCACAAGCGAATCTTCTTGCTAGCCCTCGTGGCTAATGCCGTGCTGAATGTCGAAGAGCTCGTGCTCCTTGCGGAATGCTCGACGTGCGATCAGGAAAGCGACACAGAAGACGATGCTGTTCTCGATGGCGTCGTAGAACAGTTCCGCAGTCATGTGCGGCAGGTCAGACAGGAGCCCGAGCGTGCGGTGCACATAATCTGCGTTTCCAGGTTGCTCACCAACCCAAGTGGGATGGCTTGAGAAGAACAGGCCCATTGCGATCCCGATGGCAGCGACTGTGCCGAGGATCAAGTAGATGAACCAGATCTTCTTCTTCGACTGTTGCTTGACCATCATGATGCTCTCCCTTCGAAAGTGATAACTATTCTCGTTGAACTTCTGGCCCGTGGTCGAAGCGGATGTCTGGTCATACCTCGGTAGGACCTGGCCCTTTTTGGCGGGAGCCGGCCCTGACTCCTACTGCCGGGACCGGACGTGGGCCGCAGTTACAACGGCTGGTTCCCGTCTGCGAGTTATGACGGGTTGACTTCAACTAGTGCGCCGGTGTAAGGCCGGGCGGCGGCGCCCGGAGGTCACACCGGCATTCGGGGAGGACCTCCATCTCGGTCAAACTGAATTTGCACGGTCCAGTGTGGACCATCAGGATCGGGCTCCTCATAGAAGCCACCTAGCTTCCCCCTCGCAGCGAGGTCTGTGTCGATACCCTTGACGATGATGACCTTGTGGTAGCCGCAGCACTCTAGGTATGCCTTGACAAGTGCAACCTCCACGTCCACGCGGGTTGAAGGTCTGTCAGCCGAGTCGCATTTCCAAGTGGCGCTGATCCTCTCGTCGCCCCTCTCAACTTGAACGTCAAACCCGTGGAGCAAACGAAATGTATCGCTTGCGGCGTCGAAGTGCTCCCAAAGCACTGCCACGTCGAAAGACTCTGGGGATCCACCGCCAGAGACTCCGGTCGATTCAACGATGTTGTCATTGAAGTGTTTGGTCAACCTTACGAGGCAATCCCGACAAGGCAACGAAGATCCGCTGCTCCAGAACGGCCGTTATACGGGTGATCAACCTGATTCCACTCGCCAAACGGGGGGTAGCCCAGTGATGGGAGCGTCGCCGGGCCGGTGGGACACTTCGCACAACGGGGCGACCTCTGGAGTCAGCGCCGTGGAACATTGGGGGCGCCCGTAGGGGCCGCATGACTGTCCGAATGGGGATCGGTGCGCGGTCTCGAGGTCTGCTCGCGCGTTTTTCGAACATGCGGAGGCCGGAATCGTGACGCTGGGGCCCTGGCCATTCACGAAGCTGATCTCCAAGGTCGCATCGGGCCGCTGATCTGGTCATTGAGCCTGAACGGCGGCGTTATCCCTATTGCCAGCGAGCAGCGGTGGGGCGATCTTCCACTCTGCTAGCTCGACAACCACGCCGGCGGGTCCGTCAAGAAAGACCAACCGTCGGTCGTGAAAGTCCATCACGGTGTTCCTTGGGGTGTGGCCGAGGGCGGCGAAGCGCTCGATGGTGTCGTCGAGATCGTCCACCCGGAAGCAAACGTGGTTGAATCCGGACCGGGCGAGGTAGCCCGACCGTTCGTCGATCTCGACGATCGGGTGGTGGAAGCGCAGGAGCTGAATCTCTTGGCGCACGGGGGCGCCACGGAGAACGAGAGTCACGTGGTCCGACTCCCACCCGGGTATCCCCATGAAAGCAGACATCGCCTCTCCGGACGCCACGACCGCTTTGTCGCGGACGAAGCCAAGGATTCCCAAGAACTGTTCGGCCTCCTTCACGTCGGTAACGACGAGGGTCAGGTGATCGAATCCAGTGGGCATGGCGACGCTCCTTCTTCTTCAGGCAGGTTCGGGTCGGGTCGCGGCACGAACGATGAGCTCGTTGCACGGGCGGTCCGGCTCGAGGAGCTTGGCGGCTTGCTCATCCCCGCTCACCGGCAGGTCTGAGAGGTCCAAAACCCCGGCCTGGAGGAGGAGCGGGGCCTGGTCCCAGTAGAGGGTTCGTCGACCATGGTGGCGTCCAGATCCTTCGTCTCGAACTCACTGGCCACGAACGCATCGAAAACCGCCTCCAGATCTGGAACTGTCGGTTCGCTCGCCATATCGCCCTCCTTCTGACGCAAGGGAAAGTTCGCAACGAGACTTCGACGTGCATCGTCGTTGTGATTTTAGACCCCCGGCTGTCGGCTGTCCCGTGCGACCTGGAGACTTGGCAGCCGGCCTAGTTCTGGGCCCTCGGGCACCGCTCGCCCACCAGGCCTTGACTAGGGCAAGCGACCACACGAGCGGGCACAGAAGGTGGGCGATGTGACCAGCAGGTGCGTCTGACCTGGCCGGGTCCATACTCGACGGTGCCCCCTGGCTCACCTCTGCGGCGTGTCACCCATCCCTAAGGGTTCCGGTAAGTCGAGCGGCAGGGTCAAGGCCCACGATGGTGGGGACCGTCAGGCCAATAGCGCATTGTGGAGAATAATCATGGTGCGCGTCGCCCACGATCCCGAGACACGCCTCTACGTCGAGCGCCGTCTGAAACAAGGGGAGACCAAGCATGTCGCCGGTACGCTGCGTTCGTCGCCGAGCACCCAGACAAGAGGAGATCAATAGATGTCGGCAACGCTGAAGTTGAGGCATAAGGCAATCGGAGCGGAGGTACGTCGTGGTACGTACGCTGTCGTGGTCGACGGTGAGCGGGTCGGGTCGGTCGGAATGAACGACACGATCGAGATACCAGTCGAGCCTGGACGCCATACCCTGCAGGTCCGCAATGGCCGAAAGTCAAGCAGTACCGAAACCTTCGACGCCGCCGAGGGCGAGATCGTCGTCTTTCGATGCACCGGAAAGAGGTTCTTGCCGATCTTTCTCGCATCCCTCATCGTTCCCAGGCTGGCACTGAAACTCGTCCGCGATTGAGCCGGCGCTGCCGTCGTGGCGTTCGCCAGCCCGTCGTCATCGCCGCCGGCTCGCCTGGAGTGGAGCGTGCCACCTAACAGTCGGTCCGGGGCATTGCCTACGGCGCATCGGGGACACCGGCTGACTATTTTGGCAGTGGCCGTTGCGATCAAGCTGACCGTTTCGTCGGGTTCCTAGAGGCCACGCACCGTCCCCGTGCTTGCCCCGTTCGCCCGGCCGGTGGGACACTTCTGCACAACGGGGACAGTTGGTTCGACCGTCAAAACGGGACTATTCTCCTACCATGACTCGAAGGCCAATCGTGTGGGCCAGAGCGATGCTCAGCGGAGGAGTGGTTCTTCTCGTCATTGCCTTCACTGCGATCGCCTTGCAGGGTTTCTCAGATTGGGCTTTGCTCATTGCACCCTTCGCGATCACGGTAAATGGCGTGATTTGGATGCTAAGAGTGAACAAGTACGGAAGTATCTTTCCAGCCCCTGGGGACGCCCAACACAAGTAGCCCAGTCCTCCGCGTGCAACGGTCCCTCTTCGTGGCACGACCGGCTCCATTGCGTCGAGGAGACACTGGCCGGGAATCCACTTCTCGTGCCCTCCGCCTCTCACGAGATTGATGGCTCTTCCTGCCCCATACGCAGGGTCGGGAAGAGGCGTTGATCCGTGCCCTGACAGCCGCCGGTCAGGCGCCAATCGCCCGCCAGATCTCAGCTGTGGCGTCCACGTCGGAGGACACCTTGCCGAGGAATAGCCGGAGCCCGAGTGTCAGGCGCGTGCCCGGCCACGTGTGCCCCGCCTCTTCGCAGACCCACAGCGTCACCGCGCCCGGATCATCAAAGGTCCGTAAGAGAGCCGCGTAAGCGAGGGCGTGAACTCGGTGCGCTCGGGTT
>Ga0302324_100002286_pt1 | contig 44712 bp, 41 predicted proteins | sample Palsa_T0_1_FD_201949 | JGI IMG/M metagenome (GOLD analysis project Ga0302324, IMG submission 201949) | Peat permafrost microbial communities from Stordalen Mire near Abisko, Sweden - Palsa_T0_1 | ecosystem: Environmental > Terrestrial > Soil > Palsa > Peat permafrost | place: Sweden: Abisko... | reverse complement strand
ACGACGACAAGGTCGCTGTCCGTTTGAGCGGCCAGTGGCTCGCCCGCGACGGTTATACTCAGGATATCATAAACAATTCGTACACGAACAACCAGAACGAATTCGCGATTCGCGGTAGCGTCGTTGTGAAACCTGTCGATTGGTTGGAGAACTACACGATTGTACAGTTTGAGCAGGTGCGTGAGGACGGCCAGGGTCTGGTGTTTGCAGGATACAATCGACAGCCCGACTTGGTCCAGTTCTTGGTGCCTCAGCTAACGCCTATCTTTGACCAACTTTATGGACCCATATTAGGTCCGATATACGCAAAGGCGATTGCCACCGAAGCAAATACCAATTTGCTGACGGGCTACTCGGCAGATTTGGCAGCCCAACAAGCACGCGGGACACGCGCCATCGCCTTGGATCCTTCTTACCTGGCAAATGGTCGCCGCTCGACGGGCGTGATCAACACCACAATCGTTAATCTCGGCAATGACTGGCAACTCAAAAACATTTTTAGTTATCGCAACTATTTTGAGTCCAGCGCTGAAGATTATGACATGAGCGCGTCGCCGATCTTTGCATCAAGGAATCCTGGCACATGGACCTCCGAGCTGACAGAGGAAGTTCAGGCTCAGGGTCAGTGGAGTATTTTTCACGCCACAACCGGGTTCTATTTTGAGCAGCGAGATGAGCCACCGTACATCGTATATGAAGCTGTTTCTTGCCTTGCTCCATTGCCCTGCGCTGACGTCGCTCAAAGCTCGTTCGGCAATGCCAAGAGCCGGGCGGTTTATGGTGAAATTACTGCCGAGCCTACGAACTGGCTGGATTTGACGTTTGGTGCTCGCTACACGCACGATTCGCGCTTTGGCGGAACAATATCCACTATCCCGCCGGTAGGATTTACACCGGCAAGCGAAGCCGCAGAATCCTCAGGGGCGACAACCTGGAATGCTGCTGCGGTTGTCAAAATTGACCCGAATTTGAATGGCTATGTCACTGTGCGGAAAGGCTATAAGAGCGGTGGTATAAATGCGACCTCGCTTGATCCGACGACGCGAGCTTTTTCTCCTGAATTTGTGAAAGACTATGAGGCAGGGTTGAAATATAACGGTAACGTCGGTGGATGGGGAATATTGGCAAACGTTGACGGATTCTATGACGACTACACAAATATTCAAGAGGTGAAGACAACCAACAACAACGGAACCCTTGCAACGATTATAACTAACGCGGCCGGCGCTCACATTGCGGGCGGTGAAGCCGAACTCGTTATCGCCCCAAACGATTATTTTTCGGTTGGAGTTAACTACGCTTATCTCTACAGCCACTATACGACATGGTTCGATCCGACATTCGGAAACCTGCAAAATCAGCGCCTGCCCTTGTCGCCTACAAATCAGCTCTCCGTGCAGCCGCGCATCCAAATCCCTGTTCCCGAAGCCTATGGTCAAGTTAGCTTCACTGGCAACGTGTATTTTCAAAGCTCGGAGGCGCACGATCAGTTCAACACGCCGAATGGCAATCCTCTTCATGACAACGCAATCGAAGGTGATATTACGCCCGGCTATACCCGAATCGATATTCGGGCCGACTGGGGGCAGATCATGGACAGTTGGTTTAGCGGCGCGCTCTATTGCAAGAACCTGACGAACAAGGACTACATCGCCAGTGCCCTTAATCTCCAATACACCCAAGGAGTGTATGCGCTCGGCTATCTTTATGGCGAGCCCCGCGAGTTCGGAATCGAATTGAGAGTCGATTACTGACCCGTACGAGGAATTGTTTCTGAGGTACTTTTCTCACGGGGGCGGCACGCCTGCGACATGTCGCTCGCACTTCGCGCTTTTTTTAGATCTGTGGATGAGTGCGTCTATAATTCCGATCGGTGACATCAGGGATTCGCGAGAGCAGTATCTCAAAGAGGCTGAGGACGCGGATATTCCAATCCATTCCATGGGCATATGCCGGATGGCCATGCGGGCTTGGCGCAGAGTATAACGGGCACTCCAGGGTTAAAAATCGAACTACACCGCAAAGCCACGCGGCGCGATACTGTCTGGGAGAAACCTGAGTCGTTGAGGTCACTTCAACTGACGTGCAAATTATTTGCTATCGGCCGCGCCGCGCAGATATAGGTTGGCCCAAGGTTAGGGTCCCCGGGAATGTCGTCATGAGAGAGATTCATGGCTCATCCAAGAAATGAATTATCCCGCTAGCCGTTCCAGGCCGACTATCCGGTAATTCGTGACTAGGGAGCGGAACAGAAATAATGTGGGTGATCGCGCTTTGTCATGATGTTGCATTTGAACAGGCCAAACGCTCTGCGCTGTTCCAAGCGCATGTTGGCCACAATTTGAGACGTATTGGTTCCTTTCTCCTAACAGCTCCGCTCGCGACGGCAGACGGGGTGAGCGGCCGGGAGGATGACCCTCGTCTTTGCGGATCGGTCTATTGTCTGGATGTCGAGAGCCTCCCCTTGGCGCGCGACATCATGGAATCCGATCCTTACATGCACGCCGCGTGGCGGCAGATCGATTACTATCAGTGGTCGAGTCCGTCGGGCGTGTGGCTCGATCCCAAGACATCCTATAGGCGGCCCGGGCCCGACTTTCGGTTCTACATCGCGAATTCGCATACAACTCTGAAAATGGATGGCGCCCTAATAAGGGGGCAGGTCACGTTTTTGGGGTCCACAGGTGCGGTGCCTGAGCCCTTGGCAGAGATCGCCGTACTGCAGGCAGAAAACATCGAAGATGCCACCGAGCGAGCATCTGGAGCGAGTTGGGTTGTAGCCTTGCCTATCGCGATCGGACGTTGGGTTGGTGTTTCTTCTGTTGCGGATCTGCAGGCCTGATTGGAAGCGACGCGCTTTGCGAAGGCATCCCGAAGAACCCGATAGCCGATGTCGTCCGTTTATTCGGCGAATTTGTGCATCAAATCGATGACCGACCATAATATGGAATCGTCACGCTACTACGAATGCGCGTCGGGATGATGAAGAAATGCGCGCAAAACACATTTTTCTCAGTCGCCTCTGGGTGAGCGAGCAAAAATTATATCACGAACAGAGTGCTTCGTCCGCTGCTTTGCAGCAAGGAATGATGCTTGCAAATTGATTTCACCAACTGGTACATTCGTATTCGGGAAACGCTATGACAACGACACGGACACGACTTTCGAGGCATTCAGACCTCACGTCTGGGCATGTCACGCCTGCTCAGATGGAGGAAGCGATTATGGCGCTGGGGCCTGAGCTGATGTCGCGTGGCGACGAGGCCGAACGGCAAGAACGACCCCCGGATGAGCTATTTGCAAAACTCGCATCGACCGGCGTCTTCAAGATGCTTTGGCCGACCGCTCAGGGCGGGTACGGGTTCACGCTACCTGAGGCACTTCCGGCTATCGAAGTCTTGGCGGCTGCCGACGGCTCCGCTGGTTGGAGCACGATGATCGGCGTGGAGGCTGCAGCGCTCTGGATGCGTTTCGACCCCCATCTGCCAACTGCGCGCTCGCCTCGCTATGGGGTGTTGACGCGTGCCGCTCTGATGCCGCGCGGAATGGCCCGCGAAACGCCGGACGGTTGGCGATTGAAGGGGCGCTGGCCGTTGGCGAGTGGCGCCTACGATGCGGACTGGTTCATCGCTGCCGCGCAGGTGATGGACGATGATGGTCCTCGCATACGGTCCGATGGTCTTCCTGATCTGAGGCACTTCGCGGTACCGCCGGATCGCGTAGAGATCCACGATACATGGCACGCGCTCGGACTGCGCTCGACAATGAGCCATGACATTTCGATCGATACAATTCTGCCCCTGCATCACTCTGCGCCGGGTGTCGGCGTCATCGAAAGTCCTTATGCACTCGGTCGGTTGCCAGTCTGGCTTGCGCTCGGTCCATTCCATTGCGCGATGATCCTGGGAGTCGTGCGCGGTGCTTTGGCCGATGTGCTGGCACTATTGCCAACAAAGCGGCCGATCCTCAATCCCGCCATCCGGACGTCCGACGATCCTGTCGTGCAACATCGCGTGGGGTTCATTGCCACCCGGCTCGCCAGCACGCGCGCGTTTCTCATGAGCGAAGCGAACGTGGCCTGGGCGATGGCGGAAAACAGGGAGCCGTTTACGCCGCTCTATCGCATTCGCTTCCGTTCGATGATGGCGTTCGTGCACGCGGAATGTGTGGGGATGATGGATGATCTGTTTCAGCTCGGCGGTAGCAGCGCCGTATACGACATCTCTCCGTTGCAGCGACGATATCGGGACCTGCGCACGGCATGCCAGCATCTGACGGCGACAGGAGAAGTCTACCAACCCTACGGTGCTTTGCTCATGAACGTGCCGCTTCCGATGGAGGCCGCACTTTGAGAGCGAAGCGGATAACGGTGCGTTACACACGCGAATGCAAGGCTGCGCCCTCGACTGTTTTTGCTTTGCTTCGCGACTCGTCAACCTATCCGGCGTGGAGCCAAATCCGCGGCTACGCAATGGAGAGGCCTGGATTCCACGAATCCCACGGCGTCGGCGAAATTCGCGTTTTCACGTCTAGGCTCCCGATCACCGTGCGAGAGGAAATCGTCGAGGTTATACCGAACCACTCAGTCGCCTACATCTTGATAAGCGGTCTACCGATGCGGGAATACCGCGGCAAGACAACGCTCGATGTGCTCGCGAACGGCAGAACGCGCATCACCTGGCAATCCTCATTTTGCGGCATGTACGGCACGGGCTGGATAATGCGGTTGTTCATGTCCTGGGTGCTCAAGAATCTTACATCGTCGCTGGCACGTGCCGCCGAAAGCGAGTCTTTTTCCCCTAAGCCGACATCTGCTCTGCACACAAAGCAGTCACGAGGAGCGTAGCTTTCATGTTCAACGACCAGCTTGTTATAGACGCCGTCGCCCATGCCTATGATCTGAGCGACGCCAATACAGAAAGCCACCGTTATGCGCAGATCATGCGTACGATGCTATGCGCCCTGCACCAGACGTGGCAGCCCGATATCGGTCTCACCCCCGAAGAGCAATCGAGCGATTGGCCCATCGAGGTTATGGCGCGCACGTTGTTTCTCGAGAGCGATGTCGATCTTGCAGTCACCCATACGCTGCGTTTGAACTCTTACTTTAAAGACGGCCTGTGCGCGCGTTACAAGACGGTTGAAGCCATACGGCGCTGGCCGCAGCGGTTCTTCGGCTATGTCGGTCTGGATCCGACACTAGGTCTCGACACGTGCCTGCGCGAACTTGACCAGCAGATGGACGAATTACCCGAAGCTGTCGGTCTGAAGCTCTATCCGGCGCAGGTCAATCCGCTCCGTTCGTGGCGAATGGATGATTCGGGGTTGGCCTTTCCCCTCTTTAAAGCGGCGCGGGATCGCGGCATCAAGATCGTCGCAATCCACAAGGCGGCACCACTCGGTCCAGTACCCCTCAATCCGTTCAAGCTGGATGACGTCGGCGGTGCGGCGGATGCCTTCCCGGAACTTGCGTTCGAGATTGTGCATGCCGGCTGGTCCTTTATGGATGAGACGCTGCTGCAACTAGCGACGATGCCCAATATCTACGCCAACCTCGAATGTACCTCCGCTTTCGCTACCAGGCGGCCCGGTCAGTTTGAGCAGATGATGGGCAGTTTCTTCGCCTATGGAGGACCGCAGAAGGTTATTTTCTCGTCCGGCAACATGGTTCTGCATTCGCATCCCATTATTGAAATGTTCCGAGGCTTCAAGTTCAGCGACGAGACAATGAGCAGATTCGGCATTCCCCAGATCACCAAAGACGATCTGGCGCTCGTCCTGGGAGGCAATTTCGCACGGCTTGCGGGCCTGGATACCGAGGGAGCCAAGCAGCGCATCGCCAACGACGAATTCGCGCAGGAGCGGCGCAGCACCGGCCTTCAGGCGCCATATTCCAACTGGCGACGCTATCTGAAAGACGGAAAGATCGGGATGGCTGCATGATCGACCGCGAGAAAGTCGAGGCCGCGCTGGCGACGGTGTACGATCCGTGTAGCGTGCAGGCCAATGCGCCATTGAGCGTCACGAACATGGGGCTCGTAACCAGCCTCGATCTCGCGCCCGATGGGGAAGTGCGCATCACGCTGCGCCCGACTTCGCCATGGTGCACGATGATGGGTTCGATTATGCAGGGCATCGAGAAACAGTTGCGCAAAGTCGATGGCGTCACCGGTGTGACGATCGAAATCGATTCCACGTCCCTCTGGAGCGAAGCCGATCTCACTCCAGAGGGCAGGGAGATTCTGGAGACCACGCGCGCACGTTCCCGCGCAATCAGACCCGTGCGCCGTCGCCAATGGCAGGAACGTGCCGCAACTGCGAGAGAGGTTTGAGTAATGCCACTGCATCCCGATGCCGCTGTTTTTCTCAAGGCCATGGAAAATATCGCGCAACCACCCGAAGCGACGGTGCAGGATTTTCGCGATGCGGCTGCGAAGCTGGTGAGGTCCGGTGAGCCACTTCCTATCGGTAAAGTGGAGAATAGGGAAATAAGAGGGGGAGATGCTCAGCCGCTGAATATTCGCATCTACACGCCTGAGGGAACCGGTCCTTTTCCCGCCATCGTGTGGATCCGGGGTGGTTCGTTCACGCGCACGACGCTTGAGCAAATGGACCCGCTGCGCCGTCTCGCGGCGAGGAGCACCGGTTGCGTCGTCGTAGCGGTCGACCAACGGCTTTCGCCCGAGGCGCATTATCCGGCACCGCTCAACGATGGGGACGCGGCCGCGCAATGGACATTCGCCCACGCCGCAGAGATTGGTGTAAATCCGAAGTTCATCGGCGTCGCCGGAGAGAGCAGCGGGGGTAACCTCGCGGCATCACTGGCTGTTCGGGCGCACCGTCGCGGCACGCCGCTTTTTGCGTTCCAGTTCCTATTCGCGCCGCTTGTCGATGCGTCCCTATCGTGTCCATCGATCGAAGAGTTCGAGGATGGCTATGTCCTGACCAAACGTCAGCTCGTTTGGGCGTATGAGCAATATGCTCCGGGTGTCGCGCGCACCGACCCTGGCATTTCTCCGATGCTTGCGCCCGATCTGACCAACATGCCGGCCGCCGCTATCATCACGATCGAAAACGACCCGGTCCGCGACGAAGGGGAGCGGTATGTCCAGCGCCTGCGTGAAGCCGGTGTACTCGTTAAGCATCAGCGCATCGATGGCATGGTTCACCATTTTTCGGGGCCGCAGGCACTCCCGGCCTTTTTCTGTCTGTGCAACGACGTGTTGACCGAAATCGGCGCCAAGTAGTCGGGGAGCGCCAATGGAGCTTGAAGCAAAAGGACGCTGAGATGCCCGCGCCAACCGCCAAGGGGACGCCCGCATTCCATCCCTTCACGGGCAGGGATGTGCCATGGCTGGTCGATAGTCAGGCGCGCGCGCGCGGCGATCATCCGTACCTGATCTGGGAGTCGTTCGAGGCGCCCGCACGAACCTGGACCTATGCCGCGTTCGCCGAGGAGACGAACGCCTACGCGGCAGGGTTGGCGGAGAAGGGCGTACGGGCTGGCGAGTTCGTGCTCCTGCATATGGAGAACTGCCCGGAATTTCTGTTCGTCTGGCATGCGTGCGCGCGACTCGGCGCGGTTGTCGTTACGACGAACGCGCATTCAACGGAGGATGAACTCGGTTATTTTGCCGATCGATGTGCCGCAGCGGTCGCAATAACGCAGCCGAAATTCGTCGATCTTGTGCAAGGCCTCGCTCACAAATTCCGTTGGATCGCCGCCGCAGATACCAACTCGGGGAAAGTGCCGGAAGAGCCGCTCCCGGTGGGAACTCTCCCTCTCGCCAGTCTGCGCGGCGACCCCAAGACGGCGCCCAAGCGAACTGCCAACTCCATGGCACCGAACAGTGTGCAATTCACGTCGGGCACCACATCCCGGCCAAAAGGTGTCATTTGGACTCAGGCTAACGCGCTTTGGGCCGCGCGTTTGATGGCGTCCCGCCTGGAGCTCACCGCGAATGACCGCTGCGTCGTTCATTTCCCGCTGTTTCATACGAATGCGCTCGCATACTCGATGCTGTCGACGATGTGGTCCGGCGGAAGCGCCGTGCTGACACCACGTTTTTCCGCAAGCCGTTTCTGGGACATCTCTATGCGGCACGGTTGCACATGGGCGAGCATGTCGCCGTTCCCGCTGCGAGCGGTACTGACTCAGCCGGATCCGCCGTATCATTCCTATCGGGTCTGGGCATTCGCCGGAGACCTCTCGGTGGTGCGCAACAGATGGGGCATCCGAACGATGGGTTGGTATGGCATGACGGAGACTGTTGCCGCCTGCATCACCAGCGAACAGGGGTTCGTAGGACCCGAGGGGGCGATGGGCCGGCCATGTCCGGAATATGAAATCTCCATCCGCCGCGAGGATGGGAGCGAGGTCAAGTTCGGAGAGACTGGCGGTCTGTATATTCGCGGCATACCCGGCTTGTCGCTGTTCTACGAATATCTCGGCGATCCGGAAGCGACGGCGGCGGCGTTCGATGCCGACGGCTGGTTCGGTACCGGCGATGAAGTTGTCGTCCAGCCCGGTGGCGAGATTTTTTTCGTCGGCCGCGCGAAGGATATGCTCAAGGTGGGCGGTGAGAATGTCGCTGCAATGGAAATCGAGACGGTGATCGCCGCCGTGCCAGGCGTTTTGGAATGTGCGGTCGTCGGAAAGCCGGACAAGATGCTCGACGAGGTCGCCATTGCATTCGTGGTCGCAAAAGCGCCCGCTTCGGATCTCGAAAAAGCGATTGCGCTCGCCTGCGAGCAAAAGCTCTCGACGTTCAAGCGTCCGCGCGAAATTCGTTTTATCGACGAACTGCCCACGGGCCTTTTGGGTAAAGTTTTGAAGCGGAATTTGCGCGAGATCGCGCGCGGAGATAAGCAATGAGGTTCGCGCTCGCATCCGCTTCGGGCGCGATAACCTCAGCAAGGTTGCCGATGACTGTCGGGAAGAAGCGCACAAAGGCTTTGAAACTGCGAAAGCGCGGCACTGCTGCGCATATGGGCTTCGTACTTGGCCCCAGAGCGGAGACCAAGCAACGCATGCTGGCTGCTACCATGCAGTATTTGCGCGAAAACGGATTAGGCGATTTCACGTTGCGGCAGTTGGCCGAGCGTCTCGGCACAAGCCATAGACTGCTGATTTACCATTTCGGGACGAAAGAGGGCCTCCTTGTCGCCGTCGTCGAAGAAATCGAGCGTGAACAACAGAGTTGGTTGATGTCGCTGTCGGAACGCGACATGACGTTGATGCAGTTGATGCAATTGGCCTGGGAGCGGACGTGCGATCCGCAGCTCGACAGCCATCTACGACTGTTCGTCGAAGTGTATGGTCATGCCTTGCAAGGCCGTGCCCATACAGCACCGCTGCTGGACACGTTGGTGGACGCGTGGCTGGGGCCGCTGAACGATCTTTTCCAGCGGGCCGGAATGACTGCCGCGCAGGCACGCGTTCACGCCCGTCTCTGGATGGCTACGGTACGCGGCTTGATGCTCGATCTGCTGACGACTCGCGATCTCGCGGCGACCACGGAGGCCTGGAAGCATTTTATGGCCCAGTACGATTCACTGCCTGGGGCGCACGGGCCGGGACGACTGCGCAAATGCCCTTAGCGGTTCCGCGCAGGCAAGTGTTTTGGAGGAAGCCGCCGATGTTTCAGGGATCAGGTAGCGCAATAATAAAACTCTTGCGAGTGGATAAGCATGACGGCAGACGATTGTCATGTGGCGGGTGATTGAGCGATGCTGGATTCTCGCCTGAATTACGTCGTTGCAGTTGCCCGCGCAGGCTCCTTCACCGGCGCTGCGCACGCTGTCGGTATCACACAATCGGCGGTCACAAAAAGCGTCGCCGATCTGGAGCGACAGCTGGGGACCTCGTTATTTCATCGGACCACACACGGCGCGCTGCTGACGGAGGCGGGGCGCGATTTTGTGGATCGTGCCGCCAAACTGCTCGACGACGCGCGCGATCTTCTCGACGGCTCTTGCGCCCGGGGTGATCGCTTTTCGGGCTTGCTCCGTGTCGGCGTATGTCCCGCAGCGCTCGAATGGTCCATGGTCGATCCGTTGGCGGAACTCCTCGCCCGTCACCCAAGTATCCGTTTTGAACTTGTCGGATCGAGTTTCGAGAGAATGGTCCAACAGCTCCGCAATGGGACTGTGGATATCGCAATCGGGCACAATGCGGCTTTCAGTGAGTGGCCGGATTTTCGGCGAGCTGTGATACCTGCTTCGCAGACGACGATGTTCGTCCGCAAGGGACACCCGATTCTTGCCGAAGAGAAGCCGGCAATGTCGGAGCTCTCCAAATACACCTTCGTATCGCCATCAGACTCACGGCCTTACGGCGCCGTGATCAGAGGGTTCTACGAGAGCCAAGGAGTGGATTGGCGATCCAGAGTTCATATCATCGATTATTTCCCCGTCGTCAAACGGATCGTGGCCAGTTCGGATGCGATTGGTGTCGTCGCTGTTGCCTATGCTGCGACACCTTCTTTCGCGCGCCATTTTGTGGCCCTTCATCATCTCAAACCATTTCCACCTTCAGAGCTATGTTGCGCCGTCCGCGCACGCTGGGAACCCAAGCCTGCCGTTCGGGCGCTGATCAGTGTGATGCGGGAAAATGCTTCGGGTGAAGGCCTGTGCAAAAATGCGGTCGCTAATCGATCGGATGCGATCCGGTTTGAATTGGTATAATTGCGCTTCGTGAGATTAGACATTCTTCAGCTTCGGGTCGCGCGTTGCGGGGACAAAGCTTCTCTCTTTCCGATTCTCTCTTCCATTCCGTTCCTGGTCTCGCTGAGCTGTGTGGCGTGGCGTGCGTTCTCGAAGTTCGTAACATCGGTCCACCTGGAGGCCAGATCTTCCGCTGAAAAATCGTCGCGAAAAAACACGCCTTGCGTCTGCTCCCAGCGGACTTCGCTGATCCAACCTCCGCCTACCTCAAACAGGCGACCGTTTGCGGTGGAGCTCTCGTGGGCCAGAAGAACGACGGCCGGCGTCACATATTCAGGCTTCAACGCGTCGGTCACATGTTTAGGGAGCACCGTGGCGGTCAGGCGTGAGCCAGCCGTCGGTCCGATGGAATTGACGAGAATATTCTTTGTCGCGCCTTCGATTGCCAAGGTTTTCGCCAGCCCGACAAGGCCGAGTTTCATCGCGGAGTAGTTGGCCTGCCCAAAGTTGCCGTATATGCCGGCTACAGAGGTTGTCATGATGACCCGGCCGTAACCTGCCGAGCGCATGTGGGGCCATGCCGCCTGAGTCACGCGCATGCTCCCCAACAGATGCACGCGATAGATCAGGTCCCAATCCTCTTCCGTCATTTTCGTAAACGACGAGTCGCGGAGAATTCCGGCATTGTTGACGATGACGTCGACGCGACCGAACGAATCTATCGCCTGCTCGACAATCTTGCTGCCGTTTTCGACGCTTTCGGTACTTGCAATGGCTTCGCCGCCTGCAGCAGTGATTTCGTTGACCACCTGTTGCGCCACAGATGTGTCCGAGCCGCCGCCAAACGCGCCGCCGCCAAGATCGTTGACCACGACCTTTGCGCCGCGCCGCGCAAAATCCAGCGCGTGCGAACGGCCAAGACCATGGCCAGCACCGGTGACGATCACCACCCGGCCGTCGAAACGTAATTCCATTTGGTGTTCTCCTGTTTGAATGAAAGTGAGGCTTTTTGCGGTGGCTACTTCAAGTCCGCCGGCAGAGCCACGACCGCCTCGCCGGTGAGCGTCTTGCGCCCATCCTGTGCCGTCGCTGCGAGCGAAATCCTGGCCCTCTTCTCGCCGCTGTCATGAAAGATTTCGACGATCTCGCCAGCGCATGTGATGACATCGTGCACTTGGGTCATTGAGACAAACCGGATACCGAAAGCGCGCAAGTTTTCAGTACCTGCCCAACTCTTCGGAACACGTGCGAGGACGCCAAACGACAGCATGCCCTGCGCGAACACATCGTCGAGGCCTGCACTCTTTGCCATGTCGCTATCGATATGAATTGGGTTGTGATCGCCGGACGCGCCTGCATAAAGCGCAAGCGTCGTACGCGAAATCGGGCCGTAAACGATTTGCGGAAGTTGGTCGCCGATTTTGGCGGCGGCGGGTGTGCTTTCGGTCATGTGAGATTCCATCAGCCCAAACGGTGAAGAAGTGTCCGCCGCTCGCGGATCAAAAGCCCCCGGACGGGATGCGAGAGACTGGATTCGATGGTGACGAATTCCATGATGCCGCCCTTCTTCTCGTAAAAGCCGACAATCGTCGTAGTCAGTGAGACTTCATCCCCGGCGAACATCAGACCGAAATACTCGTAATGCTCGTCGCCGTGGAGCAGATACCGATAGTCGCAATTGATGAGCTTCAGGACTGGGGTCTGCCCCAGCCTGGCGCGCTCCTCGTTCGCGGCGGCTTCGATGGACATGAAGAAAGATGGTGGAGCGACGAGGTCGGGATAACCCATCGCCCTGGCCTCGCCGACGTCGAAATGGATGGGGTCGGTTTCGCCAAGCACCCGAGCGAAGAAACGAATGCGCCCTCGCTCGATGGGTATGACAACGGGCCTGAGTCTGGTCCCCTTTTTCGAGCGATCGAAAATCCCAGTGGGGTTCGCCGCGACCATTTGATCCGTCAAGACGTCCTTCTCCCCGATTGAGCTGATATCAGCGTACCCAAATTGTTCCGCGGTCGTCTGTGCGTTAAGGACCAGCCCCTAACGCACAGCGACCTGCCACGCGCGAGGACGCCTGCGATGCGCCGTCAAGTGCTGCGCCCGATGGCGGCAGTTCAACGTGTGGCCCGAACGCGTGTCCAATTCATTGGAGGTTGTCGCTATTCCGCCGAATAATGGCGCCGATGTCCTCGGCCATGCTTTGACCTTATGTGGATTACGTTCTGGACCGGATGCTGCGAGGCGCCGGTACGCATGCCGGGCATTCCCACAGGACATACCGAGCCACCACAATGAATTGGACGCCAAACCGGGCAAATTCGAGAAGGGACGTCGTAAGGCAAGATAGAACGCAAATCCGGGACCGGTCTGGGATGTTGAGCACGGAAGGGCGTAGGGCCTACACAGCCGATCACGAGACGTTTCGGTACCAAGTCCGAAAGTTCATCGACCGCGAATTTCTGCCGAAATTCGACCAGTGGGAACGGCAGGGCCAGATTGATCGTGAATTTTGGCGGGTTTGCGGAGAGGCGGGGCTTTTGTGTCCGACTGTCCCCGAAGCCTATGGCGGCTTGGGATTGGACTACCGATACAACGCCATTATCGGAGAAGAATTCGGTTACTTGGGCACCGTATCCAGCACCGCACTTCAGTCCGACATAACGGTAAGTTACTTCCTCAATTACGCCACCGAAGAGCAGAAGAAGCGCTATCTGCCCGGAATGATTTCGGGCGAACTCGTGACGGCGATCGCCATGACGGAGCCGGGGGCCGGTTCCGACTTGCAAGGCATCCGCACCACAGCGCGCCGGGCCGGTACAGATTATGTTGTCAACGGCTCGAAGACTTACATATCCAACGGTCAAACGGCCGATCTTGTTATCGTGGTCGCGAAGACGGATACGCAGCTCGCGGCGCGTGGAATTTCGCTCATCCTCGTTGAGACGGACCGCCCCGGTTTCGCGCGGGGGCGCAACCTCGACAAGATCGGTCTTTATTCCGCCGACACGTCGGAACTGTTCTTCGATGACGTCCGCGTGCCGATTTCCAACTGTCTAGGCCACGAAAATGCTGGTTTCGGCTATCTGATGGGCCAGCTTGCGCAGGAACGGTTGTCCATCGCCATCGCAGGTCAGGCCGCAGCCCAACGGGCGTTCGATGAAGCGTTGACCTATGTCAAAGGCCGTAAGGCGTTCGGGAAGACGGTCTTTGACTTCCAAAACACGCGCTTCGTTCTGGCGGACCTCAAGGCGAAACTGCAGGTCGGCTGGGCGCATATCGATTGGGCGCTCCTGCGGCATGTCGAAGGCAAGTTGACAGCGGCAGAGGCGGCCGCCGCCAAATATTGGCACACGGAGACTCAGTGGCAAATTGTGGACGCGGCCCTGCAGCTTCATGGCGGCGCCGGTTACATGAGCGAGTTCGTGATCTCCAGACTTTGGCGCGACGCGCGTGTTCAGCGCATCTATGGCGGAACATCGGAAATCATGAGGGAAATCGTCGGCCGTGCCCTGTAGAACATTCAGCGCGAAGTATCAGGCGGAACTCGCGTTGTGAGCGGTCCGTTGAACGGCCTCAGAATCGTCGAGTTCGCTGGTCTCGGACCCGGTCCGTTTTGCGGGATGATGCTCGCGGACCACGGCGCCGACGTCATTCGCGTCGACAGGCTGAGCCGGTCACACGGACACCCCGAGCCGAAGCGTGAGATCCTGAACCGGTCCCGCCGCAGCATCTGTGTCGATCTGAAAGCGCCCGAAGGCCGGGAGCTTGTTCTCAAATTATGTGGCACGGCTGCGGCGGTGTTCGAAGGTTACCGGCCGGGCGTGATGGAACGTCTCGGACTCGGCCCGGAGATATTGATGGCGGACAATCCGCAACTCGTTTATGGCCGCATGACAGGCTGGGGCCAGGACGGACCCTACGCCGCCATGGCGGGTCACGATATCAACTACATTGCGCTGTCTGGCGCGCTGCACGGTTGTGGTCCCGCGGGCCAGCGCCCATCACCGCCGATGAATCTCGTGGGCGACTTTGGAGGCGGCGGCATGATGCTGGCTTTCGGTCTGCTGGCGGCCATTCTATATGCGCAAAAAACCGGGCGGGGCCAAGTCGTCGATTGCGCCATGAGCGAGGGCACCGCCGTGCTCATGGCCATGATGTATTCGCTTCACGCGCAAAACCGCTGGGTCGATGCGCGCGGCGCGAATCTGATCGATTCCGGAAGCCACTTTTATAACACCTATGAAACGGCGGACGGCAAGTACATTGCCCTCGGCGCGATCGAACCGCAGTTCTACAAGGAGCTGCTGGAGCGTCTTGGACTCGCGCACGATGAGACGTTCGGAAAACGGGACGATCCGAGCCGTTGGCAGGGTTTGAAAGAGCGACTCGACGGGCATTTCCGCACCAAGACACGCGACGAATGGACCAGAATTCTTGAGCGGACCGATGCATGCTTTGCGCCGGTGCTTTCGCTTCGGGAAGCTCCGCTCCACCCTCACAATCGCGCCCGCAATGTGTTCGTCGAGGTCGAAGGCGATGTTCAGCCGGCGCCGGCGCCGCGCTATTCCCAGACAGTGACTGACGCCCCCGCACTTATGAAGAGTGGCACCGGCGTCACGCGCGATCTCTTGTTCGAACTCGGCTATTCGGACGACCAACTGACGGATATTCGAGGTCGAAGTATTGTAGCTTGATCGCATTCGACCTTTGAAACACGAGAAGTGAGGAGCGGCAAATGGCAGGTATGATGCGCGAAGTGTTGGTGGCGGGCGTGGGTATGATTCCCTTCAGCAAGCCTGGTCAAAGTGCTCCCTATGACGATATGGGTGCGGAAGCGATTACGCTCGCTCTCAAGGACGGCGATATCGCCTACGACCGCGTCGAGCAGGCCTATGCGGGGTTCGTGTTCGGCGCGAGTTGCTCCGGTCAGCGAGCAGTCTACAAGGCCGGGATGACGGGTATTCCGATCTTCAATGTGAACAACAATTGCTCGACCGGCTCGTCCGCGCTGTTTCTCGCGCGTCAGGCCGTCGAAAGCGGTCTGGCGGAGTGCGCGCTTGCCGTTGGTTTCGAACAGATGTTGCCGGGCGCCATCGCCTCCATGTTCACAGATCGGGTCAGCCCGTTCGTCGATTTCGACTCGGCATGCGATGCGATGGTCGATGTCGAGCTGCCGCTGGCGCTTCGCTATTTTGGCGGCGCGGGCCGGGATCATATGCGCAAACATGGCACCAAGCTGCAAGACTTTGCCAAGGTAAGGGCGAAGGCAAGCCGTCACGCCGCGAACAATCCGTTGGCCGTGTTCCGCAATGTCATGACGGAAGAAGATGTGCTGGCCGCCCAGGTCATTTGGCCGGGCGTCATGACCAAGCCGATGGCTTGCCCGCCGACATGCGGCGCGGCTGCGGCGATTCTCGTTTCCAGGGACTTCGCCAAGCGCCACAATATTGATCCCAAGGTCCACATTGCCGCACAGGCGATGACAACTGATACGCCGATCACTTTTCAGGCGCGCGACATGATCCATCTTGTAGGAAGCGAAATGGCGAAGCAGGCTGCAAATATCGTCTATGAGGCGTCCGGTATTGGTCCCAACGATATCAAGGTTGTCGAGCTTCATGACTGCTTCGCGCACAACGAGGTGATCACCTACGAAGGCTTGGGTCTTTGCGGCGAAGGAGATGCCGCAAAATTTATCGCCGACGGGGACAACACCTATGGCGGCCGTGTGGTCACGAACCCGTCAGGCGGTCTTTTGTCCAAAGGCCATCCGCTCGGCGCAACAGGGCTCGCACAATGCTTTGAACTGACTCATCAGCTGCGCGGCACGGCTGGTTCGCGTCAGGTCGATAACGTCAGGCACGGCCTGCAGCACAATCTCGGTCTGGGCGGGGCGTGTGTGGTTACGCTTTATGAAAGATGTAGTTGACAAAGAGGGAAGCGCTCCACGCGTGCCGTCTCCGGCGGAGGATGTCTGCCATTGGTCCTGAGATGGTCTGGCCCTGCCAGACGGCGGATTGCTTGCGACGCCGCGAAGCGCCTAACGTGGAGCGTTATCGCCCGGTGCGGCATATTTTGCGCGGACGACCATAGAGGACGCGACCAAAACCATGGACTTAGCGAGATTTGCCGCTCACGTGCGGGAATTTCCGGCAAAGCCGGCCGTTATTATCGCCGGAACAGACATCGTCTTGACCTATGGGGATCTGAACGCGCGATCCAATCAGGGAGCGCATTTTTTGCGTTCCCTTGGTCTGCGATCCGGCGACACGCTGGCGCTATGCGTGGAGAATTCGGCGAATTTCTTTCACGTTGCGTGCGCGGCGCTGCGCAGCGGACTCACGCTCGTTCCGGTTTCGAGCAAACTCACAGCTTCCGAACTGGCTTTTATTGTTCGCGACAGCGCCGCGAAAGCAGCCGTTCTATCGGACGGGATCGGTGAGGCCTATTTCAAGGCCCCGCAGGTGTTGACGGATATTCTGCTAATCGGGTTGGGACGGGAGGTGGCAGGGTATCGTTCCTGGAATGCGGGTCTCGCAGCTCAGCCCGAGACGACTTTGCCCGATGAATATCCAGGGCGTGAGATGCTCTACTCCTCGGGCACCACGGGTCGACCCAAAGGCATCGTATATAACGACGCGAGTGGAAGCGGCACCCGCACCAGTCGCTCCGCCACCCGCATGTTTGGCATGCTCAATATCGGCCCGGACACCGTGTATCTTTCTCCTGCGCCTCTTTACCACTCGGCGCCGTTTGGCTGGGCGATTGCCATGCTGGAACTGGGCGGCACCACCGTGGTGATGCCGCGCTTCGACCCGGAGCAGGCGCTATCGTTGATCGAGCGGTACAAGGTCAGTCTCAGCCAGTGGGTACCGACGCATTTCTCGCGGATGCTGAAACTCTCTGCGGAGATCCGAAATCGCTACGATGTGTCGTCGCTGAAGGTCGCCATCCACGCCGCCGCGCCTTGCCCCGTTCCGGTCAAGCGACAGATGATCGAGTGGTGGGGGCCGATAATCCTCGAATATTTCGGGAGCAGCGAACAAACGGCACTCACCTTCATCACGTCCGAGGAATGGCTTGCCCATCCCGGTTCCGTTGGAAAATGCGTTTTCGGGAAGCTGCATATCTGCGACGAGCACGGCAAACCGTTGCCGGCGGGAGAAATCGGGGAGGTGCATTCGGAAGGCGGAATGGATTTCGCCTATTACAATGATTCGCAGAAGACCTCGCAGTCGCGCAACCGGCATGGTTGGTCCACAGTTGGCGATATCGGTTATCTCGATGGCGAGGGCTATCTCTATCTGACCGATCGCAAGAACTTCACGATCATATCGGGCGGCGTGAACATTTATCCGCAGGAGATCGAGAATCTGCTTGTCACCCATCCGCGCATTGCCGACGCTACTGTGATCGGCACACCGGATCACGATCTCGGCGAACGGGTAACGGCCGTTGTGCAGCCGCTTGACATGGCCGATGCGAACGATGTGTTCCGGGCGGAGTTGCTCGAATGGATGCGTTCCCACCTCTCGAGCGTGAAGGTACCGAAACAGGTCGATTTTCGTGCCGAATTGCCGCGGCTGCCCACAGGGAAGATGGCGAAGCATGTTCTGCGCGCCGAGTATTTGGATGGCCGACAGACTTGATCTTGCGAACATGCATTCGTATGGCGCGGTCTGTGCTTATAGACCCCGGAATGCCGGCTCTCGCTTTTCGACGAAGGCCGCAATTCCTTCCCGGCAGTCGGACGACGAAAACGCGCCCACCTGATTGGCCACTTCCACCTCAAGCTGTTGTGCGAAGGAATTTACGATGCTCTTGCGCAGCATGTCCTTGATTCTGCCGTAGGCCAAGGTCGGACCGTTCGCGAGTCTGGCCGCCATCGCGCGCGCCGATTTCTGCAATTCGGCGTCCTCAAACATTCGGTAAGCCAGACCCCAGTTCACTGCCGTTTCGGCATCGATTTTCTCTCCCAGCATCATCATGGCGACTGCGCGTCCGTGACCTACGAGTCGCGGTATCGTCCAGGAGCTTCCGCCGTCCGGTACGACACCGAGCCGGGTGAAGGATTGAAAGAAATATCCGGACCGGCCGACCAATACGATATCCGCCGACAGTGCGATTCCGCAGCCTACACCGACGGCGGCCCCGTTCACGGCAGCAACGACGGGCTTGTTGCTCTCTCTTATCCGCACAAGTGTCGGGTTCAGAAAGGTGCGCAGACTCATTCCGACATCCGGCACGACGCCTCGCGATTGTTCGCCGAACATATCCTTGAGGTTTGCACCCGCGCAGAACGATTGGCCTTCTCCGGTCAGCAGGATCGCCCGAACGTTTTCGTCTCCAAGCTGTTGTTCCATCGTGGCTGCGAACTGCTGGCGCATGACGCTGTCGACGGCGTTCATATGCTTTGGGTCGTTGAATTTTACGATCGACAAGGGGCCGTCGCGTTCCAGAAGTATCTTTTGTTCATTCATGTTTGTTGTCTCCAAACGTTATGTGCGGTTCGCTTTTGTTAGACGCCGTGTCGTCCTGAGAAAATGTATGAAGTTGTCCTCCGGCAAAGGGAAAGTGCACGCCTTGGCCGAACATGCCAACATAGCCAGTCCTCCATCCCGCGAAGCAGTATTTCTGAGAGTCCGGCAACGCGAGGAGTGTTCCGGAGAGGTCGCAATGGCGACGAAACGGACTCACCTCCAGCGGGGGCGATGGCGTCAAATTCATTTCTCTGTTTGGTCATTCCGGATGGTCATCGACCGTGGAGTCGCAAGCGTCACGGCCTCCCATGGACCCTGCAAGGCCGACACTTGACTGTTAGTCAATCGTTCGACTAATATCGAATGAATGGTGACGACAAATAATCACCGCAGCGGCGCATAAATCGCTGCAAGAGGAAACAAAACTCGGGCGGGTATGGCGTGGCGGGTCGCAGATTATGGCCGGTTCATTCCTCTCAGCCGACAAAATTACGGCGAGCGCAGGACGCTTGTCGAACATCGGAGCACGCGCCTCGACAGACCTTGTTGTCGACAGAGGGGCGCAAGAGGGGGGCGCATGCGAACGATTTCGGGGAACTGGGTTTCAGGCATGCTGTTCGGATCGGTTTCGCTATTCGGGTTGTGTTGGGGGACGTTTGCCCAGGCTCAATCCGAGCAAGCGGCCATAGAAACGGTTGTTGTCACGGCTGAAAAGCGCAAGACGGATCTTGAGCGCACGCCGGAAGCGATCACGGCGCTTAACAGTGCCAATCTCCAGCTGCATCAGGTTCGCGATTTAAGGGACCTGCGCTCGCTGGTTCCGAATTTTGAGATGGGCGATGCACAGGGCATCGCCCAGATAACCATCCGGGGCATAGGGAGCTCGGCCTTTCTGCCAGGAACGGAAGGGGCGGTCGCGGTCAACGAAAACGAAGTTTATGTCTCGCGCAACGTCGCGCAGCAAACTGGCCTTTTCGATGTTCAGGACATTGAAGTTCTTCGCGGCCCACAAGGCACACTCTACGGACGCAACGCGACGGCGGGCGCGGTTAACATAACGACCATGCGCCCGACCGACGAGTTTTCGGGCTATGCGAACGCAACTGTTGGAAATTATGGGGAAGTTCGGCTCGATGGCGCGGTCGGAGGGCCGGTCGACGATTCAGACGACCTTCTGGTTCGCCTTGCGGGCTTCTACGAACGGCACGACGGTTACGGCGAAAACGTCGTGACCCATAACGATATCGACGACAAGAATGCGTATGGCGTGCGCGCCACTATCGTCTACACCCCCAGGTCCGATTTCACCGCCACGTTGATCGCCCAGTATTACGACGAGCAGGATCATCAGGGTGCGTTTCATTATTTCGGGGCGGCCGGGTTGAGCGGTCTGCCGGGAGCGCTCGGATTACCGCCCCTGTTCATCGTTGAAGGCGGTCAGCCGCCGCACAACATACGAGATATCTCCAACGGCATCGATCCGAGTTTCCATCTGCCAGTCTTCGCAGGCACCGGCATCTTGGAGTGGACGGACGGCGCGTTCAGCGTCAAATCTATCACAGGCTACCGCTATCAGTCCCCGCACTTCACTTACGATCTGGACGGCGGCAGCCCGCTCAATGTCTTCGAGCTTGAGGGCGAACCCGCGCATCAGATTAGCGAAGAATTGCAGCTTCACTACGACACCGAGGCTCTGCACCTCACTGGTGGACTCTATTATTTGGACGAACACGACGCATCGGATCCGGCACAAGTCGTGGCTACGACGGGATTGATCACGTCCGTTTTCGGCGTCCCCTTCCCGACACCTGGCCTCGTGACACTCGGAAATCTCGGCGCCGATCTGACAACGGAGGCGGAAGCTGCCTTTGCACAGGGCACTTACAACCTGACACCGGATTTGTCGGTTACGGCTGGTATTCGATACAGCCAGGAAAAGAAGGGTATCACGTCGTTCGACGCATTAGATCTCGGCGTGGGCGGGCTTCCGCTGTTCCCGCCCTATCCCGGTCCCAACCCGCTAACCTCGACGCCTTACGTTGCTTCGAAGACGTTCTATTCGGTCACGCCGAAATTTGGCCTCCAGTATCAGGTCGATCCGCAGACGCTGCTCTACGCGAGCTATTCTCAGGGCTTCAAATCCGGAGGGTTCGACACCGGTGTGGCCGAACCTGCACCGTTCCAGCCCGAGAAGCTTACCGACTATGAAGCGGGTATTAAGACGACGACTGACGACGCTCATCTTCGCCTCAACGTGGCGGGCTTCTATTACGACTACAAGAATTTGCAGGTCACGCAGGTTGTCGACCTCACGGTCCAGACCGGCAATGCCGCGACGGCCCAAGACTACGGCCTCGAAGCCGAGTTGACCTGGCTTGCGACATCGCAACTGGAGTTCGATGTGTCCGGCGCGTGGACGCATGCGCGCTATCTCAAATTTCTGGGGCCAGATCCCGCGCTCCCTTTATTACCAGAAGCAAACTTCAGCGGGAACGCGCTGGATAATGCGCCCGACTATCAGGCGAACGTCGCTGCCCAATACACATGGGATGTCGGATTTGGAAGCCTGAGTGCGCGTGGCGAAGCGGAATATTCAAGCAAATTCTTCTTCGGTCCGGGAAACGAGGCGGAACTCAGCCAAGGTAGCTTCGTTAAGGGCAACCTGTATCTCATCCTGGATCCGAGCTCGGACTGGACGCTGACTGCCTATGTCAAAAACGTGAGTGACGCTACGACCAAGACGAGCGCGCTGGTTGTCACGCCGCTGGTCTTCAATCCAATCGTCGGCTCATTGGCGCCGCCACGGCTTTTTGGCCTGGAGGTGAGTCGCAGATTCTGATCTCGCGGGGCGCGGTCCGTGCGGACCGCGAGGCTTCATCGTACGCCTCCGCATCACGGAAGATTTCGTCAAAGATCCAACAGCTCCAACAGCGAGGAAAGCATGCCCAAGAAGTACGTGTTTGACGTCGTCGCCAACGGCACATCGGACGTCACCATAGAGCAGGACATCACTACCATCCCACCTATTGTGGCCGGCTTGATGGCGATGGACCTGTGGTCGAACGGGGAGACCCCTGCCGATCTCAACGAACAAGGCGACCCGACAGCCGGTAAGGGCTTCCTCCACGAGCCGCCGGATGGCGGTGCGATCTTGCGCATTCTCGATTTTCAACCCGAAAGCGCGCGCCCTGCTACCGATCCGAGAACCCTGCACAAAGAGATCGGCAGTGTGCATATTCCGAGCGCCGAATACCTCGCGAGAGCCAAGCATCCATCTATGCATAAGACGGACACGTTGAACTACTTCGTCCTGCTGACCGGCCGCCTCTGGGCGCTGTCGGAGGGGAAAGACGTGCTGTTGGAGCCGGGCGATGTCCTGATCCAGAAAGGCGCAATGCATGGCTGGCGCAATGATGGTCCTGATCTGGCCCGCCTTTTTGCGGTGCTGATCGATGCGACGTGGGACAAGCGCGACGCGTGAACAACGTCGGGCGCCTCTATCAACTCATTTGAACCGGATCGCTTACAGCGAGGTGATTGCCATGCGGCTCGTGACGTTCGAACAATCCGGCTACCAGAAACTCGGCGGCCTCATCGGCGATACGCGGATTCTGGATCTCGCGGCCGCGCAAAAACGCCATTTCGACTCTGCCGATGCGACCTTCGCCTCGATGCAATCTCTGATCGATGCCGGTCCTGTGGCTTGGGATCGGGCGCGGGCGTTGCTCAATTCACCGCCAGAGGAAGATATTCTCGAACGGTCGGCGGTGCGGCTACGCGCGCCGCTCCCGCGGCCGGTGCGACTGCGCGATTGCAGTCTCTTCCTCGAGCATATGGAGAAGGCGCTCAAGATTGCGGGGCAGCGGGCGGTGGCGGCCGCGCCGGATGCGGAGGCCGCGCAGAGAGAATCGAACAATCCACGCTACCTCATGCAGCCAATCTTCCGGGAGCGTGTGGTCTACTACAACGCCGATGCGGGGAGCGTGAGTGGACCCGACGATGACATCGTCTGGCCGCGCGAGTCGAAATGGATCGACTACGAACTCGAATGGGCCTGCGTTGTCGGCAGGACGGCGCGCGACGTCGCACCGGTGGACGCTCGAACTCACATCTTCGGATTCACGATCTTCAACGACTGGTCCGCACGCGACGTTCAGATGGCAGTGATGGCGGCAAATCTCGGCCCGGGCGAGGGCAAGGACTTCGAAGGCGGTTACGGTCTTGGCCCCTGCATCGCCACGCCCGATGAATTTCCCAATCCCTACAATCTGACAATGACAGCGCGCATTAATGGTGAGGAGTGGTCGCGCGGGTCCACGGCGAGCATGCATCACCGCTTCGAAGATGCGTTGGTACAATTCAGTCGCGGCAAGACGATTCGGGCGGGTGAAGTGATCGGTTCTGGAACGGTGCTTTCGGGGTGTGGTTTCGAATTGGGGCGCCAGCTTGCGTTTGGCGATACGGTCGAACTTGAGATCGAAGGTATTGGCGTGCTGCGCAACAGGGTGGTCGCCGCGTCGGCATGAATATCGCGGTCGCCTTCTTCGCCGCGGCCCGCGTCTGGTGCAACAATGTCGCGGTCACCAGTCTGGATGGCCCTCCGATCCGATACGCGGAGCTGGTGCGTCGGGCCGGCGCTATCGCCGCTGCGCTCGTAGAGCGTGGATTGTCATCTGGCGACCGTGTCGCCGTGGCGATGTCGAACAGCCCGGAATTTTATGAGATTCTGCTCGGCATCTGGACCGCAGGGCTCTGTGCTGTGCCGCTCAACCCCCGCCTGCATGCGCGCGAGTTCGAGTACATCGTCGCCAGCAGCGGGGCGAGGTTTTGTATCGCGAGCGCCGACCTCGTTTCCAGCGTATCAAACGCGGAGTGCGACGTCGTGGAGGTCGGATCGCCCACCTATCGCGACATGCTTGGACGCTCGGCCATCGTACCCGCGGAACGTGCGCCGCACGACCTGGCGTTGCTCTTCTACACCAGCGGTACCACGGGACGCCCCAAAGGGGCGATGCTAACCCATCGCAACGTGATGGCGTTTGTAACCTCCATGCTCGCGGATGGCGGCGCAACGCTTTATGACCATGTCCTGCACATCGCGCCGCTCTCGCATGGCAGTGGTTTCATGGGCCTTTGCTACCTGATGCGCGGGCGCACCAACGTGGTCTTGCCGCAGGGCCGACTCAACCGCACGTCGATGACCGCTGTGCTTGAACGGTTCGCGCCTATCTCGTTCTTCGCCGTGCCGGCAATCGTGAACAAACTCGTGGACGAGGTTGTGCCGACCGACCTGGTGCGCAACATCCATATGATCTATTTCGGCGGCTCGCCGATGTATGTCGACGATCTGAAGCGCGCCATGGCCTTTTTTGGATCGGAGCGGCTGTGGCATCTGTATGGGCAGGGCGAGGCACCGATGACGATCACGTATTTCCCGCCCTGGCTACGCGCCGCTTTGTCATCGGAGTCATTTGAGACGATGCTCGCCAGCGTTGGCATTGCGCGCACGGGAGTGGCCGTTCGAGTCCTGGATGCGGCGGGGACCGATTGCCGGCCGGAAGAAATCGGAGAAGTGGCGGTCCGCGGCGACGTAGTCATGGCCGGGTATTGGAACGATCTCGCTGCCACGGACGCCGCCTTTCGGGATGGTTGGCTTCTCACCGGCGATCTTGGGGCAATCGACCGCGCCGGATTCCTGACACTTCATGATCGCTCCAAGGACATGATCATCTCCGGCGGTTCGAACATCTATCCGCGGGAGATTGAAGAGATTTTGCTGACCTACCCCGGCGTAGACGAATGCGCCGTTGTCGGAATTCGCGACCCTCAATGGGGCGAAGTCCCGGTGGCATTCATCGTTGCCGCAGACGGGGACGCTCCCGATTCGGCTTCACTGGAAGCGCATTGCCTTGCAAATCTCGCGCGGTTCAAACAACCGCGCCGCTATCACGTGCTCGCAGAACTGCCAAAAAATGGCTACGGCAAAGTGGCAAAAGTGACGCTTCGCGAGATTGCCGAAGCGAAATGACGTTACTTCTTGCGTCCGGTTTTCGTTGCGACAACGGCCGCGACCCCGGCGGTGATGAAAGAAATGAGGCGCGGTGTTACGGCATCGAAATCGCCCGAACTAAAACGCCCACTCGTGAAAGTGGCGACCCGGTCGACCGTCGACTCTAGACTGGATTCTATAATGCAACCGATCATGAATTCGTAAGCGAAGGCGATGTCGCCGTGATCGGCGTCCGGGAGCGCGCGTGCCACCCACCCCATGAACTCTTGGGCCACCTGCATTCCAAGTCCGGCCATGGCCTTCTGATAAACTTTGGGCGACGCAAATAAAGAACCCATCAGATGGATATAGCTGCGCCAACTCTTATCGCCGCAGAGCGCACGCTCCAGATACGGCGTGACGATAGCGTCGACAACCGCTTCCAGCGGGGGTCCTTCGGGGCCCGCTTTGGCCTCGGCATCGCGGTAGCGAGCGCGGCGCTCGTCGGCGACCGTGTCAAAGCGCCGCCGAATAACTTCTCGGAACAATTTTTCTTTGGAGCCGAAGTGATAATTGACGCTGCCGATCGTGTCGCCCGATGCCGCCACAATGGCCCGCGTTGAGGTGCCTTCATATCCCCGGGCGGCGAACAGCTTCTCTGCCGCATTCAGTATGCGATCGCGCGTGCCTCTGCGTGGTGCCGCCATTTTGATAACCTAGCTCCGATTCGATCACTCTTTTGATATAGTCGAAAGGGTCAGAAAGTCGAGCGTTTGATTAACATCGACATGTGCCATGGGACACCCTTGGTGAATAACAAATGTCCCGCAGACGGAAAATTGCACAATATTGGACGCGGGTCTGCCAAGGCGATGCGCAAAGGGCGTGTCGGAGCGACGTGCACTAAGCCATTGCTTGGATGTTCGACCCGATAAAGTTCACTTATGGAACACCTTTTCTCGCGAATTGTTGGCGTGTGTTTTTCCTGCGCCTACGGGCCGCGCCGCCGCACTGCCGCTCGCCCGTTGGCGCTGCGACCACTTCACAACGCTGGCCACACTCACCATGAACGTCTGCGCCACAGAACGGCAGGAATGACCCGCTTCAACCGCCGCAACCACCCGTTCGCGAAGGTCCAAAGAATACGCTCGCGCCATCCATGCTGGCCTCCCATCCCAGCCAGCATCTTGAATCAGACTCGCACCCCTTTGGGAATCCCTAACCGATTCAGCAAAAAACGATCACGCTCTAGGCGGTCTCCGCGAATTGCCCGCCCGGCGAGGAGCGCAACAGCGACGGAAGCTGCTACAGGCCCACGCCGCTCTGTCCGCGGAGAGACGCGCAATAGGTCCGGCCCGCTGCCGAGGCACAGTCTCCGTTGCTCCCGGGCACGGGCGTGGCCGAGTTCAGTCGTATGCGTTCGCGAGGAAGGCCTCTGAACTTTTTTGCAGCGCAACATGCTCCGATCGGCGACAAGAACTTTGGAGCAGGGTTTCAAAGATATGACAGCTGTACCAGCCCAACTCCGCCAAACCCTGACCTTCAGACAGCCGCGCCAAAACCCGCGCAGAACGCCGACATTTCCGGACCGCCGCATTCTCTGCGCCGCCAAAGAGACTCCAAAAGCGCGGGCACCGGCAGCGCGCCGCCGAGGTATTGAACGAGGCGGACGGATCGCGGCGTGAAACTGTCGCCGCGCCGGACATTGCGGAACAGACATTGCAAAAGATCGAACAGCGCCGCGAAGAAGATCATGTTCATGAGGGGCAGTGGCAGCCCGTACTGCTTGAGCAACTCGTTCATCCCGCCTGCCTTTGCGATGAACAGGGTGAGGTTGCCGCGCAGCGCCGACACTGTCGTTTCGGCGCTGCCGCGTCATCGGGGCGGTGTGAACATTGTCGCCAAACAGATCCCAACCATGTTTGCTGCTCTCGAACGTAGGCTTTCCTCGTCCATTGTTGATGATAAGCTTCGACGTCGCGGTTTTTGATGGGAACGCCATGAGTTTGCGAAACAAGCTTGTCGTCATCGTGGGCGGCACGTCCGGAATTGGATTTGCCGTCGCTCGCGCCGCGATTCGCGAAAATGCTAGGGTCGTCGTCGCGTCGAGCAAGCAAGCCAATGTGGACGCTGCGGTCCAGCGCCTTTCGGGAGGCGCGAAGGGCCTTGTCGTGGACGTTACCGCGGAGCGCTCAGTCGGATCTGCCTTGGCAACGCTCGGCGAGTTCGATCACCTTGTATTCACGGCAGGCGATTGGGGGCCTGCTCGCCGGGTACCGCTGGCCGAAATCGACCTTGAACTCGCAAGGACTGTTTTTGCGGTTCGCTTCTGGGGCGCACTCACGATTGTCAAGCACGCGCGCCCACATCTGGCCCGCGACGGTTCGATCACGCTAACCGATGGAATGATCGCACATCGCCCGCAGAAAGATTCCGCGGTGAGCACAGCAATGGCCGGCGCGGTGGAACACCTGACCCGCGCACTTGGGATCGAGCTCGCACCCATTCGCGTCAACGCGGTATGTCCCGGCCTCATCCGCACCGACGTCTGGAACGGTATTCCCGAAGATCGGCGCGAGGAACAATTCAAAAAAATGACTCAGCGCCAGCCCTTGCCGCGCATCGGCGAGCCCGAGGAGGCGGCAGAAGCTTATCTCCACCTGATGCGGGCCGGCTACACGACCGGTCAAATTTTGCGTGTGGATGGTGGCAGCTCGATTGTCTGACGTTCGTTGCAACTTGTATTGCCGAGAATTCACTCGGTCGCGAAATTGAGTTTCAGGCTTTCCATCCTGAAAATTCAATATCGTGCTGTCCGCTCGCGAACCGAGTGTACTTCTCGTTGATCGCCCCAAGTGAAGCATGAGACCGGCGGGCAGGCTACGAACCGCATGCTTGCGGCGTGCGTTTGCAAGGCATGTTCGCGGTCTACGCCGCCGGTCGTTCGTACTCATCGACGTGACCCAAGGGCTTGTCGCAGATTGTTGGTATTTCCGTTGGCAATAGTAATATCAATGAGTTGGTGAACGAATCAGACACCAGCGCTCGCACCAGCCTCTCAGTCGCCGGTGTTCGCGACCGCCCACAATTGTCCGACAAACATTCGACGAGGACGGCATTCGGCTCTCATGATTGTGCATGGTCGTAAACCCTGCGGCGGCGCTCCAGCGCGGCTGTAATTTTGACTGGAACCTTCCCAATGTCTCGTGTCGAGAACCTCGCGCGTCTCGATGACAATAAGTTAGCACAGCTTGGTGATGGCAATGAGCGCGCGGAAAAGCATGGCTCGACACCCGGTTAAATCTTCGCGGCTGACAGCATTTTGTCGCCGAACAGGTTGGACCATTGTTGCGGCGTCAGCTCCATGCGCTTTTTGCCGTAACTAGCTGGCGAGGCCAGTTCGCGCGAGTGTGTGCCGGCCACCACGGCGGGCCGCGCCGCAATCTTGTCCCACCAAGCCTTGGTATGTGGAAAGTCCGAAAGAACGAGATCAATCAGGGAAATCGCACGCACCCACGGCCAGCATGCAATATCCGCGATGGAATAGTCCTCCGCCAGATATTCCGCCTGGCTTAGTCTATATTCGAGTACATTCAACAGGCGTCGCGCCTCGTTCACATAGCGGCTTGTAGCATAGGTCTGACCCTCTGGCGCATAGCGCACGAAATGATGCGCTTGGCCATGCATCGGACCGAGCCCCGCCATCTGCCACATCAACCATTGTATCGCCTGCGTCCGGCGTCGTGTGTCCTTGGGTAAAAGCTGCCCACATTTTTCTGCAAGATAGATGAGAATGGCGCCGGTTTCGAACACCGGCAGCGGCGCACCGCCGTCGCCGGGTTCATCATCGACAATGACTGGCAACTTGTTGTTGGGATTGATCTCGCGAAACGCGGGCGTGAAGTGATCGCCATTCAGCAAATTATAAGCGATGGTGCGGTAGGGCAGCGCGAACTCTTCCAGAGCAATTGTGACCTTGTGCCCATTGGGCGTACCTACGTGGTGCAGGTCGATCATAAGTTTCCTCGCCCTTATGTTGCCAGCGTCATTGCGCGACCAATCCGCCGTCGATGACCAACTCCGCTCCCGTGACGTAGCGAGATTCCTCGCTTGCCAGATAGAACACGCCGGCTGCGATGTCTTCTGGTGTGCCAACTTTGCCGAGGGGTACGAAACGGGCGGCAAGCGCTTCGGGGTCGCGCGAGATATGTTTCGCGCCGTTCGCCGCATATTGGGGCGGGCCCTCGAGTGTGCCGTATATCGGCGTATCGACGATGCCGGGATAGATGGAGTTTACGCGCACGCCATCTTTCAGCGCCGCGCATTGGAGCGCCATCGACTTCGAAAGTGCGCGCACACCACCTTTGGTTGCCGAGTACGACACAAGATTGCCGGAACCGACCAGAGCAGCCGTCGATGCAATGTTGATTATCGAACCTCCGCCGCCGGCACGCATCAGCGGCAGCGCGTGCTTGAATCCCAGGAACACTCCGTCGAGATTTATTGCCTGCTGTCGACGCCAATCCGCAAGGCTTAGCTCCGTAATTGGCCCCGCGATCGCGATGCCGGCATTGTTCACCATGATATCGAGCCTGCCGCATCTCGTTTCGATGCCGGCGATTACGCTCTCCCAATCCGACTCGTCTGCCACGTTTTGCCGAAAAAAACAGGCATTTCCACCCGAGTTGGTGATCTCGGCAACGCTTGCGCCTCCATCTCGAATATCGGTGACCACGACGAAGGCGCCCTCTTCGGCTAGCCGTCGCGCGCAGGCGCGGCCGATCCCACTCGCCCCGCCCGTAACGAGCGCAACCTTTCCAGCAAGTCGCGTCATGGCTGCCTCAATTGGTTCGATCGACAGATTGCTTCGAATCCTAATTATTATCAATATGAGTCTCGAGCGCCGCGAACCAATTTGAGGCGACGAGATTTATCGCATGGACAAAACGGCAGATATCTTGCAGGCGTTGCGTTCGCTGGAAATGCTCAGTGCGGACGCGAACCCGACGATCACCCATTTGCCGGGCGGCGTTTCGGGAAATGTTTTTCGGGTTGACCTGCCGTGCGGACCCGTATGTGTGAAACAAGCGCTGGCGCGGCTGAAGGTGGTCGCTGATTGGCGGGCTCCTATAGAGCGGGTCCACAATGAAGCAGCGTGGCTCCGCTTTGCCGGTGGCATCGCCGCGGAAAATGTTCCGCAGGTGCTCGCGGAAGATCGAACCGCACATCTCTTTGTGATGACCTATTTCGAACCGGTACATTTTCCATGCTGGAAGGCCCTGCTGAGAGACGGAACAGTGGATGTCCAGTTCGCCGCTTCCGTTGGCAAAGTGGCCGCGCAAATTCATCGTGCTAGCGCGCACTCCAAAGTTGTCGAGTCGGCGTTTGCCACCTGCGATCTGTTCATGGCACTGCGCATCGATCCCTATCTGCACCGCGCGGCGGAAGCGAACCCGCGCTATGCCGATAGCATCAAAAGGATCGCGAACGATTTGGGAGCGGCTCGCGTGGCTTTGATGCATGGCGATTTGAGCCCCAAAAATATCCTTGCTGGCCCCAAGGGTCCCATTCTACTGGACGCCGAAACCGCATGCTATGGCGACCCGGCATTCGACCTGGCGTTTTGTCTCACGCATCTGCTGCTCAAATGCGTATGGCGGCCTGTTCACGCACAAGCATATTGCGAATCGTTCGCCGCTCTCAAAGACGCTTATCTGGCGGTTGCGGATTGGGAAGACATCGAATCGCTCGATAAGCGTGCCGCGAAGCTGGTTGCGGCGCTGTTGCTGGCGCGCGTCGACGGCAAATCGCCGGTAGAATATCTCACAAGTGACAGCGATCGCGATTTCGTGCGCATGACCGCGTGCGAATACCTGCTCCGGTCCGATTTTACGCTGGCGACAGTTCGGCGTGACTGGGAGGCGCGGATCGGCACCCGCGAGATCAGCTGAAGCCGAAGCGCGAAATGCTGATCCTCAGCAATCTCAGCTTGTGAATTCAAGCCGCAGCCCCGGTCGAGGCCAGCGGCATTTGTAGAGTCTACCGCTGCTTGATGCAGTAGCCCAAACGTCTTGGAGATCGTCACCGCCAAAACAGAGGTTTGTGATCGCGATCTCCGGAAATTCGAAATGTTCGGTGGTATCGTTCGTCGGGTCGAAAACGGTGATTCCGCCATTGATAATCGTGCCGACGCAAACTTTGCCATTGGCCTCAACCTTCAAACTGTCCAGCAACTGGAAGCCGGGAAGCGTGCACACTACCCGACCAGGAAGCCACGGCGCGGGCTGCGTTGCGAGTTTGCCTGGTGACTCAATATCCGCGGCCCACAGGCGACCGGTCGTCGTGTCTGCCCAATAAAGGACGCGCTGGTCGGGCGAAAGTCCGACGCCGTTCGGTGCGGTCAACTCACCCCGAGCAAGCTCAATGCGAGAGCCATCCGCCTTGGCGTAATACAGTGCGCCGTGGTCACGGTGTGTCGGTGTAGATTTGCCATGGTCGCTGAACCAAAATCCGCCTTCCTTGTCGAATACGAGATCGTTGGGCCCACGCAACTGCAACGCACCGCAATGATCATAAAGCGTAGAAAAAGCGCCGGTCTTTAGATCGACACGTTGGATGCGTCCGCCTATGTAGTCGTGCGGCAAATGCCCCGGAATTAGATTGCCGCCGGCTTCGTGCCACTCGAAGCCGCCGTTATTGCAGACATAGACGGCGCCGTCGGGGCCCAGGGCCGCTCCGTTCGGACCACCGCCGAGATTGGCAACGACTTCGATTTTGCCGGACGGCTGAACTCGGGAAAGGGTTCCGCGACGAATTTCGACGACGAGAACAGAGCCGTCCGGCATGGCAATCGGGCCTTCGGGGAACTGCAGGCCCTCTGCAACAACATCCGATTTCATGCGGGTCTCCACAAAATGATCTCAGATCTGGCGCGCGCGATTTTTCCAATGCGGCGCCCGCAGCTCCGTTTTCAGCACCTTGCCGGCCGCGCTTCTTGGAAGAGGCGAGGGTAGAACATCCAGGCTGCGAGGACATTTGTATGCAGCGATGTGCTCGCGACAAAAGAGCGAGAGCTGTTCGAGTGTGAGATCGGCATCGGGTTTTAAAACAACGACAGCATGCACGCGTTCGCCCCAACGATCGTCGGGTACGCCGATAATCGCGCATTCCGTGACCGAAGGATGGCGATATATGACGTTTTCGACCTCGATCGAATAGACATTTTCACCCCCCGAGATGATCATGTCCTTTAATCGATCCGTTATGTAGATGGCACCGTCTTCATCCATGAAGCCGGCGTCCTGAGAGTGCATCCAGCCGGTTCGGAGCGCCTTTTCGGTTTCCTCCGGACGGTTCCAATAGCCCGCCATGAGATTGTCGCCACGCCCAACGATCTCTCCGATCTTGCCGCGTGGAAGTTCCTTCCCGTCGGCATCGACGACTTTCAGCTCATATCCGTAAGCCGCGGCGCCCGCGGATTTCAGCTTTTCAGGATTTGCGCCCTTTCGGTGCCATCGCGGGCCGAGATAGCTGATTGCGGGCATTTCCGTCATGCCGAATCCCTGGCCAAAGGATACGTTCGGGAAGCGCTCGCGTGCGTATTCCAGGACAGCAGGAGGCATCGGCGCGCCCCCATAACCCAGCATCTTCAGAGAGGAGACGTTCGCACTCAGTGCCCGCCGGTGTTTGGCCAGTCGATCTATTACGGCCGGCACCGTAAAAATGTGGGTGACGCCATGTTGCTCGATCGCATCAAATAGCGAACCCTCGTCGAGGCGCGGGGTGATGATGTGAGTACCGCCCACCTGTGTCATTGTCCATACCGCAATATCCGCCATGTGAAACATCGGCGCGGAATGAAGGGCGACAGATTCCTCGTCGACTTGCAGCGACATCACGAGATTGACGGCCATGGCACTTAGGCTTTTGTGCGTGTGCATCACGCCTTTCGGCAGGCCGGTTGTACCGCCTGTATAAAAAATCGCGGCGAGTTCCTCGTCCGCGCCGCGAAGCTCATCGGCGATCGGCGCACGAGAAACCATCGTGTCGTAGACAAAATCGGCGGACGGCGTGTCTCCGTCAAAGACGATAAACACGCAATCGAACGATTTCCTGAGTTCATTGACGATCGCGGCGAATTCGCGGCCGAAGAGAATAACCTTGACGCCGGCGTCCTTGAGCTGGAATTGAATCTCCGGGAGCGCCAGCCGTGTATTCAGCGGGACCAGCACCGCCGCGCTCCAAAACACGCCATAGTATGTTTCGAGATAACGATCGCTATTTTGGGCGAGAATCGCGACGCGATCGCCACGGCCGACTCCGTGCGCTCGCAATGCGCCGGACAGACGTGCTACCCGGCCGACAAATTCGCTCCAGGTCTGTCGACGCTCGCCATCCACAACTGCGAGATGGTGTGGACAAACATGGGCCGCGCGCCTCACCCCTTGTGTAATCCTCATGGGCTACTCCGCCTTGCGAGCGCTCGTATCGAGAAAGTCTGTGCCGCCAAAGGATTTCGGCGCGGCCACCTCAACGATCGGATCGCTGTGATCGTCGAATTCCAGCCTCAATGCCTTGGTCATCACGGCGTGCATATCGTAGAGGCAGGTGATGTAGGTCAGCTCCAGTATTTCCTCGTCCGAGAGAAAGCCCTTCAGGGTCTGCATGATTTCCTCGGGCACCCGTCCGCCGGCAAGCACCAGGCAATCGGTGTACGCGAGCACCGCGCGCTCGCGCTCATTGAAAATCGGCGATACCGTCCAGAAAGGAATCGCCGCGATCTTGTCTTCCGGGACTTTGAGACCACGCAGCGATTTGCAATGCTGGGAAAAAACGAACTGGCAGGCGCGTGCCCAGCCAGCACGGGTCTGACCCAATTCTCTCAGAACCGGATCGAGCTTGCGGTCGGGTGCGCGATAGAGGCCGAAACCCGACACGCAATGTTCGAAGATGTCTGGAACAAGGGCGAATACCGTCCACCAATCCCCCCGCGTGCCAGTCGCCGTTCCCGGCTGTGTAACGGGATCGCGAGACCCGAAGAGGCGATCGTACATGGATAGCACGGTTTTGTTAGTTGCTTGCGCGCGCGTGACCTGTCTCAGCCTGGGCATTTCCATTTCCTCGTTTGTGTTCCGTCGAGATGTGTTTGGATTTATTTTTGTTACTCCCGTGAGGCGATCGACTGTCCCTCGTTCGCAATGCCCGGCAGTCCAATAACGGCCTTGCGAAATGATCGCGCGCCGGGCGTTCGCGTTGCGCTTAAAATCTCAGGACCTGAAGTGCGCCACGGCTGCGGAGTCGAAGTACTCATCCAGTCTCGAGATGCGGCCATTCTCCACAAGGCAAACGATGCAAGCCGTCAGGCTAACCTGCGCACCGTTTTTGGTTTTGGTTCCCGATAGGGTGTGCTGATGCACGAACCCTTCGGGAAAGACGTGCAGACGACGGTCTACGTAACGTCGGTCGCGGATGCGCGCAACAAAGCCTTTCAAGCTCTGCACATTGTCTTCGGGGGTCTCTTCCAGGCCATCCGTGTTGTGCCAGATTTTAGCGTTCTGCGCGTAAAACGATTTCAATGCCTCGATATCACCGCGCTCGACAGCATCGAAAAAATCTTTTGCAAGCTGCCGCATCGAGTCCATCGCAATTCCTCCCGACGAGTGTGCGTTTCACACCAATATTTGAGCGACCTTATCGTCTTATATTTTTGCGGTCCAGCTTGGAAGGTGGGGAACCGTCTGCCGATCATAGTCGACTCTTCAGCGCACGATGTATTTCGACTCCGTGATGCGGTGGGAAGCTATACTGCGGCGTTGGGCTTCGCGCTCGACCAGTCCTTGCACGGGCCTGATAGGGCCTCCAATTTGGTTTGCGTTGGCTAAAAATTTATTTGTTTAGGGTTCTATCTAGATTTGCAGCCCAAGGAGGGGATATGATAATAAAGATAACTTCCCGCGGAGGAACAAAATGCCGACCGTACAGAACAAGGAATTCGAATTTCGCGGGATCAACCATCTTGCACTTGTTTGCAAGGATATGGCGCGCACGGTGGATTTCTACAGCAATGTGCTGGGCATGCCGCTGGTCAAGACGATCGACCTTCCAAATGGAATGGGTCAGCACTTCTTCTTCGATATCGGAAATGGCGACAGTCTCGCGTTCTTCTGGTTTCCAACGGCACCAGAGGCGAACCCCGGTGTTTCGGCGGCCGCCAACTTGCCAGGCGGCGGAAGCATCGTTTCGGGTCACGGTTCGATGAACCATGTCGCCTTCAATGTGCCGGCCGACAAGGTCGACGAGTATCACGAAAAGCTGCTCGCGCGTGGCGTTGCCTGCACGCGGGTCGTCAACCACGATGATTCACCGCGGCAAATTAGCCCCGATGTGTCACCAACAACATTCGTGCGTTCGATTTATTTCTTCGACCCGGATGGAATCTGCTTGGAAATCGCAGCGTGGACGCGCGCTTTGGATCCCGCCGTCGATGCAAAGCACGAACCAGTCGGTGCAGATGGAAAAAAACGCAGTGCGGTACTAGAGCCGGCGCAATAATTGCAGGTTGGTAACGCAAGCGGCGTTGGGCCGAAGCAGATTGCGCGCGTAACCACTCACGATTCTGGTGGCCCGTTCAGATGTCTGCGGAACAGGTTTCGCGCGTTGACGCCAGCTCTTTGTGGATCCAGTTCCGAAATGCCTGCACGATAGGGGTGTCCGCTGCCGCGGGTTGTGAGACGAGCCAATAAGCAAGCGTGCTCGGAACACGCAATCTGAACGGCTCAATTAGCAGTCCGGCCTTCAGATATTGATCGCTGAGGGGGCTGCGTCCAATGACGACGCCCATCCCTTCGATTGCTGCGGTGAAGGCGAGTTGGATGGTATCGAATTTTCGTCCGTGATCCGGATCGATAGCCGACGTGCCACCGCATTCGGCATCGGCGGCTGCAAGCCATTCGCGCCAACCTTCGGCCCGGCGGGACACGATCAGCAGAGTGTGGCTGGGAAGATCGCCAGGTTCCCGCAGGGCGCGGGGTCCGCTCAGAAGAGATGGCGCGCACGCTGGAAACATCTCTTCGTGGAAAAGCTTCTCAGCGGTTAGGTCCGGCCACTGATCCGCGCTTGTACCAACTCGAATCGCAACGGCGGTAGCGGATTTCGCCACCGCCGATGGATAACCGAGATCTCCGACTGTATTCACCTCGACCTGAATACCGGGGTGTTCGGCGTAGAATGACGAAAGATGCGGTACAAGCCAGCAACTAGCAAAGCTGGGTAGGCTGTCGACTTGCAAGGTGCTTTTTTCTGCCGTCGCTCGGATCCTCCGCGCGGCCTCTTCAAGCGCGTCGAACGCGCTCATCAGTGACAAGAACAGGGCTTGTCCCGCGTCCGTCAGGCCGAACCCTGTGTTGGACCGACGAACGATTGGCGTTCGAAGGTTCTCCTCGAGCAAACGGATTTGGTGTCCGACGGCAGCGGGGGTGACGTTTAGTTCGTGCGCCGCCGCTTTGATGCTTCCAAGGCGGCCGACCGCTTCGAATGTGCGCAACGCCGTTAGAGACGGCAACTGACGCATCGCTCGCGCTCCCTACGGCCTAAAATGGTGTCCAGATGGCTTTGCAGGCGCGGACCTTGGCAGCTCAAGCGCCCGCGAACGCAGAATTTCGCGGACGAAGGGCATCGTCAATAGTGAATTTCTCACTTCGCGATGTTGCAGTGCGGCAAATCAATGAAATTCAATTTGCTCGCGACAAAAAGTTTTTAAGTTGCCTTGTGTTCCTTAGAGACCTTAGCTTTGCGACAAGCGGAAAAAAGTACCGCAAATCCGGCGGGCGCGGGATGCGCGACGATCCGGAAAAACGAACAGGGGCGAAATCGATGACAGTACGTTCAGTTTTGATGTTGGGCGTGATTTTCTGCGCACTAGAGGGGGGCGCCGGTGGCGCGGTTGCGCAAACGACTACCGCGCCGACTGCAGAGACGCAGTCGAGCGGCATCGAAACCGTGATGGTGACGGCGCGGCGTAGAACGGAGTCGATTCAGGTTGCACCAGTTGCGGTGACGGCGCTCGACGCGGAGCAAATCGAAAAACTGTTCGTGCACGATATGGCTGATCTGGACAAATTGGCGCCTAATTTGAGCATTCAGGGTGTGGGCGCAATCCACCGTGACGCCGCCGTGATGTATTCTCGTGGCATCGGCTACAACGGCGTGGATTTGGGCCAGGATCCCGCCGTCGGTTTATCCATCAACGGCGTTTTCCCGACGCAAAATATTGGCATGTTGTCAAACATGCTGGATGTCGATGAAGTGCAGATGCTGCGCGGTCCGCAGGGAACCCTATTCGGCAAGAACACGATCGGCGGCGTAATCAACATCACCACCAAACAGCCCGGTGATGTTTACGACATCGAGGCGAGCGAGCGTTATGGGAATCTTGGACGCAACGACCAGTTTGTTGCGGTCGATCTTCCTGTAGATGATACCTTCGGAATCCGCCTGTCTTTCCAAAGGCAATATTCGGAGGGCGCATTCAGGAACGAATATGTGCCTCCTCCGGGAGATCCCGCCGTACCGAAATGGCTGGGCGGTGACAATATCAAGACCGTCCGCGGCACTTTTGTTTGGAAGCCGGCGTCTGATTTCGAGTCGGTTTTCGTAGCCACTTATATGGACGATCATAGCCCCTCGGTGGGTGGCACGAACGGCTCGACGCCCACGGATTACCTTTGCGCCGTCATAGGCTACTGCGGATATGACTACGGCGGCCCGCACAATCCCTATGTGGTCTACCGTAACTTCCCGAGCGGCGACTTCATGGATTCGACAAGCCTGTCGTGGAACAACCGCTATCATGGCGACGGCTTCGATGTCGTCTCCGTTACCGGTTACATCAAGGATTCCAATTACGATTATAACGACTACGACAATACGGGCCTGAATTTCTTCCAATCAACCTTTGGGCTGAACAGCCGGCAGTTCAGCCAGGAAGTGCGTGTCGAATCGAATGGAGATTCGGCCCTCAAGTGGGTCGGAGGAGCGATCTTTACGTCCAGGATTTGGAACGGTAGCCAGGTGTTCTATTCCTTTATCCCCACGCTGGACGGCGAGGTCGACTACGCCAAGCAACTCGACGAGACCCAGGCGATGTTTGGGCAGGCTGACTATGAGGTATTTCCCGGTTTCGAGCTCACGGCAGGCATTCGGTACACGAGCGAATTCAAGGACGTTGATCGAGAGCCGTCGACCAATGCACTGACGCCATGCGGCGGCAACCCGTGCTACGGCCCGTGGTATTTCTCAAAGACATGGACAAATACGATCTTTCACTTCGGCGCCAACTATAAGATCGACGACCAAAAGATGGTGTATGCGAGCTACTCCACCGGCTTTGTCGCCGGCGGGTTCGACACACGCGTGTCTACTCAAGCGGAGACCGGTTTGCCCTATTCTCCCGAAAAGGCGAGATCGTGGGAAGTCGGGTTGAAATCCGATTGGTTAGACAATCATCTGCGGGCCAACCTGGCCGCCTTCTATGTCGATTATTCAGACGTGCAGGTGGGAGCATTCCTTCCCGGTGGAAGTTTCGATCAGGTGATCGTCAACAACGCATTTGAACGTGCCGAAGGCCTCGAAGCGGAGCTGACTGCCATACCGATTGAACACCTCGTTTTGTCGGCGTCGCTCGGTTTGGACGATGCAAATTTCACCAGCTTCAACGCTAACGTTTTCGGCACGGGCGTCGGCAACTATGCCTATCTCCGGCCAGCTTTCACGCCGAAATATTCAGGACGGTTGGAAGCCCAATACCAAATCGCGCTTGGCGGGAATGGCACGCTGACCCCCGACCTGTCGTACGCATACACTACGTCGTACTACACGGATCTGACGAATTCGCCGGTGGGTTACAACAAGCCGTTCGGCTTGCTGGACGGAAGTCTCACCTATGACGATCCAAGCGGGCGGTGGAAACTCGCGTTGTGGGGCAAGAACCTCACCGACACGCTGTATCGGCTGGCTGCTGTTCCGAGCTCCGGGTACTTCACGCAGCTCTATTTCGCGAATCCACGCACATTCGGGCTCGAATTCACGATCAACCTGCAGAAAGATCAGGTTGGGCTGTGATAAGGGTCGCGCGGCGGAGGGGCCGCGCTGTCCCGGGGGAGTTTCCGGGTGGCGCTCCCGAGTTGGCGTGGAGTCTGGCACCGCGAATTGTATAGTCGAGCGGGCTGGGATTGAGATCGGTTTTCTGAAGGAGATCGCAGCGATGGACAGAAGCCAGACACCTAACGAGAAGCCTTTTCAGTATCGTGGCGCAAACCACGTCGCCCTGGTTTGCCGGGACATGGCGGAGACCGTAGCGTTTTACGATGGGTTATTGGGGATGAAGCTCGTCAAGACGCTCGAGTTGCCGAACGGGCGTGGCCAGCACTTCTTCTTCGATTGCGGAAACGGTAATCACATCGCGTTCTTCTGGTTCCCGAACGCGCCCGAGGCGGCACCCGGCATCGCCTCCATGCACCGCGATTACGCGACCAAGGGCACACAGACCGCGCATGCTTCTATGAATCATCTGGCGATTGGCATTCCGTTGGAGAAATTCGACGAATACGCGGAGCGGCTTCAGAAGAAGGGGCTTACATTGCGCATACTGAATCACAATGATGGTCCGGAGCACTCTTCTGCCGATGTTACCAAAGACACCTGGATTCGATCGATGTATTTCGACGATCCCAATGGCATCCATCTGGAACTGGCGGCGTTTACGCGGCCGTTCAACGTGAACGACGTGCGCCATGCGCCGGTAAATTCCAAGGGCGAACACGTTCCGATGATCGGAAAAACGTTAGAAACCACAGTCTGATCTTGGTTGCGGCGCGTGACGAGATGGTAGCGTTGGCAACCTCATCCGTGGTGGCCGGTTTCCGTAACGAAGCCGCAACGCCAGCGCTCACCGTGACGGAGCCGTTTCCGGCCTCGCGGGCGGCTTGGTACGTAACGGGCGCGCTCGCCATCACGAACATGGTTTCCTACGTCGAACGACAGATTCCGACGCTGATGTTCGGGCCGATCAAGCATGACTTTCGTTTGAGCGACACAAAGGTAAGTCTGCTTGCCGGGTTCGCTTTTGTGCTGTTCTACGTGGGGTTTGGGCTGTTCATCGGACGTCTGGCCGACCGGACGAGCCGCAAACGAATTATAGCAATCGGCATTGCGCTGTGGGGTTTCGCCACGATGTCATGCGGCGTGGCCGGGAGCTTCGTCCAGCTGTTTCTGGGGCGCGTGATGGTCGGGGTGGGCGAGGCGACGCTGGGACCTTCCGCTATCTCGATGCTCAGCGACTATTTCCCAACGGGCAAGCTGGCCCGTGCAGTGAGTGTTTATACCGGTGCGCAATATCTGGGTGCGGGGTTTGCACTGGTTCTCGGTGGTCTGGCGATTCACGTAGTCGACTCTCTGCGGCAACCCGTGCTGCCGATCATCGGCGCGCTTCACCCCTGGCAGACGACGTTCCTCGTCGTCGGCGCGGTCGGCATGCTTGTAATCGTGCCGGTCCTGTTTATCGCCGAGCCTAAACGCAGAGGTCTTCTGAACGCGTCTAACGTGGTGCCATCCCGATCGCTTCCCGTTGCCGACACTGTCAAGTTTGTGCGGCAGAATTGGAAAACTTTGGGTGCACATTTTTCGGCTTTTTCAATCAGTTCGGCGATGGGGTTCGGCACGGTTGCCTGGATACCAACGTACTTCATCCGTATTCACCATTGGGCGGCTCATGATATTGGCTACGTCTATGGGTTGATGCTCGCGCTTCTGGGAGGCGCCGGAGTGCTGGCCGGAGCGCGCTTCGGGGAGTGGTTGGCGTCGCGCGGCTTCCAGGACGCCTATTTCCGGGCACCCCTGATTGCACTTTCTCTGACCGGCATTCCAGCAGCACTCGCCACCTTGATGCCGAATGCAGAAGCCTCGCTGATCCTGTTGGTGTTTTCGACGTTTCTCAGCAGTTTCCCCGTCGCGTTGATCATCGCGTCATTGCAGCTTATCGCTCCCAATCAAATGCGGGGCCAGGTCGTCTCTCTTTATTTTTTTGTGGCCAATATTTTTGGCGTAGGGCTTGGGCCGACGCTTGTCGCAATGATCACGGACTACGTTTATCATGACGAAATGGCGATCGGTTATTCCCTGGCCACGGCGACAGTCATCATTACGCCGATCGTTGCCCTCATTTTGTGGCTTGGCCTCTCGCCCTATCGCGACAGTCTGGCGCGTGCGGCCGCATGGGCCGGGCGGGGTGACGAAGGAGCACCACTATGCCGCGCATAGAAGGACTTTCACGGACCGACGCGCCGCCTGAGATCGTCCGTCGTTATGACGAAGTATTCGGTGAAGGGCGCGATCCGGTTCGCGAACCGGGCACTCCTGCGGGCACGCCCGGAAATTGGTGGACGGTTTGGGCGCGGGTGCCGGGAATATTGAGTGCCTTTAGCTCTTACAGCTACCGAACTGCTCCGATCGACCCGCAATTGCGGGAAATCGCGTTGATTCGCACCGGTTATGTGCGCCAAAGCCAGTTCGTTTTTTCGCAACACTGCAAATCGGGTCGTAAGGCGGGGTTGGTTGAGGCCAAAATAGCGGCCATTCCTTACTGGACCGTCGCCGATGTTTTTTCGCCTTTGGAACGCGCCGTCCTTGCCTATGTGGATGGGCAAATGCTGGAGAGCGGCCGGGTTCACGATAAGGTTTTCGAAGTGTTGAAACAGCATCTGAGCGACGAAGAAATCCTGATTTTCACGTATCTTATCAACGCTTATTCCTTGCATGCGACAGCGACGCGCGCGTTGCGGTTGGAATTCGACGACGTTCCCGAACGGGTCGTGGAGGTGCCCGCGCCTGGTGATGATACTTCCGATTCAAAAGGTTCCTCGGATAGAACCTCGCGTCGCGCAAACTCCACACAAGAACGGACCGTGTCATGAGCCTTGCTCGCCCCATATTGAGCATCACGACTGATGCCGCCCATGCAGCGGTCGCTGCCGGTGTGGCAAAGGCCGCCGAAATGGGGTGGCGGATGAATGTCGCGGTTGTCGACCGAGGCGGCAATCTGATCGCATTTCTCCGGAATGAAGACGCGTCGCTTCATTCGACCAGCTTGGCAATCGACAAGGCGTACACAGCTCTCAGCTTCAATATGTCGAGCAAGGACTGGAATCAGGTGCTGGGCGCTTCCAGCGACGAAGTGAGACGCGGAATTGTGACGCGCGAACGGTTGGTTGTGTTCGGCGGCGGATTGCCTATTCGAAAGAACGGCACATTGCTCGGCGCTATTGGCGCGTCCGGAGGAATGGAGGACCAAGACGAGGTCTGCATCCGTGCTGCGCTGGCACGCATCGACGCGGACATGTTGTAGTTCTTGATCATAGGCGAGACGGCACTTGGCTGATCTCTCAGCGGCAGGCACGAATGCGGGCACTTGAAGACTTATGTATTCTCGATCTCACCCACATGCTTTCGGGCCCTTATGGCACGATGTTGATGGCCGATCTCGGAGCCCGAACGATCAAGATCGAACCGCCGGATCGTGGCGAAGCGACGCGCCGGTTGTTGGAAAAATCCCAATTTTATTCGCGCCAGGGAATGGGCGCGTATTTTTTGACTCTGTGCCGCAACAAGGAAAGCGTCGCGATCGATCTAAAGTCGGAGGCTGGTCTCGAACTCTTCTACGGGCTTGTGCGGCATGCGGATGTCGTAGTGAGCAATTTTGGCGCCGGCGTTCTTGAAAGGCTCAAGGTCGACTTTGCTCATCTGAGCGCGGTCAACCCTAAAATAGTCACCTGTGCTATTTCAGGGTTCGGCGAGACCGGCCCAATGCCGGATCGTCCTGCGTTCGATCTTGTTGCGCAGGGCATGGGTGGTGGAATGATGTTAACGGGTCATGCAGATGGCGAACCGTTGCGCTCGGGAATTCCTATCGGCGATCTCGGAGGCGGTTTGTTTGGCGTGATTGGCGTACTCTCCGCAATCCATGCGCGTAACAGTACCGGTCGAGGCCAGCACGTCGACATTTCGATGTTCGATTGCCAACTATCGTTGCTGAACTACATGGCGACGATGTATTTGATGTCTGGCGTGGCACCGCAACGTTCGGGAAACGGACATTTTGTGCATGTTCCCTATAATACGTTCAGGACGAAAACTCGCTATCTGATCATCGCGGTAATAACCGACAATTTTTGGTTGAACCTCGTCGAATTGCTGGGTGACGACGAACTTCGGCGAGATGAGTTTCGAACGCAGCCAGGTCGTCTGGCCCAGAAAGCCTTTATCGAGGAGCGCGTTCAAAGGGCGTTCGAGCGGGAGACATGTGAATATTGGCTGGAGGCGCTTGCCAAGCGCAGGATCCCCGCCGCCCCGGTCAATGATCTGGAGCACGCGCTCTCCGACCCACAGGCCTTGGCGCGTAACATGACGGTCAAGGTGGCATTGGGCGATGGCTCTTTTGTCGAGGAGCCGGGTAATCCAGTCAAACTTTCCGAAACTTACGAAGACGTCTATGCTTCGCCGCCACGGGTGGGGGAGCATACACGAGCTGTGCTGCGGGAATTTCTGCAACTCGATGAATCGAAGCTGCGCCAATTGTCGGCCGATAACGTGATCGGTTTAACCTCGTAACGGATCAAATGACGTCCCACATCGAAATCATCGAGGTCGGTCCCCGCGACGGTCTGCAAAATCAGGCAGCAGCACTTTCCACGACGGACAAGGTTGCGATGATTTTAAAGACGATCGATGCGGGTGCGCGTCGGATCGAAGTCGCAAGCTTCGTCAACGCGGAGCGTGTCCCGCAAATGGCGGACGCGGAGGCGGTTGTTGCCGCGCTTCCGGTTCGGCGCGAAGTGACAACAATCGGACTTGTGCTCAACGAACGCGGACTCGAACGGGCGCTTGCGACGCGCGTCGATGAAGTGGGAATTGTGGCCGTTGCGTCGGATGCGTTCGGTCTGCGGAATCAAAAGCAAACTGCGGAGGAATCGGTTGCGATTGCATCGAACATCATTCGGAAAGCCAAGGCTGCCGGGCGGCGGGCCCAGGTAACGATTGCGGTAGCGTTCGGTTGTCCGTTTACAGGCGAAGTCCCGGTTGCACGCGTGGTTGCAATGGCGCGAAAATTGGCCGCGGCAGAACCTCTTGAGATCGCCATAGCCGATACGATCGGCGTAGGTGTTCCTGCACAGGTCAAGGCACTTGTTTCGGCGCTGCGAGAGGCGATACCCCAAATTCCGCTCCGTTGCCATTTTCATAATACGCGCAATACCGGTCTCGCCAACGCTTACGCAGCCGTGGACATGGGTGTATCGCGCCTCGACGCGAGTATCGGAGGAATCGGTGGTTGTCCCTTCGCGCCGGCAGCGACAGGCAATATCGCGACCGAAGATCTCGTCTATATGCTGAAGAGATCGGGATATACTACCGGCTACGATTTGAACGCACTGATCGACATTGCACCCTGGTTGGCAGAGCGTCTTGGTTTGCCTGAGCTGCCCGCGATGGTTAGTCGAGCGCTCGTGTTTCCCCCCGACGTTCCGGCGGCAC
>Ga0302324_100002284_pt1 | contig 44718 bp, 36 predicted proteins | sample Palsa_T0_1_FD_201949 | JGI IMG/M metagenome (GOLD analysis project Ga0302324, IMG submission 201949) | Peat permafrost microbial communities from Stordalen Mire near Abisko, Sweden - Palsa_T0_1 | ecosystem: Environmental > Terrestrial > Soil > Palsa > Peat permafrost | place: Sweden: Abisko... | reverse complement strand
GATTGATTTAGCGCTGGACGCATGATTTTATGGCTCAGACAAGCAAGTGGGGACGTAGCTCAGTTGGTTAGAGCGCTGCCCTGTCACGGCAGAGGTCGCGGGTTCGAGCCCCGTCGTCCCCGCCATTCATTCCAAACGACTTAGGAGTGTTTGGCAACGATAGTGACAGCATCGAAAATATATATTTCTCAAACTTTTCTCAAACTCACAAAAATGATCTTGCCTCGCGGGGATGTCGTTTGCGCTCACTCCATCAACCTCACAGGTCAGAGTGCCTGAAGCCCCCCCACACCCCCTAGCGGCCATCTCGCGAAGCGCGGGGATACCCGTCGTCAATCGGGGAACTGAAAAGCAAATTGGGGTATGCCCCTATTTCGCATCATTGATCAAGACCGTATAAGGGGCGCCATGAAGACACGATTTGCCAGGACCAAAAACCCGAGCTGAACCGATTCGAAGAGATTCGCCATTTTTTGTGCTCCTGCTAGTCAACGACGTGGTGAGCTGCTGGTGATAACCCGGCGGTGAAGAACTCATATCAGGTTCGACACACCTACTCGGCAATCTGACCCAATATGGTGGCCTGCTGCAGATCGGCGCGAAAGCCGAACTGCCCGCTGGTTATCGTTTCTGCCACGATCTCCGCCTTCTGTCCTTACTTATCTGTTCCTTGCTTCGGCTCCCTTCGCACCTGTTCGGGGAAATGAGTCGGCAACTCGCTAAGCCTTCTCTGCTCGCAGCCGCTTCCAAACATCAAGAGCAGTGAGTAATCCGAGGAGGAGGACGATACCGGGAATCACAGGTGGTTTGATACCGAGAGGAAGAACGCTAGCAGGCACCCCAGGCTGCAGGTGGACATAGATTGCCACGACCATCTGAGTAAAGAGGATGAAGCATGCGATCAGCACGATTTGGTCTTTGCTTTTTGCCGTCAGCGATCTCCAAACCCATGGCAGCAAGAAGAGGGCGCCTGTAAGCATTTCTGTCAGTTTGCCCGCGAGTACCGCCTCGTGGGGTAAATGACTCTGTTGAATCTGGGTATCGAACCAATCATGGAACGGCTGGAAGAATTTGAGGACTCCGAACATGCACATCTGAACTCCCAGTAAAAGCGATAAAACCTTGCTTAGGCGGCTAGACATATTCTTTCTCACTTCCTGAAGTTTCGACTTCACAGTGCCAGCCCACGGGGCATCTTTCGGAATTGGTACTGATCCAGCGTTTAACTTTCGGACCGAAACGCAGGGACCGATGCAGCTATCTCCTACACAGCCTGCAACCTTATTTCTTCCAGGATCGGGACTTGGACAAAATCCAAAAGATCATCAAATGTGAAGCAATGACCACGGGAGCGTAAAACGTGTAGATATACCAAGCGGTAACCGATCCGCACACTGAGGCTGCCGGGGAGCTCAAGCTTCATTGGAGGCTCAGGAACTGCTGCAGGCTATCGACCGCGCTCGCAATTGAGCGTGCCAGGCTGAGCTTTGCCACATTGTGGGCAAATACGCTGTTGATCACGTCAAGCTCGGCGGAGGTTAAGGACTCCTGGGCCTGCACAACCTCCACATTGTCGGTCACGCCGGCGTCAAAGCGCTGTCGCGTCAGTTCCAGCGTTTCTCGCGTTACCTGAAGGTTCCTCTTGGCCACTCCCACCTGACTCGTTGCCGCTCGGAGATCGAGGAAAGCATTCCGGACATCGCTTTCCACCTGGCTCCTAGTGTCTTCGAGTTCCGCTCGCCGCTGGGCTAGGGTTGCCTTTGCCTCTGCGATTTCTCCCTCCGTGCGGCCTCCCAGCCAAATCGGAACATTGAGAGTGGCTGCGCCAAAATATGTCGTATGGACCTGCGAGGGGTTTGTTCCGATCCCTCCGTAGTTGCCATTGACAGTAAGAGAGGGAAGTCTCTCATCGCGGGCAGCAGCAAGTGTGTGTTCGGCGGCGTGAATCTGCGCTTCCGCCGCTTTAATGTCTGTACGATGTTCGAAGGCCTGCTTGAGCGCGCCCTCAAAGCTAAGATCGGGCGCGGCCAGGAAGGGTACGTCATCGGTAAGATCGTATTCGTCGCTTGGAGGTAGCCCGGTCATTCGGGCCAGGATAATCTTCTGTTTGGCCACTTCGTTTTCGAGCGAGATAACCCGTTGCTGTTGCGTAAGCTTTTCGACTTCGCTTCGATCGACGTCAATTTGAGGCGACAGCCCCACACTTCGCTTTTGCTGAGTCTGCTGAAAGAGAGCAGTAGCGGTGTCGAGTTGGGCGTGCGCGGACTTTACTCTTTCCCTCGTTGAGATCACTTGAAGATATGCCCCGCACACCGCCAGGACGACCATCTCGCGCGCATCCCGCGCGGCGAACTGGTTGGCACGAACGATCTCCCTGGATGACCGGTAATTGTTCCACGCGCTCAGATCGACGACCGATTGAGTCAGGCTGCCGCGCAGATCGATATTGTTGAAGGGTCCAATGGTCGGCGGGATTTTGAAACCCGGAATTGCGAAGCGTAGCCCTTCCGCCCCGAGACTAATCTGTTGCAGAGTTTCGGCCAGATAGCCGCTCGCATTGGGAAGCAGAGCACTTCGTGCCACCTGACTCTGCCCTTGAGCCAGACGAACACCGTTGCTCTGGCCGACGGCTCCAAGGTTATAGTTGAGTCCTCTCGCGATGGCTTCGCGGAGAGAGAGCTTGCCCGAAAACGGCATTTTCGCCATGCTCGAAGCGCTTCCGGTAAAAGGTCCCTGGACCTGAACTGTTGGGTTAATCGTATCTACGCTGGTTGTCGTTCCCGCAATGGGAGCCTCCACTGCAGTAACCGAGCCGTTCTGTCCAGCGCGCCCGGAGAGCGGGAGCGGAGTTGGTTGGTTGCTCTGCGCTTGGCTCGGAGGCGATGCGATGAAGACGGTCCCAATGCAGAAAATCGCGGCAGCTTCTATGATCTGGCAAACTGGTGCGATCTTTGTCTTCCCATGATTCATTTCAAGGTACCCCGTCCCTAACTGAGCTGCTTTCGGAACCGCCAGACACTGAGCGAGCCAAGCACCAGCGTGATAATGAGCAAGCCAAGGAAGTTCGGCCAAAGGTCCATGAATCCGCTTCCCTTAAGCGTGCTTCCACGTGCGATGGTCGCGAAATGGTGAACTGGGTTCACTACTGTGAAAGGCTGCAACCACTTCGGCATCGCCTCAACCGGATTGAGTGCTCCGGACAGCGATGAAATCGGAGGATTGACGAAGAAGGTCGTTAGCTGCGCTTGCTGAGCTGACTTACTGAACGTGGAAACCACTGTGCCAATGCTGATGCCAGACAAGATGCACAAGGCGCCACCAGCGAGCAGCAGCAGGACATTGCCGTGGAACGGAACTCCGAATGCAAATTTGAGGACGCCCAGGGCGAGGAACATCATCAGGCACAGCAACAGGAACAAAGGTGTGACTTTGGCGATGATGATCTCGGACGTGCTGGCCGGGGACATGAGCAGCTGTTCAAGCGTCCCGGCTTCCCGCTCGCGAACCATCGCAGCGGAGCAGATGAGCGAGCTCTGCAGGATCAACAGCAATCCGAGCACACCGGTGACGATAAACCACGAATTGACCAGACCCGGATTGTAGAGGAACGCCGGTACAAGCTGCACTTGACCCCGACGGGCGAGGTTTGATCCGTCAATTGGCTGGACGCGGACATGAATTCCGTCGGCTTCCAGTCCTGTATTGAATCTTTGAATTATGCTTTCTGCATATCCGCGGCTGATCGTAGCTGTGTTTGCGTTCGTGGCATTCAGGAGGAACTGAATCGTTGTGTGGTGATCCCGGAGCAGATCGCGCGCATAGTCGTAAGGAACCACCATTCCGGCGTCGGCTTTGCCCTGGCTGACTGCACTCCCGAGTTGATCGACCGAGGAGTAGTAGCCGGCGAGGCGAAAACTCTTGCTCTCGGTGAACGTCGCAATCAGCTCCCGGCTCTCCGGTGACCGGCTATCGTCGACGACAGCGAGACGAACGTTCGTTACCGCCGCGCTCAGGGCAAACCCCACCAGAGTCAACTGCACGACGGGCAAGACGGTCAGGCTGAACATGAGTTTGCGGTCATGGCGAGTCTGGGCAAACTCCTTCTTGATCAATGCGCGCATTCGATAATTGAACAGATAGTTCCAGAGCTTTGTCATGACTTAAGCTTTCACCTGCATCCTTCTCATGCCGAGCCATGCCAGGCCGTAGAAGATCGCTCCAATAACTCCGATGATCAGGACGTTGGACCACATGGCAGGCCATCCCCCACCCTGCAAGAGCGCGTCGCGAACGATTTCGATGTAATACCGGCCCCAGACGAGGCTTGAGACCCAACGGAGCCCGGCCGGAATGTTTTGGACGGGGAAGATCAGGCCGGAAAGCAGGAAGACGAGAAGGAATCCGCCGAAGGCCACTGCTTGCAAGGCCGAGGCCTGGTTGGGGATGACCGCTCCGACCATGGTTCCAAACGCCGCTACGCAAAAGGCATAGAGGAACGTGGCGATCAAAGCAGGCGTAGGATCGCCGGCCAAGCTCAGGCCAAAGTAGGTGAACAGAAGCACAGACATGATCAGACACTCCGCGAGCGCCACAACCATGAACGCAAGAATCTTCCCCAGCAGGAACTCATGCGCGGGAATGCTTGAGACGTAAACCTGCAGAATCGTCTTCAGCTCGCCCTCTTTCGCCATGGCGAGCCCAGCCAGCAGAGGCGGAAACATGGAGAGGCCGAGCACGAATATTCCCGGGCCATAGAACTTCTTCGAAGAGAGTCCGGGGTTGAACCAGAGCCGGATGGCGGTCTGTATGGGGCCAGCTTGCGTTCCACTGCCCAACTGGTTGTACGAGGTCGTAATTTGGCCGGCATAAGCCGTGACCAATTTGGCCGTGTTTGAATCCGATGCATCCACCAGAATCTGGACGGGCGCGTTGACGCCGCGCGCCATGTCGCGGCCAAAGTGCGACGGGATGATCAGCACGGCTCGTGCAGCATTGGAGGCGAGGGCCTCTTCGGCTGTTTTATCTATCGGCCATGGGACCACCTTAAGCGTTATCGAAGCGCGGAAAGCGTCGATAAATTCATTGGACGCCGGTGAGCCGTCAAAATCCTGCACGACGATCGGAAGCTCGTTCACGGTGAGCGAAAGGGCCGAACTCATCAAGATGAGCAGGCAAGTGGGAAGGGCCAGCGCGAGAGCCAGGGTGCGCCAGTCTCTAATGATCTGGGTCAACTCTTTGCGCATTTGTGCAATGATTCGCCTCATGCGAGCCCATCCTTAGTCATCGGTGGCCGCCTTGCCTTGCGTACGCGCCTTCTCCACGATGGAAATGAACACGTCTTCAAGCGAGAAACGGTTTTCACTCGCGCTGGTCACGTGGATTCCATTCTCTTCAAGCCGCTTTGTGGTTTCCTTGATGGCGGTAGCTGAGTCTTCGTCGGTGATCATATGCAGACGCTCACCGAACAGGGACATTCGCCAGTCTTCTGTCTTGCTCTTTAGCAAGTCCGAAGCGCGCTGCGGCTGGTCGACGATGAATTCGAGCACATGTCCGGATTGCTGGCTTTTAATGCCGCTGGGCGTCCCTTCGGCCACGAGCTCGCCCGCAACCATCATTCCCAGGCGATTGCATTGCTCAGCTTCCTCAAGATAGTGAGTCGTCACGAGGATCGCCGCGCCGCCGTCGGCCAGCCGATTGATCATGTTCCAGAACGAGCGCCGCGCCAGGGGATCGACGCCCGAGGTCGGTTCGTCCAGAAAGAGAATATCGGGCTCATGCATGATTGCAGCACCGAAGGCCACGCGCTGCTTCCACCCGCCGGGCAAGCTACCCGTTATCTGGTCCTGCTTTCCATCGAGACCGGAAAAGGAAAGCACCCATCGAATCTTTTCTTCGCGGTCCTGGTCAGGGACGCCATAGACGCCGGAAAAGAAGTCGAGGTTTTCGCGAATCGTCAAGTCTTCATACAAAGAGAACTTCTGCGACATGTAACCGATGCGCTTGCGGACAGCCTCCGTTCTCAGGTTTCCACCTGTGCCACCCAACTCCATGGTTCCGCTTGTCAGGTCCAGCAACCCGCAAAGCATTCGGATGGTTGTTGTCTTGCCCGCCCCATTCGCTCCGAGGAGTCCGTACACTTCTCCGTTTCGAATATCGAGGCTTACATTTTTCACAGCTGTGAATCCTTTGAAAACCTTGACGAGATTCTTCGCACCGACCGCAACCTGCCCGCGCAGGCCGCGGTGATCCTGTTTCGTGGGAAACTCGGCTGTGTCGGCCTTCTCGCTTAATGCACGCAGCTTTGCGACAAATATGTTATCGAGTGTCGGTTCGTCGACACGCATCTCGTCGACCGAGAGGCCTGCGCCTTTCAGCTTCTCGGTGATCCACTTCTGCTCCCTGTCTGTATCGTGCACCAGCAGGTCCAGGCGGTCGCCGAACCGCTCCACGTCAATGATGTCTTTATCAGTTCCGGATCCTTCGGAAAGCACACTTTCCGCTTTCCTGAGGTCTGCGGTGCGAAGCTCGATCCGCTTGGCTCCCAGACTCGCGCATAACTCTGCCGGCGTGCCGATCGTAAGAATCTCGCCCAAATGCATAAACGCGATTCGATGGCACCTCTCGGCCTCATCCATGTAAGGTGTAGCCACAAGGATCGTCAAACCCTCCGCCGTCAAGTGAGCGAGTGCGTCCCAAAACTCTCGCCGTGACACAGGATCGACACCCGTGGTCGGCTCATCGAGCAGCAAAACTTTGGGCTGCGGCACGAGCGCACAAACGAGTGCCAGCTTTTGCTTCATCCCGCCACTCAACTGCCCGGCAAGACGGCCGGCGAATCGGTCCATATCGAACATCTTGAGATATTGAAGACTGCGCTCCGCGATCTCATCTGGCGGAATGAGGCGCAGATCGCCGCTATAACGAATGTTTTCCGCAACAGTCAGATCGGGATAGAGACTGAAGTCCTGGGTCAAATACCCCGTTTGGGACCGCATATCCCGCGCCGGGCGGCCGAGGATGTTTGCGGTGCCCGCGGAGGCTTCCATGACGCCTGCAAGAATCTGGAAGGTCGAAGTCTTCCCGGCTCCATCCGGGCCAATCAGCCCAAACATCTCGCCGCGATTCACTTCAAACGTAATTCCACGCACGGCCTCAAGCTTGCCATAACGCTTCGACAGGCCGCGAACATCAATCGTCCGCTCGACTGCGACGGATTGTCGATCCTGGACCTTCCGATCTGAGACCGACTGTTCTGGCGCCGCGCGATCTAGACCGGCAGTTGTCATTGGCGCCTGACCTTCGGCCACTTGTCTCCCTCGACCAGGACTTCGCCATCGACAGGCATGCCCGGTTTGGCAAATCCGAATCCGTCGATCAATTGCAGCTTGAGTCCGACTACCTGCTTTACGCGGTCGTCGCGGAAATATGTGTTTTCCGGAGTGAAAGTGGCCTGTGGGTCAATCCTGGAGACGTAAGCGTAAATAGGTTTCTGCGAGCTTGAATCGAGAAAAACACGCGCCGATTGTCCCACTTTCACTTTGCCGATTTGGCCTTCAGGCACAAAGCCGCGCAGATACACCTTGGTCAAGTCCAATAGCGTGATCACAGCCGTTCCTGCGACCACCACCTCGCCCGGTTCCGCGCCGCGCGTCACCACAGTTCCCGAGAACGGCGCCCTGATGGTCAGGTCGTTGCGGTTGTCTCCTGCTTCTGCAAGTTCGGCTCGAGCTTGTTGTGTTTGAGCCGCTGCACTCGCAACTTGAGCTTCCTGCTGTGCGATTTGCCTTCGAACCGAGACAACCTGCGATTCGCGAATACCAGGGTTGGACAGACTTGCCTCTGCGGTCGTCAATGCGCCCTGGGACGACTCGACCCGGCGCTTCGAAGCCGCAACCACCGCAGCCTGTTGATCGGCCGTCGTTGAAGCCTGAAGTCCCTGTTGCTCCGACACAGCTCCGGTCTTTGCAAGACGTGTGTACGCGTCTTTGTTGAAAGCGGCAATCTGATACGCCGCCTTCTGCTGGGCCAATTCCGATTGGGCGGCTGCCAGATCGGCCCGCGCCTGCCCAACATGGCCTTCTGTATCGAGCTTCGATTGGCCTACCTGCAATCGGCTTTGCTCTAATTGCTCTTGAAGGACGGCGATTTGCTCCTGTGCGGCTGCGCCCTTCGCTTCAGCCTCCGAGAGAGCATAGCGAGCCTGATCCTCACGCGCCCGAATCTGGGCGTCGTCGAGAGTGGCGATCGTGTCTCCGGCACTTACGGTGTCACCCTCGCGGACACGAATCTCAAGAATGCGTCCGGTTGTTTTGGAAGCAACTGCGGAGTCATCGCCTTCAATTCGGCCGCTCACCACCACAATGCTTTTCGGGATACGTGGAGCCGCGAAAAAGATATTCCAGATCAGAAACGCCGCCGCAGTCAGGACTGCGCTCGCGACGATAATGAGGATTAGGCGTCGTCGCGTCGCGGCCTGCTTAGTCTTTTCGTCGGCTGCTTGCTTGGCCTTTTCGTCCGCTTCTTTCTTTTCACTTTCCGCTGAGTTCTGCTTGGCGCTGTCCGCAGGGGCCGGCTTTGCACTGGGCGGGTCCGGCTGTTTTTTCTGCTCGACCTGTTCCGGCGCGCTTTCAACTGTGGGTGTCGTCATTTGCTTGCCCTCGGTTTCCTTACCGGTGCGGTCGTTCCATGCTTTGAGCGAAAGTCCTCGAGATAAGAAAGTGAAAAGTCAGCGATATGATCCGCAATGCGTTCCACCTGTTCGGGTGTCATCTTGAGCTCGGGCCACACCTCGGTCAACAATGGGCCTGGCAGAACGTAAGCAAGAACCTGTCCCACCACGCTGATTGCACAGAGTCGTGTGTTGTCATCATCGGGTGGAAGGCCAATAATTCTTCCGATGAGTTCCAGTAGTCGCTTGTAGATCGGCCGACTTAATTTATCGATGAGTTGTCGAAGCGCGGGTGTGGGTTGCGCGAACTCGTGCGCCAGGAGCCGGGAATGCCAATCCGGTAGATCCTTCCCATTGATGCTCCGAAGCCGAGCTCGAATTAGAGCCCGCAGCATGTCTTCCGGGGAGATATTCTGATCGGGCGCGTTGTGAACGGCCAATACCTGGGCGGCGCGTACGGATTGCTGCAAGACCTCGGTATAGAGTCCCAATTTATCGCCGAAGTGATAATTTATCGCGGCAACATTGGCTCCCGCTCCTGCACAGATTTCTCGAATCGTCGTAGCCTGATAGCCGCGGTCGGCGAAAATCGGTCCCGCAGCCTCCAGCAACTTTTCGCGCGTAGGGTCCGGGGTCGCGTTACCGTGTTTGCGCCTGACTATTTTCAGCCCGTCTTGAGACCGATTAACGCTCATATTCAAGCGCGAGATTAAAACAGTGGTTTGCCAATTGCTGTATCGAAATGCTCAGTAGACATGGAGTGAATATTAGTTTCTGACGGAAGAAGTGTTGCTGAAAGCCATGCGACGCAAGAGCGCTTCTATGTGAAAACCCCAATATCTCTGCATTCCATGGCCGGCGCTGCGAGCGCGGAGGATTCGATGATCCATCCCGTGATTTGCGCAAGTGCAGATTGCATTAAGGTTTGCTGGGCGAGAGATACTTCTGGAGTCAAGACCGTTCCCCAATCCGTAGATGCCGGTTGCACTCCGAGAAGAACAACTTCCGCCGGGGCAGCATCCATGAGGCGCAAGGCACACATCAAATCTGAAAAGCCAAGGAGATGAACACTCTTCGAGACCGGTAAATTGTCGATATCCTCACCTTCGAATCTCAAGAGCGTGCCCGGAACAACGCCGGTGTCTACAGCATCAAGCACCAGGAGGTGCGAGATGCCGCGGAGGCTCTCAAGCAGATCGAGGCCCAATGTCCCACCTTCGATGACCCGGACTTCAGGCGGTAGCCGGCCAAACTCTTCGAGTCTGCGCAATGTGAGCATCCCGACCGCGTCATCGGTGCGCATCAAGTTGCCGAGACCGAGGAGGGCAATCTGGTAAGGCAAGCTCTCGCTCATTGCATGCCTCCTTTCGGACGCCTGCGGGGTGCAAGACCCTGGTTTTCAGCTTCCGTCACTTCATCGACAAGTCGCTTGGGAACAAACTTCCAACCCGTGAAGATGCTTTCCATCTCGCCGTTCCTTTCGCTGATTCCGACCAGCAAGGCGCTATAGATGTGATGGATGAAGAAGGCAACAAGTAGAAACATGATCAGGAAATGGGCGCTGCGAATCCATTGGATGTTGATGACACGAGGGATCCATCCCACGAAAACATTCAAGATGCGGCTGCCCTCGACCACGCTGAAGAGCACCAGGCCGGTGATGAACTCCAGGGCCACCAGCGAGAAGACTGCAATGTAAGCGAGAGCTGCCAGAGAGTTGTGGCCAATTTCCTCGAAAGGCTTGCGGCGCCTGAATCCGTAATACGCGACCATACTCTTGATGCTTGTCCATTGTCGTGCTGTATGGGGCAGCCAGGAACGCCAGGACGAATAGTGGTTACCGGCAAAGAACCAGTAGATGCGTGGAATGAAGATGGCAATCAGCAGGAACCCAGACAGCTCATGAGTAAAGCGCATCCAGCCCATCACCCACGCGCGTGAGCTATCCGAGACCAGAAACGGACTGTGCATGTAGGTGCCTGTGACGGTGAGCAACACGAGCGACAGGACCAGTCCCCAATGGGCAATCCGGACAGGCAATTCCCATACATAGACCGACACGATGCGTTCTGGATCGAGTGACCGCGCGTCGGATGTGCATGCGGGAGTTGTGGGTGTTGCCATAGGTGTACTTCCTCCCTGGCTCGTCAGCGCCTCTTATGTTTTGTGAGGCCATTCGCCTGAACCACATGCACCGCGCAGGCTAGGCAGGGATCGAAAGAGTGCACTGTGCGGAGAACTTCGAGGGGTCTCTCCGGATCGGCAATCGGCGTCTCCAACAGCGCCGCCTCATAGGGTCCACGCTGTTCCTGGGCATCACGCGGGCCCGCGTTCCATGTGGAAGGCGCCACCACTTGATAATTCACAATCTTTTTGTCTTCAATCTCGACCCAATGCCCCAGCGAGCCGCGCGGCGCCTCATGAAATCCAAATCCCTGGGCAGACTTTGGCCAGCTGTTCGGACTCCATTTATCCCCATTGTGGAGACGCACATCGCCATGGGCCATGTTGTCATCCAGCTGCGCCACCCAATCGGAGAGCCGGCTCACCATGATGTCCGCTTCAAGAGCTCTGGCGGCGACGCGGCCCAGGGTAGAGAAGAGGGCGGAAGCTGGAAGCTTGAGTTTGGCGAGTGTACTGTCGACCAGCAGCTTTACCTGTTGATTGCCCGAGGCATAGGCGACCAGTGTTCTTGCCAGTGGGCCAACCTCCATGGGTTTGTCGTCGTAGCGCGGCGACTTCAACCACGAGTATTTCTCGTCTGTCTTCAGGAATTCATAAGGGGGCTTCGGCCCGGAATACTTCGGACCTGTGACACCCTGCGCAGGGTGCTTTGCAGCCTTGTCACCATCCGGGTACTCATACCAGGAGCGCGTCACGTATTCCGTTACGTTTTTTGGATCGAGCGGAAGCACAGTCGCGAGATCGCGCCCCAGCACGACGCCTCGCGGAAAGAAGAAGCCACTCGCGCTCTTGGTGGTGTCGCCGGAGTAATCGCCGTAGGTCATGTAATTTCCGATACCGGCGCCATATTGAAACCATTCCGGGTAGAAGCCGGCGATGGCCAATACATCGGGCAGGTACACCTGGCGAACGAAGGCCTGGGCATTTGCAACGAGTTCATTGAGCAGCGTGATGCGCTCCGGGTTGATGGTTGCGTCCGCCTCGCTTCCATCCATCGTCGTAGCCATGCCACCCATGAGATAGGTTTGCGGGTGGGGATTCTTGCCTCCCAGCACTGCTTGAATGCGAATGAATTCGCGTTGCAGTTTCAGCGCCTCAATGTAGTGGGCCACGGCCAGTAGGTTCGCTTCCGGTGGCAACTTGTATGCGGGATGTCCCCAATCGCCGCTGCCGAAGAGGCTCAACTGGCGGCTGTCTGCCAGCGTCTTCACGCGATCCTGCACAGCCTTGAAGTACACCGCGCTGGACTTGGGCCAATCGGAAATAGACTGGGCCAGTTGCGCCGTCTTCGCCGGGTCGGCCTTCAATGCCGACATGACATCAACCCAGTCGAGCGCATGCAGGTGATAGAAGTGGATGATGTGATCGTGAACGTTTTGGGTAGCTGCGATGATGTCGCGCACAATCCGCGCATTCTCTGGGATCTCAACGCCGAAAGCATTCTCGACGGCACGCACCGAAGCCAGAGCATGAACGGTCGTGCAAACACCGCAAATGCGCTGGGCCCATATCCAAGCTTCGCGAGGGTCGCGACCTCGCAGTACCAACTCGATGCCGCGAAACATGGTGCCCGAACTCCAGGCATCGGTCACCTTGTGGCCATCTACTTCGACCTCAATACGGAGATGTCCCTCGATGCGCGTAACGGGATCGATAACAATGCGTGTCATCTATTGGCCCTCTTTGGACGCGGCTTTCTCGCGGGGCTCTGTTGTCCTGGTTTCGGAATGGCGCACGTCGCGCACGATGCTTGTGATGCCATGCGCAGCGGTGGCAACGGCGACCGCCCCGACAACGGTCCATCCAATCTCGCTCACCGTCACATCCACGCCGAATCCGGCAGGGTGCGGAAGGCGCTCGTAAAAAGGCGACTTGGTATCCCAAAAGCGCGGGGACGCGCAGCCGATACACCCGTGACCTGCCTTCACCGGCCAACTCGTACCCCCGTTCCACTGCACGGTGGGGCAGTTGAAATTGGCTTCGGGACCCTTGCACCCCATCTTGTAAAGGCACCACCCTTTGCGCGCGCCCTCATCATCCCATTCCTGTACGAATCGCCCGGCGTCGTAGTGCGCGCGCCGTTCGCATTGGTCATGGATGATATCCCCATACGCAAACAACGGACGGTTCAGCGGGTCGAGCGCCGGCATCTCTCCAAACGTGAGGTAGTGCACAAGCACGGCCGCCGTGTTTGCCGAATTGTGCGGGCAACCGGGTAGATTCACGACGTGGAGGCCCGGCACTGCGCCCTGCAGCCCCAGCGCTCCTGTGGGATTGGGGCCCGATCGAACCAGGCCGCCGTCCCAGGCGCATGCGCCCACCGCAATGATGGCCGCGGCGCTGCCGCACACCTCCTGTGCAATATCAAGAGCCGTTCGCCCGCCGATCGTGCAATACACGCCGCCGTCCGCTGTCGGAATCGCGCCTTCGACAACGACGATATATTTACCCTTCTCCTCGCGAACCACGCGCTGCAACGCAGACTCGGCAGCCTTGCCATAGGCCGCCATGATCGTTTCGTGATACTCCCACGAGAACGATTCCAGGACCAGGTCTTCCACCGTGGGATGGCTCGTCCTGAGCATTGACTCGGTGTTGCCGGCGCAATCCTGAAACTCCAGCCAGACCAGGACGGGTTTTTTCTTCTGACTGAGAGCAGTCGCAATGACCTGGGCATAGGAGGAAGGCAACGCGAGAGTCGTGGTCACCGCCGCACAGAACTCCAAAAAACGGCGCCGTGAAATGCCGTGACTCCGGCATAATTCGAGGACTGATCTTTCAGTCAGACCCGAAAGTTCTTCGGTGCGAGTTGGTGCCAATGACGATTGGTGGGTCATGGTTTGCACCCTCTCCTCTTACCGATTCATTAGCGATTTACAGAATGCAGCGGTCGGACAACCCCTTGATTTTGGCCACCAGAACGGTGTCCAAGCCGTCGAGAGAGATGAAGTTGAGATCGGTCCTGGGGAGATAGCCAGACCTCTCCTCGCGTTCTATCAAGAAGAATCTACAGAAACACTAAATCAAGAATCTGGTCCAGATTGCACACTTTCAAACTTGCCGGAACGAAATCCGCAGATCATGGATTCAAGTTCTTTCTCGCCGCTTGCGATCGGCCGATAAAGAGTCATGCCGCAAGTGTTTCTTCTATTCGGCCCCTTAGCGGCGGCTCCGGAACGCCCAGATCATAGGTCAAGAGGCCAACGGGGCTTCACGAGACTGAAGATCGGATTCGCGAAAAGCGGACATCAATCCTGCGAATGTTCGAATACACACGCTCTTGAAGCTCAAAGATAGGGAACGACGTGTCCAAATTCAACTCTTGACGGCTGCACGTCGTTCTTCCGGTTCTGCCGTGTCAAGTTCCGCATCTCCCAGACGAAGTTCACTAACCTGTGAGCAAAAATGATCAGTTTAGAAATGAGGAATGGCTGCATACTTTCACCTCCGGGCGGTCGAGGAAGATCTTGCGCGAGTGCGGGAGAATCCAATGCGGACCACCTCTGGAGGAGATTTGGACGATTCTCACAATGACGCGAGATCAGGGAAATTCATTGAGCGATTGCCCATTCTGCGTCAGTGTGAGTCCTGGTCCCTTCAGTGCCCGCCGGACTCAACTCCAATTTGCTCAATCTGCCGGTACTATAGGCGCCTTGTGGGCTTCGATCGAGTTCGAGCAGTCGTCGAAGAAACGGGTCTCTCAGGGCCAACCTCGGGTAATCGATCAAGCAGAACTGCATTCAACGGCGACTTGTGGACCTTGATGCGCCCGTTGTATTCGATAAACCCGAGCTCGCGAAATCGATTCATGAAGAAGCTCACGCGGGAGCGAGTAGTCGGCAGCGGTCCCTGACAGCGGAGATAGAAGGTGTAGCTGTTGACATGGGCTTGGCGATCCTCGCCTTCGAAAGCGAAGCGGATGCCGGAGGCCTGAGCCACCAGCTCATACACTTCTTCGAGCCCTTCACGGATCTCCGCAAATTCCGCCTTCCTTTGAAGTGTGAAGTCCAGGTCTTCGGAAAAACGATACTCCCCAAAGTGGCAGCGTTTGAGGGCGGTTCCGCCCTTAAAGATGAGCAGGTCTTTGAGCTTGCTCTGACTCAATCCAATTAAGAACCAGGCCAGGCAGTAATCCCGGTCCAGAACCGCCTCCGGGATACGCCGGCCGCCATGTTCTTTGTAGAGTCGATTGGAGAGAAGAGGAAGATTGCGCTGCGGAATCATGTGTGTGGAATCGCCTGCAATTCATCGATGCCGACATTCAATTGTATGCGCCACCGCGAGTGGAACGATCCGGATTTCGGCAGCGTCGGGTCCATCCGGTCATAGGTGGAGGTCAGCTTCGAACGCAGCAGTTCGAGTTGAGCCGGTGATGCCATCCGGTATAGCTCCAACAGGAATCCGAGCCTCCGTCTAAGGGCGCCACTCGAAAAGTGTCGTACGTAGTCGAGAAGCCGCGGAATCTTGATGCCATCTCGGCTGATCCAGAGAGCCTTCGCGACTTCGGGAATGCCGCCGGCGTATTGCGGCTGGCGGAGAGCATCGAGGAGAGTGCGCTCCTTGTCGCTGACCGTGACGGACAGCTTCCGAAATTAGAACAGCAGGATGTGAATTGATCCCGAGGGGCCGGCCATCCGGCCAAGAGATCTTTTCCGGATACTTTACTCAAACACTTGCCAGGCAGCGCGCCGCCTTCAAGTGGACGCAATGCGGCGACCGGAAGAATATCATCTTGACATATTCAATCGTCTCAAACTATCCATTAATTGCATTGCGATTCACCGGCAAGCCGCCAATTCCAAGAACAACTGCCTACAGCAAGAGACTCTGCGTCGCCGGAGAGAAGCGAGAACCTCAGCATGGGAAACGGGAATAGACGGGAGTTCCTTCTGGGCGCCGCTGTCACCGCGGCAGATTTGGCAGCGAGCCCGCTCCTGTTTGCAGATAGCCGCAAGATCGGCCCGGACTCTGGGGCGCATAAAGGTGACCCAACCCTTGCGAACTCCTGCTCAAGCGCTCTACCCGCAGGAATGAATCAATCGGATTCCCGCAAGGCTCCGACGCGGGGAAAAATACGTGGGATCATGGTGGATGCCGGCCGGGTCCCGGAGCCCATCGAGTACTATCGCCGGGTGATCGAGTTTTGCGCGGACTGGAAACTCAATGCACTGCAGTTCCGCCTGGCCGATGACCAGGGAAGCGCCTTGCGTTTCGACTCGGTTCCCAATCTTGTGATCCATGGAAATGCATTTACGCCGGAAGAATTGAAAAGCCTGGCTGAGTTTGCCCAAAGCCACGGCGTCGATCTGATTCCCGAGCTGGAATCGTTCGGGCATACAGGGTTCATTACGCGTTCCCCTGATTACGCTCATTTGCTGGATCGCGAAGCGCAAGGCAACTCTGAATTCACGGGCGTCATTCCGGTACATCCTGAGAGTTTGCAATTGTTCGACAAGTTATACCGTGAAATTGCCTTGATCTTCCCCTCGATCTATCTTCATGGCGGCTGCGATGAAGTGAATTGGGGCGGCTCCATGATCTCCCGCAAAGCGCTGCAGACCAAGACCCGGGCTCAAATTTGGGCCGAGTACCTGAATTCACTCAATGGAATTGCCAAGGAATTGGGAAAGCAATTTATCGTTTGGGGCGACGTTGTCCTGCGCAAGGAGCCGAAGATTCTTGGCCTGTTAAACAAGAACATCGTCATCATGGATTGGAGCTACTATGACAACAGTTCCGCCAGCATTCGTGAATCCTTTCTGAAAGTTCGCGCCAATGGCTCCCGTGGAATCGGGGCGCCTGCATTGTCCTGCTATAAGTGGGGCGCACGTGTCGGCATGGAACAGTTGCGGAATATCGACGCCATGGCCGAGGCCTACCTCGGAGCAAGCGACGAAGACTCTCTGGGGGTGATGCTCACCAACTGGATTCCCAGCCGTTACATCCAGAATTCGATCTGGGATGGTTTTGCCTACGCCGCAGTCGCTTTCAACGAAGGAACGGCGACGGCCCAGACCTCAGGATTCCGCCGTTTTGTGGAAAAGCACTATCGGGCGAGCTGGAATGAGGAGTGGAACGAAGCGTTTCAAATCATCTATGAATCAGCGCCTTGTGTTCAGGAACGAGAGACAGCGTCCTGGATGGGTCTCTCGCTGAGGATTCCCTGGAGTACCGACGAGCAACTCACCGCCTTGCTGAAAGATTTTGCTCCTCGTTCGAATCCATTCACACGGCTGCGCAACCTGCTGGTTCAGTTCGAGCCGTTGGTCCTGAAAAATCTGGCAGACTTCCAGGCCTTCGAGCTTTGCGCCGAGTATCTCGAGCGAATGTTCTGGCGTGACGCTGTGGTCGCGGAACAAGCCGGGAAACGCGCGGACCGGGAGACCGCCGGATTGCTGATTCAAACCATCGCCGAACGTGATCGCGCTCTCGGCGAGGCCCTATCGAGGGATTGGGACAAAGGGCGTTTCCCCGATTCCGCTGCAAAGCGGGAGGCTCTCTTTGGACTCCAGCCGAAGGATCAGTTACTCCTCCAGTGGCACAGAGCCGCGGTCTATTCAGCTAACCTGGCTAGCTCTCCAGATCGCTTCCTTAAGCTATTGGAGGCAGGGAATCGTGGATGAAACTTTGCGGATGAACTGATGGATCGAGTCGGCAACCAGAATGACGATGACGACCATCAGCCGTCCTGATCGATGACAACAATCTCTTGAGACGCGACATCGAACGACTGGCATGTAAGCTTTGGATAAATTCTCGCTCAACCCGCTTGCCATTCACGTAGGGCAATCTCGCAGGTCGATGGGTGCGCGCGCGGCCGCGGATATTGCGCTCGAAATCCGCTCCTGTCTCAATAGACAGCCGGGCGTGCGCATGATTTTCGCCGCCGCGCCCAGCCAGAGCGAAATGCTCGCCTCGCTCCGCGAGGAGAAGGACATCGACTGGTCCCGCGTCAGCGCCTTCCACATGGATGAGTACCTCGGCCTCTCCGCGGACGCGCCGCAGCGTTTTGGCCATTGGCTGCGCCGCGCAATCTTCGATCACCTTCCCTTCGCAAACGTAAATCTGCTGTTGCCCGAAAACGATCCCGCCCAGACCGCAGCCGATTATGCCGCGAAACTCAACGCCGCGCCTATCGACATCGTCTGCTGCGGCATCGGTTCCAACGGCCATCTTGCGTTTAACGATCCCCCTGCCGACTTCGCTGACCCGCTCACCGTCAAGGCGGTCGATCTCGACGCAAGGTGCCGCCAGCAACAGGTCGATGACGGATGTTTCTCCGCTCTCAGCGACGTGCCCACGCGCGCGCTTACCATTACCGTGCCTGGGCTTCTCGCCAGCCGCGCAATCTTTTGCACCGTGCCGGGCGCCATCAAGAAAGAAGCTGTCCGCCACGCGCTCTCCGATCCAATCGGCCCGATGTTTCCAGCTACCGCGCTGCGCTTGCACGCGCGCTGCTTCCTTTATCTCGATCTCGAATCGGCCAGTGAGGTGGATCTGAGCCACCTGCACTAACCTGCCCCAGCAATTCTTCCAGTTTGGAGTACGATTCGGTCCCTGAATCAGCTTCAATGCTCAGTTCAGCTTTTCGCAACGCGTCGTGCTCCTCACTGACTCACATTCAAACAATCCAGACGGAACCGCTCTTTTTCTTTGGTGGGTTCTCCGGTCAGGGCGTCGTCTGGGGCGGAGCAAAGTTGCTGAGGTTGAACGGGCGCGCGGATTCCCCCGGCGGCTTGATGGTGAGGATGAGCGCAACTCCTGGCGGCGACCCCTGGAAATACGGCACGTGGATGGTATGCCGGCCGGCAGCGAGAGTGACCTTGCCGGTCACGGACTTGGCGGGGTGCAGTTCGTCATTTTCAATGATCTTCTGGTTATCGATATATAGGTAGGAACCGTCGTCGGACTCGAGATCGAACTTATATTCGCCGGGCTTGGTGATGTAGAACTCGCCGTAGTAATCGATGCCGAACCACTTGACGGAGCGCGTCACACCGGGAAGTCCTATGGCACCGCTGGCGTCCTGGTCGACCACGTTCAGCGCGTTGGTGTAGATGGAGCCGATGGGATCGAGATTCCAAAAGTCGGGAATCACCGCGGCGCCGTCGGAGATTTCGTAGACGTCGCCGCAGAATGAGTTGGGGAGCGGGGTGACGACGCCGAAGGCGCGAACGGTTCCCACGGGAGGCGGATGGAATTTGTCTTTATCGCTCTGCGTCGTAAGCGAGACCGGGCGCGACACATCCACGATCCCCAGGTTGCCGGTCTCGTGCTCGCGGACGACCAGGCGCACGAGGAACGGCGTATCGCCGGGTATCTCAAGCTGTTTTTTAAAGCCGTGAGCCTGGGCATCCGTGACTTCAGAGGGCGTGAGCTCGCGCTCGGATGAGGTGTGGAAATATTGGGAAACATTGCCGGAGGCATCGAAGGTGCACATGCCAAAGTCGAGGTGGACTCGCGTGTTGGTTCCGTTGAGGCCGATCAGGGCAAGAGACTCGGGGCGGACAACAACCTCGTAGCGCGTCGCATTTCCCGCGACGATGGGGTGCGCGGTGACGGCAAGCGTAGGTGGAAAGATGGAATGGAAGCAGGCGGCGTCGCCCAGAGCAATGCTTTCAGCGGAGTCCTTGCTCTCTTTGGCGCCGGATCCGCTGGGGGTCGGGCCCACATAGTAGTGATGCCGGAAGGAGAGTGTAACCTGCGCACGGGTGCTTTTTATCAGTACCTGGTGAAACCCAGGCTCCGGTGCGGCCTGAATTGCGAGCTCGTAGTGGGTTGCGGCACTCAGTGCGCAGGTGGCGCCTGAGCGGATGCTGAAGCCGCCTTCGGGTCCTCCAGCGTTGCTGGAGTCGCTGTGCGGGGCGATGAACCGTATGGCGAGAATGCGCTTCGGATTCTTATCCGCATGCTTGCCGACTTCAAAGACCTGGAATTCGGTCTCCACAAGGTCGTTAACCGGATTGTTCTTCTTATCTCGCGCAGTCACATCCAGGACGACCTCGCGCGTGGTGAGATGGAGGACCATCGGTGTCTCGAGTTGAGCGGGGGGCGGCGTCTCTTGCGCGGCCATCGGAAGGCAAAGGGAAGGGACGAGACAAGCCGCAAGGAGTAGAAGGTGGTGCCGGTCGTGCTGGCTGGACATGCGCGCCAGTGTAGCGCAGGGAGAGAGGGACTGGGAAGGGAAAATTGCAAGAAAAGTACTTGCGGCGGGAAGCGGACAATCCCTTCACGGCGGTTTTCTGCACGGTAAGCAATGGTATGGCGATCGGCGCAAAGAAATGTTCGATCTTAGGCCACAACTGCCAATCACCTTTCGATGTTGAAAGACCCTTTGTCGATGTGACTCCGCCGTTGACTGCGCGTGACTCGCCTGCTCGCCGGACAGAACCTCCCATTTTCGAGTTCTTTCCGGATTGGCGACATCCGACCGGAACGCTGGAGCATTTCGTGTTCTTGAGCGGTTTATGGTTAGTGTCCTAATCTCGATCTCCGGTTCGATGAACGAATTCTTGATTGGCTATAGACCCAAGAAGTACAATTCGAGGCAGCTTCAGGAGTTCAGTCTGATGATCACCAGCATCCACACCCTGATTTATTCCGACGATGCCCCCGCAACGCGCGCATTCCTTCGTGACGTCCTCGGCTGGCCCTACGTCGAGGATGCGACGGGCGGAGGCGCGGGTTGGCTGATCTTCAAGTCCGGACGCAGTGAGATGGGCGTGCACCCGACCCATGCCGTCTACGATGGCAAGACGTACGAATCGCCGCGGCACCATCAGATCTCGCTCATGTGCGACGACATCTCACAGACGGTCGCTGAGCTGAAGGGCAAAGGAGCGGAGTTCCACGGCGAAGTCCAGGATCAGGGGTACGGACTCGTGATCATGTTGGCCGTACCTGGCGCGGACGACATTATGCTCTACGAGCCCAGGCATCCGCTGGCCTATAGCCTTTGACCGATTGAAAGGGCATCCAACCCGGAACGAGCGATTGACGGGTCGAAACAGCGTCCCGATCCTCTGCCTTGGAAGGTACTATGAATCCCCGCTGCTGCGAGGGCGTGCTTGGTGTCTGCCCCTCCACACACGCCTTGCAAGGATTCGACCGTGATTTCTCGTCGCCGGCTCCCTCTGAAAACCGCTCGGCGATTCGAGTCAGTATCATTCGCAACGAACGGGGGTTGATATTCCTCCGTCTGCGGGTATTTTCCTCAATATGGCTGAAGCAGCAGCCATCATAGCGGGTGCCGGACAAACCTAGAATCTAGCTTGGTCTATTTTGATGGTGACAACTGTCGCGAGGACGGCTATGGTTGCCGAGACAATGATTACAACCGCAGCAATTTTCTCACCCCTGCTGAGCTTGTCCTTATGCACCGCGGTTAACTGGGCGTATGCAATCTCCTGGCGTTCAGAATTCTTCTTTTTGGGCTTTATCGCAAAGCTTTGATCGCCAATGGAGACGATCATTCCCGTAACCTGAGTGGCATCGGTCAGAGTTACGCGGACGCCCTGGCCCACGCCTCGCGCTTGAATCTTGGCTTTCAAAACTGCCGGATCAGCGGGCTTTTTTGACGCGAAAGCAAGGCTGTTGCTCAACAAAGCAGAAATCAATACCATCGCGATGAAGCGGATAGGACCAGAGAACTTCATACTCCTTCTACCTCCTGAAACTTGAATAAAGCCGTAAATTCGATCACGGCGAATTCGCAACGCAAACTCAAGGATTCACGGGTGCCACTGAGCAGGATCCGTAGACCTTGTTGAGCTTTTCCACTACAAAAGTTGGCTGGTCGGTAAGGCCGGCGATCTTCTTCCTTCTGGTGCCAGTCACCTTGATCCGTTCGTCGGCCTTGATGTTCGTTGTGGCCCCCAGAAGCACATAGGTTTTGCCGTTTTCCAGTTGCAATGAGAGACCGTCGGGATTGTCGATGACGCAGCCCTTCACGGTGTGGGCTTGTTGAACAGCGAAATACACGCCGAGGCCGATCCCAGACACGACCCCAGCCAGCGCCCCGACTGCGAGGGTGACCGTGGCTTTCGTTCCAAGTCCCGAATTCGCGGGACGGGGGCGTTCCTGGCCGCCAACATCGCTTCCCAGACTATTTACAAAAAGAGCAGCGAGGACTACCAACGCGGTCCATCGGGCAAATCTTCTCCGGGGAGCTTTTGGACGCGACAATCCAGCAAGGGTTGAGACCCTTGCGATTGCACCCGTCTTGAGTAAGTTCTTCAAAGCTTCCACTCCCACAGAGTGATTTAGAAGTCCCGTTATTGGTTAATCCCGGATGTCCACGAATCGAGCATGAGCGAGACGTGTAAACGCGGAATCGGAGTTAAGTCATATCTGCATTCAGGTTCAGTCCGTATTTCAAAATTGCTTCAGCTTCGCGCATTTCAAAAATCCTCCTTTCGTTTCTCGTGCGTTACTTCTTGACCGGTGGAACAAAGTTTTCAAGTACAGATAGACCGTAATCAGCCGGTTTTTCGGCCATGGTGAGAATCTGGTGGCCGTCAGGGCTGAAAAAGAATGAAGCGGCAGAGCCATTGATGGGCGGATCGCCCAGGCGCTCAGGAGTTCCGCCGGCCGTGGACACGCGGAACAATCCGGGCTTGCCGGTCGCGTCGACATTCTGATAGAGGACCCACTTTCCGTCGGGCATGAAGAAAGGCGGAATTCTAAGTGCTACGCCGGCGGCCAGTGGCTTCCAATCGCCGCCTGCAATGGGCCGAATCGACACCACTCCGTCGAGCATTCTCGCAACAAAGTGCCCGTCTGGAGATATTGAAAGCTGACGCCGATCTTCGGCTGCCGGTTCAACAACTGTCTCCTGCTGCGTGGCCCGATCCCAGCGTGTGATTGGAGGGTCGTAAATGCCGAGCAGCCAGGCTCTCCCGGAGAAATAGAACGTCTGGTCATCGCGCGTGGCCGCGAGCAGAAACCTGGAGCCAGCCAAGGTTGCGACATTCTCAACCGTGCCCGACTCAACAGCAACAGAAATCAGTTCTGTTTCGCCTTTTTCCTTTTCGACGGTGCAAAAAACCTTGGGGCTCTGGGCAGAGAATCGGCAACCAATGGAACCATAGGGCGATTGGTAAATCGCCCGCTCCTGTCCTGTGGCGAGATCGCGCACAATTAAATCTCTGCGCGTTGGGTCGGCATTCCGCGCTATGTAAGCGATCTGAGTTCCGTCCGGGGAGAAGGATGGCCAGGGATTGGCGGCCCCGTTTGTGTTCAGGTCCAGACTTCGCCATTCTCCGGGGCGGCCATCCGGGCCGATTGGGGCAAAGGAGACATCCACATTGGATGGCAAAGCACCTTTGTCTTCATAAACCAGAGATCCGGCCTCGGTTGTGTACCCATCGTCAAATTCACCGAAGCGAACAAAGTTTGCTGCTCCGCTTGCCACCCCATCTTTCATCGGCAAAAGATAGAGCGCAGATTTTCCTTGACGAACATCGCGAAGGATCAGGTACCGCCCATCCGCGCTCCAATCCATCAGGGAAAGAAATGCGTCGCCGATGTGCCACGGCGCGGATTCGTACACCTGGCGTGAATCCCCGCCGTCCACAGGGACAACGAAAATGCGCGAAGTTTGCACCGACACCGAGTCTCTGGGCCAAACCTCATAGGCAGCAAAACGGCCATCGGGTGAGAAGACTGCCTTCCTGATCCGACATCCCTTCACATCGGCAAGCACCCGGCGTTGGCCATCCGCGACAGAGACGACCCAAAGCTGGCCGGAAAGCGCTGAAGTTAGCGCAAAATTGGAGAGCAGGACACTTCGATCGTCCCAGGAACAGGTCATCGAAAAGGGCTGGCTCTGCTGAAAGATGCTGCTTTTCGCATCGTCGCGAATCAGGGTCCGGTAGCCTGTTCCGTCGGTCTTGATGATTGCCAGGGTGTGTTGACGGGTCGGTGTCGGAAGCAGGTCCAGCATCACAAGAGAAAAATCCCGGCAGGGAATCGAGCCGTAATTCTTGGTGTTGAGGACGAGGCGCTTGCTGCGGCCAGCCAGATCGCCGAAGTACAAGCTATCCGCGGAGGAATAGACGGCGCGTTCTCCGTCGGTGTCGGCAGGTCCAAGCAATCCAAGCCTGGACCACTCGATCTTGCGTTCACTCATGGTGGCCGGCGGGGCCGGACGCTCTTGCTGCGTGATGAGCGCGAGACGCTTGCGGGCTTGCACAGCCGCTGGCTGGTCGGCGAACTCGCGCACGATCTGTTCGTAAACCTGCTTCGATTGGTGGCCGAGTTTCTCATCGCAGCCGGCCAGCCGCAACAGGGCTCTGGCGCGGACCTCGCGGGGAGCAGCGTTGTCCGTGGCGATCCTCTGGTAGATGTCCATCGCCGACTTCAGGTCGCCGTCCACATCCTCCTTTTCAATTCCGGCCTCGAGCAGCACCCCTGGGCTTGACTGCGCCAGCAACGGCCTGACCGCGACCAGAGGCGCAAGGGCCAGGAGAGGAAAGATAAGAGTGGTCGCTGTGCCTCCGCCCAGCATTAAGCCGCACGCACCCGCAAAGGCAACGGTAAACCGCTCCCTAGCGCTCAATGCGAACTTGCAGGTCTTACCCATTCACTGGCTTAAGCCACCCTTGCGATACCATCCAACCTGGATTGAGGGAATGATATCTGTGCTGAGTCCCAGGTGTATCTGCTGCTTGTCTTGATTCGGTCAGGATTTCCCGGCGATCGCCGATTCACCCGTCGAAGCGATAACCGAGCCCTCTAACACTGATCAGATAACGCGGCGTCGCAGGTTCATCCTCTATCTTTTTGCGCAGCGACACAATGTGGTTGTCGATTACGCGGTCGGTCACGGCAATTCCCGTACCCCAAACCTCATTGAGAAGCCGCTCGCGCGTAAGAAGCCGGCCACGGTTGCGGACGAATGCCGCCAGCAGCTTCAGCTCCGTCGTTGTAGTGTCAATGGACTCACCATTGCGGCGCAATTCAAACCGAGCCAAATCCAGTTCGCAGGTTCCGAAGCGCTGGATCTCATCGTTGGTGCTGGGATTGCCCGAAGCAGAGGGAACCACCGAAGCGCGGCGGAGCAGAGCTCGGATGCGGGCACGCAGTTCACGAGGGCTGAAAGGCTTGGTCACATAATCGTCGGCGCCAACGTCCAGGCCCAGGATTTTTTCTGCCTCGTGCGTCTTGGCAGTGAGCAGAATGATGGGGATCTTCAGACCCTGGTGGCGAAGTTGCCGGCATATGTCAAAGCCGTCTTTGTTGGGAAGCATGACGTCAAGAAGTATCAGATCGAACGGTTCCCCGAGAGCGCGCGATACCGCTTGTGCGCCGTCATTCACGAGCGCGACCTCATACCCTTCCGTTTGCAGGTCGGTTTCGAGGCTGAACGCGATGCCAGGTTCATCCTCAATTACCAGAATCTTCACCATGACGCTCCTTCTTCAGACCTCTGCCAGCGGCAGCACAAGGGTGAACGTGCTTCCGACGCCGACTTCGCTGCGCATGCGAATTTCTCCGCCCATAGCCACGGCGATCTGCTTAACCATCGCCAGGCCGATGCCTGTCCCCTTGATCCCAGCCCTCTTTGCCGCATCGCCGCGCACAAACTTCTGGAAGATCGCTTGCTCTTCCTCAGCATTGATCCCCATACCCTGATCGCGCACAGAGATCAGCACCTGATGGCCCTGAACTGCGCCATCTACCCATACCGTACGACAAACGGGAGAGTATTTCATTGCATTATCGAGCAAGTTTCGCAGTGCGCGGCGGAATGCCTCTTCGTCGACGTGAACATTGGCTGCTTCCGCACCCTCGGCCGATTCAAGACTTGCTTCAACGATGAAGCCGTTTGCTTCAGCGTGTTGGGTGAAATCGGCAACCGTGGCGCGCGCTAATTGGAACGCATTGTGGGTTTCTGTGCGGTACTGCTTGCGGCCAGACTCCATGCGCCCAAAGTCGAGCAGGTCTTCCACCAGCCGATGCAGGCGCGTGGTTTCATTATCGAGAAAGACGTAGCTCTGCTGGCGGCGCGATTCATCCGGAATACGGTGCTGCACCAGCAGTTCTGTGATGGTGCGCAGGGTGGTAAGAGGGGCGCGAAATTCATGCGAGACGGCAGCCACGAAATCCGATTGAAGTTGAGCAACCCGCAGTTCCCGATTGATGGCGCGATGGACGACGTAGCCGGCGCCCAGAATCACCATGATCATGAGAGAAGCGCCACTGATAAGGAGAGTGCGGCGGCTGGAGGCAGCTCCGGAGAGAGGCTGGACGCTGGAGAATTCGAGGCGGCCGGGAATCTCAATCTGAGCCAGCGAGCGCGCTACTGTGAAGCCGGCCCCCTTGGCGGCGCTCAGCGAGAGCAGGCTCCAGCGGATGTCCCTTGAATTGGCGGGCAGTTTTATGCCGCTGGCGAGCCAGTCGGGCGGCGCAAGCAGAGCGCTGATGCGGTCCGATGTGGCGTTCCATAGAAGCAGAGACTGGTCAGGTTGCAGTTGCCGGCTGCTCAAGTTCGAGCCTTGTGACCGCGCATTCTGCCAACGGTTATACAGACTGGAAACAAGTATCGCGAAGTCAACGGAGTCTTGCGGCGGCTGCCCTGCTTCCAGGCCGAAGGTGTTCAGGTTTGCCCAATGGTACTCAAAAGTCTCGCGGCTGAGTGGCCAACGCCCTTCCAGAAGACTCGTGCGCAGATTCACCGCCTCCGTTTCGGCTTCCTTCAGGCGGCCAAGCTCTTTCAGAATGCGGCATCGCGCACTCACCGCCAACAGTGCGTAGGGCGTCCCGGAGGGAGTGAGAGAGTCCTCGACCGCAAGTTTCTTGTAGATATCGAGTGCCGCATCCGCTTGATTCGTTTTGTACTCAATACGCGCCAGGCGCAACAAGGCTTCAGCCCGCGTCTCTGGTTTCAGAACCAGCGGCTTAAGCAAAGCTTTCGCGCGGTCGTATTGCTGTTCGCGGAGTTCCAGTTCGTCGACTGGATCAAAAGCGGCAGGCAACTCCTTCTGGGCAACAGGAATCACCGGTGTGAAAAGCAATGGTCTCTGCGGATAAGTGGTAATGCCCTTTTCTGAAACGAGGATGAAGGTGGCTCCCTTGGGAAAGCGATACTGCATCGAAGGCGATGGCGGCAGTGAATTCAATTCGCGAAGTCCGAGATCCCAGTCTCCGAGGCTGCGCGTCAACTGCGCCAGAGCAAGATCGGCAATCTCTCCGAGACGGTCGTGCGATCTCTGCGACTCGAGGTTCTGGTCCTGCTCAAGCAAGCGCACGGTAAGCCAAACCTGCCAGCCAGCAAGGCACACCACTCCTGCCAGCAGCACGGAAAGCCACCGTCGCGCGGGAATCTCTCTCAGAATCCATGACTGCACTCCAGCAGTATAGGCTCCTGTCCGTCAGCGTTGGTTCAGGTCTCTGTCAGGGTTTGGTCAGGGATCGAGTTCCTCCCGCGCCGATGTCAGTGAAACCTGACCATAACTCCATTTGCTCTTGACTAAATCCCCATCTCAGTCGCACACGGCTCCTTCATTCTTTGTCTATCGAGTCACGGCGGCTCTGGCGAGCAACATCGGAACCCTCCCGTGCAGCTTCAACGGATCTATCCGCGTGGGGAAGGCGTCAATTCCCAGTCACGCTTGAAAGGAGAACGGCAATGAACTGGATTGAATGGAAAGGCGAATTGATTCTTAAAATGGTGGTTTGTCTGACCATGATTTCAAGCCTGGGTTGCATTGGTGGCGCGGTTCATTGCCTGGCGTCAGCGATCGCGGCACTGCCAAGCTTTCAGCGGCGAACCATGGACCGAATCCCACAGTCCTCAAGTTTGCCGGATGGGCTTCCGGAAACATGGCGCCAGCATTGAGCATCACGTCAAGCGCCTGGACCTGGCCCGACAGGTTCTTTTCGCTGGCCGCGCACGAGAGGGCGGCGGCGCTTGAATTTGCAATGTTGTTCCGGGGCGCGCGCAACCACAAGTGGCATTCCGCGTGCCCATGCTCTTGGACATTTTCGCCAACAAATTGAAAGTCAAAACATGAAACCGATTCTTCACAAAAGCGAGGTTCCCATGCAGGTAACTCAATTCAACACGTCTGCTCTCGTCTCAACTGGAGCTATTTCATCGACGCCTTTGGCGCCCAGGTCGATGCAATCGCCCGCCCAACCGCCGCGCCTGGCTCTCGGCATTCTCGCGGCACTCCTGATTAGCTTCAGCCCGGTTGCTGGCCATGCCCAGGATGCAAGACATGCGCCAGACTACAAGACCATCGTCGTCTTTGGCGATTCGCTTTCCGATACCGGCAATGTGGCGGATCTGTCAGAAGCCAAATACGGCGTGCGGATACCGGGCCCCTATGCCGACTATACCGACGGCCGCTTCACCGACGGCGCCGACACGGAACCGGCAGCCGAAAAGTACTTTGGCGTTTGGATCGAGCAATACGCGGCGTCGCTGCCTGCCAAGCCCCAAATCAAGGCCTCGCTCGACGGTGGAACTGACTACGCTTACGGCTTCGCCTTCACCGGCGGCGGAACGTCGGTCTTCTCCTTCGGACCCTCGGATGAGCTCTCGGTCAACGTGAACAACATTGGCCAGCAGATTACCGACTACCTGAAAACCCATCCCAAAATCACGGACAAGACTCTGTTTGTCGTCTGGGGCGGCGCCAACGACATTCTCAACGCCACTTCAGAGGATGACATCATCGACGCCGGCATCAATCAAACCTTGAATATCCAGCGGCTCATCGATGCGGGAGCCACGCAGTTCATTATTCCCAACTTGCCTCCGCTGGGATTGGTGCCGCGGCTTAACGGATCTCCAACCACTTCGATTCCGGCCACGGAAGGTGCTGAACTGTATAACGAGGTTCTCGCCGGGGGCATCGATCTGCTGCACGACCTTTATCACCACAGGCATCTGCAACTGGCGCAACTCGACGTCTATGCCCTGTTTAACAAGATCATCGCAGCGCCTTCGAAATACTCGCTGGCAAACGTGACGGACAGCTCGCAGGGCGAAGCCGTCGATCCAGACACTTACCTCTTCTGGGACGGTCTGCACCCAACCACGCATGGCCACAACATTCTTGCCGACACCGCGAGCAAGATCCTCGCCGATTCCCATGAAAGGTACGCGGAAGAGCTAGCGGCCGATCCAGCAGGAACAGGGCGCTAACACGCGGACACAAAACGTCTGGAAATCTCTGGCAGAATGACGGGCACGTGAACCTTGAGTGTGACCGACCCAACATGAACAACGACTGAAACAGGTGCGGTCACACTCACCGTGCATTGGCGCGGAAACCGTTTCACAACCAGGACGACAAGGAGAGTCAATGCGAAGGATCTTGCTTCTGTTTTGTTTTCTGGCCATTTCATTCACAGTGCGCGCGCAGGACAACGCAGCGTCGTGGGGTAACCTGAACACCCTTCGCGAAGGGGAGAGGATTCAAGTGCGCGAGGCGAACAAGACCAAAGTCACAGGAACATTCATGAGCGCCTCCGATGCGGCGATCACGGTGCAAGCGCAAGCGGGCCCAGAAACCGTTCAGCGCCAGGATGTGCGCACCGTGAAGCGGATGAGGGTCAAACACCGTTGGCTCAATTCGTTCATTCTCGCAGGCGCCGGTGCGGGTATCGGATACGGGATTGGCAGATCGCAATATCACCCATGCGCCAATGGGCAGAGCTTCTGCCTCGATTTCGGAGATTATTCAGGGTCAATCGGATTAGTTGCGGGCTTCCTCGGAGGCGGAGCCATTGGTGCGCTTCTGCCTGTGCACGAGACGGTCTACAGCGTGAGCCTGCATTGATCCGTCGCGGACGAATTCAGTTTTACTCAGGGAGGGAATATGACGGACGAAGGCAGAATCGGCGGGTTTTTGTGTGGACTTGCCGGCTTCCTTTTTCTTGCTGGTTCTGGCAGCATGCCTGCGCAGGCACTGCCGACGGCACAGGCTCAGGAAATGCCGGGGGGCACGCAATCCGTGCCGAATCCCGGTGCGGCTGAACCACATACCCCGCCGGCACCGTCCGGGCCGAATTATCCGCAAACGGCGGATGGATTCAAAGCCCAGATGGATGCGGCGGTTGAGGCTTACAAAGCGGGCGATGCCGCGCGCGGAAGACGCCTGCTTGAGCAATTCCGTCTGCCTCATCCCGACATGTGGTTTGCGGAGCAATTTGGAGCGGAGCAGGGTGGAGAATTGGACCAGCGTTACGATCGGCTCTTCGAGATTTACTTGAAGACCATGGACAACGATCTGCAGGACTTCATAACCTTTAAACATCGAAAGTTGATCATGAGCCTGAAGCCGGGGCCCCAGGATCCTCCGCAAGTCCACAGTATCCCCGGAGTCCCGGACATGAAGCCTAGCGGCATTGTTCCTGCAACCAAGCCGGAGTGCTTCAACGGGCTCATTGAGATCCCGCTGACCGGAAAAGCAGACCTGCTGTTGAAGGGAAACTACAAGATTGTCTTGTTGGAGCGCACGTTCCTCTATCGGGACGGAGCATTCCGGTTCATCGGGCTCGGATCGCAGCCCTTCTGGGTGTGGGAGGAAACTCCTTTGGAGAGGATGCACGACAATGGATGCGTCACAGTTCCAATTGGCCAACCTGCGGAAACGCTTGGCAAGTTTATTATCCCCGAAATACACGAGATGGAGACAGGCGGGGCGAACCCAGTACACTCCTCCTATGACACTCAAGCAGTTCGTCGTCGCGATGATCCTTTTGCCGGCCATTGTGGTTCCGGCACAGAAGGCTGCCACCAAGCCCGCCGCTCCTCCTCCGCCGTTGCTCTCGCATGAAGTGCATCCGGACCGCAGTGTGACCTTTCGCTTCAAGGATGCCGCAGCGGCGAAAGTCGAGCTGAACCTCGAAGGCGTGGCCAAGCCCATCCCCATGGTGGCGGGAAATGACGGCATCTGGAGCTACACCACGCAGCCGCTCGCGCCTGAGATTTACGGCTACAGTTTTCTTGATGGGGGTATGCCAAGAATCGATCCCGAAAACCATGTCCTCACGGAGAATCTGGTTTACCCGGCCGGCAACGTTCTGGTCGTGCCCGGCAACACGCCGCAGCTGTGGGACGAAACCGCCGTTCCGCACGGAACGGTGCACGTGCATCGTATCCCCTCGAAGATTGCGCTGGGGCTGGAGGCAAACCAGGAGGAGGTCGTGGTCTATACCCCGCCGGGATACAACCCGCACGCGGCGAATCCCTATCCGGTTCTCTATCTCCTCCACGGCTGGAGCGGGGTAGCCGAAGGCTGGACCAAAGACCAGCAGGCGAATTTCATTCTCGACAATCTGCTCGCCGAGGGCAAGATCAAACCGATGGTCGTCGTCATGCCGCAGGCCTATGGCGATATGAGCTTCGTCGAAAGCGGTTGGGATGTCTGGAATAATCCCGCCGCGATTGAACACAACACGCAACTCTTTATCAGCCTGTTGACCGGTGAAGTAATGCCGTTTGCCGAGGGCGCTTACAACATCTCGCATGACCGCGAAGGCCGGGCCATCACGGGCCTGTCGATGGGCGGGCTTGAGTCGCTTTATACCGGGCTGCAGAATACCGATAAATTCGCCTGGATCGGCGGCTTCTCATCGGCTGTACACAGCCCCGATTTCGAGCAGCACTTCGCCACTCTCGACTCCAAAACAACCGGCCTGAAACTGCTGTGGATCGCCTGCGGCACCGAGGATGGCCTGATCGATGCCAACCGCAAGGCGATCGCCTTTCTCAAGGCAAAAGGGATGCCGGTAACGCAGATCGAGACGCCGGGGCTGCATGTCTCGCTGGTGTGGCGCGACAACCTCATCCACTTTGCGCCGCTGCTCTTTCAGAAATAAGTGCACAAGTTTGCGCGCCGTAGGAGTGGATGCGGCCCTGGTAGCAAACTTTCTACGCCAGCGCCCGCGTCTTGAAGGAGCGCGCATCGATCGGATTCAAAGGGGGTAGCTTCCAGATATGCTGCGCTACACTTCCACTGGTGCAGATTCGCGGCCATGCCGGTGAGCGGCCATCACGTTTTGACTGAATCGAGAATTCTTCATGACGATTTCGCGCCGCAAGTTTCTAGGGACTGCTCTGACCGCCGGAGCCTCGGGACTCGTCGCCCGTGCTGCTTCACCCGGCGTTGCCGCAGCCGCTCCGGACCTGCTCATTCTGGAAGATGATTCGCTTTCCATTTCCATTAACCGGGAGAACGGCTGCGTCAATAAGCTGGAGTCGAAGGACCAGGCGTGGCAACTGCAGGGCGTTGGAATGCGGTTGCATGTTCCAGCACCAGACCATCGCCTTAACTATCTCAGCGAACGCAATACAGGTAAGCCGCGGATCGAATCGGACGGCAAGCAGGCGACAATCGCGTGGGCCGGATTCGAGAGCGACCGGATGGGAAATCTCGACATTGAGGTCAAACAATCAGTTCGCCTCAGCGGCTCCGGCATTCACTTCAATTATGAGATTCGCAACGGCAGCCACGCGGTGATTGAGAGTTATACATATCCGCGCATGTTGGGGCTCAAGCCTCCGCGCGGCGACGAGGGATTGCGGCAGGCGGCGGGCGTCTATAGCGGGATGGGTTCGTCCAGCCTGTGGCCGTATTTTGGAAACGAGGTCGGCTACTGGGGATACGACACCCCGGCCCAGTTGCGCAATCTGGGAACCGACAATCAGTTCTGCATGATCCTGAGCGAATCCCGCGGAATTTATATCGGATATCACGATCGGGGCCAACGGCAAGTGGTGCAAATCTGCTTCTCCTTATCGCCTGCCTATGCCGACTCGTTCAACTCGAACAATCTTGGCGGCGACGGAAGCCAAGCTAATTCGGCCATCGGCATCGATCCTAATCACCTCTGCTTCGTGCAGCCTGGAGCATCGCAGAAATCCGAGACGCTGGTCGTCGAACCCTTCGTCGGCGATTGGCACCAAGGCGCGGACATCTACAAAGCCTGGCGCGGCACTTGGTTGAAGACTCCAGCGACGCCGAGCTGGGTGCAGGATGTTCACTCCTGGCAGCAGATCCAGATCAACTCCTCTGAAGACAGGTTGTCGTTCCCCTACAAGGAACTGACCAAATATGCGCAAGCCTGCAAGCGCTGGGGAGTCAAAGCGATTCAATTGACCGGATGGCAACTGGGCGGACAGGACCGCGACTTTCCGCTGCATGACATAGACCCGCGCCTTGGAACCGCACAGGAGCTCAAAGACGCGATCACAGCCAGCAGGGAATTGGGAGTTGAGATCGTCCTCTTCAACAAGTACGCGTGGGCCGATGTCACCGGCCCGGCCTATGACGGCGAATTCCGCAAGTTCGCTATCGAGGATCCTTACGGCAACCCCTACACCTTCAACGGCTATAACTACGACACCCCCACGCAGCTGGCCGGCATCAATGCCAGGCACGGAGTGGGGATGTGTCAAGCATGCTCCGCCTGGAGAATGCGAGCGCTGGAAGAGTTTCGCAAGAGTGTCGAGTTAGGCGCCAGCGGCATTCTGTACGATGAGTGCCAGTGGCACATGAGCCCTTATTGCTTCTCGCGAAGTCACGGTCATGCGGTTCCGGGAGCGGTATTCTCCGGAGACGTGCCGCTCATTGATGGCTTCCGCGCGATCGTCGATCCCCAGGCGCTTCTCTTCGCCGGCGAATCACCCTACGATCTCGAATTGCAGACTTATGGCCTGTCTTACTTCCGTATCGGGCCGGGCTTTATTCCCCTTGCCAGATACATCAATCCATTTACGCCCATGGCGGTCGCAGTTACCGGATGGAATGACCGGCAGATGATCAATGCCTGCCTGCTTTACCGCTTCTCCATGAGTTATGAGCCGCGTAACTTTCACGGCGAACTTGACGAGATGCCGGTCACGATCGCCTACGGCCGCGTCGTCGACGATCTCCGCCGCAGATACAGAGAATGGATTTGGGATGCAGAATTCCGGGATACGCTCGGCGCGCGGGTGATAGCCAACCGCGAGCTCTTCAATACATATTCCGTCTTCCGGCGGAACGATGGCCGTCGCGCTGTAGCCTTCGCCAACATGCGCGATACCAGGAGCATTGAGTGCGAAGTGAGCCTTGACCCACCATCGCAAGCCGCGTTGCAGTGGATATCACCCGAACATCCCGAGCCGCAGGCATGGCCCGGCAAACTGGAAATAGCTCCCGGATCGGCTGCCGTAATCCTCGAAGGCTAACCCGCTAACTCGCTATACCCGCAAAGTGGGCGCTAACTCGCTGCTTTGAATCCAACTCATCCACCCTCATCAGATCTGGAGTTATCAAATTGTAACTTCGAAGGGCTCAGAAAGTGATAACTCGCCGCGATTTCGTCAAGGCATCGGCAATGGGTTCTGCTCTGGCCATTGCTTCCCGCACACCGCTTACCGCCAATGCTCTCGTTCCATCCCCAGGCGGGGGCGCGCTCCGCTTTGGCGTGAATTTTGTGCCCCGAAAACGCTGGTGGTACTGCTGGCTTGACTGGGATCAGCAGGCAATCGCCGACGACTTGAGCGGTGTTGCGGACCTAGGGATGGACCACATCCGCATCCAGTGCCTGTGGCCGCACTTCCAGCCGGGCATCAGCACGGTGAGCGACCGCGCGCTGGCTAACTTGCGTTCGCTGCTCGACGCCGCCGACACGGCGGGACTCGATGTCGAGATCACGGTGTTGAACGGCTGGATGAGTGGGTCATCGTTCATGCCGCCATGGGTTGCGCCGTTGGCCGACTTTGGAAATCAGAAGGCGGGGAACATGTTCACCTCCGCCGCGGTTATTGAAGCGGAAAAGCTGCTGTTTCGCAGAATCGCGGAGACGATTGGCGGACATCGGCGCTTTCTTGGTTTCGATCTGGGCAACGAACTCGGCGTTCTGCAAAACCCCAATAGCAACCCGGTCTCCACCATCGAGGCCGACGCCTGGGCAACGCAAATGCTTCGATATTGCGATGAGATTGCGCCCAACAAATTCCACGTCAACGGCGTCGATCACGTGCACTGGTTCAATGATTTCGGCTTCAGCCGGGAGCAGATTGCCACCACGGGGCACGCGTCGGTGGTGCACTCCTACGTTGTTTTCGACGGCGTGCTTGAGCGCTATAAATACTCCGATCCCGCATCTTTGCATCTGGCCGAATATGAGATCGAACTTGCATACGCTTACCACGCCGATCCCAACCGCCGCGTTTGGGTCGAGGAAACCGGCATCGCGCCAGGTGAAGTGCCGGAGAGTTACCTCCCGGAGTTCATGGGGCATTCCGTGCGCAACATGGTGGCCACCGGCAAGGCGTGGGGCATCACCTGGTGGTGTTCGCACGACATGGATCCAGCGATCAAGGGGTTCGACAAAATGGAATATGTGTTGGGGCTTCTCGATTTGCAGAACAAACCAAAGCCCATGGGCAGGAAATTCGCAGAGCTTGCAGCGGAGTTACGGCGGTCACGGCCCGAGCCAGCTCAGCGGAAGACCGCGCTCGTCATTCCTGATCGAGGCCTCTCCACCAAGCCCTGGCCGCCGGATTGGAAGTTCGCTTCGCCTTACATGAAGCTCATCGATCGCGGAATCTCACCTGCGATTGTCCTCGAGAGCCGGTCGAAGGACGAGGACTATCTGCGATCCCGCGGCATCTCCGATCTGATCCCACTACGCGGCTAGAAACGCCCCGATCATGGAATGATTCAATGACCATGGCGAATCCGAATTGGAAAGGCATATGATTGGATGTTCACGGGTATTTGAAGCAGATAGCGGCGAATGCGCCGTGAGCACAAGAAGGAAATCCACGTTGAAGAAAGCACTTCTCTCAAGCTTATTTATCTGCGCCGGCGTTTTCTTCCACTTGCAATCCATTGCACAGACTGCACCGTCAGCTCCCACGCAACTCACCGCGACTGCCGTTTCCGCCACGCAGGTCAATCTCAGTTGGACGGCGAGCACCGGGACAACGGCCGTAGCCGGATATTACATCCTGCGCAACGGCGTGCAGGTGGGCTCGCCTACAGGCACTGGATGGCAGACCGCATCCGGCACCGCGACCGCTTACTCCGATATCGACCTCACTCCAAGCACCGTCTACACCTACACGATTGAGGCCTATGCGGCAGGGGGCGCCACGTCCGCGCCCTCCTCTGCGGTAACTACCACTACGCTGCCGCCAGTTACGATTCCGGCGGCTCCCAACATTTCGGCATTTTATACATGCGTCACTAACTATTACGTTTCGAAGACAGGCAGCAACTCCGGAAATGGATCGAGCGCGAGTCCGTGGTATTCCATTTCCGATGCCATCAACTTCCTCTCCGCTCAAGGGGGCACGCTCGGCGGCGTGTGCGTCAACGTCGGTCCCGGCACTTACACGGAATCGGTCTATGGTGAAGCGCTCAGCGGCAGCGCCGATACTCCAACAGGCTACTTTGTCCTGCGCTCCACCACGCCGCACGCCGCCATCGTTCAACTGCCACCGAATTCCTCCGACTACACCACGGGCTTCTACTTTTACAATGCAAGCTACATTGTGATCGACGGTTTTACCGTGGTTGGAAGCAATGCCGCGCCGGATATTGATGGCTCCGGCATTTCCGCAAGCGGGAGCAGCCTCACCCAATGTACAGCCCACCACATCCGCATCTTCAATAACATCGTTTACGGCTGGGGCGGAGCCGGCATCGGCACGGGGATGGAAGACTACTTCGACGAGGAAGGCAACGTCGTCTATAACACGTCGAACACATCCGTCTACGGTGTAACAGGCATCGACACCTATGAACCCGTTGCGTTGGACTCGAATACCTGGAGCAGCAGCACCATGGACAGCGCCAGCGTGCAATTCCATACCATCATCCGCTATAACATCGCCTACAACAACGCGGAACAAAACATCGGAGCCAACACGCACTACGACGGGAATGGCATCACCCTGGATACGTACAACCCCGCTCCCGGTTATATAGGTTATGCGCCGAAAACGCTCGTCGACAGCAACCTATCTTTCGACAATGGCGGCGGCGGAATTGTTACGGGCGGGTATGGAGCAAGTAACGTCACCATTCGCAACAACACAGCCTTCAATAATTACATTGACGCACAGAACCCATCCACCGGCCACGGCGACATAGAGATCGCTGGATTCGTGAGCTCGCACGATAATGTAGTTGTCAACAACATTGGTGTCCACAACGCCGACGCTGTGCCCGCAAACTATGCATTGATCGATGTCGGCATAGGCTCCGGCGCCGATGACGAGAACGTCAACGAGATCTGGGACAACAATCTCTCATTTAATGGCACTCCGGGACCGGCGTCCACGTATCTGTTCAACACCACCGCAACCATCAGCGCCGCAAACGGCAATGTCCTGGGTGCCGATCCATGGCTTGCGAACTACCTCAGCGGCAATTTCGCGCTGCAATCCACAAGCCCCGCGGTTGGCGCAGGCACTACTGCCTATGGGGTAGCTGCCATCGACCTCGCCGGCAATCCGCGCGTCAATAACGGAGCCGTGGATATCGGCGCATACCAGTATTCGGCCTCCGCAGCACCTGTGACTCCAACCAGCGCCATCATTCTCAATGCGCCGGCCTCTACCACGGCCGGCGCGCCGATCAGCGTGCAGGTCTTTCTGCTCAGCAACGGAAACGGAACGCCAACCGGAAATGTATCTATACTTGCCGCGGAGAACGGTGGCGCGGCACAGCAGGTTGCGCAGGTCTCGCCGGCAACAGCGTTGACAACGGCATATGCGGCGGGAGGCACCGGGGCCACAACGTCTGTGACGTTGCGCCAGGCTGGTACTTATACGCTCAGCGCTTCGTATGCCGGCGACGCGAACTTCACCGCTGGTACTTCTCCAAACTACAACCTCACCGTAACAGGGATTGCGCCAGCTCCCACCTTCTCCATCTCCGTCGCTCCAACGGCCTTGACCGTCGTCTCGGGGCAGAATGGCTCGACCACGGTAACCGTAACGCCGCAGAACGGCTTCAACGCCGCGGTTTCCTTCGCCTGCTCCGGATTGCAAGCTGGAGCGTCGTGCGGATTCTCCCCGGCAACCGTTACGCCTTCGGGCGCCGCGGCCACAACCGCGCTCACAGTTTCCGTATCCGCCAATGCGAGTGCCGATCCCCATAACTCCAGCCCGCTGTTTCCATCCGAGGGAGTAATCGTTGCGGCGGCTCTTTGTTGGATAGGCCGGAAGAAATCGCGCCGCATCCAGATGCTGGTGATACTCGCAGCGGGCATGCTCACTTTCTGCGTGCTCAGCGGGTGCGGCAGCAGCGCATCGCCTGCTCCTCCCCCGCCGGTTACATCCACGGTAACAGTGACGGCGACGGCCGGATCGCTGCAACAAACGGCGACGTTTTCGCTTACCACCAATTAGGAGCAGCCCGGCGAATACGTCGTGCCGCTCACATTTCGCGATAGGGCACAACCCAAAACAACTCAATCGGGGGCCGAACGGGTGACTCTTCAAGCGCCGTTGCAGGAAGCGACTGCTTCGGCTTCCGTCTCATAGACGCTGAAAAGGCCGAGAATCCCGCACATCTTGAAGGTCCTGGCGACAAAGTTGGATGGCTTGACCAGTTTTGCGCTGCCGCCGACTTTGGAAGACATCCGAAGCGCATTTACGACGGACCCGATCCCCGATGAGTCCATGAAGGGCGCGGCCTCAAGATCGAGGATGAGAAAGATATGGCCGCTGGCCAGCGCGGATTGAAACGCGCTCTCAAATTGGTTCACGGGCTCTCCGCTGACGAAGCGCCCTTTCAGCTTGAGCGTGCAGATATTGCCGCTCTCTCTAATGTCCAGGTCCACTCGGGTCCCCAATCGCTTACGGAGATTTTGCTTTACAGCGGGGAGATGGCTTGTTAATCTCCAGCTACTCCAGAATCGCTATCCCCGAACCCCTTGTCAAGCAAAGTTTTACGTTAACCACCTGACTGCCCATGCTGGTTCCTCTCAATGATGCTGCTGCCGAGGTCGGCGTTCTGCTGCTGGCCGCACCGGATAGCGCCACGCGCGCAGGCATTGTCGCTTCAGCCCTCGTCGATCTGATTCCGGACTCCGCATGCGTAGTTCACCGCTTCGTGCTGACCGACGGTGAGGCCGAATGGAGGGCTATCGGCGCGGCTGGCGACGTATCCGCCGAGCCGGAATCGCTGAACGGCAGCGGCGCGTTGATTCTTCCGCTCCTTTCCGAGTCGCCGGAACTCATTATTTATGAGGGAAGCGCGCTTCGGCGTGAAGACTACGCACACCTGCACATCACGCGTTCCATGGCCTCGCTTGCTTACCTGCCGCTGATGCGGGGGGAAGAACTGATCGGCGCCCTCGAGATTATTACCTTTTCCGATGTCCTCGATCCAGAGCAACTGGAAGAAATTGCTCCGCTGCTGCAACTCGCTGCGCCTGCGATTCTGGCTGCTGAGGATTCGGAACAGGGGCGCGAACAACTGCTCGACTCCCTGCATCGCATGTCGCAGCTTTACGACCTTGAGAAGTCGCTGAATTCAACCCTTGAGATGGACACAGTGATGGCCATGGTGCCTGTGAAGGCTTCGGCCATGCTGGCTTGCCAGGCCATTCACTTATGGCTATTTGAGGGGAATGTGCTGCGCCTGATGGCCAGCCACGGTGAGGATGCGACGGTGGAGGAGGGCGTGACGCAGTCTGCCGGCGAGGGCTATGTGGCGGACATGGCGGAGGAAGGCGAGCCGCTGCTGATTGACGATCCCGAAGACGAGCGCCTTGCATTGCGCAACGCCAACCTGGATGAGAGCAGCGAAGCTTCCCCGGTGACGAATGCACTGCTTGTGCCGCTGATTCAGGACGAAGCCGAGATCGGCGTGATCGAGGCCATTAACCGGGAAGGACGGCCGTTTGACGAAGACGATCAATTCTTCCTTTCGTCGATGGCGGAAACCGTAAGCAGCGCTCTGAAAAACGCCAGCCTGTTGATGGCCGAGCGCAAGTTGGAGATTCTGGAAGCGCTGGTCCGCGTCAGCTCTGAAATCACTTCGACGCTGCGCCTGGATCGGCTGCTGCAACTGATCGTCAACAGTCCTCAGGGTGTGTTGCCCTTTGAGACGTGCGCCATTGCGCTTGACAGCCGTGGACGCCTGCAATTGAAAGCTGTCTCAGGAATGGCCAGCCTGCCCATGGGCGATGCGCAGGTTGAGCGGCTGCAGGAACTGCTGCGCTGGCTCTCTTCGGAGCCCAGTTCCCTGCATCTGAAACAGACCGAGGAATCCGGCGAGGAAGGGAAGCCGGATCTGCCGGCAGCCGTTCTTCGCCACTTTGAAGAAACCGGCTATCGCGGGCTTTACTCGCTGCCGCTCACGGACGATCAAGGCCGTGTTGGCTTGTTGCTGTATGAGAGCAGCGATCCCGAGTTCCTCGACCTGCCGCACGTGGAGATGATCAAGATTCTGGCCGGACAAGCGACGGTGGCGATCCGCAATGCGCTGCTTTATCGCGAAGTGCCGCTGATCAGCTTGCTTGAACCGTTGATGCAGAAGCGCGCGGCGATGATGCGCACCACTCGCGGACGGCGCTTGACGTTTGCCGCAGTTTTGGCGGCGATCACTCTGTTTCTGGTCCTTTGCCCGCTGCCGATGCGCGTTTCGGGCGATGCAGTGGTTGCGCCGCAGCACCTGGTTACCATCGCTGCGCCGGTGGACGGGAATGTGGAAGCGGTATTCGCGCACGAGGGCCAGCGCGTTGCCGCGGGCGAAGTGCTGGGATCGTTGAACGACTGGCAATGGCGCACAGACCTGGCCGCAACCCAGGCGAAGTATCAGGAAGCCGTGCTGACGATGCAGGACGATCTGGCGCACAACGCCGCGCAGTCCGGTGCAGACCGCGCCCAAGTGGAGTATCTTCTCTCGGAAGTGGATCGCGCGCGCAGCCGCCACGACAGCGCGCAACTGCGCTCGCCGATTGCGGGGATCGTTGTGACGCCGAACGTGCAGAATCTGGCCGGGCAGCATCTCGACGCCGGCGCGACGTTTGTGCAGGTACTCGATCTCAGTTCCGCGAATTTGCAAATTGCCATTCCCGAGCGGGACGCGTCGCTTCTTGCTGCGGGCCAACTGGCGGCCATCAAGCTGGACAGCTATCCTCAGCGCACCTGGCACGATCCTGTTTTCGTCGTCAGCCCCGTGGCGCTTGCGGGCGATGGCGACCGCACGTTCAGCGCGGAAGTCCAGGTGCGGAACTCCGACGCCCTGCTGCGCTCCGGTATGACCGGGAAGGCGAAGATCTCTATCGGATGGCGCCCGGCCGGTTACGTGTTGCTGCGCGGGCCCGCGCTCTGGGTATGGCAGACTCTGTGGAACTGGATTGGCTGGTGATTGCTATGCATCATCGTTCTTACCTCCGTAAACTTTGCTTCGCCGCGAGCGGGCTGGCTGCCGTTTCAGCTTTGCTCGCCGGGTGCGATTCTCATCCACAGGTTCAGGCCGCGCATTCCGAAGCTGCAGAAGCCGCGGCGCCCGCCCCGGCGGCTCCTGCCGCGTATGCTCCGCCGCCTTCAGTGCCGGCAGACGCCAGGAGCTTCACCACCACCGGCCCGTTGGTGGCGGAGCAACAGGCGGACATCGCCGCCGAGCGCACAGGCCGCGTGGTCCAGATCGCCGTGCAGATTGGGGACCACGTAAAGGCCGGCGAGCTTCTGGCCCTGCTGGACGATCGGGCATTGCGCACCGCATGCGATGCACAGCAGGCGCGCATTGCCGCCGCCCAGGCAGAGGTGGCCGATTGGGATGCCGAGGAGAAGGGCGCGACCGCCGATCTGCGCCGCGCCGACCAGATGCGCGCCGACAAAATCATCAGCGAAGAGGACTGGGAGCATGTGAAATACAAGCTCGACGAAACCATCGCTGAAGTCGCGCGCTACAAAAGCGAGGCCGCCGTTGCGGAGTCGGACCTGAGCAGCGCCAGGCTGCAACTGGAGCAGTCGCGCATTGTCGCCCCTTTCACCGGAGTGGTCGGCCGCAGTTCTGTGCGTCCCATGCAGCAGGTGAAGGCAGGCGATGTGCTTTTCTGGGTTACGGCCGAGGCGCCGCTGCGTGTTTTGTTCACCGTTCCGGAGAATTTCATGGCTGACTTCTCCAGCGGCAGGCTGCTCGAACTTACAACTCCGGATTACCCGGCGCTGCGCCAGTCCGGCCGCATCGTCCGGGTCAGCCCGGTTGTCGACCCAGCCAGCGGCAGCGTGCAGGTGATTGGCGAAGTGGTGCGTCCGTCCCCGCGGCTGAAGCCCGGAATGTCCATGCAGGTTCGTCTCGCGCCATGAATCTAAGCGAAGCTCTCGACGCCGCACTGCCGGAAATAACGCGAACTCGGTTGGCGCTCGGCCGTCCGCCGCAGCTTGATCCGGACCTTGTGGTGCGCGAAGACGCCCTCGATGGCGTCCCATTCATCGGCGTGTTTCAGCGCGAGAGAAACAGTTTTTTTCGCCTCTCGCCAGAGCAATGGCACCTTGCGACTCTTTTTGACGGCGTGCGTTCGTTTGACGAGATCGCCGACCTGTATACGGGACAGACGGGCGTCGCAATGAGCGGGGAACAGGTGCGGGAGTTTGCCGACAACCTTGAAGAATCAGATTTCTGGTACAAGAGCCCGCAAGAGAAAAATCTGGCGTTCAACGAGAAGCTGAAGGCTCAGCGTGGCCGCCGCGCCGGGCGCACTTCAAAGATCAACCTGGCCCACATCAGCTTTTCCGGATGGGACCCCGACCGCTATCTGGGATGGCTCGACGGGGTGGTCGGCCGTTACATCTACAGTCCCTGGTGCATGCTCACCGTCGTTCTGCTCTTCGTGTTTGAAGCAACCGTCTTTATTTCCAAGTGGAACCTCATCGGCCCCGACATTCCGGTGTATTACGGCTTCACAAACAAAAGCGTGGCGGATGTCGCGCAGTTCTGGCTCTTGTTCCTGGCACTCGGCTTCTTCCATGAGTCAGCCCACGGCTTGACCTGCAAGCATTACGGCGGACAGGTGCACAGCATGGGCCTCATGTTTATCTATCTCATGCCGGCTTTTTATGTGGATGTGACCGAGGTCTGGGTCTCAGCCACCAAGCTGCAGCGGCTGGCCACCATCATTGCCGGAATCTGGGTGGAGATGATCATCTGCGGCCTGGCCATGATTGTTTGGTCGAATACCGTGCCGGGCCAGTGGATTCACGATTTCACTTACCAGATCATTCTGATTACCGGCGTGGCGGTGATTGTTGTCAATCTCAATCCGCTCATCAAGCTGGATGGCTACTATTTCCTCACCGAGGCCATCAGCATGCCCGACCTCAAGGAGCGTTCCACGTCTTTCCTCACCGGTTGGTTTCAGAGCCGCATCCTGCGCATCCCGGCCGAGACACCGGTTGTGCCTCGCAGTCGCGCGCCGTTCTTCATCCTGTACGCTCTCATCTCGGGAATTTATAGCTATACGCTGCTGTTCTTTGTGATCCGCCTCTCTTACAACGTGAGCTCGAAATGGCTGGCCGAGTTCGCGCTGATTCCAGTAAGCGCGCTGGCCTTCTTCATGTTCAAGTCACGCCTGCGCACTCTGCGCAACGTCGTCGGGCAAGTATGGGAGCACAACTTCTCGTCCGGCCGCATCCGGCGTCCGAGATACATCATCGCGGCTCTCCTGCTTGCGGCAATCATTTTTCTGCCGATATGGCGCGATCGCGAGAATGCCTGGTACGTCATCGAGCCGATGCGCGCCGAAACGCTGCATGCTGCAGTTCCCGGAAAGGTGATTGCAGTATTCGCTCAGCAAGGCGAAACGGTGCGCGCGGGCCAGCCACTGCTTCGAATGAGCAGCCCTGACGCCGCCTCGATGCATTCCGCTGCCGCTGCTCAGGCCAGCAACGCCAGCTTCCGGGCGTTCTCTGCTGAAATCCAGGGGGACAGCATCGGCGCCGCAGCCGCCGGCCAGACCGCCTCCGCCCGTTCCACTGCCCTTGCGCGCGAGGCTCAATCCTCGCTGGACATTACCGCGCCGGTCGACGCGACCGTGTTTACCCAGAATCCTGCCGCATTGCTCGGCCAGCAAGTTGCTTCAGGCCAGGCTTTGCTCGAATTGGGAGACGCGGGGCCGCGAAGCGTCAGGGTTTATATTCCTGTCTCCGCGTTGGAACGCATTCACCCCGGCGCTGAGGCTGCTCTCCGTCTACCGGACAGGTTTTCCATTGTTCGCGTCGCCCTGCCGCCTTTGGGAGGAGACGCGGTCACCCTGCCGCCGGGCCTGGTCGCGAGCCAGGATTACAAGGGCATCAAACTCCCTGTCTTTTACAGCGCGCGCATGACTTTGCCCGCCTCCGCCGGCGAGCCCCTCTTTGGCGTCTCCGGACAGGCCAAGATTTTTGGGGAGCGGCGAAGCTTTGCCGAGCGTCTTGCGAGCACTGTCATCAACCTGATCAAAGCGCATGTTTGGTAAAACAAAAACGGCAGCCGGGTGGGCGGCTGCCGCTCTTGCTTCAGAATTGTGCCCAGGCTGACCTGGCATCGCTTGAGCGGAGGAGGGGATTGCTGTCCCGCTGGAATCTCTGGAGAGCATCCTTAGCGGAAGCTGCCTCCAAAACCGCTCGCTGCCGTGAGATCAGATATACACTTTGCCGAGCTTGATCATGGGGGCCTTGCCAAGCTTGATCATCGGCGCTTTGCCGAGCTTGATCATGGGCGCCTTACCGAGCTTGATCATTGGCGCTTTGCCGAGCTTGACCACGGGGGCCTTGCCGAGCTTGACTACGGGGGCCTTGGCAAGTGAGAGCGGGCTGCTCGAAATCCGTTGAGCGGCTACCTGCTTGTTGGCGGCTACCTTCTTGTCTGCGTTGCTGTTGCTCAAGAGCGATTTCTTTGTGATTGCCATTGTCG